>Ga0169931_10012112_pt1 | contig 12015 bp, 12 predicted proteins | sample Kivu_15m_20L_FD_129675 | JGI IMG/M metagenome (GOLD analysis project Ga0169931, IMG submission 129675) | Freshwater microbial communities from Lake Kivu, Western Province, Rwanda to study Microbial Dark Matter (Phase II) - Kivu_15m_20L... | ecosystem: Environmental > Aquatic > Freshwater > Lake...
AAAATGAGGTTTATGAATTCATGACATCTGTTAACGAGATAGAAAGAGCGATTAATGGCATGTTGCAGACAAATGTAGTATTTGCATTAGAGAGCAAAATTCTAAAAAGAGGTAAGTTAATACTTTTCTGTATAAAGGATTTTTTCTGCGTCTTTACTTTAATTAGTGAAGAGAAAAATAAAAAAATAGTTTATGAAATTCCGTACCCGTTTTCCTTTAATGAGCATCCTAAAAAAATTATTTTTGACTACACTCTTAATACATTTTGTCGTAATAACAATAATCTAGACTTTTTAGTTAAAAAAATTAATTATGGAAAGCCGTCCAAGTTTTTTAATAAAAAAATAACTATATCTTCTGTATAATTGCATTATAATATAAACGTGTTCAGTAGATATCTTAATCATTTTCCAAAAGAATATAGCCCCAGCAACCAACAAATAAAACTTATTAAAGGGGTAGAAAGGGCTTTTAATAGCGGCAAAAAATTTGTAATATGCTGCGCACCTACCGGGTCAGGCAAAAGCTTTTTGGCAAAAACGCTTTCTGGGCTAAGCTCTGGCCCTGCAGAAAAATTTATAGAAAGTATAAAATCCTATTCTGCATATAAGCAAGATTATTCAGGTAATTATATTAATGAGATTGATTGCTTATCCCAACCCCCATTCGGTACATTTGCACTGACAATAACAAAATCTCTACAAGATCAATATCTAAGCTTATTTCCTGATACAGATATTTTAAAAGGCAAGTCAAACTACATTTGTGATGTAGATCAAAACTTTGATGTAGAAACTGCACCCTGTGTTTTAGTACCAAAAATTAGAGATGAATGCTGGGAAAAAAATAGATGTCCCTACTATAATGCACGGAATACTTCCATGCTTTCTAAGTTTGCTGTTTTAAATTACAAAATGTTTCTGGCTCTACCGAGTCACATAAAACGAAAAAATTTTATTATATGTGATGAGGCTTCCGAACTAGAGGATGAGCTTATAAAACGTTTTTCTGCAGACGTAATTTATGACAGGCTTAAAAATTATGGAATTGATTTTAAAACTCTTATTACGGATAACAGAGAAAAAACCCGCGCTTGGATCTACGAATTAATTTTTAATATAAGTGAAAGCATTAACACATTAATTAACCGTGCTAATAAAAAACAAAGAACTCTCTCTCAACCAGAAAAAATAAAGCTACAATATTTAAAAAATCTTCATAACTCACTTACTACTGTAGATGGTCTGTGGAAGGACTGCGAGTATGTCATTGATAAAGACTCTAAAAAAGTTACTTTTACTCCATTAAGAGTAGAAAAACTAACTAAGTTTGTTTTTGATTATGCAGAAAACGTTTTATTGATGTCCGCAACTATTATTGATCATAAAAATTTTGCTAAAAATTTAGGTATTAAAGACTATGAATATGTTGAGGTGGATAGCGATTTTGATGCCCAGAAATCGCCTATATATGTTTCATCGAAAAATAAACTAAATTATAAGAATTTAACTAACGTTCTTCCTGCAATCTGTGATCAAATTAAAACAATTGTTGATCACCATCAAACTGAAAAAGGAATCATACATACACATTCCCGTGAAATTACAAATATCTTAAAAGTTAAGCTTGGAACTAATAAGCGATTTTTATTTCGAGATGAACTCTCAAACAATGAAGATATTCTTAAAGAGCATTATGAATCAGATTTTCCAACAATATTAGTATCACCTTCATTAGCATATGGGGTAGATTTAAAGGATCATTTAGCACGATTTCAAATTATTGTTAAGCTTCCTTTTCCTCCTTTATCATCTAAGCATATTAAGAAGCTTTTTGACCTAGACAAAGAGTGGTATGAAAATAAGATGCTCAATACATTAGTCCAGGCCTGCGGTCGAGCAACAAGAAGTAAAAATGACTTCTCGACGACTTATATACTTGATGGAAATATAGTTAACACGCTTAAACGTGTAAAGAATAAGCTTCCAAAGTATTTTATAGATCGTATTAACTAATAAATAATATAGTGAAGAACGAAACGTTTCACTTTGAAATAAAAGACCTTGTAACACAATTTGTTGCAGCTTTTGATAATATTGTAATTAAGAGATTTGATAAGAACAGAAACCCAACTAATAGAGTTCAAGTAAGATATGTATATGCACCAAAACAAAGAGTAATTTATGATTTAGTGAATAGAGCGCAAAACATAACTCTGCCAGTTGTTGCTATTAATATTAACAGTGTTAGTAGAGATGAAACAAGAGTCTTTAATAAGCTTGCAGGGTTTTATGTTTCACGAGGATATACGGAAAACGATACACAAAGTGTCTCTCAATTCTACAGAACACCAGTTCCCGTTAATATTCAAATTAATATGTCTATTATTTCAAAATTTCAAACTGATATGGACCAGATAATTTCAAATTTTGTACCATATAACAACCCCTACATTATAATATCTTGGAAAGTTCCTAGTACAATCTTACAAGCTGCTATTCCCCAAGAAATAAGAAGTGAAGTTTTATGGGATGGTGGCATAACCCTTTCATACCCTACAGATGTTACAGCAAATGAAAAATATAGAATTGTGGGTGACACAGCTTTTACTATTAAAGGGTGGTTATTCCCATATGTACAGAACCCCGCCGGTAACATTTATTATATTGATAACAATTTCCATGTTTCCTCTCTCCTTACTTCATACGAATCCTTATCTAATGATACCTTCACTTACCCTGTGAGCACAGGGCTAGTTAACGAGCTTGAGACAATATCAGTATCTGGTAATCCTATAATAACTAACGTTGACTATTCAAATACTGTATTATAATAGTGAATATTGGTTTTTTATCTATAAATAATTGTTAATATGGCAGACCCTAATAGAGAAAGTACGTTCGGACGCGATGTAATGAAGTTTATCTCTTCTAAGCTGCCGTATCAGTCGGTTAATATAGAAGATAAAATTAATACCTTAAACCCTAAGTACGAAGAGTTTTTCGATAAGGGTACTAAGCGCGAAGAAGCTCTTTCACGACAGTCTATATCCTCTTCACTTTCTTTTACTGATGATCTGTATGCTAACGTAATACAAAATAAAGACTATCACAATTTTATGTACGCTAATTTGCAGCCTGATAAAGGCCGCAGACTTACAGATTATAGAGTAATGGCAGCGTTTTCAGAAGTAGCTGATGCGTTAGATGAAATATGCGATGAGTTTATTAATAAAGATGATAATGGTGATATTGTTAAGCTAATGTTTAAAACATCAGATTTATCTGAAGAGCAAAAAGAAAAATTAAGAAAAGAATTTCAAAAGTATATAGGGTTTTTTGATTTAGAAAATAAAGGTTGGGAATATCTAAGACAGCTTCTAGTTGATGCAGAGTTATATTGGGAGCATGTTGTACATAAAAAGTATCCCCAGGAAGGTATCTTAGGCGTTGTTGCTATACCCTCCGACATTATAGATCCAATTTTTGAGAATGTACAAAATCAAATTGTCAGAGGCTATCTCTTAAGAAAAAATATTTACGATGCTAAGAATCCGGGTAAAGTAGCTAAGGTAGAGCTTGTACCTATGGAAGTCAATCAGGTTACATATATCAATTCAGGTATTTGGAATGAAACAAAAACAGTAAGACTTCCTTTCATTGAAAATGCACGTCGTGCTTATAGACAGCTCTCTCTTATTGAAGATGCTATTGTAATTTACAGGTTAGTAAGAGCGCCTGAACGTCTAGTGTTCAACGTCGATGTTGGTAATATGGCCCCACCTAAGGCAGAAGCTTACCTTCGTAAACTAATGCAAAATTACTGGTCGAGACGTACCTATGATTCGGATCAAGGAGCTACCGTACAAAAATTTAATCCGCAGTCAATGCTTGATAGCTTTTGGTTTGCAAAAAGAACTGGAAGTGAGGGTACAACTGTTACACAGCTACCCGGTGGTCAGAACTTAGGTGAGTTAACTGATTTAATGTACTTCGTACAAAAGCTTTACAAATCTCTCAAGGTACCGGTAACACGTCTTAATGTTGAGGATGTATTTAAAGACGGTACAGATATTCTTAGAGAAGAATTAAAATTTGCTAGATTTATTATTAGACAACAACAGCGTTTTGCTGGTGGGTTGAAGAATGGATTTATTACACACCTCAAGCTTAAGAAAGTTTGGGAAGAGCTTAAGCTTAAGGAAACTGATGTAGAGCTTTTCTTTAACGTCCCAACAAACTTTTACGAACTTAGAGAAAATCAAAAGTTTCAACTTAAAGCCGAGAACTTTAATTCTATTACTCAAAGTGATCTCGTTTCTAAGACTTATGCACAAAAGAAATATCTTGGTTGGTCGGATTCAGACATAATGGCTAATAGAGAATTCTTAAGAAAAGATAGAGAATTGTTGTGGGAGTTAGATCAAATTACTAACGGCGGACCAAACTGGAGAGAGCTTGGTGCTACGGGTGGAGCAGCGGGGGGTGCAGCTGCACCTGAAGCTGGAGGTGGCGGTGGTGGCGTATCCGGTGGTGGATCTAGACTTCCTCCTGAATTTGGCCCGGGACCCGGCGCAGGCGGTGAAGCTCCTGAAGCAGGAGCAGCTCCAGCTGCTGGTGCACCAGCTGGTGGAGCAGCTGCAGCTCCTAGTGCAGGAGCCGGTGCTCCTACTGCCTAATTAGCATAAATATTTGATATGAATATGGATTGCTCTGCTATAACACCGGTATCCGCATTTCAGAGCACCAATCTAAACAATAAGATAGATTCTTTTACTAGACTCGGCGACAGGATAACACGTTCTCTTGGCGCACCATTAGTAAATTTAGAAATACATCATGATCAACTATTTGAGAATATTTCTATTGCCTGTGAAATGTTTGCCAAATTTGCCGGGTATACTGAAGAATTATTAATATTTGATTCTAATCTTTATGTAGATGGTAAGGGTATTAAGTTAGATGGGCTATTTAGTATTACTCCCTATTTTAACAAAGTAATTACACCCTCCTCATTAGTATATTTTGCAACATCAAGTATTCCTGCCAGTTATTTTAGTACATCCCAACAGCTCTCTGGCACCTATAAAGATGGTATTTTTGAAAATCAAATATTAACAAAGACAGATTATCTTTCAGTAATTAATTTTGACGGAATCTTAGGCGAATATTTTAAAGCATCCACAAACAGTCAAGAAAAATTTGTTAATAGCTTTGATTATGACGCTATGGATTACAGAAAAGTAGTAGATGTTGTCGATTTTGAAGAAGGCTCATCTACTGGTATTAATACTTTGTTTACTATAGAACAGACTTTAGCACAACAAACATACTTTAGCTACGCAATGGGTAATTATGGATTCGATTTAATTAGTTGGTATACGCTTAAAAATTGGCTAGAAGTTAGAGAAAAGCTTTTAGCTATTCGTAGATATTACACCTTTGATGATAGAACACAATACCTTACGTTTTATCCGCCCCCTCGTACACCGGGATCCGGAAGCAGATTTTATGGTGTCATAGCATGTTATGTTGAAAGGCCTTTAAGAGATATAATAAAAGAGCCCTGGGTTTATCAATATGCGCTTGCTTTGAGCAAAATTTCTATTGGTAATGTTAGAGGTAAATACACCGGTACAACAATGTTTGGTGGTGGTCAAATAAATTATAACGACTTACTTTCACAAGGACTAGCAGAAAAAGAAAAATTAGAAGAGAAGCTCTACACCAGTGCTCCTGGCTTTGGTGATAATGCTCCCCCTCAATTTTTTGTTGGATAATGATACCCCTTAATAAATCAGACAAATATAGACAAGGTATATTTCGTCCAAAAAATCCTCAAAAATATTTGGGTAAAAGCCTCCCGGTTTATCGATCCGGGTGGGAGCTGAGGTTTTTTAGATGGTGTGATGAAAATTCTAATGTTTTAGAATGGGCCTCAGAGGCTGTAATTATTCCATACATAAATCCATTAGATGGAAAAGCGCATAGATACTATACTGATGGTGTAGTTGCGCTTAAAGAAATTAACGGTATATCAAAGTATATTATAGAGATTAAACCAAGTAAGCAATTATCACGACCAGAGCCCGGTAAGAAGCGCCAAAGCACTGTCATTTATGAAAATAAGACATATATACAGAATATGGCAAAGTGGGATGCTGCTAAAAAGTGGTGTGATAAAAGAAATTATAAATTTTTAATATTAACCGAAAAGGAGCTCGGCTTAAATAAATAATTATATGTCGCTTCGTCTTTTAGTCGAAACACCTGCTCCAGAAGAGCAGTTTGAATACATTTTAGAGGAAAAAAACCCTAAAGAACCTGCAAAGCTTTGCATTCAAGGGCCTTACATGGTTTGTAATGAGGTAAATAAAAATCAAAGAATTTACGAAAAGACTGACATGGAAAGAGAAGTTAACCGTTATATTAAAGAAATGGTTAATACACAGCGTGCAATGGGTGAATTAAATCACCCTACTTCAGCTGAAGTGAATCTTGAGAGAGCTTGTCACATTGTAACCAATCTTAAAATGGAAGGAAACTATGTTATAGGTAAATCGCAGGTACTCTCTACCCCTATGGGGCAACTTGTAAGATCATTAATTAATGATGGTGTAAAGGTTGGTATGTCCAGCCGTGCACTAGGTAAATTAAATGAAGAAGCTGGCGGTGTAAATCGTGTTACTGACATGAGACTTATTGCTGTTGATTGCGTAGCAGATCCGTCGTGTCCTACAGCATTTGTTAATGGTATCTTAGAAAGTAAGCAATTTGTTCTTGCTCAGGATGGTCATTTAGAAGAAATTTATGATCGTTTTGAAAATTCATTAAAGAAGCTTCCCGGAAGAGAAGTACAATCATATCTTAAAGAGCAAATTTTATCGTTTTTTAAATTCTTAAAGTCTTCATAAAGAAATGAAAAACGATAGAAAAATGACATCTACTAATATAAATAATAATATGGCCGATAACAATAATAAAAAGAGCTTATATGAAGCTCAGGAAATAGTTAAATTTTTAAAGTCAATTTCCCAAAAAAAATATTCCGAGGCCAATAAATATTTACAGAACGTAGTCGACTCGAAGATTAAATCAAAGATCGAAAACGCTCTAAAAGAAAATATATTTTAATATGAGCGACATTACAAAAGTACTAAAAGAAGCAACAAAGGATATCCTCACTGAGGATGTTCTTAAGGAAATCGAAGCTGCATTTAACAACACTGTTAATGAGAGAGTTCAGCTTCATGTTGAAAAAGCCCTTTCTGAACAAGATGAAGATTATTCTAAGAAATTAGAAACATTGGTAGAAGCTATTGACGCCGATCATACAGCTAAGCTAAAGAAAGTAGTTGAAGCTGTTGATGCAGATAGAGCTGCCAAGTTAAAAGCTGTTGTTGAAAAGTATGAAACTGCACTTAATGGTGAAGCTTCTTCTTTCAAGGACACAATGGTAGATAAAGTTAGCAAATATCTTGATCTATACATTGATGAAAAGTTGCCAGTAACAACTGTCAACGAAGCTGTGAAGAACAGGAGAGCTTATGCTATTCTTGAAGATCTTCGCAAAATGCTTTCTGTTGATATGGCACTCGCAAGTGAAAACATTCGCGATGCCGTAGTAGATGGAAAGAAAAGAATAGATGAAGCTGCTGGTCAGCTTGAAGCCGCTCTTAAGCAGGTTAAAGAGTTATCTGAAGAGAATAAGAGACTTTCTTCTAAGCTTGTATTAGAAGAAAAAATCTCTGACCTCGACAATGACAAAAAGACTTATATGAAAAAAATGCTTTCAGGTAAGTCTCCCGAATTTATCAAAGAGAATTATGATTATACTCTCAAGATGTTCGAAAAAACCGAAGAAGAGCGTCTTTCAAATCTAAAGACAGAAGCAGTAACAGAGTCTGTTGCAACATCAGTTGACAGACCGGTAATTGAAGAAAAAGCTTCTGAGCCCGCCTCTGAAGTAGTTGAACCATCATTTAGCTACTATATGAACGAGCTAAAGAAATATTAATTTCTATTTCTAGGATTTAACTGAGGGGTCTAGTACCTCCTGAATAGTTTATAAAATTGGTCGACATTACTTATTTGGAGATATATTAAATATGTCAAAACAAATTCGTCCTACACAATCATACATCGATGAGAGTCGCGCAAAGCTGTTGCTCGAGAAGTGGGGTCCAGTTCTGGATTACACCTCCGACAACGTCTCTGCTATCGAAGATGATCACACACGTTTGAACACCGCTATTCTTTTGGAAAACCAAGAGAAGTGGTGCTTCGAGGCTAATAATCAGGCTGGTGGAACGGCTTCTGTATTCTCTGGTGGATCGGTTAACGCCGGTTCAACAGGCAATCAGTTCCCTTCACAGAATGATAACGCCTACGCAACAGGTGACTATCGTCTTCCTAAGATTCTTATTCCGATGATCCGTCGTACGTTTCCTGAGCTAATCACTAACGAAATCGTTGGTGTACAGCCCATGAGCGGACCCGTAGGACTTGCTTTTGCACTCCGATACAAGTACGAAGGTAGCGCCCTAGGTGCTACTAACGGTAAAGGTCTTGATGGTTCACTCGACAACGGAACATTCGCCAGCCCAGAGGCTGCCGCTGCTTCCGGCGCCGAGCTCGGCTATCAGTACCTAGACACTCGCTTCACTGGTACATCAGGTGTTGGCTCCCTCTCGGGTAACGCTGACTTCCAAGTTGTTGCACAGGATCAGGGTGTTGCTCAACTTCTTGCTAACTTCGAGTTAACCTCGCAGATTCCTCAAGTAGTAGTTTCCTTCGAGAAAACAGCTGTTGAAGCTGGTACTCGTAGGTTAGCTGCTCGTTGGTCTGTAGAACTCGAGCAGGATCTTAAGAACATGAACGGTATCGATATCGACACTGAGCTCACAAACGCTATGTCTTATGAGCTACAGGCCGAAATCGACCGCGAAATGATTATTCGCATGATCCAGACCGCTCTTAATGCTGGTTATGGCGTAGGCTATTCAGTCTGGTCGCCTCTATCAGCCGACGGTCGTTGGCTCGTTGAGCGTAACCGCGACTTCTATCAGAGACTAATTGTTGAAGCTAATCGTATCGCCGTCCGTAACCGCCGTGGCTCAGCCAACTTCATTGTCGCAACACCTCGTGTATGCGCCATCTTGGAGATGCTTCCTGAGTTCCAGTGGGTACCGGTTAATGGCAACGTTAACACTCAACCAGTTGGTGTCGCAAAAGTAGGTTCGCTCGGTGGCCGTTTCAACGTATATCGCGATACCCGTACCGAAGCTCAATTCGAAGCTGGCTTTGGTGGTAACTTCGCTGGCGCCGGTAATTCCAGTTTCCCTGGAACACCTGGCTATAGCAGATGGGCTACCACTCGTCCCCAGCGTCTCGAATACGCACTACTCGGTTACAAGGGTCCGGAATTCTACGATACAGGTATTATCTACTGTCCGTACATTCCTGTCATGGTTCAGAGAACAATCGGTCCTAACGACTTCTCACCTCGTGTTGGTCTATTAACCCGTTATGGTGTTGTAGACAACATTTTTGGTGCGAATCTTTACTACCACGTCATTATTCTCAAGAATCTTGGCACCGCGTTCGTACCCGGTACACAGTCGGTCTACTTCTAAAGAGAAGCCGAAGGTCAAAAAAAGAAAACCATTTCACCCAGTCAGTCCTGGGACCTTTAAAAAAGGGCATCTTGCGGTGCCCTTTTTTATTGTTTAGATGTAAAAAAAAATGACTTGAGAGAATAAATATTATTATGCCAGCATTATATTTTAACGGTATTGCAGCCGATTCTGCATCAACATTCCCCAATAACCCCAACGTTTCGTTAAATAATAACGGGGTCAATGTAACTTCATTGGGCACAAGTGTTAAAGCTGTTTTATTTACAATAGAGCCTACTTTAAATGCTGCAACCGCTAATATTAATTTAAATGCTGGTGGCGAAACAACAACAGTTACAATTGATACTGCATACAGCGGTAAGACTGTTGCAGTACTGTTAAATGATGAAACTTCTTATATTTTTACTTTAAATACCGGTACAACAAATCAAACCGGTGCAGCTAATGGTTACGATTCTGTTAGCTCAGAAAAAGTTCGTAGATGGAATATCGGTGGTCTTGGTGGTGCTGGATTAGGTGATTCGTTGTTTACAACACCAACCCCCACGCCTTCAGTTACGGTTACGCCCACAATGACTGTAACACCTACTGAAACTCCAACTCCGACAGTAACCCCATCAGCTTAATTACTGTCTAGCAGTCTTAGTAAAATACTTAAATTCGTCGATAAGAGCACTGTCTAACAAATCATATCTGCTGGCTCTAGTTGGATTAATATCAATACCACCGCGCCTTACGTAAAGACAGCTTACTACAAGTTCTTCCGGTTTAAACTTACTAAACAGTCTCATATATATTGTCTCGCAAATTTCTTCATGAAAATGACATTCATCTCTAAATGACACAATATATTGCAAGAGTGAAGTTGGGTTGATTTCATACTTACCTTTATAATGAATATACACATCACCCCAATCGGGCTGCGAAGTAACCCTGCAATTACTCTTCAATAAAGCAGAATGAAATCTCTGTATCTTAGTTTCAGGTATTTCAATAGCGTTTAATATATTAGGATCTTCGTTGTAAGAAAGCGATTTAATCATCGTAACATCAATATCGTTCTCTAAGGTAGGATAGTCTTTATTACAAAATACCGGGGGGTAAAAAAGATTATCACTTACTGCCTTAGTAGACCGTACATAAACTTTAACTGTTGTTTCTAATAGCTTTGAAAGATCGCGTGCAATAGTATCTTGTAATTCATTTAGTACTTGAATAATGTTACCTTTAAATTTTTGCATATTAAACGAGTTCATATACAGTTTAATGGATTTTGATTCAACAATATATTTGTTCTTGCAAGGATAAACAATCTTAGCAATAGCGGCAATCGGCATACCCTCGTTTGTTAAGCACGATACTTCATAGGCATTCCAAATATCAAACCCGCCAAAAGGCGCATCTTCATCATTAATACCTAAATGCTTTCGATTATTAATTCTTGGTTCGCGGACTAAAAGTGAAGGATCATAGGTTGATTTATACCCGGTTACCTTACCTAAGTGCTTGGAAATATTACTATTGTCGAGTTGTGTATTCATTAAGAACTATTTTAATCTGTTCCATTCGTTCTTCAACTGTTCCTTTTAATTTGTGAATCCTATTTATTGAAGCTCTATCTTTCCATTGATTACGATTAAGAAAAAAATTCTCATATTTTTCTATAATTGCATTTCTAAACGCAACATCAATACTTCTTTCACCATCATCAACTAGTTCAATTTCATGAGGATCAGGATAAAAAATAATATCGTACTTGTTATTAAACTTGTTCCAGTAGTTTAATGCCTGTACCCAAACATAAGGGCTTACTAATCCTTTGTCGTGAAAATATTCTGTAAATATTAACCCATCTAATAAACATCTATCATGAACATTACCTCTACAGCCAGGCCACAACTCATAATCATATTTAAATAAATTCTCTAGTTCCTTGTTTATAATTAACAATTGAGTTGCATCATTTGCACCCTCTTCATTTATCTTAACATTAAACTCTCTCTTAACTAATCTAGTAACTTCGTCAATATAAAAAAACTGATCCATAATACCTCTCGTCTGCCTCATTTGCTTTAGTAAGGTAGTCTTACCCGAACATTGCGGCCCAGTAAAAGTTATATTCACAAACTCATTATATAGTAAATTATTACTTACACCACTTTTTTCTTTTAACTATTTCTGCAATAATACAATAAACGGATGTGTCGCTAAATGCATCAAAAATAGGCTCGTTGGCAGATTCAAAAGTTTTTTTACGTAAAACTAAATTTATTAATCGTTGAATTTTATCGTTTAAGCGTACAACAATTGCAGAGACTGAGGCAACTATATCTTCTTTTTTATGTAAATCAGATCCCAAGCTTATATTATGCGGCCCG
>Ga0169931_10012113_pt1 | contig 12015 bp, 8 predicted proteins | sample Kivu_15m_20L_FD_129675 | JGI IMG/M metagenome (GOLD analysis project Ga0169931, IMG submission 129675) | Freshwater microbial communities from Lake Kivu, Western Province, Rwanda to study Microbial Dark Matter (Phase II) - Kivu_15m_20L... | ecosystem: Environmental > Aquatic > Freshwater > Lake ...
CCGTCGCGATCAGGGAAGGCGGCACCGTGGCCGCTTGGGGCGACAACACTTACCTCCAATGCTCCGTGCCTGCGGGTCTCACGGGCGTGACCCAGATCGCGGCGGGCGGGTACCACACCGTCGCGATCAGGGAAGGCGGCACCGTGGCCGCTTGGGGCGACAACACTTACCTCCAATGCTCCGTGCCTGCGGGTCTCACGGGCGTGACCCAGATCGCGGCGGGCGCCTCCCACACCGTCGCGATCAGGGAAGACAGCACCGTGGTCGCCTGGGGCGACAACACCTACTTCCAATGCAAATTGCCTGCGGGTCTCACGGGCGTGACCCAGATCTCGGCGGGCGGGGCCCACACCGTCGCGCTCGTCACCTTCACCGACTGCAACGCCAACGGCCAGCGTGACAGCTACGAGATCTTCAAGAGTGGGGTGGCGGACGCGGACGCGGATGGCCGGCCGGACACCTGCCAATTCGCGGTGGGCGATCTCGACCTGAGCGGGTTCGTGGATGCCGCGGACATCGGGGCCTTGCTTCTGGTGTTCGGCGATTGCCCGAATGCGGCCACAGACTGCTTCGGCGACATAGACGGGAGCGGCTCGGTGGATGCCGGCGACATTGCCATGCTGCTGCTGGCCTTCGGCCCGGCGGGTTGAGGCGCCGGTGCGCGGCGGCTGACGCAAAGCGGGTGAAGGGATTCGAACCCTCGACATTCAGCTTGGGAAGCTGACGCTCTACCAACTGAGCTACACCCGCGCGAAGAGCATTGTACGGAACCCCCCGTCGCCCCGGATGACGCATGAAGGGAGAACGCCCGCGGAATGCGCGCGGGCGATCGATCGCGGCGATGTGCGCACAGGATCAGTCGCGGCGTCGACGTCGCGCACCAAGACCCGCCAGCGAGATGAGCGCAAGCGCGCCGGGCGCCGGCACCGGAGCAAGGCTGAAGTTGAGCAGGCTGCCATTACCGGCGCCACCGCCGAGCCCGTAGTTCGACTGGTAGGTGATGCCGTACTGCACGCCCGCCTGAAGCGTCAGTTGCGTCGAGGCGAAAGATCCGGCGCTCAAGCTTGTGAAGAGCTCGGGCGTCGTAGCGCCAACTTCAACGACCTCAATGCCCATGGCGAGCCCGCTGTCCGAGTCGCCGAACAGCGTTCCGGAAACCTCCAGGAGCAGGTCGACGGTCGGTGTGAACGCGAAGGCCACGAAGGCGGACCAGTTCAGATTTGCGTTGCCGCTCTCGACCAAACTGAAGCCGGAGGCGGTGAAATCCGACAGGCTGAGCTTCGTGTTTGGCACGCCCGCGCCGGGGCGCGTCAGCGTGATGGGACCGACCGGACCGAAGGAGCCGTTGAAGGAGTCCGAACGGTTGAAACTCGGGTTGGAAAGGTCGAACGCCGGTCCGAAGATCGAAAGATTCGCGACACCGGTGCTGATGGTGACTCCTGCTACGGAAGGAGCGACCAGCGTGGCGGAGAGTGCGAAAGTGGACGCAGCGGCGACGATCTTGGAGCGCATCGGGGGACCTCGCGACAGGCAAAGCTCAGGCATGACGCCGAGAATCCCGGCCTGATAGGCGGGCGGCGTCGCGGGGGCCGCCAAACACCGCGGAAGCTCTCCGAACTACTGAACGAGAGTTCACGCGTTGATCCCTCAGCCGAGCGAAAGTTTTTTTCGTGCGCCATGTACGCCGCTGCACGAATCGTCCGCCGGCGACGCAACCATCTCGATTCGCTTGTGGCGCAAGTGTCTCCAAATGATGGGGTTGTGACCTCCGAGGCAGAGGCCTCGTCAGGCGCGAGTCGTTCCGGCAGGCGGGGGCATCGCCTCGCCAAGCGCCGTTGCGACGGCCCGCTGGAACACCGCCTCCTCCGGCTTGATGCCCGTCCAGCGCTCGAAGATCTGCATGGCGAGCTGCACGAGCATCTCCACGCCGTCCACGATCGGACAGCCGCGATCGCGCGCGGCCTTCAGGAACGGTGTGATGCGCGGATTCGTGATGACGTCGACGGCGAGGCAGCCGGGTTCCATCGTGCTCCAGTCGACGGGCACGGGCTCGAGGTGCGGCGCGCAGCCGAGGTGCGTGGCGTTCATCAGCATGGTGGTGCCCTTGGGGAGGCGTACCGGTGACTGCCACGGCTGCCATTCGCAGGGCACGCCGCTTGCCTTGCGTACGCGCTCGGCGACCTCGCGGCCTTGCTCTTCGCGGCGTGTCACGAGCGTGAGGTGCGCGGCGCCGGCCCAGGCGATCTCGACCGCCATCGCGCGACCTGCGCCGCCCGCGCCCAGCATGACCACGCGCTGACCCTTCAGTGGCGCGACCTTGGCGATCGCCTTCACCACGCCCTTGCCGTCGTTGTTGTGACCGATCAGGCGGCCGCTCTCGATCGTCATGTAGTTCGCGGCGCCAATGGCGCGCACGTCGTCGTCGACCTCGTCGAGCAGCGGGATGACGGCGACCTTCCATGGCACGGTGACGCACATGCCGCGATAGCCGAGTGGGCGCAGCGCCTTCACGGCGAGCGCGAGGTCGGACTCGTGGGCGATGTCGTTCTTCCAGAACTGCCAGGGCAGGCCATGATGCGCGAACACCGCGTCGAACATGCGGTCGATGGGGTTCTCGGCGACGGGGTGGCCGAGCATGCCGGTCATCTGCTTCTGCGGGGGGATGGCGGGGGCGGCGGCGTTCGTCATGGTGGAGGTGTATCCGGAAGTGGTTGGTTGCATTGCGCGTTCAATCCGAGGTCGGACATGGTTGCATGAGGTGCTGCTACTTTGAAGCGCATGGGTGATGTCGCGGCATTCGACTGGACGCTGCTCGTCGCCGCTGCGGTGGTGCTGGTGGAGATCGTCGGGGTGTGGCTGGCTCTTGATGCGATCATGCGCAACCGCACGCCACAGGGAACGATCGCGTGGGCGTTGGCACTGCTGCTGGTGCCGGCGGTCTCGATTCCGTTCTATCTGGCGTTCGGCAATCGACGGTTCGACGCGTACGTGCGCGAGATCCGGCGGGGCCAGATGGGACTGCGGGAACTCGCCGCTCGCGTGCGTGAGGCGATGGAGCCCCATGCGGTGCATCCGGGCGCGAGCCTGCGGGAAGTCTGTCCGGCGCTTGAGCGATTGGCGGCGTTGCCGGCGACCTCAGGAAATGACCTGCAATTGCTCGTGGACGGTGAGAAAACCTTCGCGGCGATCCTGGGGGACATCGATCGAGCGGAGCACTATGTGCTGTCGCAGTTCTACATCGTTCGAGACGACGCGATCGGTGTGCAGTATCGCGATGCGCTGGTGCGTGCGCGGGAGCGCGGCGTGCGCGTGTACTTCATGTACGACGAGATCGGGTGCCTGGAAATGCCCGACGCGTATCTGGCACCGCTTATCGCGGCGGGATGCGAGGTGGGAGCGTTCCGCAGCACGAAAGGGAGCAATCCGTTCCAGCTGAACTTCCGCAATCACCGCAAGGTGGTCGTGGTGGACGGGCGCGTGGGATTTCTTGGCGGGATCAACGTGGGAGACGAGTATCTGGGCCGCGACCCGGAGATGAGTCCGTGGCGCGACACGCATGTGCGCGTGGAGGGCCCGGCGGTGCTTGGGGTGCAGCTTGCCTGGCTGGAGGATTGGCAGTGGGCGCATGGCGGCATGCCGACGCTGGCGTGGCAGGCGCATCGTGCGGCGGAGGGCGCGAATGACGCGGTGGTGCTGCCGAGCAGCCCCGCGGACGCGTTCGAGACCTGCACGCTGATGTTCATGCATCTGGTCACGAGCGCGAAGAAGCGTTTGTGGATCGCGTCGCCGTACTTCGTGCCCGACGAGGGCGTGATCGCGGCGCTGCAGTTGGCGGCGAAGCGGGGGGTGGACGTGCGGCTGGTGCTGCCGGGGCGCAGCGACAACATTCTGGTGTGGCTGTCGAGCTACAGCTTCCTGCCGGACGTGATTCCCGCTGGCGTGAAGGTGTACCGGTACACGCAGGGATTCATGCACCACAAGGTGCTGCTGTGCGATGACGCGGTGGCGATCGGGACGGCGAACTTCGACAATCGAAGCTTCCGGATCAACTTCGAGATCACGCTGGTGGCCGAGGGCACCATCGACGAGGCGGTGGTGGAGATGATGCGGCGTGATTTCGAGCGTTGCCACGGCGCGAGCCTTGCGGACTTCGAGCGTCGGCCGTGGTGGTTCCGCACCGCGGCGCGGGTGGCGCGGTTGATGAGCCCGATCCAGTGATGCCCGAGAACGAGGGTCAGAGGTTGTTACTGGCCACTAGTCAATAACAACCTCTGACCCTCGTTATCGGCGGAGGATCAGCGTGACATCGCTCGACTCCGCGGAGAGTCGCACCTTCGGGAAACCGTCCTCCAGCATGGAGTGTGCCGCGACAACCTCCCACGGGCCGCTGCGCTTGAGCGCACGCTTCAGCCACGGCAGCGGGAAGGTGAGCAGGTCGTAGGTCTCGGCGATGAGCGGCCCTGCGCCCTCCACGCCAAAGGTCATCATCATGTGGTGGATGCGCTCGTACGGGCTACCTGCCGCGGCGCCGAGCGACACGCTTCGCAACGCGGCCCAGCCGCCACCCACCTGCGTCGGACCGTACCGCCCGAGCTCCATGGGTTCGCTGGTCTTGCGGCCGCTGCGGATCGTCACGCCGACCATGTACACGCCACCCGGTCGCAACATGAGCCAGGTTGCGCGCAGGTGCCGCTCGAACGCCTCGGGCGACGGCAGATGTCCAACGCTGCCATGCAAGTTCAGTGCGAGGTCGAATGGCTCCTCGTGTGCACGCTCGATCAGTTCCGACGGTGGCGCGCTCATGTCCCCCTGGAACACGTTGGCCTTCAGCACCGCGCGCTTGGCGGCGGCCACCATGGCCGATTGCATGTCCAGGCCCGTGACATGGCAACCCATGCGCGCGAAGATGGCCAGCCACTGGCCGGGTCCGCAGGCGGGCTCATAGACGCGATGCACGTGCGGGATGCCCGTTCCGGGGGGCCGCTTGCGTGATTGGCCGCGCTTGGGCGCGCGCACCGCACCCTTCGCCCATCCAAGCGCTGCGCGGATCAACTCGGGCTCGAGTTGATGGAACGCGGCATAGAGGGCGGGGTGGCCGTAGATTCCGGTGGACATGGCGCGAACGGTAGCGAATCGCGGCGGCTCGCGTGACCCCGTCTGGTTGGGCGAGGCATACGAGGAGCGACTTCGCGCCAATCCGACGGAGCGCCGCCGTCGCGGTGCGTTCATGACGCCGCCGCAACTGGCGGAACTCGCCGCGCGGGAGAGCGTGGATCGCTGGAGCGGTCGCGGAGTGCCGGTGGTGCTGGATCCGGCGTGTGGAACGGGGAATCTGCTGGTGGCGGCGGCGGAGCGACTGTCGGCGCGAGGGGCGTCGCCGCTCGTGATCGCCGCCCGACTGAAGGGCGTGGAGATCGACGCCGAGGCGGCACGCATCGCGCGAACGCGGCTCGAGGCATTGCTCGGTGGTGGTGCAAGCGTTCGACGAGCGCTCGCGCGCGGCATTCGCGTGGCCGATACGGTGCGTGTGCCGGCGTCATGGCTTCGGTGCGATGTGGTCGTGGCGAATCCGCCGTTCCTGGGACAATTGCGGCGTGGAACCGTGGTCGATCGCGCAGCCGCGGCCCGCTGGCGCGCGCGTCTGGGTGAGGCGGTACGCGGCTACGCGGATCCTGCTGCGGCTTTCCTCTTGCTGTCGGTGAGGGCGCTTCGTCCGGGTGGCCGCGCTGCGGTCATCCTTCCAAGGCCCATGCTTGCTGCCGCAAGTGCGCAGGAGATCCGCGACGAGGTCGACCGGGTCGCGCGTCTTGAACGCATCTGGATGGATGATCGTTTCAGCTTCGACGCCGGCACGCGTGTCTGCATCCTGAGCCTGTCGGTGCCACGGATCGGTGCACGTGCCACGTCGCACGCCTTGACGATTCACGGCGAGGTGCAGGCGACCTTGCCATGGAAGTTCTGGAGTGGAAGATGGGGCGCCGCTGCCGCCGCGAGCGCCGGCGTTCCCGCACTTGAGGTGCGCGAGGGCGGCCGCGTGGGCGACCTGGCCAACGTGACCGCGGACTTTCGGGATCAGTACTACGGCTTGCGAGGCGCCCTCTGCGACGACCGGCACGCGGGCCGCGGCCTGAACGCGTTGCGGCCTCGCACCGCCGCGATCGATCGTGTCGCCTCGCGCATGGATCGGTTGCCCGTGATCACCACCGGACTGATCGGCTGGAACCACTCGCTGTGGGGGCAGCGCCCCGCGCGCCTGCTGGGCCGCGTCTTCGCGCACCCCGCGGCCCGTGTACCCGCGCTGCTGCCACGCGGCGAGATGCGCGGATGGCTGAGCGCCGCGCTGCACCCGAAGATCCTCCTGGCCACGCAGACCCCCGTGATCGAGGCGGTGGTTGATCCGCGCGGTGAACTCGCGCCGGGCGTTCCCGTGATCCGTCTGCTGCCGCACGACGCCAACGACGTGTGGACGCTCGCGGCGGCTTTGCTGGCGCCCGCCACCAGTGCGATCGCTTGGTGGCGTCATGCGGGGGCCGGTCTTTCTCCGAAGGCGATCAAGCTGAGCGCGCGGCAGGTTGCGGAACTGCCCTTGCCGTCGGATCGTGTCGCGTGGATCGAGGCGGCCCAGCGGCTGCGAGAAGCGCAGGAAGCCCGCAACGATGCCGAGCGCATGCTGGCGCTTGAGTGCTTTGCGGAGTCCGCGAACGTGGCCTACCGCGTGCCGAAGTCGCGCCGAATCTCGCTTCTTCGCTGGTGGAAGCCGCGCGCATGGGGTACTTTCTCGCGATGATGCCGCTGCAGGCGGTCTCTTCGACACCGTGGAGCGATGCGGCGCAGGCGGCGGGAGGCGTCGGTGCGTTCCTGCTCGGCATGAGCCTGATGACCGAATCGCTTCGGCAGCTCAGCGGCGAGGCATTGCGTGCGCGACTGCAGCGGACGGTGGGTGGACCGTGGGCTGGCATGGCGATGGGTGTCGGCATGACCGTGGCCATGCAGGCCAGCAGCGCCACGATCATGGCGACCATGGGTTTCGCGGCCGCGGGACTGGTCTCGTTGCATGCTGCCATCGGCATCGTGGCGGGCGCGACCGTCGGAACCACGAGCACCTCATGGCTGGTCGCGTTGACTGGCGTGGGGCGTGCGTGGTTCCCATGGTTCATGCCGGTGATCTTGGTGGGGGCGCTGCTGCGCTTCGTCGGCAAGGGGCGCTGGAGCGATGCAGGCGGCTTCCTTGCGGGGTTCGGCCTGCTGCTCGCCGGACTGAACATCCTGCGCCCGGTGATGGCGCCGCTCGTCAGCGCGCTGGGGCTGCTGGATGCGTCGGGCACCACGCTGGGCTCGGAACTTGCGCTGCTTGCGGCGGGCGCGCTGGCGGCTGCACTGATGCAGTCCAGCGCTGCGCCGATCGCGATCGCCATGAGCGCGCTCGTCGAGGGCGGTGTTGCGTTTCGCGTCGCGGCGCCGTTCGTGGTCGGTGCGAGCGTGGGAACCACCAGCACCGCGCTGCTGGTGCTTCCGTTCTCGCGCGCGGCTGGCGCGCGTGTGGGCGTGGCGTGGATCTGCGTGTCACTGATCTCGGCGGTGCTGGCCCTGCCGACCCTGAGCGTGCTTGAATCGTTCGCCCAGCGTTGGGGCGGTGGCAGCGGCCCGCTGTCGCTGGCGCTGTTCCACTCCTTGTTCGCAACGTTGGGTGCCGTGGCAGGATGTGCGCTCTCCAAGCTGCTCTCGCGTTGGCTGGTCACGCGCGTGCCGGATCGTGGCCCCGCGCTGCTGCGCCACATCGACGAGATCGGCGGTGGCGTTCCGACGGTGGTGCTGGAAGGCCTGCGTCGCGGTGTGGCGGCGATGGGTGCCGTGGCGCTGCGGGCGGCCGATGCGCGCATGCGAGGGCAACCCGCCGCGGGTCAGGACCTGCTGGACGACATTCGCAACGCCGGTCGCGCGCTTCGTGTTGCCGCCGCCACCGCAGGCACGGAAGGCCTTGGCACCGAGGACATGGAGCGGCAGGTGGCCAGCCTGCAAGCGCTCGAGCACGCCAAGGCGATCCGCCGCATGCTGCAGCGCGACGACCTGAAGCCGCCTCCAAATCCGCACAGCAGCTTCCATGACTTCATGGAGCGAGCGAGCGCCGGTGTGCTGGCGGCTGCCGCGTGGCTGGAGCAGCCCAGGGGCGAGGCGCCAAGCGCGGCGATGCGCAAGTTGGTGCGCGAGGCCGGGCGTCGGCGTCAGGCGGCCCGACTGGGCACGCTGGAGGCGACGGGCGCGGGCAAGGTGAGCGTGGATGACGCGAACGCGCACCTGGATGCCGTGCGCGCGATCGACACGCTGGTGGAGCACGCGTGGCGGCTGGTGAGCGATCTCGACGTCGCCATCACCGCGCGTGACGCGGATGACGATGCGGCGCTTGGTGAAGAGGTGAGCTGAGGCGCGTCACTTCGCGGGGGCGAGAGGTGTGGCGGAGTCGGCCGGCGCGGCCATCGCCTTCGCCTCCATCGCAGCCACCTCCGCCTCGGTCTCCGGGAATTCCGTCACCGCCGCGATGATGCCGTCACCGATGCCGAGCAGCGCCCAGCCGGCGATCAGGCCCGCGCAGACCGCTTCCTTCGAGTCGACCCAGAGTCGATGGCCGAACTCGCCGATGCGCTCGTGATACTTGCGCTCGAAGAACGTGAACAGCGCTGCGCCGATCCACATCATGATCGTGCTCTCGGGGGGCAGCACCACGCCAAGGCCAAGACCCACCGCCGAGATCGGGAAGCGGCCCTTGCGCGCGATGCGGGCGATCTCGAGGAAGAGCGCAAGAATCGCGCCCACGAGCATGGCCCATGCGGCCGAGACCGGCAGCACGCCCCACAGCTTCGCGATGCCGTCGACGCCGGTGATGACCGTGGAATCCATCGTGCCGGCCTTGCCCATGCCCTCGATCACCTTGCTGATCGCGGCCCACTGGATGGCGCCAGGCACGGCCCACTGCTCGGTGATGGTGGACTCGATCGTGGCGCCTTCGGGCGTCCACTTGTTCAGGAACAGCAGGTAGAAGAGCGGGGTGCTGGCGAGCGCGCCCGCCACGATGCCGATGCAGTGCCCCCATGCCTGCTGGCGGGGCTTGGCTCCCAGCATGTAGCCGGGCTTGATGTCCATGAGCAGGTTGCTTGCGTTGCTGGCGACCTCGGTGGTCACGCCCGCGGTCATCAGGTTCGTGCCTGGATTCGTGGGCTGCAGCGCGCCGAAGGTGAACTGCGTGATCTTGGACAGGCTGCCGGTCGGCGTGGTGCTGGTGAGAGCCGTCGCGTTCGCGGCGATCAGCGTGAGCACGATGATCAGCGGGATCGAGAGCGCACCGAGCCAGGGATTCACGTCGAACCACATCCAGTTCAGCCAGATGATGATCGCGCTGAAGATCGGGATGCCGATGAAGCTCCACTTCAGGGGCAGCTCGATCTCGCGCAGGCAATCGTTCGAGTTGCCCTTTCGGTTGAACAGGCCCGCGAACGCCGAGACCAGCACCTGCGGCTTCGCGAACAGGCCGACCATGCTGGCGGTGACCATCATGGCCACGCCCCACCAGAGGCACCACGAGTTGGTGAGGTGCGGGCGACCGAAGATCGCGGCCGTCATGTCGTAGGTGCCGTCCGCCTGCACGATCTTGGCGAAGTTCTTCGGCACGATCTCGCCGGCGCGGATCATGAGCGGCGCGACCACCAGGAAGTTCGCGACCATGCCGAGCACCAGGCTGTTGGCGATGCGCATGCCCATCAGGCCGCCCGCGCCGATCATGCTGAGGTCGAACGCGACGGTGACGCCAAGCTGCTCGAAGTTCAGTCCGTTGATGCGGGGCAGCGGCGCCTTGCCCTTGGCGGCGAGGTGGTACCACCACTCGTCCAGACGCTCGGGAATCTTCCAGAGCGTCTCCTTCGACTTCGAGGTGCCGAGCAGTCGGATCTGCAGCATGGCCATGTAGCCACCCGCCACCAGCAGTTGCAGGAACGCGCCGGTGCCGGCCGCCCACGCGAGCGCCTTCGCCTTGAACACGCCCATGTCCACGCCGCCGTCGGTGGCGGTGCGGGGCTGCTCGATCGGCATGTTGTCCCTCATGTGCAGCGTGCCGCCGCGCGGCGCGTCGGGGTAGAGCGAGTCCAGCACCACGGCGGCGGCGCGGCCCTCGGGGAAGGGCTGCTGCTCGTCGTTGATGAAGCGGCGCTTCATCGGGAACGCCACGAGCACGCCGAGGATGCTGGCGAGGATGTTCCAGAGCACCATCTGGTGCATGGCCATCGGCTTGTTCGTGATGAACATGTACGCCATGAGCGCCGAGATGAGCGGACCGGTCATGTAGCCGGCGGCGGTCGCGATCGACTGCACCGCGTTGTTCTCGAGGATCGTGAGGTCCTTCGAGACGCCCAGGCGCGAGATCGCGCGGAACACCACGAAGCTGATGATCACGCTGGTCACGCCGACGCCGAGGGTCCAGCCCGTCTTGGCGCCGATGTAGAGGTTCGTGGCGCTCAGGATGCCGCCGACGAGGAAGCCGGTGACCGCGCTGCGCAGCGTGAGCTGCGGCATGTCACCGCGGTAGATGTTCTCCAGCCACCAGCGGTCCTTCTGCTCGCGCGTCCAGGTGCGGACCTGTTCATCCGAGAGGTTCTGCAGAGCCATGCGGCCGAAGATAGGGGCGCGCGGGGCAAGAGGCCAATAACGACCTCCGACCCTGTTACGCGGACGCAGTGCGAGGGGTCCGGGTGGTGTCCCGCAGCGAGCACGACAGGGCACAGCCAGGGACACCATCCGGTCCCGAGCGGCCGTCTCGCGGTTGGTGCTGCGTCAGGCCTTCGGCGGCTGGTTCAGCGGAACGCCCGTCTTTTCGGCGAGTCGGTTGATCGCCTTCACGAGCAGGAACACCGCCCACGCGACGATCAGGAACTCGATGCACATGTTCACGAAGGTGCCGATCTTGACGGCGACCTCTGGGCTTGCCGCCACGTTGTTCGCCGCATCCGCCTCGACGGCCTTCTTCAGCGTGATCTTGATGTTCGACAGGTCCACGCCGCCGATCAGCATGCCGATGATCGGGTTGAAGATGTCGTCCACGATGCTCTTCACGATCTTGCCGAACGCGGCGCCGATGATCACGCCGACCGCCAGATCGAGCGCGTTGCCCTTGACCGCGAATGCCTTGAACTCGTCGATGATCTTCATGGAAGGTGCTCCGTGTGGGGCGTCAGATGTCGAGCTTGAAGCCCAGATAGACGCGGAAGTCGTTCAGGTTCGATCCCGCCGCCTTGACGGGACTCTGGTACTGGTTTCGCAGGCCGCCGAGCAGGCTGAGGCCGCTCATGTAGTCGAGCTTCATGCTCCACTCGACACGCGCCAGGATCATGTAGTTGTTGAAGTCGCTCACGTCGGGCGTGATGAACACGCTGCCCGTGATCTTCTGGCGCTCGGTGTACTGCCAGAAGCCCTGGATTTCGCCGTACATCTGCGGGAACCACTCGTCGACGCCGCCGAACTCGCGCGCGGTGCCGAAACCGAGCTTGCCCGTGAGGTTGTACTTCTTCGGGTCACCCGGGTCGTCGATGAACTTGTAGCCCAGACCGGCCCAGCCGCTGACGCGGTTCTCCCAGTTCTGGTTGATGTCGTACTCGTACTGGCCCTTCGCGAACCAGAGCCATGGGCCTGGATTCAGGAATCGATCGTACGTGATGTTGCTCAGCAGGTTGCTGTCCGTGATCGCGCTGCCGGTGTTGCCGCTGTTGGCACCGCCGAGGGTCTTCAGGAAGTACTCGGCGTACATGTTCAGGCGGTCATCGGGCGATTCGCGAAGCAGCTTGGCGGCCACGCGCAAGTCCCACTGGTCGTTCTCGGCGGCGACACCGGTCAGGTTGCCTTCAATGCCTCCGGACCACTTCGGCTTGCTCTTCTCCTCGGCTGCCGCTGCGGCTGCCGCGGCATCGGGTGCGGCGGCAGGCGCTGCAGCGGGAGCGGTGGCCACGGCCTGCTCGGCGGGTTTGGTCTCCGGCG
>Ga0169931_10012114_pt1 | contig 12014 bp, 5 predicted proteins | sample Kivu_15m_20L_FD_129675 | JGI IMG/M metagenome (GOLD analysis project Ga0169931, IMG submission 129675) | Freshwater microbial communities from Lake Kivu, Western Province, Rwanda to study Microbial Dark Matter (Phase II) - Kivu_15m_20L... | ecosystem: Environmental > Aquatic > Freshwater > Lake ...
CCATACGAGGTTTTTGAGTTTAATTAGATCTATGTTTTAAAGAAAGAGCTCCTATTTGAATCGCCTAATTTTAGACAAAAGTACTTGAGTAAAGTGAAGTTAACCATTACATTTTACGTCCTTGAAATAAGCTTTAGCTTTCATAGAATCTGAAGTGAAAGTGCATAGTATTTGAACCTGACTTCCTCCCATGAGCGAGACTCCAACTGATGATTGCTGATTGGCCTCAAGCTTAGTTTCGATTAGAAGTTAAGCACAGTCGACCTCGTTAAGCCATCTCGTAGGCTCATAATCTCCGTTGATGGCAAAGGCTGAGTTATCGAGGAGGATGAGAGTGGCTTCCAAAGACATTCTTTTAAAAATATTTTAAAATATTCAAATGAAAGCATGCTCTCAAACAAGCATACTATTGATAAAAAAAAAATATACTTTTCTTATTAGATTAGATAAAAAGTAAACACTAAGTGCTTTAGCAATCTTTTTTGAGTGCATAAATATTGCTATTAATATGCATTTTTATTGGCATCCATGATTGATTACTCGACTTATTAATCCACAAAAACTTTTTTAAGGTAAGCTTATTGTCTAAATCTTTATCTAATTGCTTTTTTCTCAATAAAAACTTTGTTTTATCAATGAATTATTCTGTTGATGTCTAGCTTGGATCGTCAAATTCAACAGAAAATAGAAGAATAATCAAACAAACGCCCAGAATTCAGACTCTTTAAGTTAAAAAATAAGAAAAAATGTGAATTAAACCAGAAAAATTGTTTGCTTTATTTCATGAGTTGAATGCGTACTATATTATCAAACTTTAAATCCCATTCAAATGCCTATAAAACTAAAATTAAAATAATGTAAAGTATGTATCATTGAACGTAAAGAAACTGTGGAGGTAGTAAGTTAGCCCATGGCCAGTAGAATTGCCCCTGAGGGTATTGATTTAAATTTTATGTTTATCTATTTTTAAGTGGTTCAGCTTTCTTTATATCCCTTTTCTATAGAAGCTTAGAAAGCTGGTCGTGACTTTGCTTCTCAGCCAGTTTTTTTCGACCCTATAGGTCTGTATGGGTGCTCTAACTAATGTTCTGGATAAATTCAAGCTTTTTCTAACCATTTGCAAGTTTTTTGACAATGCAAATGGTATGCACGATCTTAGTGGCCTTCCTTTTCTTTAAATTTCTCACAATTTTCTTTGTTTTGAGTGGGGAGAAGTCAGACTATGAAGATTCTTCTAGCTATATGGCGTTAGCGCATTAGCTCTCAGTTATCGCTTGTTTTACGTTCAGTTAGCTGTTCATAGAAAATATTATTAAAGGTTAGTAATAAAACAGGAATTTAAGAAAATTACCGGTAATTTTGAGTGATTGCTTATTGATGTTTAAGCAATCTTGAAGAACTAGTCAGATGTCGTTTTTATGTTTTCTATATGTTATTTCTTGTCTTGCTTCCTTAATTTTCTTTTTACAGCAATAGTATTTCGATCTTCCAACTGTATGGAGACACACTGTGCATTTTTTTATGCCTAAAATCATATTATCTGCACGTTAGCTATCTTTCTTACTCAATTTCATGCATTCATATCCCACTTAGCAGTTTCTTTATCCTCTCGATCCTAACAATTACCGAGCGGTTCAAAACAATCAGCAGTTCAACTAATTGCTAAAAAGATAGCAGATAAGACGAGAAGTGACCTTTTAAGTAACAATTACCAATAGTAATGGTCAAGACACCATGAGATTTAGATGCAAACAATGTGAGGCTTATTTCGAGTACACTCGCAATAAAAAGAATGAAGATTACACAATCAGAAGCTATAAGCACGAACACAATCACGTAATGCGTCAAACTCACAATATTCATCAATCGATCGTTGAAAAAATCTAACGATATTTGTAACAAGACGATCGCCCTAACAAGCAAGACTTGCTGCGATAGATCAGCACAAGCTATAGAATAACTTAGAAAGAAGTCTAGCAGTTGTTCTCTCAGGCTGCCTAGAGAAAAAGAAGAAACACGCTTCTATACGATGGAAGAGAAATCGATTAACTAATCCGTAAACTAAAAAGTGAGCATTACACAGTTATGGCCGACTTCGTGATGAGCAAACTCGATCGCTAAACTCGTAACATTACAAAGTCTATTGTTGTTGTAAATTAAATCATGAATAGTAATACTAGACGTTATGGATAATGCATTTATGTAGCTTTGGATTCTGTTCATCAAATCAATAGATGGTCTGTGGGGGCTTTCTTGGGTATGGGTAGACACATGGAACTAATTTTGCTTGGTCTTTTTCTACTCAAAACGGTAGATACTGAACACTTAACAGGTCTATTTAGAATTTTCTTTTCTTCGCTTGTAGGAATATCTTCTGACAAGCAACTTATAACAAAAACTATAGTAACAACTGGCTAACACTACTTTGATCAAACTCTAGCTCAGCTCAAGAAAGAAGGTCTGATGTAGCCAGTACATTTGTATGATTTCGCAATATACATAGATAAGTTACATAGTAACACTTCTAGATTCAAAAAGATGTATAGAGATTTAGTCTACGAACCTCAAAAACAAAAATTTAATTAAAAGTTAACAGAAATTTATCGAGGAGAAAACTTCAGTTAGATAGATTTAGATTTAGAAGAACTAATTAAGGTTTCTGATAAAATTTGTCTAAGCCAGATTCCAGTAACTCCTATTGGACCCTATCGGAAACTCAAAGGAAAGACTTCCCAATATAAAGATTTTTCTATCATTCGTCAGTATTACAAAATATTTTTAGATTCTCAGAGTTTATAAGTGAAAAATCTTACGACTAGATTTCAAAAGTTGCTCACAGTACTTCTCGTTCCTTTTACGGGTGAAATCGCACATCACAATAGACTTATGGTAGTTATCCCTGCACTTTAGTAGGTCAGAAAAAGTGTTTCAATCAAAGTTATGGAGAATATTTAAAAGAAATGCCTGGCAATACTTTCCTTAAGAGTATAGGATCTCGGATAAGGGTTCAAAGTTTTTGATGGTAGATTCACATAAGTAAGAATATTCGAGTAAGGGGGCATATGGTTTTGCTAGTGCTAGTAGTCTCGCAAAAGTTTGTTACCCTGCGTGCATTAGATAGCAGTATGCATAAAGAATGGGTTTTCAATAATGAAGCAAATCGCTAGAAGATGGACTAATCTGGATTAAAAATAGTAATAATAGCGGAAAAGGAAATTATAGGCAGCTAAATGCAGATGGAAGAAGAAGACTCTTTCATAATTTTTAACATGATAATTAATCATTATACTTACTACAATTATCAATAAAATATTTAACTACTAAATTTACTAAAAAGTAATTTTATTCACATATTTTTTGGGGAAGTATACTTTCCATTAAGCCTATCGATTTCCCACATCGCTGCTAGACATTATTCATCCTACATATGCCTTCCTGTGACTTGCAAAGCCAAAGGTAAACCATAGCTTCGAGCAATTCCCTAAGCTATTTCACGCTCCAACGAATTGTTTGCCTGATATTTTGTTTCTTCTTTAGTTACAAGACGCGTTGGAATAACTCCTGCTGGCTGCTCTGTTAAATTCTGAAAAGAACAAAATGACAACTGATACACTAAAAGTTGCGTAGTGTTAACCAATGGAGCCGTAAAGGGCATTACTGGAGTCAAAAGAATGTCTATATTATGCTTATTCCATTCCTTTTGAAAGGATTTTTTCAAGTCTTCAGCCTGCTTTGATAGTTTAAGAAACTCACCTATAGTTTATTTAGAACCTATCAAGCTGTTTAGCTATTTAATAGATTAGTCTTTAGTTAAAAAGTTTTGCAGGTTGAACCCTATATCTCCATAGAGCTTTCGATCATAAAATCTGATTAATTGATGCGGTATCGGGTAACGTTAGAGTCTAGTGTATAAGGCATTCAAATAACCTGAGAGATGCACGAATCTGAAAAAATAATCTCTAAACTAATTCAAAGGAAATTAAAATTTATATATTTTATGTCCATTTTATTAAAGTTTCGTTAAAGTTTCTTGGATGGTGTTTACTAATCCGGGTGCTGTTTGCATATCTGGTAGCTCATATAGATAGCCCACTTTAAGCTTTTTATTCTGAGCTTTTTTGTAGCGTTATTTGTTCCATTATCCTCCATACATAAATGGTGATTAATTAGAAGCTTGTTTTCCTAAGGTTTTAGAGCAGAGCCATTATAGATCATCTATAGATCGCGTCATGAAGCCCAAGGAAGGATCTAAGTCTCCGACTTTAATGCTCTTTATTAAGTATAAGCTACCTATGCACCACTCGGACCTAATCTTCCTCGAATAGAAAGTCTTTTAGATCCTGTCGGTTTTAGGGCATATATGCCACAAAAAGCAGCAGGAATTCGTACTGAGCCTCCTGAATCTGTGCCTATTCCGAAAGCAGTGGCCTTAGATGCGACCAATGCAGCTTCTCCTCCGCTCGATCCTCCGCTCACAAAATCAGTGTTATAAGGATTTCTGGTTATACCATAAAGACTATTGCCTGATTAAATGCCCAGAATTCCTTGAGGAACATTGGAGTGTGCAAACGCAACACATCCTTATTTTTACAATAGTTCGACTAAATCTGCACTGTGAGTAGAAGGCGTATGATTTTAGTGAAAGCCTATAGTTTCTATCATTCCTTACACTCTTATATTGTCTTTGACCGTAAAAGGCACACATTTATGCGCATTCTTATTATGAACTCTTTAGATATTTATATCTGCTAATGCTTGAAGTTTTTGGATTTATGGTCGTAGGCATCGAACAGCAAAAGTATTAAACACTTCTTCTTGCTTTAAATTAACTAAATCTTATATTTTAAGGTCTAATAGTTGAGGGTTTGTTTTTGCATTTAGAGGCTCTAAAAGAGAAAGTTGCTGTGCCTGTCTTAGTCGGAGGTAGTCTCCTTTACGTTTGACTTCTTGGTCCATTTCAAGCAAGTTGTATCGCCTCAGAAATCTTTTCATGATCCTAATTGATTTATAATTAGCTTAATGTTAATTATATAGTTCATTAAAATTTAACAATTAATTAATATTTTTTTAGATCACTACTATAGCACATTGGGTGTCTCCCACCAGTTATACATATCGAATTAGATCAGTCGTTTATTATCTTTTTTTGAGCTGTCTGTAGTGTTCTGTAAAGAATACACTTTGCCACCCCATACTATCGGTTGAAGACCTGCAAAATGATCTCCTGTAATTAATGGTTTTTAATTTACCCATCGAACAATAAACTTTTGCTGATTAACTGGAGGATTGTTGCCGAACCGACCCTGTACCACATACTCCTCTACACTTATCAAATAGCTTTAGGTCACTCCTTTCCAATCTTTAGAGTTACCCCCAAACACAAATATTTATTGTGGATTGATTTGAATAGCTCCTTGGTTGGCATAGAACAGCCTTGGGACTGAGTTTCTATCTGATTTAGGGATTTAAAACTATATGTAGCTCCATCTTGGAATCTATCTTCTTTATTTTTGTTAGAAAAAAGAACGAAGACTGAGTTTTTAGACTATTTCGACGATAGAATAATCATAGTTATTTTTTTTGGCTAATCCTCCAAAACGCAAAACAGTATCTCCGTTGTATGTGACTAAAGTGCCCCCAAAACAACCAAAATTAGTGTTTCCAAAAGATATTGTTTAATAAGTTTATTCCTTAAGGCTCAAGTATTCGCAACTCTTGAGAATTTCCCCGTTCGAGCCTATTCCTCCGGAAATAAGAATACCTATTTCTTCCTTATTAGCCGAAAACACAGTAGTGGCCATACACGAGCTACGACCTGTCTTCATATTGGCGATTTTCTCTCTACTTGATTTCTAGGTAGTATCTATTATGATTATTTAATTGCTCTTGTTTCTATTGTCTTTGGTTCCACCTATCCAAAAAAAGCGGTTGGTGAATGGATCTTTGATTTGACATCCATCCGGGTATATTGGAAAATCTGAATGGAAATGTCCCCATTTTTAAGTTTCCACATTGTAAGTTTTCATATATTTTTATTGATTATTGAAAAGAGCGACAACTGGAGTAGAATCTTTGATATTTTTATCAACTAAGAAGTAAAGAGGAGATTAGTTCATTACAGTTTTCAAAGGTTTCTTATTGATAGTCTCTGCAACTAGTTAGAGTTGGCCTATCTGCATTCTGTGTTAAGTATCAGGGTAGAAATAGAAATGACTATGAATCTAATTGTTCAGATCTACTCTTTGAATGAAGTCTTGAAGCTAAAAAGTCAAAGCTTATTGCAAAGATTTGGCATCTCTCGTGCAGTAAGCTAACAAATTTTAAATTTATTTTTGTTTTTTTAACAGAGAATCTACAAGTTATGGATTATCCCTCAAACCTACGTTATTTCTATTCCTCAGCTCTCTTAATTAAGACTCTATTAATTTATCAATTTATCTAACCATTCTTTATCTTTATCTTTTCAGATCATCTTATTGTTTTTTAAGTTTTTAGTAAAATTATGTTTTTTTGCTATAAGGTGCCAATATGCCATCAATAGCTTTTTTGTGTTTAGTCATGTTTATGTAAGCGTTGTTCATAGCTTAATCGATATGAATGGTCTGGGAGTGATGGATTGCAACATGTTCCTATGCACACTTCAAACAAAGAGGCTTGAATGTTGCTTCGCATACGTATTTTATGGGTTATCGATGTTTTTGACAGATTAGCTATTAGAATCTTGGCTGATTACGGTTCATATGCTATGTAAAAATCAAATTTAATAATAAGTTTTTTATTTTTTAGAAATTAATTATTTAAATCATTTTTCAGAATATCTTTGGTTGAGGTCAATTAGATCACCTCCTTAAAGGATGTAGTCTCCATAAGATCTTCCGACATTTTGAGTTTTTCCATCTATCCAATATATGCTGACTGCCTATTGACCTTACTTTATTCTGTTAATTCGCTATTCTGATAAAAAACGACCGCAAAATCCATTACAAATTCTGATAATATACTTTTTATTTTGAGAAGAAGAGCCTTATTTGATCTGTCTATCTCTAAGCTGTTTCAATTTTGATAAATTTATTTACAATTCTTTTTCAGTTCTAACTAAACTTTTAATAGAAGGGCTATTGATGAAATCTTAAACAAGAGGTTTGTATTTTTACATAAATATTTTTTATCGCAATTTTTTATCTGATATATTTTACAACTAATCTAAATTGAGAAAATGTTTTTTCCAAATTGAATCGGCACTTTGCTAAAAAATAACATATTTATGATCTGCGTGAATGTGCCTGATCAGTTAGCTGATTTGAGTTGTATTGTTGATGAGATAGTGCAGTCTAGGATGATGCTTATGTACAACTTTTAATGTTTAAATTGATTAAATGCTATTTGTTTGCTGCCAGTGAGTTGAGTTGTTGAGAGAAAGAGTGGGTAAGGGATTAAGCCTGACAGTTTTTAAATACCATATAAGATCAGTAAAAGTGTTTATTTTACTGATAATGTGCACTCGAGGTTTAATGAACATCATCATTCTTTATGTCTTTGGATAATTTTTGCCTTATTTTTATAGCCATTAACTCCAAGCTACGATTTCTTGACCAAAAATATCATTTCGTATCAGATACATATCTTATTTTTTAGTTGCATTTAGAGACTCGCCTTTTAATTTTTACAAAGATTTTTGAAAGTTTTTTAGATACTATGAAGGAGCCCCAAAAAGACCACTTGCTTGATTTTTTACTAATTAAAATTTAAATTGCTAAGTTTTACCATTTAACAAATCTTCTTACAATAAATTAGAAATCTACTGCTTATATGACTGCACGCACTAATCGCTAAAACATTGTTTTACGATCATAGTTTTGCTTGGATGGTTGAAAGTTTTATAAAAACGGGTTATGTCTTCGGAAAGATGTGTTTTGTTAGGTATGATTTGAAAAGAACGTAGATCGTAAATGTGTTGATCAAGTGAGTACTATTTTTTATTATGCAACTAAAAAGCTTGATCAAAATGCGGACTTTTATAAAATAATTTATAGTTTTATTACTTTTATTTAGGAGCAATATCTTTTGAAGTATTAGATGAATTTTGAGATGTGTCATGAAGCATCGTGACTATTTTTTCAAGATGCTAAACTTATTTAGAATCGATTAGGTATACATTTTTAATTTAAGCTTTCTAAAAATCTTGAATGAAAGCGTTTATTTATGGCGTAAATTCTTGTTCTTTTAATCTTCTAAATTTTTCATATACTATTACCACGAACTATCCAGACTATTTAGAATTCAATAAATTGACTAGTTATGGCTTGTTTATTTCATAAATAACTGGTTTAATCGTGTCTTTAGTTGATGTTTCTACGCTCTTAGTTAAATTTAAATCTTGACAGTGTAAAGCAAGAGGTACAAATAGAAGTGCTAACCATTTCGAGGACAATCTAATTTTAGAGTTTTTTGTAAATTTTAAAGACACATTTTTAGAAAAATTATTGTATTTTGGAAGATATCTTGTAAATAAATCCTTTATGTTTTTTATAAACATTATTTATAAAATTAATTTTGATTATTTTATTTTAAAGACAATCTAATAGAATTCATCAAAAACTCATCAAAAAAATAACCAAATCTTTGTTAATTAAATTTAAAATAATATTTTTTTTTAAAAGAAAATTCTGATATAAGATTTTTAGAGTTTTTCTTATCAAAATTCTTTTACTTGAACTTGTTTAACATGATTTCTGACTTCACATCTTGATAGAATTCTATCAATTTATTTCCAGTGGGTCTAAACATCATAGTTTTAGCTTGTCACAAAATTAGTTCGAGTTGTCATTCTCGATACTTCCTTAGCCGATTCAGTATCCTTTAAGGCAGGTCCAATAACGCTAGCTGTTTGCACGTTGACATTGACTGGCTGCACATAATTAGTGTTGACGCCATAGTCTACAGGCTGGTATAGTGTGTTGAACCCTATGGAGTCCTCGTTTATACTTTGATAGTTGGTTATTCCGAGAGAAAGAGCATTTTATTTGCTAATATGAATGATTTTTCTATATAGAGAGAGATGTACTGCTCTACAGGCACATATTATAGTCTGTAGTTTACTTTTTAAACAGATTATGTTACCATTTCTTATTATTACTTTTATATAGGCACATAGTCAGTGATGTGTTCAATTTGATAATAGTCTGTAGCTACTCTCTGCACTGGAGCATAGTAGACCTGCTATTCATAGTCGATATATTTTTGATAGTAAGGGACATATTATACTCTTCGCTCGGGAGGAATCACCTGGATTTCAGGACGAATCAAAGCATCCTTAGAGTAACCTTAAATAAATCTTTATCCCTTGATCTGATTCGCTATAAAATTGTTGTTGTTAATGTATTGAGTATTCTGATTGATAAGGTTAGCTTGTTTGTTTAAATTAATTTGTTGAGGGTGAGAGTTTAAATGTATTTGTTTTAGAGGAATATCAAGAACATGCTGTTATCCTAAATTCTTTGGGATCTGTTGTGCATTAATATTTATAGGGATTGGTTGAGGCACTGAATTGATATTAATGTGTCTTTGAGCATTATTAAGTTGATTTTTCACAGGTAATCCGACGGATCCAGAGATAGGGTAAGGGCCACGATTAGCATTTGGATGAATAATCTGAGCGTTTGGTATGTAATTAAGTCTTTGTTTGTGAAGATTAATGTCCTGAGGTAAAGGATTTTGATTAGGTGAAACTCTCATAGATCAGTTATGAATCAAATAACTCAGATGAATTCAATTATTATCATCAAAAAAAGCAAATAAAATTGAAAATAAAATGATATAGTAAATATTTATAGTTTACTATTAGATCAACTGAATCTTTTAAACACTCCGAATACCATAAAGTGATCGAAGGGATGCGAATTGCAGGGAAGTAGACTGTTTTTATTGGCTACTTATCCGTTTATATAATTGCAATTGCCTCCTATAAGTTTCAGTGTAGAAATCACCTTATCTTTACTTTAAACGACGAGTTTGTTGCCCTTATTAAACTGTGCTTGAGTCATTGTTCTCATTTTTACTGTAGTAGCTTTGTTTTTGTCGATTGGGTACATGTTGAATTATGTGCTGAATGGTTTTATAGGACCCAGAAAAGAGTTGAGATCACCTGCTGCAATTATATGATACTCGGGCAAAGCCTTTCTAAGGTATATCAATCCATCTTGTAATTCTTGAATTTGTTTCTAGTTTTGAGCTGTCTTCGAACTCAAGTGAATCCCGATAATGATAAACTCATCGACTACTATAATAGGAGAACGATTGCCGAAATTGATCTTTTAAAGTTGCTACTGAGTCAGAACTTATTATTTTTTCTTTATGTTTTTAAACTTAGATTTATTGATAGCAATCAGTCCATCTCTTTGATTGCCTACTTCGTAATAAAAATCATTCTGATTGCCTATAAAATGCTCCAGAGCTGGAGAGTATTCTTGGAAAAACAGCACATCAGCATCTATATATCTAAAATTTTATTAAAAAATCTTTAGTTTTTGCGTTTAGTCGAGGAAGCTAAGCTTGTATAGTGGTTCAAATTTTTTGATATAGGGTTATGGATCTTTAGTGATTAAATCTTCGAAACTTTCTTACTTGTAAATGTATTTGAGCAAAACGTGAAAAATTAAAAAATCGAATACTCTTGTTAAACTTTTTTATTCTTAGCTGTAGTCCACTTTGAACTTATGTGCAAGTTATTCGAAACTTTTATCCCACTTAGCATCAAAATTTTATTTATTTATGAATGCTCCGTTCTATATACCAGCCTACAGTCCAAAATATGGTGAGTAACGGCCAAGTCTGATTTTTTTATCAATTTTGCCAAGGTTCCATGAAAAAGTATGCTGTTGATAATCACTGAAGTAAAGTGGAAGCGTTTGCATGTATATTTTGCTAATATCTTAAAAATCTTATCTGCTATCGTCGGAGTAAAACTAGAAGGGATTGTTGATGATTCCTCCATAGTTGAGAGTAGCCACAGTGATGATCTATTAACTGTGCTAGATGACTTTCTCGGTGCTAAGATCAATGTTTTCAGCTTTGCTTGGTGAACTCATATCTATATTATAGATTAAAAATTCATCTGCGGGTATTAATTACATTTATATGATATATCACATATTTAAACTGATATGCTTAGAAATACAATATCATTTTTTAAGTAGTAAGTGTTTTAAAGAATTAAGAATTTTCATGTTTTTGATTGAAAAAATACCAGTTTTATTGTTTAGTGGCTACTATCTGACAACAAACTGTCTTTTGTTGTGTATTCTACTTATAGGATTTAGAAGGCTTACGCAAATATTTTTTTATCCTAATCTTTTCATGTAACCTTACCAGTCACCTTAATCACTTATGCAAAGTTTTTTCATTCCTTTGAAATGCTAAATATTTATAAGTTTTTAAATGGTTGGCTTATGACTACCATGGTAGCTCAAAACAAGACGAGACTGAGGGTACTTGTACTCTATAGGATACATTAGTTGATGATCGAGAAAAGAAGTCGGAATTTTGATTATTTCTTACATAGTTTTTAAGTAGTTTCCAGTGAATGATCCGAATTAAGCTTGAGTTCTTAAAGTTAAAATTGTATCTATTTCACTGTTCGCTTTAAAAGTTGATATTTTTTTACGGATATTGCTTAAAGACTAACCTTTTTCTATCAATCCGTCTACTCTAAATTCGATGCTGCTGATGTCTTCCTTATCAACTTGCAAGGATTAAAATGTATCAGGAATATCTTAGTTCACAAGAATCATGCCCTATTTCATTTAAGCTCTATCCATCAGATGTTACTGCAATCTTTTCCAAACGAAAAGCTACTCTTTTTCTTTTTCTGCTTTGAATGGCACAGTGATGATAACTGAGGCACAAGATTAGTAATGTTTTCTTCGTTAACGTGAAACTTATTAGTAATTATTGATCGTGGGTCGATGCGAAGTTTAGAGAATTCTCAAGTGACTGTATTATCTTTAAAGCCAAAC
>Ga0169931_10012115_pt1 | contig 12014 bp, 13 predicted proteins | sample Kivu_15m_20L_FD_129675 | JGI IMG/M metagenome (GOLD analysis project Ga0169931, IMG submission 129675) | Freshwater microbial communities from Lake Kivu, Western Province, Rwanda to study Microbial Dark Matter (Phase II) - Kivu_15m_20L... | ecosystem: Environmental > Aquatic > Freshwater > Lake...
AATGGGTATTGTAAAGTGTATGTTCGAAATATTGCTAGCCTGGGAGAATAAACAGAAATCCATTCATTAAAGCCGCTAGCCCATCCGTTAAGTGTAAGGTATACTTCATTGTTCCTCATATCTAGAATTTGTCCTTCAGTCCATTGATCACTACTGTCCTTCACATCTACCCACTGACCCACTTTGAATAATATTTTTTGAGAGTTCATCGATTTGTCCCAATTTCGAGTTCTCACATTATTGTTATTTTCTTGTGATATGTTATTGATCTTAAACAATTGTTTTACCTCGTCGTTATTGTCTAAATCAAAATTAGCTGAATTATTAATCATTTCTCTAAGATTGTTTATATTTTGTTTAATTACTTCAATCGATTCTTGCTTATTAAATGTGATTCTTTTTTCCAGATTCTTAAAAGAGTCAGGGACAGGGACAAGAGTATTCATATTGTTGTTCTCTGTTAAAATAGAGTTAATACTATTAGCATTAAGATTATTCAAATCATTAGTAGAAAAATTAAACAAGGATTGAAAAATATTAAACTGACCTTCATTTCTACCATTTCTTTCAATTCTGGGGTTTATTTCTATTCTGCTTGATTGGTTATCCACATTTGAGAGCGGCTGCTGATTTTCTACAAGATGAATTACATCCCCATCATCTAATTTGTATTCTGTCAAATATGCCTCATCCTTCATAACCTTTCCTTTAAAAATTAATCTTTGCATATTTCTTTCTTTTTTTATTAATTTCTCGATTTCTTTTTTCAAATCTTTGATTTTGCTGTTTGAATTGATATTTACATCAAAAGTATTTGAACTAATTGTTTTAATTTTAAGATTTAGAATTTTTTGATTAATAGTTATCATATTTTAATTAACAATAAAACAAAATTATGATTATCATTGAGAAATAAATTATAAAGCTAATTAATACATATGTAAATACTTACTTTTTTCTTTTTCTAATAATATTCAGTAATTAAATATTAATTATATTAAAAGAAATTAAAAATGAAAATGTTTTCTTCTCATAAAGACTTAGAAATAAAAGTCAGCAGGAGATTCAAATATTCTTTAGGTATTTTAGGATTTGCAACTATTGCTGTCTTCACCCACAATTATCTTGTTAAGAATAATTCCAAGCTAGCCAGAAAAGTTTATATCGATAAGTTACTAAATGATAACAACAATGAAGACAATCCAGGAATTTTAAAGAGAATCGTAAGAATATTTTTTAATTATAGAGAATCTCAAATATTACTTGAATATTATGAGATTTCTTTTAAGAAACAATATGATACCGGATGCATCATTGATTCACGATGATAAGATTAATTTAAAATCCACTTTTCTGGGATTTGATTTGAAATATCCAATAGGATTGGCACCTGGGATCGATTTAATTGGAAAAGGAATGCTAAACTTGAATAACCTCGGATTTGAATTCATTGAAGTTGGTCCACTATTAGATCAATCTGAAAATGAAAATAAAACAAATATTTACCTAAGCAAAGATACGAAGGGCAAAAACATAGTACATGAAAATCAGGAAAATTATTTTTCAGTTTATTTCTCGTTACCGCATCTACAAGGGGCTCTTTTAGACCTGCATCGAGAAAATAAAAATTTAATTTTATCTACAAATTTGAAAATTTCTAATAAATCTTTAAATACTGCACCTTACATGTCAGACCTTCTTTTTATAAAATCTTTGCAGTCAATTTTCCACATTTCAGATGTCATAACCATCAATTTGTCCTCTTACAAGTCAAAAGCAATTTTACAATATAAAAATATGAACAAATTTGAAAAATTTATGGAAAAAATAAAAGAAACCGTATACTATGAAATGGGAGTAAAGGCTATTTTAAATTATGAGACTTTAGTACCTCCGAAAGAGGGTGAAACCAAAATTTTCGATTTGCTAAATTTACAATTTCAAAATACCTTAATAAAATACACAAGGCCTAAAATTCTTTTAAGATTAGATACCAAACTTACAAATGAAGATATTAAAAATTATGTCGAATTGTCAAAAAAATCTGGAATTATTGATGGAATAGTTGTCGGTGGGATGACTACAAAGGGAGGTAGTGATATTTATGTTGCCGGTGAGTCGAATAGAGAAGAATCGACTAGAATTCTTAAAGAATTTCACACTCATACTAAAGGTCAATTAGCCTTAATTTCTTCAGGAGGAATTCTAACTGGGGAAGATATCTATGAAAGATTGAGAAACGGTGCTGATTTAGTATTAATTTATTCTCCATATATAATAAATGGACCCTACTGCATGGAAAAACTTATAAAAGAACTTGAAGAAAAAATGAAGAATGAGGGAAAATTCGACATCAAAAGTATTAAATCTTAAAAAATTTTCGTATAATAAATCAAATTGTCAATTTATTTAAGAAAGTATTTTATTAGAAGTACACCATAATTTAATTGATATATTTTATAAAAAACCGTAAAATTTCTAAACTCAAGTTTTAATTAAAATGATGGATGCTATATTCTAATTCCACTCATCCCATTAATTTCATTTAACTCTTCCATGTTCTCAAATTTCTGCATTTCTTCAAAGAGTTTTCTGTATTCTTGATTATTTTTGAGAAATTCCTCTGAAGGGAGTTTTAATTTGAACACAACGACCATATTACCTTTTCTCATCTGCTTTTCTTCATTATCATAGTAGATCGGAATTCCTACATTATTTACAACTTTATAATCATCTGGCTGAGTGCATTTATTAAGATACATCTCACATTCACCAGTAGGATGTGTAATTTTGATAGAACCACCTAAAGCCAACTCTGAAATCGTTGCAGAATGCTCTGATTCAATTTGCGATTCATTGCAGACTTTAAAAAAGGCTTGTTTATCATCTGAATAGTCAGATACTATGTTAGGTTTAATTTTAAGGTGTCCGTAGCTATCAGTAACAGGGTCGTAATTACCTAAATTTGGATATGTATATACTATCCCTGCATAGAACTCTTTCCCTATGGTAAATTGTAACTCTTTTGTCTTTTCATAAAATTGATTATTAAAGCAAATTCTGCAATAATTTTTTTTATTCGATTGCGTTCCAGTCCCTTGACACGAAACACAGGTTACGAACGATTTATTCTGTTCATATTTTCCTAAACCGTTGCATATTTTGCAATTTAATTCGTTGCTCTTTGCTTCACAATCGAGACATTTAGAAAATTGTGAATATTCAATTTTTAATTTCTTGCCTTTTATGACGTCCTTTAATTTAACATCCATTTCAAAATTAATATCTTTTTGGAGAGATCCTCTTATGATCAAATTTTTCATCTTTGGATCATTTTCAATTTCTCCATATTTATTCATTATTTTCCCGTATTCTTCATAATTAGAAATTATCTTTAAATATGAATTTACATCATCTATGTCTTGAAATTCCTGTTTTATATTTTCTTTTTGTTTATTTACGTCTTCTTCTCCAGGGATTTGTTTACACATTTTTAAAACTTTGAAGAAAAGTTTGTTGTAATCTTTTTTATCGATAAGGCTAGTTTTAGACACAATTAAAGCCATGTGTTTTACAAATAAATTTTGCTGAATTTTAAACAATATATTTTTGAAAATTTTCATTAAAAATAAATGGAAACTTAAAATTCTTATAAATTAAATAATTAAATGTCTATATGATAAATAACATATACATTTTTAAATGAATTTAAAATATAGAATTACTTAAAGTTTTAAATAAAAATGAAACGAAAATAGAAGAAAACTCGAAACACTAGGATTAATACTTTCTGTTTAAAATTCATAATTTCTTTTAATCCATTCAATAATAAACTGATAAATGAACTTATACTGAATAGTATCAGTAACCATGCTGAACCTTTCCTCTCTTAATTTTCTCACAACACTGAAAACAGAAAAAAAAGGAAGAATTTTAGATTTAGAATTTTTATTTAAATTATTCATAATTGAGAGACATCGACAAATGTTGTATATTGTGATAAAAGTACCAGTACGGCCTAATCCAGCACTATGAAAAAATTTAACTCATGTGATTATAATTTTTACCTGCAATGGACAACAACAGGAGAATTTTTGTTTTGATTTCTTTCATCATCCACATAGGAAAAAATCATTTCAATCATTTTAAACCCAAGCTCTTCCTGAGGTGCTGAGTGGTCCTCCCAACATATGACTTGTAACTGAGTACAATTATGTTTTATATTTTCGCTTTGATTTTCAATAACGAAATTTCTTTGTATAATAGCTTTGTCCAATATTATGACTTCTGTTTCTAAATATATTTTATAATTTCCGTAATTAATTGGTGAGTCATCGCTGGAGGGCCAATACAATTCACATTTACTTCTATTTTCTTCTTTTAAATTTGTAAGCATAATTATGAGTTTTATATTCTTTATCAAAATCATCTTCCAAAAAGCTTCAATAGTGTAAGTAACAGGACCTTGTGTGGCTATGAAGAGATCCTTATCATCAGGGAGGGGTCCCATTATATAACTTGCATTAATGTAATTGGTTAGTATCTCGTCGCTCAAAATATTTTCTGTTGCAGATTTGATTTCTAATTCCTTATTAAGGAATATTGTATTATGTTTATCTATAGGCATTATTATATAAAAATTAACTTTACATGGGATGATATCAGGATATCTATTTAATTTACGACATATCTTAGGTATTGTTATTAACATTTCTTTATGCTTGTCATCTTCGGTAAGCAATTTCAATAACTATTTACATAAATTTAATTATTTTTGAAATAAAGAATAGTTTTCATTACTTTTAATTCACAGTTTATGTCTCTTTTGATTGTCAAAGAATTGAGTAATTCATCATCCACTACTATACTTTTGCTAATTATTGAAATATTAGGCTCTTTCAAAATCCATTCGTATGATAGATCATATTCTCGTAATGATCTTCCCTCCATATAGTTTTTGATTGCTTTTAATGTGTCTGATTCGGAATCTTCGTTTTTGTTATCATCTTTAATTTCGTCTAAATTTAAAGTATTTGTGATTTGGTATTTGTTTAAATTTTGATTTTCATCTAACATTGTTTTTACTAAAAATTTTTATTGTTTTATTTAATTTATTAAAATAATTTATTAACAAAGCATCATGTTATATTCAATTAAGCCTCAATCTTCCGATTTCAATTTGCTTTACCTAACAGACGGAGAAATTTTGATTAATTCAATAAATAGCTACTATTTTAATATAAACACAAAATCAGTGTAAGTATCATATTGTATTAATTATTATATAAAGCGATGATAGTATACTACATCTTAACACCCGATCTCTAATTATCCAGCCAAAAGAAATTTCAAGGCCTCTTATAAAACTAGGACTATCAGAAAACTTATCGATGAAAATGTTTACCTTCGAGGATATTTTGAATCTCAATATTGCATTAAAAGAGACGAATTATAATTATAATTCAAACACTTACTCTAATCCGAATTCTAATCAAGTCACAAGCGTTGGTCTAAACACCAATTATGCCTCATCCTCAAACAATATAAATAACATACTAAGTGCTAATATGAATTCAAATAAGGACAGCAATCAGAAACAAAGTTATTTACAAAAAAACTCCGTGCTGAAACGACAATCGACATCTGTTAACGTCGTAGGACCGCAAAATTTTGTACAGCTCTATAATGACCTGTCTCAAGGAACTCTTAACCAAAATTCTACAAATAATTTAAAAAATATGGGAAAGAAAATTGTGATGATTAATCAAATCAACAATATTAATAGGATAAACTCTAAGGATTCTAAAGAACTAAATTATAATACGAATCCTGCTAACAGTGGTAATTACACTTCTAAGTATATCGAAAATATAAATTCTTCAATGAAGAAGTCCAATAACAAGCAGAATTCAAATAGTCAATCAAATAAATATTTTAATCTGAGATTAACAAATATATCTTTACTATTCGAAAAAGTTTTTACTGATAACACAGGAATTATTGCCTCTATGAATAACAACATGACGAACTTTTTCTCTGTTAAATCCAGCTCAGTTAATAATAGCAATAATATCAATTTAAATGCTTCGTCTCAAAATAGTCAAATCAATTCAAACAAAAAACAGTTAACTTCGGGTACTTTGGGAATTTTTGATCTTTTAAATTATTTCCAAGAAAATTTTCTAAATTTAAATAAATTTTGTGATGTAGTGTCAAAAATTCAAACTAACTTTCTTAAAGATAATAAAGTGAATCTTAAATTCTACATACTCTTCTTCCGTTGTAATCGTACACATTACATTACTCGAAAGCCGATTAGTAATTACGATGTTAATTTAACACCACAATCATATTTTCTAATAATTGAAGGAGAAGAAAGCAAATGCCTTACATTTTTGAATGATAGAAAATTTTTAATGGAGACACTATTTAAGTGCCCTACAGAGGATAAGGAACTGGAGTCACATATAAATAAGAAAATCATGGATCTTAGTGATATTCTAGAAAAAACTAAGAACCAACAAGACACGGCAGTGGTTATGAATATGAATTCTAGCAAGCCTTCTGAAGAAAACAAAATTATATTTAAATCAAAAGTAAGCAAACTGCTACCGGAAGGTATTCAGCATGGATTATTAATTATTATTCATCAGACAATTAATGGAATCAACATAGTAGATAATAAATATATTGAATTCATACCAGTCACAAATAACTACAAAATCAAATCATGCACTTTTAAATTAAATAAAGTCCAATCAATTGTAACTTATCGGTATCTTTACAAAGATCTTGGATTGAATATATTTTTGTATCAATCCAAGAGAAGCAAAATTTTTATTTTCGAAAAAGAAAATGATCAGAAATTCGTAATGGATTATATAAATAATAATTCACGTAATATTAATAAAAATTTTGGTGATGTCAAATACCACACAGAGTTATGGAGCAACGGTTTGTTGTCGAATTTTGATTATTTAATGTACTTAAATATCATGGGAAGTAGATCATTTAATGATTTATCCCAATATCCCGTATTTCCTTGGGTCATAACAAATTATGAAGATTCAGATGACTTCGATTTATCTGAAGAAAAAAATTATAGAGACCTCTCAAAACCAATAGGTGCCTTAAATGCAGAAAAGTTTGAAAAATTCAACAAAAAATATTTAGAGATGAAACTAAACTCAAGCCATTGCGAGCCCCCCTATTTTTTCGGCAAGCATTATTCAACTCCGGCTTATGTCATTTATTACTTGACAAGAGCGTTTCCACATTTACAACTACAAATTCAAGGAGGTTCATTCGGTCCTGCAGAAAGAATGTTTAATTCGATCAAAGATTGTTGGGAATACCTTTATTTCGATATGATTCGTAGCGAAGTTATGGAATTGATCCCAGAATTTTATAAATCAGATGGGGAGTTCTTACTTAACATTCATAATATTCATTTAGACAAGAATAAAAATTCTGGTAAATCCATTAACGAGGTTGTACTACCTAAATGGGCTAAGAGTCCGAGCGACTTCGTAAATATTTGTAGATCAGCGCTTGAATCGGAATATGTCTCATCTAATATCAATAATTGGATAGATCTTATATTCGGATATAAGCAAAGAGGAGAGGCTGCCGAAGCTAACGATAACTTGTTCTATTACGTAACTTATGATAATTATAACTATGACGAATTCCCTGAAGATAAAAAATTTTCGATCAACCAAATTCTTCAGTTTGGACAAACCCCCAGACAATTATTTTTAGAAGCGCATCCAAAGAAAAAAGGTTTCGATATGTTAAACTATGAGATAATTTCAAACCCAAAAGAAATATCCGGAGCCATAGAAAAATATAAAAGAGAAAATGAAAAATTAGAGAATACTTATAAAAAGATGATCGATGCAAAATTCATGGATAAACAAAAATTGATAGGAATATACAGAGATATTGACAAAAAGAAAAATGAAAAGATAAACAAATTAAAAGAGTAATATTATATTAATATGTTTATTACAATGTTAGACAATCTAAAATTCAAGAAGATTCGTATAAAGAGATAATTGATAAAATGATAGAACAAAATAACATTTTGAAAGAAAAGTTTGTTACTTATGATTCAACTAAAGAAAAAATATATAAGGATTCTATATCCAAAATGGTAGATGAACACGAAAATGATAAAAAGAAGTAAGGGATTTAAATATATATTATATTAGCATATATTCTAATCAGATCAATCTTTCTGATCACGTAAAGAATTTAGAAATCTCTATAAATCAAAGTAAGATAAGACAATCCAAATCTGTAGAACAGTTACAAAACCTTCAAGAACAATTAGACAAACAAAACAAAATAAATGAAAATCTAAAAAGACAAATATCCCAACTACAAAAAAAGTTGGAAACAGTTGAAAATTACACAAATTTGCAAGAATTATAAAATAAGAATTAAATATATTTTTATCAAACCTAATTAATATTTAATTTTATCATCTGGCCTATATTTGGGATACACCCTTTTATCAATTTTTTCTTCATCGATTTCTTCGACCCATTTCTTCATATCCTTCCTTCCATCAATTATTGTAATCTTTTTGTAAATTGGTTTATGGATATCAAGTCTAAGATATTCAATCACAAAATGAGTAGGATTATGAAACAAAACAATACACTCGAATTTCGAAAGGCAATCATCGCTTTCATTGACAACTTCGCTAGAAACATTCCATCTTTTGTTCACCAGATTTTCTTCATGTCTATATCCTGCACCCGCGTGGTTGTGACGGTGCCCACTCCAAGTCGTGCAACGAAAAATAGTTTTATCCAGGGGGAAGTACCTCCTCATTTCGGGATGATAGCAGATGTACTTTTTAATTTCTCTTAAATTATTAATAAGTATTAATTTTTACTCGACTGCATATAGCACTTTATTATTGTGGATAGTTGTAAATTTTTCGTCTACATAATTTTGGATATTAATTTTTAATTTTTGAGATATTTTAGATGCTTGGTAAATTGTTAAACCACCCATGCATAACGAAATAAAATAGTAACCTTAATAATTTTTCATTTTTATATTACCATTTGTAGCAAGTCCTATTGTAAAAATTGATGTGAATAAAGAGCCTCTATAATGGTAGATTTTCTGCACTAAAGAATTATTTTCATTTGATTTATTTTCCCCTGGCCTAGAATAACTTGATTCGTTCATAAATGAAAATGAATTTTTATTTAGATTAGTAAACCGAAATCTTTTCTCGATTAGATTATTTATTTTAAATTTTATCATTTTTAAAATTTAATTTATTATTTTATAAAAATTAAAATTTATTTATTTCTACATAAACATAGCTATGAAATAAATAAAAATGAATAAGTTTGTTCATAATTAAATGAGATTTTTTAATTTTAGTGTTATATAATCTAATTATATTGAATTTCCCTTATTATTAATTTCATATTCTAAATTTTAATTAAAATAGATTTCAAAATTATCTTTAATTGTTTATATTCTTAATAAATAAATAATTTTTTTTGAAAATATTATCTAAAAATGGCTGAAGAGTCATCTAAAACAACAGAGTTATCCACAAAAAATATAAAAAATAAACCTTACCTTTTAGGAATTTCAGGAGGTAGCGCATCAGGAAAGACTTCGGTTGCACAAATAATTTTCAAATTAATCGGAATTCAAGATTGTATTTTAATTTCCTTGGATTCTTATTACAAAGTAATTTCCCCTGAACAACGCGCGAATATATCAGAATATAATTTTGATCATCCTAATGCCTTCGATTTTGATTTAGTTGTACAACATTTAAACGATCTTTTAGAGTGCAAAGAAATCGAGATGCCAGTTTACAATTTCACAGTTTCGAATAGAGAGTCCTACACGATTAAAATCAAGCCTAGTAATTTAATTATTTTTGAAGGAATTCTCGCATTATACGACAAGAGAGTACGCAATTTGATGGATATGAAAATCTTCGTAGACACGGACTCCGATGTAAGACTAGCAAGAAGAAGTAAGCGAAGATTTTTAATTAATCAATAAAAATTTAGTTTACAGGGACATCAAAGATCGTGGAAGAAACCTTCAAAATGTAATCCTAAGATATCACAAATTTGTTAAACCTGCATTTGATGAGTACATCAAGCCTAACATCAAAATGGCAGACGTTGTTATTCCAAGAGGAGCAGAGAATACAGTGGCTATTGATTTGGTTTCTCAACATTTGAGATATCAGCTATCAAAAATTCATGGATCTAATCTTGACATGAAGAAATCAAATTCTTCCTTAATTATTTCCAACCACGAGATTATTGATCCTAAGTTTCAATTTAGTGAAGGCAAAATTAATGTACACGAAGATTTAAATCAGGTAGAACTACTTAGAGAAATTTTGATTGATTTTCTTACCGGAAAGAATATTTTTTATCATAAAATATTCATCGAAAATATGCTGAATAGTTTGATTGCTCTATACAGGCAGAAAAATGAATTCGAACACGAAAAAGATTTCTTCCTCACAGAATTCGATAATTTTAATAATACAGAGTCCGATTTTAAGAAAATTGTGCTATACAAGCATTATATTATAAGTGAAGCCGATTGCAATGATATTAAGTATTTTCTTAATTTTAATTCTTTAATAAATAGGAGGATCATCGGAGAAAATAAAAACTGTCAACTACACATTTTAACTACCTTCCTATCTCCTAGATATGCCGAACATTTAATGAATACTTACCTTTCTGTCAAAATTTCTTTCTCTACTTTGTATTATAGCAACTACTTGTTGAAATACACCAAATACATTGAAAAGGGAGGTTTAATTGAAAATGTAAAAGATGAAGAAGGTTACCTTTTGAATGAATACACCCTTTTCACTAAAGAAAATTTTTGTGAAAATTTCAAAATGCATTGGAAAAATCATCGCGTAGTCTCGAAATAAATATTTTTGATTTAATATTTTATTAAATTCTATTAATGCTGAATTATTATAAAATATATATAATTATTAAAATTTTTATTCTTGTTATTTATTTAATTTATGTTCATCCCGGCTTTTTAGGATCTCCTGGTAGGTTTCTGGTTTAAGATTGCTTTTAAGCTTATCATTTAATTTGATATATAATGCCTCCCTTTTATATTCGTTTAGAAGATTTAAAAAATTTAGCATCTCCTGTGACAAATTCTTGTATGTTATTTCTTTCTTGATGTCGTCATTTAGTTTCTTCATGTGATCCTTACCATTTGATTTTGTGATAGATTTATTTGATTTATCTAATATTATATTATTAGAATTTTCTCGACTATTTTTCTTTAACTTTCGATCCTCTAGTTTGTTTTCTTCATCGGACTCATAATTCCACGAAGCTTTGTCTGAATTGTCAGCATCATTTTGATTAGATGGCTTTGCCTCTACTTTTTTAGCTTCTTCCTTTTTTTCTAAAATTCCAGAGGTCAAGAAATATTCATGATTAGATGTATCTGTATCGACTGTTAGAATAGCCTCTCCCTTATGAGTTTTTGCAATTATTATTGCATCTTCCTTCATCAATACTTGCTCCTTAAAGTATTTCTCTTGTCTTTCTATTCTTCTTTTTTTTAAGGATGAGGGGGCTAATTCTTCAGAGGTCATCTTAATTAACTCAGCAGTTGATATTTCATTGTTAAGTATTCCTAAGCGAAGTTCGTAGTTTCTGTAATCTGAGAGATTAGGAAAAAGCATTTGAAACTTTTTTTTGTAGTTTTGATTCTAAAAAGTGAGGAATATTTAATTATTATTACGATTGATTCGTTATTTTGTAAATAAATAGCAGATTCAATAGAAACTGCTAAATTGTTACAAATCCTAATTGCTGCAAATTCAGGAATTTCGGGTTTGCTTAATTCTGGAATTTTCATTTTTGAAAAATCATTATATTCTTTGATTTCTTCTATTCCATATAGCTTTTAAAAATATGAGATATTTAATATTTATTATATACCAGTTGATAACAAATCTTGTCTCT
>Ga0169931_10012116_pt1 | contig 12013 bp, 2 predicted proteins | sample Kivu_15m_20L_FD_129675 | JGI IMG/M metagenome (GOLD analysis project Ga0169931, IMG submission 129675) | Freshwater microbial communities from Lake Kivu, Western Province, Rwanda to study Microbial Dark Matter (Phase II) - Kivu_15m_20L... | ecosystem: Environmental > Aquatic > Freshwater > Lake ...
ATTTTGAACCAATAAATTATTTGATATAATTATATTATTTTTATCTGTTATTTTTAATGGATTAATTGTTTGTAACTCTTCCACTGTCTGTTTAATTAATATTTCATTATTTAGATATAATTGCGAATCATCTTTTGAATTCAAAATATTTTGATCAATTGTTAGTTTTTCTATAGTTAGATCTTCAATTTTAATTTCATCTGAAATAATTTTATTTTTAACTATTAAATTATTTGATATAATTACATCGTTATTATCTGTTATTTTTAGTGGGTTAATTGTTTGTAATTCTTCATATGGTCTATTTAATATTTTTTCATTATTTAAGTATAATTGAGAATCATCTTTTGAATCGATAATATTATCATTCATGATAATATTTTTGGTATTTAGTGTTGTTGAGTTTAATTGATTTCCATATAAATATTCAAAATTTACTGAATTAATATCCAATAAATTACCACTTATATTTTTGGCAATTAAATTAATTAAATTAACATCTGTCTTGAAAATTACATTATTATCATCAGTTATACATAATGGACTAATTAATTGTAATTCTTCATATGGTCTATTTAATATTTTTTCATTGTTTAAGTATAATTGAGAATCATCTTTTGAATCGATAATATTATCATCAATTGTTAAACTATTAATATTTAAATTATCTATTTTGACCATATCAGATATAATTTTATTTTTGACTATTAAATTATTTGATATGATAACATCGTTGTTATCATTTATTTTAAATGGAAATATATGTTCGATGTTTTGATTATTGGATGTAGAATTTAATATAGTTTCGCCAAATAACAAATTATCTGCATCATCTTTATAAAAAGGTATATTATCAAATATTACTTTATTATTATTAAATTTAAGATCATCCGAAAATTTCCAAAATGTTTCTTCATCATTTATATAATGATGAAGTCCATATAGATTAATTTTATTATCTTTGTAAGATATATATTGTATCCCTGATTTTATTAGATAATTTGTATTTTTTATGATGCCACAATATCCATTTATAATTTTAGGTGTAGCGTAAAAAACAATCGTATCATTATGTTGTAAATTAAATGCTTTCTCAATATTTATATTTATATTATTATTCAATGGTATATTTAAGATATTAATTTTATTAGTACCAATATATTGATCTATTACTGAGTATTGTATTGTATCAATTGAAATATCAAAATCACAAAATTTCCATGAATAATATAGTTCATCATTGATTAATTTAAATTTTATGTTACAAATTATTTTATTAGAACCATCATAATTTCCATTAATATTTATAATTGGTTTGTTTAATGATTCTTTGATTGAAATATAATTAATTGGTCCATAATGTAATATATCTGTAAATGATTGTTCTACAATAATTGTATTTGTACTTTTGCTAATTATTTTATGTAATCCATTACTATTTGGAAAAATATTTGAACCAAATATTAATAGATATTGTCCAACTTGATAATTATGAATATTTTCGGTTGTAATTGTTTTATCTTCATAATTAATTATTCTTTGAACATCTAATAATCCAATATCAATATTATTTGGTTGAATAGATAGATTATTTGTATTTAATGAGATATTTTCTTTGGAATTAATAATTGTATTTTTATTTTGATTGACATAAAGTTGATTTCCTAAAATCAAAGTATTATTTTGACTATTTATAATTATTTGTTTGGTTTCAACACCATTTATATAGTTTGATAAAATTATATTTGCTGTATTATCAACATATATTTGACTCAATAAATTTGAATTACTATTTATTAATTTAATGCCTGCATTAAAATTGTTATTACGAATTATTTTAATAAAATTATCATAAAATGGATGACTAAATACGGTTTCTGTGTTCAAGGTAATATTATTTTTATTCCAATAAATATTATGGTTATTATTACCAACAAAAACAGTTGGACTTTTAATATTAAGATTCGCGGTTATAATTGAATCGATTTCAGAAACATATATTTTTTTTATTTTTAACGCTACTAAATCTTCTGTCGGATAATATACATTTAAATCTAAATTATTTAAATTATCTAACGTCATTTCAGTACCAAAATTTTTAGGTTTATCAAAAAATGAAAAATAACTTTCAGTTTCTCCAAATCGAGGATAATGAAAATGAATTAAAGCATAATGTTGCTGTGTTTGATTATTTAAATCACGATAACTTAAAATTATACCTCTATCTTTTGGATTTACTGGATCTTTGTCAGGCATTGTACCAAAAACAAACAAAGGATCTGAAATTTCTAATTGATCAGTTGTAATGGCAGTTGTAGATATATTTTGTTGATCAACAACTAAACTTTTAATTACAACATTACCTTTGATTTCAATCTCCTTATTCTCAATATATAATTTATTATTTCTAAAATACATTTTTGCACTTCCTATCGTTGAATTTAAATATGATAAAGTACCATTTACAAACGCATTTTTAAAATAAGATGCTATTTCACTTGTAAATGTATTTTTAACAGTTAAATTAATTAATGTTGTTTGTAGAGCACTTTGTACATTTGTAACAGATCCTAAAATAGTTTGTCCAGATTGCGCAGTTGATATTGTTGAAGAACCTGAATTTGCTAACGCTTTATCCATTGAATATAAATATAAAACAAAAATATTAAAAAAATATAACAAAAAATAGAAATATAGAATAAATGTTTAAATTTAAAATATTATTAATTTTATATTAAGTTAATGAGAACTTTTCAACCACAACAATATCAACCTAGACCACCCTTTCAAAATCAAACAAAACTTTTTTCATATCCAAATAAAGTTATAGATGAAAACTCAATTAAAACATTTTTAAGTCGTTTATTATCCGCAAATTTTGGTGAAATTAAAAATTTTTTTGATACAAATAGTTTACCATTAAATAGTATAAAAGATGAAAGTGGTAATAGTATTTTACATATTATATTAGGAATTAATAATAATAAATTATCAGAATTAGAAAAATTAGAAATATGCCAATTTTTAATAGACAAAGGTGCAAATATAAATGTATATAATAAACAAGGAAATACTCCATTACATATTGCTGCACAAAAACAATATTTGACAATCATAAATTTATTTTATGAAAAAGGTTGTAATATGAATTCATTAAATAATTATCAACAAAATGCATTACATTTTGCAGTTCAACCAATCATAACTGTTTGTCCAATATACAAACCATTAAGTCTAATTCCAGTGCCTGACATTAAATCAAGAGATATAAATAACATTAGTATTGGAATATTTCAACAACTGCGAGATTATTTTAAAGTTGATACTTTGACAAATATAATTGATACCAATACTAAAACATTAAAAACAATTGAACATTATCCATTATTATATCCATTATTAGCAATCAAAAATATAATTAGTAATAGTGCAGAATATTTATTAACAAAAGATGATAATTATTTGAAAACAAATAATGAAATATTAATGAAACAAATAAAAGACGAAACTAGTAAATCTAATTTGACAGACAAAGATATACAATTTAAGGTTCGAGATATTGTTGCACAAAATGCATCAAAAATAACAAGAGAATTAAATGATTACTATAAAAATGCAAAAGAAAATATTAAATTTGGATTAGATGAAACGTTTAATAATGCAAAATATTTACCATATTTTGTAACTGATAATAATCCAACTATATTTGATAATAATGGTAAAGGAATACATACTCATTTTATAAATGTCAGAAATAAATTAGATGAAAATTATACAAATAAAATTAATAATTTAATTGAACAAACAGTTGAATATTTGCAAAAAATAGAAGATTTAAAAGAATCAGTTAAAGTAATTCATTATTTTAATATGTTTTTTGGCAAGTCAAATACTTTTGGTTATCATCAAAAAATATCAAACGAAACCGTCACTGAATATAGAAATTTATATAAATTACCAATTAATAATAATAAACTAATAATAGATGATGAACGAATTTTTTTTACAATTAATAATAATATTACTTTATCATTAGAAAAAAAACAAGATAAAAAATATGAATATTATTCAAACATTCCACAAATAAAAAAAAATGACATTTCCATTAAATTACCTGAAATATTAGAACAAAATTATAGTAATATTCAATTAACATTATCAAATTATAATTATAATGATAGTTTTAATGCAACTGTAATAATTGAACGGCCAAATAATACACGACCTATACCTATAATACGTAATATGGTTAAAAATACAAATATATTTAAAGACGATATTAAGTATGATAAAATTGCAAATGAAATATATAATAGGGTATTTAATAAAGAAATCAATAATAGTTCACAATTAACTGATCGTACGCTATTATTAGATAAAAACAAAATTAAAACTAATTTATTGGAGATTATGAAAATAAATGACTTAAGTAAAGTATACGATGGAATTCAAAATATTAGTAAATTTAGTTTGTTTTTTGATTTGGATGATATTTTTAGTGATATAATGAGTGGTGAATCAAAAGTTATAAATAAATCCGCACAATATCTATTAAATCAATTCAATGAATTATTAACCAAAAATAATTGGGTAAAAAATAAATTAAACAATTATAATGGTGATCAAGCAAATAACGGCAATGATCCATTTAAAAATCTATTATATTATATTAAACATTATATTAGAGACGATGTTGTAAATAGTATTTCTAATTTTGCAAAAAATAATAATTCTTATGATAATTTTAATAGACTATTATTTGGTGCAAATATTGGTGGTAATTACATTGCTTCTTTTAATAATGCACCAGAAAATGCACCAAATTCCCTTGGTTTTGGTGCTGGTGCTGGTGTTGTTATTATTGCTAATTCATATTTAGGCGACTTAAACATTAATTTGCATCAAAATGGTCCAGATAATCCGTTAATAAATAATACTTGTAATATTATGAATGTAATTGATCGAATATTATATCGTTCGCAATTTAGTCAACAAAATAATGATCAACCGACAACTGCACCTGTTATGGTACGTCCTCTAAATGTAGACAATAGATTACCTGATTCAGTCAGAGAAAAATTAATAGAGATACGTAAAGTGTGTTTTAATTTAGGGTATGTTAATGCATTATGTAAAATGCTATATGATAAATTACACGACGTAAACCCTGCAAATAATTTAATCAAAGGTTCTGTCACAAAAACAAATAATATGAAAAATTATTTAAACGATATTATTGATTTACACAAATTAATAAAGGAATACGTTGATGTTACTAACCAACATCCAGAAAATATTGCCCAAAATATTATTAATAAAATAGAAACCGTATTTATATATCCAGAATATGCAAAAAATATTTTTAATGAAATTCGTATAAAATCATTAATTTTTGATAAATTATTAAATCATGACACAAGTAATGGCATTAATTATCAAAAATCATATGAAGAAATTTTGAATGTCTTTCAAAAAATATACAAAAAAGAATTAAATTCAACAAATATATCAAGTGCATTTGAATCAAAACGATCAATTAATAATAAAATAATAAATAATATAACCAATATTACACCACTACAAACAAAACTAAATACAGACATTGGACAAATTAAAACATTAATTGAGAATTATTATTCATTTACACCGTTGTATGACACAATTCAATACTTTAAATCAAACTTAGTTGAACTTAATAAAATAAAATCAATACTACGTAATTATCAATTATATGATGACAATTATGATCATTTAACACAAATATGTAAAAAAGCAATTAATATTAACGAAGCACAAAATAATATATCACAATTATTAATACTTTTATTTCAATGGAGAATTAAATTCGATTTTAAAAATAATAAAAATATCGATTATGCAAATACTTCGGTAATGTATAATTTTTTTGATACACATAGATATAATGAAATTAAAGAATTAATTGAAAATTTATTAAAAAAATTTGATTTCCAAAAAACATTGGATATTTCAAATAAATATAACTATTATATAATGTATAATTATTTACATTTATTAAATATATTAACAACCGAATATGGATCATATTTATTATTTGTTATGAAAAATGAAAACATCAATATACCTAATTATGAAAATCTTGATTATGATAATAATATATATGCAAATAAAAATATAATTGTTGAAAATATTAATAATATAAAAAATTATGATAATATTAGCGATGTATTAAATAAAATAAATACTTTTATAAATGATATTATAAATATTTTAAATTTTCATCAATCTATGGTAATTCAATATACATTTATCGATAAAATATATTCAAATAAATATGATGTAAATAATTATGTTTATAATTATGATGTTTTTTTGGAACAAACATATATTAATATATTTAGTCATGTTGGATTATTTAATAAAAAAATGAAAAATCTACCATCAATCGATTGGAAAAAAATGAAAATAATAGATGATATTTTTTTTAAACAAGCATATCCAATTGTGATTGATATGATTTTTTATACAAATATAAAAAAATCAGATGGTACCAATAAAGATATTTATAATGGTACTTTTTTAATTATAAATAATAATCTGCCTTCAAATACTCAATATATAGTAATGAAAAAAAATGGATATTTGTTATATTGTCCATTTTATAAAAAATTTGACACAACAGACAAAAAAATATTTAATGGTTATAAAATATATAATCCTTCTGATTCTTTATTTTATAGTTTATCAATAGAAAATCTTTCAACCATGAATTTTGTTGGTAACCGTTATGATCTTGGTACATATGATAATTTAATTGGTATAATTGGTATAAATGATATTTCAAATACAAATCCAAATGTGCCAACAATTGATTTACTAAATCCGAATCAAACAAATAATGGAATACTTCCATTTGATCTTATCAATTCATATTTCAGTGCCATAAAAGATAACAATTTATTGTCATATTTAGAATTAATTACTAACCTAAAAAGAATTTTTATATCAATGGTTTTAGATACTCGAATTGAACCTATATATAAAAATCCTACTATTATAGGTTTTCCTGCACCTATACCAATCTCTGATACCAATTTACCCGATAAAAATATTAGTACAGTATTTGGTTACAAAAATACAAACAAAACTCCCCCAAATCAATCAATTCCAAATACATTATTTAAATTTGTAGATGAATGTTTAAAAACAACATCTCCAGACATGAGTGAAAGAATGAGAATAATTATGGCAAATAAATTAATTGCCGAAGGAATTGATACGATATTATCAAAAAATATAGACAATTATTATAATTCGGTTGCTAGAGAAATTCAGATTTATATTTTAGAATATATACAACCAATACAACCAAATACAGGTAATCCATTAGTTGATAAAAAAGAATCAAAAGCATTATTTCCTATAAAAACAGAAAAAACATTTAAATTCTCATTTATCGATATTAATGATAAATTATTTCAAATAATGACAGATAAAAATTATTATGAAAATAATATTCCATTAGTTGATCTTGATATGTTAACTATGGAAGATCTTATTGATGAAATTAATATCGACACATTTGATTTTAAATTACCATTAATTAGTAAATCTAATAAAGATGAAAGTGATAAACAATCAATATATTTTAAACCAGATTATATTAAAAATGATGATGCTATTCTATCAAACTCTACATTACAATGTATTGTGAATAATACAAATATGATTGATAGATTAATAAGTTTAGGTGTATATAAAAATCATCAAGATATGTGGGGAAAATCTCCATTTAATTATGCGATTGAAACAAAAAATTTTAATTTTGTTAATAAATTATTAAGTATGGGAATAAATTTAAATCTCAAAGATATTTATAGAAACAATACAGTACATAAAGCAAGAAAAGATGAATTAGAACATCAAAAAATATTATTAGATATAAATAGTATAGTTACAAAGTTAAATTTATGTGAAAAATACACGGAAATATTAAATTCTACATTTATTACGAATGAAGAATTCAAACGAAATGTACCTAAAAACATTGAATTAGTTAATTATTTTCCGATTTATATAATAAATAATATTTGGTTAAATATTTTTAATGATGCAGACAAAGAAACGTTAGAAAATTTATTTTATGATTATTATAATATTTCTAATAAAGACATTAACAATAGAGATAAACATAAAATTCAAACAAAATATAATATATTTAATAATGCACATATCGATTTTAATACAATTATAAATGATTATAAAATAGATGAAAATTTTGATTTTAATAAAATACTTGAAAAAATACAAAAAATAATAAATAAATACAATAATATGATAGTTGGATTATCTCCAACATCTGCAGAATATAATGAATTGAATAAAAAAAAAGACAAATATATAAAAAAATACGATCAATTATCAAATAAATTAAATAATTCATATATTCAACCACCACCTATATTGCCATTAGGACCATATAAATATAATTTATTATCTGATTTATGTCCAAATATAAATCTATCTATAATAGATTTATTTAATGATTTACGACATTCAAATCCACCAAATAGACCTGAATTAACACATTATATATTTAGTAAATTAATGATTGAATATAATAAATTTGATCCATGTAAACTTGGTGAAAATATTCATTTATATATGTCATGTATTTATAGTCGTATGTTACAGTTCCAACCTACTAAAAAAGTATATACTGATTTAAAAAAATTAGAAACAATTCTTGGTAAATTATGCACATATTTAGATCAACGTTATATGGAAGATTTAAAGATAGATGATAATATTATATTAAAAAATATTGTTGATAGTGTAGTAATAACTACATTAGTAACATTACAGAATAATTTTGTGTTAAATTTAAAAAAAATATTAGTAAAACATTTAATCACAGAATATGGTTTTGATGAATTTACAAATGATAATAATAATAAAATAAATCAAATTTTAGAAAAATTAATTGTTGATGACAAAGGTATTTTAAATTTTAAAACAAAAGATGTTAGAGAAAATTTAACATCCGAATATGTCAAAATGATGTTTAATGTCAAAAGTTCATCAGGATATGACAATGTTGAATTTACTAAATTTAGTAATTTTATGGAAGAAGTTAAACAATTTTTAATGAAAAATGAGTTTTTATCAATACCAAGTGAAAGTACATTTATCGGTTCATATAATAATTTAGTAAATTATTATAATTCATTATATAGTACTATTGTGGATCATCAAAAAAAACTAATAACCAATTATATTAAATTTATATTAAATCAATATAATGGTATTCGAATAATTACTGAAATATATGCATACGCTTTAGGTATCAAATAAATTTATATCCATGAATTTTTTATTCATCATTTGATTGTCCAATATATGCTCATATATCTCTATTGTAAATGAATGATCTATTCCATTAAATGAATATAATGATCCGTCTGGTGCATAAAATGAAAATTCTAATTCTGATAATGTTTGGATATTTTCACTAAGTTCATAACCCAATTGAATATATTGATTAAATAAAATATAACCAGGCATTCCTGCTAATAATAATTTTGCAAAAACACCATTTAAATTACCTGTATCTAATGTATTTTTGAATAATGGATTTGCCATTAAAATATAATTGTCACCATTTAAATTAATATAATTGTTAATTACTGTATTATCTATTGCTTTACCAACACTATCTACTAAAATATCATTTAAATACGGTGTATCATTTGTTATACCAAATGACCAATCTGTTACTGAATTTATTTGTCCAGCATTACGAAAACCTAAAATATAACCAATTGTTCCAGGCTTATCAAATAATAATCTTGCTTTAAATGGATATCTAACAGTAACCTCAATTCCACCACCTACATTTGAAGCATTACTTGCACTTAATGGATTAAAACGAGGTAATTTAATTAAATATGTATCATTGTCAATTACAGTATCTATTATATGTAAATTATTTAATACAGAATTTGGTACAATTCCTACATCTAATGAATTTAATATTCTGATTTGTGTACCAGGTTGTAATAAATGATTTGGTTGTGTAACTTCCAAATAATATAAATATTTATTTGTAGGATCCTGAGTTATTTTTAATGGATTAACTGCAGTTATTTCACCATAAAAATTAATTTGAAATATACTTGAATTAACATCTATAGTTATATCAACTTTAAAAAAAATATCATATTCAAATATTTCACTATTTGAATTTGTAATATTATAATTAAATATTTTTGTTTTTTGAATTTGTTTTTGAATTTCCGACATTAAATTACTAATATTATAATTACCAGGTGTTATTGAAACTTTATAAGTATAATCCGCGTTACCCAAGATTTCCCAATAAAATAAATTATTTTGTCTTGATAATGGATAATCTTTTATTGTTTTCTCTGTATTTGGAAATTCTGATGAAATTAATTTTATTTTACTAACATTATAAAATGTTTTATTTAAACTGATTTTATAATTGTTATTGTCTGGATAACCATCCACATAATCACTTATTTTATTTATCATTATATCATTTCCACCACCGTTTTGTTTAGATACACTCGCAACACTGTCTACAACTATTGTAAATCTATTTCTATCTAATACAGTTTCTATTATTTGGTATCCTTTATTTCGTTCTGAATTAATTGGATAATTTGCATTAATTTTAGAAATAGGAATACCGTATAAATGCATGTAACTCACTTTAAAATTTATGTTATATGTCATTGTATTTAAAGCATATATACTATCTGTTTTAATATAATAAAAATTCTTATCATAATCCAAACTATTATTTATATTAAAATAAATTTTATGATATCCATTCAAAATATTAATTGGAATATTTTGAATATATGATGCACCATTATTAGATATATTATCTATTTTAATTTGATATGGTGTATATATAGTAGTTCCATCAAACGGCACCATACCATGATTATAATGCAAAATCTTAACATATTCTGATTTTTTTATGAATTCAAAAGAATCTAAATAAAATTCAGGATATGATATATTTTCTATCGTAATTTTATCATTTATTACAAATCCATGATTTGGTATATTTATTATTATCATATTACTATTTTTTTCAAAATCAAACATATTAGATAATATATATTTTTCATTTGATAATATGTTTTTTGGTACTAAATTACGATTTTTACTATCTATGTTTAATCTAGTTATACGATATTTATAATCATCCGTTTTATTTGTTTTACCTGATTTTTGTGTTATATCTATATCATCATTGGGTTTATTAAATTTAAATTGTTGATATTCACTAACATTTGAATCTTTTCTCAAAAATAATTTATTTTGATTATTTGATTCATATAACGGTGTATCTAAATATATACCTTTGTTAATAACATTATTTTTTTCATTTTTATATTGACTATTATTCTTATTCGAATCACTAAATATTTTCTCCATTATAAATTATAATTTAATTGAATTTTATATATTTTTTTATTAAAAAATAATAGTATATATTTTTTTTTGTTTTGCTTATATATATATCATATAAATGGAAAAATTACCAAATCAATCACCATCACAACCAGAACAAGATGTCAAAAAAGGCGGTCGAAAATTAGGTCGCAAATCTAATAAAACTGCAAAAGGTTCAAAAGGATCAAAAGGATCTAAAAAATCCAAAGGTTCTAAACGTGTCATGAAACCACAAATGGGCGGTAAAAAATCAAAAGAATCTAAAGGATCAAAAGGATCTAAAAAATCCAACGGTTCTAAACGTGTCATGAAACCACAAATGGGTGGTAAAAAATCAAAAGGATCTAAAAAAGGATCTAAAAATGGATCTAAAAAAGGATCTAAAAAAGGATCTAAAAAAGGTTCTAAAAGATCTAAAAATTCCAAAGGTTCTAAACGTGTCATGAAACCACAAATGGGTGGTAAAAAATCAAAAGGATCTAAAAAAGGATCTAAAAAAGGATCTAAAGAATCTAAAAAATCCAAAGGTTCTAAACGTGTCATG
>Ga0169931_10012117_pt1 | contig 12013 bp, 9 predicted proteins | sample Kivu_15m_20L_FD_129675 | JGI IMG/M metagenome (GOLD analysis project Ga0169931, IMG submission 129675) | Freshwater microbial communities from Lake Kivu, Western Province, Rwanda to study Microbial Dark Matter (Phase II) - Kivu_15m_20L... | ecosystem: Environmental > Aquatic > Freshwater > Lake ...
TACACCCTCGGCTCCCCATCAACGGCCACTGGCACGATCACCAACGATGACTTGCCCGTCATCACTCTGGCCGTTGCACCCGCCGCGGTTTCAGAAGATGGCACCGCCAACCTGATCTATACCTTCACCAGATCTGGGCCCACCACTTCTTCTCTCAACGTCAACTACACCGCGAGTGGCACGGCAACCATTGGCACCGATTACACCGGTATCAGCAGCACACCGTCGAGCGTTACCTTCGCGGTGGGCTCTGCTACGGCCACCCTCGTGGTTGATCCCTCTGCCGACACAGTTGTAGAAGATGATGAAACTGTCGTTGTCTCCCTCGCCTCTGGTACCGCTTACACCATCGGTGCACCGTCGACGGCCACTGGAACGATCACCAACGATGACTTGTCCCAAAGCGCGTCCAATCATCTCATCTCACCCAAAAGCAGCTGGGAGTACAAGTTTACCCCTCCAGGCTTTCAAATCCCAGCTGCCTGGAGGCTAGGAGGTGGAATTCCATGGTCCATTGCGGATTCGCCGTACGGCAACTATTCAGGCAACGAATTTGGTACTGGATCTGATTTTGTTCCAGCAACGTATTGGGAGTCAGATGATTCAGACGGGATTGACTTGATTCTTAGAAAGGAATTTGATGCAACTGGTTATGATCTCTCACGGATAAGATACTTCGCGGGAGCCGATAATGGTATTGCTATATACATAAACGGTAGTCTGGTAATGGCTGACAATGCCGAAGGATTTACAAATCGATGGGAGTATGAGGGATATGTCCCGGAGGGCCTACTTAGGCCTGGTATGAATATGATATATATTGAGCTAGAGGACCACGGAGGTCTAACTGCATTTGATCTCAAGCTTACCGGAATCCTTGATAGCAACCCCGGCACCAACACCCTCAACCTCAACGACAACGCCAACACCCTCACCCTCACAGGTGCCGGCTCCGGCACGGTGGATGGCACCAGTTTTGTCAATGTCTCCGCAATCAACCTGCTCGGCGGCAATGACACCGCCACCATCGCCATTGGTGGCAGCCTCACAGGCATCCTCTCAGGCGGCGACGGCACCGATTCTCTCTACGGCAACACGGCCGACAACATCCTTATTCTCACAGGCATCAACGAGGGCACCCTTGATGGGGTGGCCTTCTTAAGCTTTGAGAACGTCTACCTCGGCGCCGGCAACGACAAGGTCTATATCAAGCCAGGTGGACAGCTCACCGGCATTCTTGATGGCGGTCCAGGCACCACAACCATCGTGCTTCCACCTCCCACAGGTGGTGGACCCGGCGGCGGTGGGGGTGGCGGCGTACCTCTGCCGATTCCCGTTCCTCCGCCTGGTGGGATCATTGATGGCGGCAACAATTCGATCTATCTCAACGACAACGCCAACACCCTCAGCCTCACAGGAGCAGGATCTGGCATCGTTGATGGCACCGACTTCTCTAACTTCTATGCCATCGAGATGCGTGGCGGCAATGACACCGCCACCATCGCCATTGGTGGTTCCCTAGCAGGATCCCTCGATGGCGGCGACGGCACCGATTCCCTCACCCTCAACAGCTCAGCCAACAGCCTCAGCCTCAACCACCTTGGCATCGGCTCCGCTGCCGGCACCAGCATCTCGGGGTTTGAACTCTTTGATCTGGCGGGTGGTGATGATGTCGCCACCCTCAACCTCTCAGCTTCCAGCTCCGCCGCCGCCTCCCCCAGCAGCCGCAGCATCAGCGGCGGACTCGGCAGCGATGCTCTCACGCTCTCGCTGAGCACCCAGGAGATTGATCACCTCAAGGCCACCAGCCAGTGGGATTCGCTGCGCTCCTACGCCGCCAACCCAACGGGCCAATCGATCACCATCAACTTCCTGGCTGGCACCTACACCTTCTCAGGTTTTGAAACCGCCAGCGGCCTGCCGGATCCGCCCGTCATCACCCTCGCTGTTTCACCCACGGCGGTTTCAGAAGATGGCACCGCCAACCTCGTTTATACCTTCACCCGTACGGGTGATACCAGCAGCGCGCTGAGCGTCAATTACACGGTGAATGGGTCCGCAACCCTGGGCACCGATTACACCGGCATCGCCGCCACGCCAGCCACCAAGACCGCCACCTTCGCGGCTGGTTCGGCCATCGCCACCGTCACGGTGGATTCAGTGGCCGATCTGGATGTGGAAAGTGATGAGACCGTAATTCTGACTCTGGCTGCCGGAAGCGCCTACAGCATCGGCACTCCAGCTTCGGTTACAGGCACAATCGTCAATAATGACTTTCGTGGCACCGGCAATAGCAATCTTACTGGCACCCTCTATGACGACAACTGCTTTGGTGTAGGCGTTAACAACACCTTTAATGGCCTAGCTGGCTACGATCGCGCCTTCCGCAGCGACGGCCGAGCTAATTACCTGATCTCTGGCACAGCTGGCAATAATGGCAATTCAAAGATTGAAGACAATACCAGTGGCGTCGTGCTGCTTGATACGCTGATCAATACTGAATCGATCCAGATCACCGCAGCCAACTCCAATACCAGGATTAATGCAGGTGGCGGCCGTATCGATCGCACTGGGCTGACCCGCAGCGCCTATGAGGGCACTTTGATCGCCCTGGGTGGCCTGGGCGTTGATGTGATCACGGGCGGGAGCTATCGCAACTGGCTGGCTGGTGGCGGTTTGGCACCCGGCGTCAAGGGTTTTGATACCCTCATCGGAACAAGCAATACTGCTGGCGGTGCCGTTGATTATTTTGACTTACGTAATTCTTCAAAGACAGCTCCGGCCTATCTTGGCCAGGGAAATCTTGATTACGCCAGAATTGACAAGTTCAATGCAACCACTGACAAGCTTGTGCTGAGCGGTCAATTGACTGACTACAGTTTCAAGTACGTGGAGGTCAGGTCTGGCAGTGCCGGCAGCGTCACCGATAGCTACTGGTCGCTGGTCCGCTCAAGCGACAATGACCTGATCGCCCAGATCCGAGGCACCATTGGCGGTTTCCAGCCTGCCGGCGCAACGTTATTTGGTAGCGGTGATCCCGCCAGTTTCGGCTTTGCCTGATCCTGGCGGGATTGCCGTGTCTCAGGCCGAATCCCCACCCGCTTGGCTTTTGCTCCGTCGTTGGCTGGCCAGCAAGGTGCGGCGTCTCAACTTGCGGCTCCAGCTGAATGCCGCAAACACCCCCAGCAGCGCCGCTGGTGCGGGTACATCCGTGGAGCCGGAGGGTGGGGAGGCTGCGGGGCCGCTGAAGTTGTAGATGGTTGCGATTCCAGCGCCAAACTCTCCGTCATCAGAAGCCACATAAAACCCGAAAATATCGCCGCTGGCTACACTGAAGGTTGTACTTCCTGATGGAAGTATGGTTTGATCGTCGGTCAACATAGTTTGGACTCCATTGATCATATAGCCAAAGGAATCATAACTGGGGTCGTCAATTGAACTGTAAAGCCAGTCAAAGCTGACGGAGCCCGAACCTGGAGCGTTGATTGTGTAGTTGATGAAACTTGAATTCTGCAGGTTGTCCGGCCCTGTGATTGTGATCTCAGATGGAGCGTTAGTGGGATCAACCGAGCCATCGCTGGAAGGGCTCAGTGTTGTGGTCCAGTTGGCAGGGGCATAGTCACCGCTGAATCCCACTGCAGCTGCAGTCATGGGCGCGGCAGCCATGGCGGCGGATAGGAGTGTGCCTACGGATACACCCAGCAGCGGATAGCGCCTGGCGGGTCCCATGGATAACTGAGCGGAGCTAGCGCCGCCATTGTTATCGGCTTCACCAGGTTGAGTGTGGAACTGTGACATTATGCTGAAGCCCATTGGTAAAACCAGGTGGTAAGGCTAGTTGGCCCCAATGCAACAAGCTTTAGTTCAATATACATCGCCCAAGACTGAGTTGGGTGACGGCCTGGCCCGTGCCCCACCAGCCCTAAACTCTCGGCACCTTTCCCCCTCCCATGCCCTTCCCGAACCCCTGCCGTCAGCGGCTCTCCCTTGCGCTGGCCATGCCCCTGGCAGTGGCCCTGGGCCTGGCCCAGCAGGCCGCCAGCGCTGCGCCCACCTGCACCTTCCTGCAGCCGGTGGGTGGCAACGGCACCTCGGCGATCGTTTCAAAATCGGTGGGGCGGGGCAAGTTGATCGGCAAAACCAACTGGAACACCGACTTTTTTGTTACTAAACCTTACACCAGTTATAAATATTTTTTCACCGCCAACTCATCTGATCCCAGCGCCCAATACCCGGTGGAGGGCTACATGAAATTCAGCGACGGCTCCAACCTGCAGCTGTTCAATACGGTCATGAACCCGCCGATGGGCACCGGCAAGATGTTCGGCCCCTTCCCGGCGGTGCCCGGCAAGCAGACCTCCCAGATCAACTTCAAGGTGGGAGCCAGCAACGATCCGGGTGCCCTGGGTTTCAGCTACCGCATCTCCGTGCAGGGCTGTCGTTGAGTGCAGGGCTGCCGCTGAGCCTGGCCGGGCTCAGCGGCGCTTGCGGGAATCGATCTGCAGCAGGTCCCGCACCTGCTGCACCTGGCGCGAGAGGGCAGGATCGCTGTTGATCCTGAGATCGATCTGCTCAACCGCGTACATCACCGTGGAGTGGTCCTTGCCGCCGAAGGCCTCGCCGATGCGCGGCAGGCTCAGGTTTGTGCTCTGACGCATCAGGTACATCCCCACCTGGCGGGCCCGGCTGACGGCCCGTTTGCGACTGGCGCTCAGCATCTCCTCAATGCCCACACCGAATACCTCGGCCACCTTTTCGATCACCTGGGTCGGTTTGACCTCCACATCGCCACCGGCCGGATCGAGCATCGGTGCCACCGCTTCCACCGTCATCGGCAGGCCGGTGATCGAGGCAAATGCCACCGCCCGGGTCAGGGCCCCCTCCAGCTCGCGGATGTTGGAGGTGAAGCGGCCGGCGATGAACTGGATCAGGTCGCGGGGCAGCACCATCTGCTCCTGTTCGGCCTTCTTGTGCAGGATCGCCATGCGGGTTTCCAGATCCGGCGCCTGGATGTCGGCGATCAGCCCCATTGAGAAACGGGAGATCAGCCGCTCCTGCAGCTTCGGCAGCTGGTTCGGGGGGCGGTCGGAGGCGATCACGATCTGACGACCAGCCTCGTGCAGGGCATTGAAGGTGTGAAAAAACTCCTCCTGGGTGTATTCCTTGCCCTCGATGAACTGAATATCGTCCACCAGGATCAGATCAGCGGCGCGATAACGATCGCGGAATGCCTGCATGCTGTCTTTGCGGATCGCCTGAATCAGGTCATTGGTGAAGGATTCGGTGCTCACATAGAACACACGAGCCTCCGGGTAGATTTCCAGGCGGTAGTGGCCGATCGCCTGCATCAGGTGGGTTTTGCCCAGCCCCACCCCGCCGCAGATGAACAGGGGGTTGAATTCACGGCCGGGCGCCTCAGCCACCGCCAGGGATGCCGCATGGGCCATGCGGCTGTTGGGCCCTACCACAAAGCGGTTGAACACATAGCGGGGGTTCAGCCCCGGAGCCCCCTTGCGGGGGGCCTCACCGGTGGCCTGGGCAGGAGCAGCCGGCAGGCCCGCCGGGGGCTTGGTGGCCCCATTGCCCGTGCCCTGGCTGGCTGGCACCAGACGGCCATCCTCTTCGCTGGCGGCACTGACCAGCACCTGCACCCGCCTGCCGGCGATCTCGCTGGCGACGGATTCGATCGTGCCGAGATAGTTCTTGCTCAGCCAGCCGCAGGCGAAACTGTTGGGCGCCTCCAGCTGCAGCTGGTCCGCGCTGTAGCCCCTGCAGCGGGCCGGGCGGATCCAGGTTTCGAAGGTGGGTTTGCTGAGGTTTGCCTGGAGGGCCTGCTGAACCTGGTGCCACAGCCCATCTCCCTGCTGCACCGGCTGCTCCACCTATCCCCACCGCTCGTTGGAGCCGAATCTACGCGTGGCTCCGCAGGGAAGCGGTCTTTAATGAAACGGATTCCGACCTGGCCCATCCCGCTTCCATGCCACCCCTTTCCCGCCGCTGCCGAGCAGCGCTGCTAGCTCCCGCCGCGCTGCTGGCCCCGGCGCTGCTGTTGGTGGGATGTGGCCAGGGGCTGCCGGGCCTGCCAGGTCGCTCCCCCGTCCAGACCCCCATCAGCGACGCGGCCCCCAGCCCGCCCCTGCAGCAGGGCAGCACCCTGATCGTGGATGCGGTGGCCAAGGTCGGTCCAGCCGTGGTGCGGATCGACACCGTCAGGCGCATGGTCAATCCCCTGGGCGGGCTGTTCGGGCGCGGGCCCACGATTGAGCAGCAACAGGGTCAGGGATCGGGCTTCATCACCCGCTCCGACGGGGTGCTTCTGACCAATGCCCATGTGGTGGAGGGCGCCAGCGAGGTGAGCGTGACCCTGCCCGATGGCCGCAGCTTCAACGGCAAGGTGCTAGGCAGTGATCCCCTCACCGATGTGGCCGTGGTCAAGGTGGTGGCCTCGAAACTGCCTGTCGCCCCCCTGGGGGATTCCGCCAAGGTGCGCCCCGGGGAGGTGGCGATCGCCATCGGCAATCCCCTCGGTCTGGACAACACGGTGACCGCCGGGATCATCAGTGCCATCCAGCGCACCAATGCCATCGGTGAGGGCCAGCGGGTGCCCTACATCCAGACCGACGCCGCCGTTAACCCCGGCAACAGCGGCGGCCCGCTGATCAACGATCGCGGCCAGGTGATCGGCATCAACACCGCGATCCGCCAGGCCCCGGGGGCGGGCCTCAGTTTTGCGATTCCGATCAATGTGGCCCGCCAGATCGCCTCCCAGATCCTGGAGCGGGGTTCGGCCAGCCATCCCTACATCGGCGTTCGCCTGCAGGCCCTTACTCCCCAACTGGCCCGGGAGATCAACGCCAGCACCGATGAATGCCGCCTTCCTGAGGTGAACGGGGTGGTGGTGGTGGAAGTGATGGCCGGCAGCCCGGCCGCCGCCGGTGGTCTCAAGCCCTGCGACCTGATCGAGCAGGTTGGCGGCAAGGCGGTGCGGAACCCCTCCGAGGTGCAGCTGGCGGTGGACCAGGGCAAGGTTGGCCAGCCCCTCGCGGTGGCGCTGCGGCGCGGTGAGCAGCGCCTCAACCTGGAGCTCAAGCCCAGGGAGCTGCCCCGCGGCGGTTGAACCGCCCGGCTGCCAGCCAGCTGGTGGTGCTGGCCCGCTGGCCCGCTCCAGGGCGCTGCAAGCGGCGGCTGGCCACCAGCCTCGGGGCGGTGGCGGCCGCCCGGATTCAGGCCCGGCTCACCGGCCACACCCTGGCGGTGGCCCGCCCGCTGGCCAGCCAGCTGGGCATTGAGCTGGTGCTGGCGGTTGACGGGCTCGCCCCCCGGGCCGCCCGGCGCCTGGGCGACCAGCTTGGGGTGGGCCGCACCGTGCTGCAGGGGGGAGGGGGGCTGGGGGTGCGCATGCAGCGTCAGTTTCGGCGGGCGGCCTCCGAACGGGCCCGGCGGGTGGTGTTGATCGGCAGTGACCTGCCCCAGCTGGAGCGGGCCGACCTGGCCTCGGCCTTTGCGGCGCTGGATCACCGGGAAGCGGTGCTCGGCCCCGCCTGCGACGGGGGCTACTGGCTGATCGGCCTGCGACGGCCCGATCCTGCCTTGATGGAGGGGATCGCCTGGGGCAGCGCTGGGGTGCTGGAGCAGACCCTCGCCGCCCTGGCACGCCGCGGTCTGGAGCCGGCCCTGCTGGCCTGGCGCCCAGACCTGGACAGGGAGGCGGACCTGGCGCCATGGCGCTGATCCCGGCTGCTATCTCGGTGGTGATCGCGGCCCGCAATGAGGCGGCGCGGCTGCCGCTGCTGCTGGCCGATCTGGCCACGGCGCCCCAGCTGCTGGCCGAGGTGCTGGTGGTGGATGGGGCCAGTGGCGATGGCACGGCTCGGCTGGCGGCCCTGGCCGGAGCCCGGGTGCTCCCATGCAGCCCAGGCCGGGGTCAGCAGCTGGCCCTGGGGGTGGCCCGCAGCAGTGGCGCCTGGCTGCTGCTGCTCCATGCCGATGCCCGCCTCGGGGCTGGCTGGCAGGCTTCCCTGGCCGCCGCCCTGGGGCGCCCGCCGGCGGCCTGGTATTTCACCCTGGCGATCGACGCCCCCGGCCCGGCCCTGCGGCTGGTGGAGCTGGGGGTGGCGCTGCGCAGCCGCTGGCGTCAGCTTCCCTATGGCGACCAGGGGTTGCTGCTGCCCCGCAGCCTGCTGGCCCACGCCGGAGGACTGGCGCCCATCCCCCTGATGGAAGATCTGGAGCTGGTGCAGCGCCTGCGCCAGCACACCCGTCTGCGCCCGCTGGGGGCAACCCTGCGGGTGGATGGGCGCCGCTGGCGGACCCTCGGCATCTGGCAGGCCACCCTGGCCAATGCCCGCCTGCGCCGGGCCTGGCGGCGGGGCTCCAGCGCCGAGCAGCTGGCTGCGGCCTATTACGGCGCCAACGGCCCCGGCTCCTAGGGGGAGTACCAGAAGGCGCAGCGACGCTGTTGGGGTTCGAGCTCCCAGCCCTGGGCCATGTAGAAGTTCACCACTCCGGGATCTGCAAACAGGCTCACCCGTTCCACCTCCATGGCCCGCAGCAGGTCGAGCACGTACACCATCAGCTGCTTGCCCAGTCCAGCCCCCTGGTAGTGGGGATGAACCGCCACATCCCAGATGGTGGCCTCCACAATGCCGTCGCCGGTGCAGCGCGCGAAGCCCACCAGCTTGGGCAGACGGGGGTCGTGCCGCCAGACTCCAACCCGCAGCAGGCTGTGCGCCAGGGCCTTGCGCACCCGGCGCAGGGGCCGGCGGCTCCAGCCCACCGCATCACAGAGCTGTTCGAGTTCGATCAGGTCGATGGCCCGCTCGCAGCTGAGCACCAGGCTGGGCTGGGGATTGGGCGTCGGGCAGAGGCGGTGCCGTTCCCCGTAGAGGCTGGTGAGGAGCTCGGCGGAGGCCACGACTGCCGCGTGCAACGCAATCCCCCGATCCTGACCGATAGCCGCGATCCTTGGCGCCTGGCAGGATCAGAGGGCCGCCAGTCCCCGCTCCTGCAGGTCGGCCAGCCGGGCGTAGACGCCGCCGGCCTGACGCAGCTGGCTGTGGCTGCCCTGCTCGATCAGGTGCCCCCTGCGCAGCACCAGGATCCGGTCGCAAGCCTCCACCGTTGCCAGGCGGTGGGCGATCACGATCGCGGTGCGCCCGTGCAGCAGCTTGTCGAGGTCGTGCTGCAGGGTGGCCTCGGTGGAGGGGTCCATGAAGGCGGTGGCCTCATCCATCACCAGCACCGAGGGATCGCGGATCGCCGCCCGCGCCACCGAGAGCAACTGGCGCTCGCCGGAGGAGAGGTTGCCGCCCCGTTCCCGCAGCTCCGTGGCCAGCCCATCGGGCAGGCGGCGCAGCAGGGGGGCGAGTCCCAGCTCGGCGCACAGTTCCTGCAGCTGGGTGTGGGTTATCGGCGTATCGAGGCGCAGGTTGTCGGCCACGTTGCCGCTGAACAGGAAGGTGTCCTGGAGCACCACCCCCAGGCGCTGCCGCAGGGTGGGAATGGGCAGTTGGCGGATGTCGATGCCATCGAGCAGGATGCGGCCCCGCTGGGGCTCATAGAGCCGGCAGAGCAGGCGGATCACGGTGGTCTTGCCCGAGCCGGTGGGCCCTACCAGGGCCACGTGCTCACCCGGGGCGATCCGGAAGGAGAGGTCGCTGAGGATCGGTTCGTCCGGCCGGTAGGCGAAGCTCACCTGCTCGAAGACCACCTCGCCGGCGCTGGATCGCTCCCTCCCGCTGCGGATTGCGGCGGCCGTGCGCTCAGCGGTGGGCAGATCCTTGATTTCGATCGGCTGCTCCATCAGTTCGCCGATGCGCTCGACGGCGGTGAGTCCGCCCTGGATCTGGGTGAAGCGCTCAGCCAGCTGGCGCAGGGGATCGAACAGCCGTTGGGAATAGAGAATGAAGCTGGTGAGCGTGCCGAGCCCCATGGCACCGCCGAGCACCATCCAGCCGCCCAGGGCCAGCACCAGGGCAATGGCGCCCAGGGCCACCCACTCGATGAAGGCCGAGATGGAGCTCTCATAGAGGATCGTGCCGGTGACGGCTTCCCTGTAGGCGTCGGTAACCCGGGCGAATCGGGCACTGTTGGCGGCCTCGCGCCGGAACATCTGCACCACCTCCAGGCCCTGGAGGTTCTCCTGGAGGTCGGCGTTGAGTTGGCTGAGCTCCTCCCTCACCCGGTAGTTGGCCTGGCGATAGCGCCCCTGCAGCCAGAGAATGCCCAGCACCACCGGCACCTGGCCCACCAGCAGCAGCAGGCCCAGGCGCCACTCGATCGAGATCATCGTGATCGCGATCACCACCAGGGTCACCAGGTCGGCCAGCACGCCCACGGCCCCACTGCCGAACACCTCGGCGAGGGCGTCCACATCACTGGTGAGCCGGGTGAGCAGCTTGCCTACGGGGGTGCGGTCGTGGAAGCGCAGCGACAGGGCCATCGCATGGTTGAACAGGTCGTCGCGAATCCGGGCCGTGAGCCGCTGGCCGACGGCCTGCACGTTGAAGCTCTGGATGCCCTGCAGCCCCAGCCGCAGCAGCACGGCCAGCAGCAGGAGCAGCACCAGCAGGCGCAGGGCGGCGGCCACGGGCATCCCTTCGAGCCAGGCCATGGTGGGCTCCTGCCGCAGGACGGCGATCGCCTGGCCGACCAGCAGGGGTTGCACCGCCGCGGCCAGGGCCACTGGCAGCAGCAGCAGCAGGGTGAGGCCGAGGCGGCGGCGATCCCTGCCCAGGTAGGGCAGCAGGCGGGCCAGCCGCTGCCGATCAAGGCGGGCCATCAGCGGCTCCGCTGGGGCACGGCCAAGCCGAGCCGTTCGACAATCCTGCGCAGGGGACCGTCGTCGAGCCGCAGGGCCAGGGGATGGCCCACCAGCCGGGCGGTGCTGTGAAACAGATCCTCGATCGCAATCAGGCCGTTCTCCTCGAGGGTGCGACCGGTGGCCACCAGGTCGACGATGGCTTCACTCATGCCGGTGATCGGCCCCAGTTCCACCGAGCCGGCCAGATGGATCAGTTCCACAGGCAGATCCAGGGCATTGAAGAAGGACTGGGCGCAGCTGGTGAACTTGCTGGCCACCCGGCAGTGGGCGGGCAGGTCAACCGCCCGCCGGTAGCCGCTGCTGGCCTTGACGGCCACGCTCATGCGGCAGCCGCCGAAGCCGAGGTCGAGCAGCTGGGCCACCGGCAGCTGGTGCTCGCGGATCACGTCGTAGCCCACCACGCCCAGCTGGGCCTGTCCGTAGGCCACATACACCGGCACATCGGAGTTGCGCACCAGCAGTGCCCTGGCCTGGCCGCAGGCACTGGGCACCATCAACTGGCGGTTTTCCGGGTTCAGCAGGGCTGAGAAGTCGAAGCCTGCGGCGGCGAAGCGGGCCACCGAATCCTTCAGGAGCGCGCCTTTGGCAAGGGCGACGGTGATCATGGTTAGGCGCCGCAGGTTGGACTTTAACGATGCAGCAACTCAGCGTTGAACTGATCCCCGTACTGCGCGACAACTACGTGTTCGTACTGCACCGCGACGGCCTGGCAGCGGCCGTGGATCCGGCCCTTGCCGAACCGGTGATCGCCTTGCTGGAGCGCCAGGGCCTGGAGCTGGTCGCGATCCTGCACACCCACCACCACAGCGACCACATCGGCGGTGCGCCTGGTCTTCTGCGCCGCTGGCCCGCTGCTGCGGTGCTGGCCAGCCGCCAGGACCGGGCGCGCATTCCCCTGCAGACCAGGGGCCTGGCCGGCGGTGACCGCTTTGAGCTCCTGGGGGAGCCGGTGCAGGTGATCGATGTGCCAGGCCATACCCGCGCCCATCTCGCCTATTACCTGCCGGCTTCCGGGCACCTCTTCTGCGGCGACACCCTGTTTGCCGGAGGTTGCGGACGCCTGTTTGAAGGCAGTGCGGCCCAGATGCGGGCCTCGCTGCAGCGCCTGGCCGAGCTCCCTCCTGCCACCCGGGTGTGGTGTGCCCACGAGTACACCGAAGCAAACCTGCGCTGGGCTGCCGCCACCGTCGA
>Ga0169931_10012118_pt1 | contig 12012 bp, 2 predicted proteins | sample Kivu_15m_20L_FD_129675 | JGI IMG/M metagenome (GOLD analysis project Ga0169931, IMG submission 129675) | Freshwater microbial communities from Lake Kivu, Western Province, Rwanda to study Microbial Dark Matter (Phase II) - Kivu_15m_20L... | ecosystem: Environmental > Aquatic > Freshwater > Lake ...
GTAGCCCGAGGAGCCTCGCGCAGCGAGGCGAGGTGACCGAATCCCCGGCGGTTCGTGGGCCGTAGCCCGAGGAGCCTCGCGCAGCGAGGCGAGGTGACCGAATCCCCGGCGGTTCGTGGGCCGCGGGTCAAAACCGGGCCATCAGCCCACGGATAAAGGGATCCGCTGCCTCAAAAGTAGAGACCGGGAATTGCTCGAGACCGGTGAGAATCTTGCGCGCAATAAGGGCTGGTAGCATCAGGCGTAACACCCCCGAAGTCGACCGATGAGGATTTGCGTGATCACAATTGGTCCTTGTCAACATATCGATCAGCCCAGGGCGATTGAGTGGTTGGCGGCAGATCGGGAATCGGCAGAGCCTGTCGAATCCGACCAGCGTCGATCCGGCTCAATCCGTAGGCGACTGACAGCCGATCATAATCACCGCCCAGGTCGGTCTCCACCTCCAGATCGCTCGGCAGTTCGAGGGACTGAGGACGCGCTGTTGGCCAGGTGATACCGGGCTTCTCGACCAGATCGAGGGCGATGCGCTGATAGAGCTTCATTCGTGAACCGCCTCCGCACAGAAAAATCGGCACGTTCTTCAGATCCTCGCGACCGAGCAGTTTCTGGTCTCGCGCTCTACAAAGCGTATCTCCCCGAATCTGGGGAATCAGGCGCTCTAGCAAGAAGGACTGATCGGGGTCTGGCGGTGCAGCTCCCGATTGCCGGACGCGTATTCCGGTCAGGTAGTCGGTGTAACGAACCGGGATCTCGGTACCGCTATCGGTAAAAAACTGAGAGTCCCTGAGCTGCTGTACAAGGGCTGCCAGCTTAGCCCGCCCGGCAAGCAAGCCCGTCCACCAATTGACCCGGTGCACATGAAGGTTGGAAGTCCCATGGGGCTGAACGACTGCGGTGAAGAAGTCGAAGTTCCACTTGCGGCCTCGCTCGGGATAGACCCTGAAGAGCGATGCGTCCACGGTGCCGGCACCGATATCCACCAGCAGATAGCGATTGAGCGCCTTGCGATCGAAGCGGTGGGATGTCACAAAACCGAAGACCTGTGCCGCAATCTCTGGGATCACCGTGACCTGTGGCGCGTCGGGTTCGTCGAGATCGCTCTGCTCAAGGACGCTGCGAACTGTCGAAGTATCAAGTTCGCGCTCCGTGGTCGATGCGACCCACGCCCTGCGCACCAGGTCATCCAATGCATTGGCTGGTCCGGATGCCAAGATCGTCGCTGCAGGCAGCCCGATCGCCACTCGCCATGCAATTTTGACGGACTTATAGACGGACGCATATTCGTGGAATAGCCAGCCCCGTGCATGGCGGATAACTAGTGCTAGAAATGCCAGCAACCGCTCTTGGTGCTCGATGGATTCAGGGTTTGCGAGCCAGCCAAGCTTGAGGTCACGGTGGCAGATTGCTCCGGATCGAAGTGCGTAGGTACGTGTTTCGCCATGGAACAGACTAGACGTGCTCTGCTCAAAAAGTCGGGTCGGCAGCAGGTACGCATCAACACCTGCCGCATCACAAAAAGGTACCGCGAATGCCTTTTGCAGCGACGAATCACCAATCACTACCTTGGTCGCAGAAGTCCCGAAGTCAAGGCCGATTGTGACCTCGTGTTCGTCATGCTTTGATCGCGCAGGGCATTGGGTGGTGCGACCCTCGATCATCCGAAGTGGACGCAGACGCACTGCCTGAACCTGCTGTCGCGACAGCATGCATTTGGGATCCCCCTCGACTGACAGTTCGACCCGGCATAGGCATGGGGTTTGCACTTCAGGGGGCTGATCCGCTCCACGGTCTCCCGCCACGGCTCGACCCGGCTCTGGTTGCGGCGCGTTGGTCGTGGGGTTGGCCACGGGTGTCTGAACTCTTGTGCGCTCACCGTGCGCTTCGCGCCAGGGTTCAGCGGGTGGCGTGTAGCTGCGCATCCAGAGCTTGCGAGTCGCGCGGCGCTCGAATCGCAACCTGACCAGCTTCCCCTTCGCGCTCAGTTCCGAAGGCGCATCAAACCGCTCGAAGACGCCCGCATCCTGATTGACGAGGACTACTGTGACGGCTTCGCTTTTGGGCATCTTGTCGATGAGCGCCCAATCAGCTCGAGATGGTCCGACGGTTCGGATCCACCAGTCGTACCTCACAGGACCAGCTGATCGAGCGACCCGACGATGAGTTTGATCGGATGGCCCGGTGGCCTCATTGGCTGCAGCCGACCCGGCAATAGCCCGCTGAGCCGGATCACTCCGTCGCTCACCTGGCATTGAAGTGGGGGCTTCGGCAGTAGTACCTGAGAGCGGCGTGGGCGCTACCTCCGCTGAATTGGTTGTTCGCCCCGCCGCGGGCCCCCCGGATGAAGACTCCCCTCGTCGACCCGCGTTCGCAGGTCGATCTGATGAACGTCTCAGGTGGTCGGGCCACTGACGGATTGGCGCGGCAGAGGGTGAAACTGCGGACGGCTTGACCCCCTCGACCCCCGCATTTGCTAGTGCAGCCTTCAATTCTTCTGCCAGCGTCCCCATAGCTGCTCCTTTCTATCTGACCCGAATGACCCCTGACGAAACCACGGTGTCCTGCGCTACGACCTTCCCTTTGACCCGCAACTCGGCGATACGCTGCTCGATCCGAGCTTCTTCTTTCCGGAGTTGACCCCGCATCATTGGAATGGCGCGCTTTTGTGCATCGCTCCCTTCCAGACTCAGGCGTTGGATCCGCTCGCCTAGCTTGTCCTGCTTGCGGTCAAGATGTGTCTGCAGTGTGCGAACCATCAATGCAATACGGTCAGCATCCTCTCGCTGATAGGCGTCTCGAAATCGAACGAACGCCTCTTCAAGCTCTGCCCGGCAATCATCTTGAAGACGGGCGGCCTGCTGATTATCCAAATCACCTGCTGCGCCGACCCAATCCTGTCCATCGAGTGCAGCGAGATTGACCAATTGCTCCGCTTGATCGGACTCGATGGAGTGGTCTCGACCAATGGCCTTGACCGCATATTCCAGGCGCTCGATCTCACGTGATCCAGAAAATGACCATCGGCTGACCACATAAACATAGTCGCCTCTGGGCACACCGGCTTCGTCGGCTCCGATCTGGCAGGCCGCTACTGGCAAATAGGTCTCACTGCCGCCTGAGGTTGAGAGCTTGTAGGTGACGAAACGTGTAAGCGGATGATCCTGCGTAATCCGCTCAATCTCGGCACGCGCTGCGCCCAGACGGTTTTCGAACAGGGCCTTTGGCGGTGACGCGGAGAGTAATCCAGTACGGCCTTGTAATCGATGGTCTTGAATGAACTCGGTGAAATCAACCCGAGCTTCGACCGCAAATTCGACTCTGTATAGAAGGTCTTCAGATCTGTCCTGAACCAATCGAGTCCCTGGGTAGGCACGCAGCAGGTAATCGCGGATGAAGCTGAGCAGGTCGGCACCTCGAATATACCGCCCGAGCTCATTTGCGGCCTTGACCTTGTTCTGGATAAAGTCCCCGTGGGCCAAGAGGGTCGTCGCCTCCTCCTCCAGTACTTCTTGTTGCCTGTTCACATTTTCGATCGCGATGCGTGCGCGATCGATCCGATCCTGCTCCTGAGCCGGCGTCAGGTCGTGGGACAGCAACTCATAGGTCAGTGCTCGAATCTCCTGCCCCAGTATGGCCTCCATCGACCCAAGGGCTCGTTCAAAGGTATTGAGCCGATACAGCAAGCGCGTGCACACCCGGTCGTCGATAGTATCAGCGTAAACCAGATTCCAGATCAGAATCTTCTTTTCCTGCTGGCCAATGCGATCGATACGGCCGATCCGCTGCTCGATCTTGGCCGGATTCCAGGGCAGGTCATAATTGATCAGGAGGCTGGAAAACTGCAGATCGACCCCCTCTGCTGCCACCTCCGAAGAAAGCAGGACGTCAGGACCCCGAGCCGATGCGAAATACTCGAGGGCCTCCTGCTTGTCCATCCCACCATGCAGGACGACGGCCGAAATACCATCCTCCGCCAGCCGCTCCTGAAGGTAGTAGAGCGTGTGGCGGTAAAAGCTGAACAGGACGACCTTCCTGCCAGGACGTGTTCGCCAGTAATGCCATAGCGCATCAATGAGAGTTTTATATTTACTGTCACTACGCCTGAGTTCCCGAAAGTCGCCAACCCTCCGAGAGATCGATATTAGCTGCGCAATCAAGGGGCCATTACCGTCAGGTTTCGCAGCAGAGGGACCTGTAAGATCGTCTGCATCGAGCTCGTAGAGCGTCTCCGAGAGGGCGTCGTCCTCCTTTTCGTAGCGACGTTGCCAGCCTCGGCAGGCGGCCGCCATCGAACTCGCCATCTGGCGCTGAGGGATGGTCAGCAAAAAGCCCTCAGTCAACGCTCGCCGCTCGCAATATGCTCTCACGGCTGTGGTCACTGCGGTGTAGAACTCGGCCTCGGTAGTCGTCATGGCCGCGCGGATCAACACCGGCTCGCGTACGACCTGCTCATCACCGACATCGCGCTTCATAGTTCGGGTCACCACTTTGGTCAGAGGGTTGATCCGATCCAGTCGGTCAGCGATCTCAGCCCTCCCCTTTGGCGAATCAAGAAACCCTACCAACGGCGGCTTGTCGATCAGGTGGCGCAGCTGCTGGTTGCCCTTGAAGTGCGGGTGCTCGGACAATCGCTTGATACTGTCCATGAAGTCATCGTGGCTCACGCCTGTTCTGAGAAGACGGTCACGGAGGCGCACGACCGGCTCATTCGCACGGAGCAGTTGTTCAAATAAACCCGAGTAAGGGAATGCGTCCTCGTCGAGCAGATGTAGCAGGTTGAAAAGGTCAGTGCTACGCAACTGGATCGGGGTGGCAGACAGCATCACCATGTTCAAGCAGATGGGCCGTAGTTGTCGGCCCAGCCGATGGTTGGCTGTCGTTTCATTTTTGAGATAGTGGGCTTCGTCGATCACAACCAGATCGAGAAGGGGATCCTCGGCGTTGTCGTGAAGCGCGTCCAAAAATGTTGCGAGCTTGCTCGAACCGCCGGGATCTCGGCCCTCAGGATGCTGACTCGATCTGGGTCGAAGCCCCTGCACGCTGCCGATGAGTGCAAAACTGGTCTGCGGTCGCTCTTTTGCTTCGATGAGCCGATCATGGAGATCATTTGCGTCGACGATCTCGGCCTGTACCCCAAAACGATTGGCAAGCTCGCGCCGCCACTTGTCTCGCAGCATCGCAGGGCACACCACCAGCAAACGGCGAGCATCCTGTCGAGCCCGAAGTTCGGTCCAGATCAAGCCGGCCTCGATCGTCTTACCAAGGCCCACCTCGTCGGCGATGAGCAGCCCATTACTCGGAGAGTCCAGAAACTGTAGGACTGGCTTGAATTGATACGGCAGGAAACGAGTGTTCGTCGTGTTGAGGCTGTAGATCAGGTTGGCCAGTTTGCCGCTGAGACGAAAATAGGTGATCGCCCCCCTCAGGTCAGCAACCCTTGCATAGCGACCCGCCTTGATCAGGTCGTAAGGGCCTTTGGGCTTGGCTTCAACTTTGTCAAGGGCGCCGAGGAGGAAAAAGTCTTCGGTACCATCCAGGAATGTCACCAAATATCGCAGTCGCGTTGGAGGTCCATCCGTTTCGTTACCCAGAATCCCGACGCGACCGGGATGCGCCTTGACGACGACCTTGTCACCGGGATTCATGCGCAAGAACCGTCAGTGGTCGGCGACATCGTAGGCTGATCCTCAAAAAAAATGACCAAGCGAGTCGATGGCTCTCCGTCCGATTTGCGCGTGCAAACGGAGCCATCTGACGGCGCTCCGTTTTGCGAGGGCCACCGAGGGATAGGCCTAAACGCCTTATTCGACGTTCAGACCGTGAGCGAATCGACCTCTTCCAGCAGATCATCCTACGGCTCCCGTTCGTCGAAGTCTGGATCGTCGGCCCTCTCCATGATGTCGGCTTACCGGGCGTTGAAAGCCTCGTATAGCAGGCCAGCTCGAGCTGACATCATCGCTTAGGCGTAACCGAGTCATCCTACAATGTTGATGAAAACGCAACAAGCTTGTTGCGTTTTCATCAACATTGTAGGATGACTCGGTTACGCCTAAGCGATGATGTCAGCTCGAGCTGGCCTGCTATACGAGGCTTTCAACGCCCGGTAAGCCGACATCATGGAGAGGGCCGACGATCCAGACTTCGACGAACGGGAGCCGTAGGATGATCTGCTGGAAGAGGTCGATTCGCTCACGGTCTGAACGTCGAATAAGGCGTTTAGGCCTATCCCTCGGTGGCCCTCGCAAAACGGAGCGCCGTCAGATGGCTCCGTTTGCACGCGCAAATCGGACGGAGAGCCATCGACTCGCTTGGTCATTTTTTTTGAGGATCAGCCTACGATGTCGCCGACCACTGACGGTTCTTGCGCATGAATCCCGGTGACAAGGTCGTCGTCAAGGCGCATCCCGGTCGCGTCGGGATTCTGGGTAACGAAACGGATGGACCTCCAACGCGACTGCGATATTTGGTGACATTCCTGGATGGTACCGAAGACTTTTTCCTCCTCGGCGCCCTTGACAAAGTTGAAGCCAAGCCCAAAGGCCCTTACGACCTGATCAAGGCGGGTCGCTATGCAAGGGTTGCTGACCTGAGGGGGGCGATCACCTATTTTCGTCTCAGCGGCAAACTGGCCAACCTGATCTACAGCCTCAACACGACGAACACTCGTTTCCTGCCGTATCAATTCAAGCCAGTCCTACAGTTTCTGGACTCTCCGAGTAATGGGCTGCTCATCGCCGACGAGGTGGGCCTTGGTAAGACGATCGAGGCCGGCTTGATCTGGACCGAACTTCGGGCTCGACAGGATGCTCGCCGTTTGCTGGTGGTGTGCCCTGCGATGCTGCGAGACAAGTGGCGGCGCGAGCTTGCCAATCGTTTTGGGGTACAGGCCGAGATCGTCGACGCAAATGATCTCCATGATCGGCTCATCGAAGCAAAAGAGCGACCGCAGACCAGTTTTGCACTCATCGGCAGCGTGCAGGGGCTTCGACCCAGATCGAGTCAGCATCCTGAGGGCCGAGATCCCGGCGGTTCGAGCAAGCTCGCAACATTTTTGGACGCGCTTCACGACAACGCCGAGGATCCCCTTCTCGATCTGGTTGTGATCGACGAAGCCCACTATCTCAAAAATGAAACGACAGCCAACCATCGGCTGGGCCGACAACTACGGCCCATCTGCTTGAACATGGTGATGCTGTCTGCCACCCCGATCCAGTTGCGTAGCACTGACCTTTTCAACCTGCTACATCTGCTCGACGAGGACGCATTCCCTTACTCGGGTTTATTTGAACAACTGCTCCGTGCGAATGAGCCGGTCGTGCGCCTCCGTGACCGTCTTCTCAGAACAGGCGTGAGCCACGATGACTTCATGGACAGTATCAAGCGATTGTCCGAGCACCCGCACTTCAAGGGCAACCAGCAGCTGCGCCACCTGATCGACAAGCCGCCGTTGGTAGGGTTTCTTGATTCGCCAAAGGGGAGGGCTGAGATCGCTGACCGACTGGATCGGATCAACCCTCTGACCAAAGTGGTGACCCGAACTATGAAGCGCGATGTCGGTGATGAGCAGGTCGTACGCGAGCCGGTGTTGATCCGCGCGGCCATGACGACTACCGAGGCCGAGTTCTACACCGCAGTGACCACAGCCGTGAGAGCATATTGCGAGCGGCGAGCGTTGACTGAGGGCTTTTTGCTGACCATCCCTCAGCGCCAGATGGCGAGTTCGATGGCGGCCGCCTGCCGAGGCTGGCAACGTCGCTACGAAAAGGAGGACGACGCCCTCTCGGAGACGCTCTACGAGCTCGATGCAGACGATCTTACAGGTCCCTCTGCTGCGAAACCTGACGGTAATGGCCCCTTGATTGCGCAGCTAATATCGATCTCTCGGAGGGTTGGCGACTTTCGGGAACTCAGGCGTAGTGACAGTAAATATAAAACTCTCATTGATGCGCTATGGCATTACTGGCGAACACGTCCTGGCAGGAAGGTCGTCCTGTTCAGCTTTTACCGCCACACGCTCTACTACCTTCAGGAGCGGCTGGCGGAGGATGGTATTTCGGCCGTCGTCCTGCATGGTGGGATGGACAAGCAGGAGGCCCTCGAGTATTTCGCATCGGCTCGGGGTCCTGACGTCCTGCTTTCTTCGGAGGTGGCAGCAGAGGGGGTCGATCTGCAGTTTTCCAGCCTCCTGATCAATTATGACCTGCCCTGGAATCCGGCCAAGATCGAGCAGCGGATCGGCCGTATCGATCGCATTGGCCAGCAGGAAAAGAAGATTCTGATCTGGAATCTGGTTTACGCTGATACTATCGACGACCGGGTGTGCACGCGCTTGCTGTATCGGCTCAATACCTTTGAACGAGCCCTTGGGTCGATGGAGGCCATACTGGGGCAGGAGATTCGAGCACTGACCTATGAGTTGCTGTCCCACGACCTGACGCCGGCTCAGGAGCAGGATCGGATCGATCGCGCACGCATCGCGATCGAAAATGTGAACAGGCAACAAGAAGTACTGGAGGAGGAGGCGACGACCCTCTTGGCCCACGGGGACTTTATCCAGAACAAGGTCAAGGCCGCAAATGAGCTCGGGCGGTATATTCGAGGTGCCGACCTGCTCAGCTTCATCCGCGATTACCTGCTGCGTGCCTACCCAGGGACTCGATTGGTTCAGGACAGATCTGAAGACCTTCTATACAGAGTCGAATTTGCGGTCGAAGCTCGGGTTGATTTCACCGAGTTCATTCAAGACCATCGATTACAAGGCCGTACTGGATTACTCTCCGCGTCACCGCCAAAGGCCCTGTTCGAAAACCGTCTGGGCGCAGCGCGTGCCGAGATTGAGCGGATTACGCAGGATCATCCGCTTACACGTTTCGTCACCTACAAGCTCTCAACCTCAGGCGGCAGTGAGACCTATTTGCCAGTAGCGGCCTGCCAGATCGGAGCCGACGAAGCCGGTGTGCCCAGAGGCGACTATGTTTATGTGGTCAGCCGATGGTCATTTTCTGGATCACGTGAGATCGAGCGCCTGGAATATGCGGTCAAGGCCATTGGTCGAGACCACTCCATCGAGTCCGATCAAGCGGAGCAATTGGTCAATCTCGCTGCACTCGATGGACAGGATTGGGTCGGCGCAGCAGGTGATTTGGATAATCAGCAGGCCGCCCGTCTTCAAGATGATTGCCGGGCAGAGCTTGAAGAGGCGTTCGTTCGATTTCGAGACGCCTATCAGCGAGAGGATGCTGACCGTATTGCATTGATGGTTCGCACACTGCAGACACATCTTGACCGCAAGCAGGACAAGCTAGGCGAGCGGATCCAACGCCTGAGTCTGGAAGGGAGCGATGCACAAAAGCGCGCCATTCCAATGATGCGGGGTCAACTCCGGAAAGAAGAAGCTCGGATCGAGCAGCGTATCGCCGAGTTGCGGGTCAAAGGGAAGGTCGTAGCGCAGGACACCGTGGTTTCGTCAGGGGTCATTCGGGTCAGATAGAAAGGAGCAGCTATGGGGACGCTGGCAGAAGAATTGAAGGCTGCACTAGCAAATGCGGGGGTCGAGGGGGTCAAGCCGTCCGCAGTTTCACCCTCTGCCGCGCCAATCCGTCAGTGGCCCGACCACCTGAGACGTTCATCAGATCGACCTGCGAACGCGGGTCGACGAGGGGAGTCTTCATCCGGGGGGCCCGCGGCGGGGCGAACAACCAATTCAGCGGAGGTAGCGCCCACGCCGCTCTCAGGTACTACTGCCGAAGCCCCCACTTCAATGCCAGGTGAGCGACGGAGTGATCCGGCTCAGCGGGCTATTGCCGGGTCGGCTGCAGCCAATGAGGCCACCGGGCCATCCGATCAAACTCATCGTCGGGTCGCTCGATCAGCTGGTCCTGTGAGGTACGACTGGTGGATCCGAACCGTCGGACCATCTCGAGCTGATTGGGCGCTCATCGACAAGATGCCCAAAAGCGAAGCCGTCACAGTAGTCCTCGTCAATCAGGATGCGGGCGTCTTCGAGCGGTTTGATGCGCCTTCGGAACTGAGCGCGAAGGGGAAGCTGGTCAGGTTGCGATTCGAGCGCCGCGCGACTCGCAAGCTCTGGATGCGCAGCTACACGCCACCCGCTGAACCCTGGCGCGAAGCGCACGGTGAGCGCACAAGAGTTCAGACACCCGTGGCCAACCCCACGACCAACGCGCCGCAACCAGAGCCGGGTCGAGCCGTGGCGGGAGACCGTGGAGCGGATCAGCCCCCTGAAGTGCAAACCCCATGCCTATGCCGGGTCGAACTGTCAGTCGAGGGGGATCCCAAATGCATGCTGTCGCGACAGCAGGTTCAGGCAGTGCGTCTGCGTCCACTTCGGATGATCGAGGGTCGCACCACCCAATGCCCTGCGCGATCAAAGCATGACGAACACGAGGTCACAATCGGCCTTGACTTCGGGACTTCTGCGACCAAGGTAGTGATTGGTGATTCGTCGCTGCAAAAGGCATTCGCGGTACCTTTTTGTGATGCGGCAGGTGTTGATGCGTACCTGCTGCCGACCCGACTTTTTGAGCAGAGCACGTCTAGTCTGTTCCATGGCGAAACACGTACCTACGCACTTCGATCCGGAGCAATCTGCCACCGTGACCTCAAGCTTGGCTGGCTCGCAAACCCTGAATCCATCGAGCACCAAGAGCGGTTGCTGGCATTTCTAGCACTAGTTATCCGCCATGCACGGGGCTGGCTATTCCACGAATATGCGTCCGTCTATAAGTCCGTCAAAATTGCATGGCGAGTGGCGATCGGGCTGCCTGCAGCGACGATCTTGGCATCCGGACCAGCCAATGCATTGGATGACCTGGTGCGCAGGGCGTGGGTCGCATCGACCACGGAGCGCGAACTTGATACTTCGACAGTTCGCAGCGTCCTTGAGCAGAGCGATCTCGACGAACCCGACGCGCCACAGGTCACGGTGATCCCAGAGATTGCGGCACAGGTCTTCGGTTTTGTGACATCCCACCGCTTCGATCGCAAGGCGCTCAATCGCTATCTGCTGGTGGATATCGGTGCCGGCACCGTGGACGCATCGCTCTTCAGGGTCTATCCCGAGCGAGGCCGCAAGTGGAACTTCGACTTCTTCACCGCAGTCGTTCAGCCCCATGGGACTTCCAACCTTCATGTGCACCGGGTCAATTGGTGGACGGGCTTGCTTGCCGGGCGGGCTAAGCTGGCAGCCCTTGTACAGCAGCTCAGGGACTCTCAGTTTTTTACCGATAGCGGTACCGAGATCCCGGTTCGTTACACCGACTACCTGACCGGAATACGCGTCCGGCAATCGGGAGCTGCACCGCCAGACCCCGATCAGTCCTTCTTGCTAGAGCGCCTGATTCCCCAGATTCGGGGAGATACGCTTTGTAGAGCGCGAGACCAGAAACTGCTCGGTCGCGAGGATCTGAAGAACGTGCCGATTTTTCTGTGCGGAGGCGGTTCACGAATGAAGCTCTATCAGCGCATCGCCCTCGATCTGGTCGAGAAGCCCGGTATCACCTGGCCAACAGCGCGTCCTCAGTCCCTCGAACTGCCGAGCGATCTGGAGGTGGAGACCGACCTGGGCGGTGATTATGATCGGCTGTCAGTCGCCTACGGATTGAGCCGGATCGACGCTGGTCGGATTCGACAGGCTCTGCCGATTCCCGATCTGCCGCCAACCACTCAATCGCCCTGGGCTGATCGATATGTTGACAAGGACCAATTGTGATCACGCAAATCCTCATCGGTCGACTTCGGGGGTGTTACGCCTGATGCTACCAGCCCTTATTGCGCGCAAGATTCTCACCGGTCTCGAGCAATTCCCGGTCTCTACTTTTGAGGCAGCGGATCCCTTTATCCGTGGGCTGATGGCCCGGTTTTGACCCGCGGCCCACGAACCGCCGGGGATTCGGTCACCTCGCCTCGCTGCGCGAGGCTCCTCGGGCTACGGCCCACGAACCGCCGGGGATTCGGTCACCTCGCCTCGCTGCGCGAGGCTCCTCGGGCTAC
>Ga0169931_10012119_pt1 | contig 12012 bp, 14 predicted proteins | sample Kivu_15m_20L_FD_129675 | JGI IMG/M metagenome (GOLD analysis project Ga0169931, IMG submission 129675) | Freshwater microbial communities from Lake Kivu, Western Province, Rwanda to study Microbial Dark Matter (Phase II) - Kivu_15m_20L... | ecosystem: Environmental > Aquatic > Freshwater > Lake...
TATTTTATATTCATATAAAATTTAATTAAATTATTATATTTTAATATGTATTAAAAAGGCAAAATATTTAACAGAAATAAAAATGTAATAATTTAATTAAATTTCATATGAAAATAAAATAAAAATGTCCGAAAATGTGAATTGACAAATTTAATATAAACATAATTAATTTATTAATATAATATATTTAATATAAAATTTAATTATTTTCTTAACGAGTGGTTAAGTAATATATTTATTTTTATACAGTGGGATTAATTAAGATATAAAAGCAGTAATTAATCTAATAATAAAAATTTTGCCCAGACAAAACTAAAAATTTAACCAAAATCAGGAAAAACATAAAAACATAATTTAGTATCAATAGTATTTAATTTGAATAAAATATTTAATTTAAACTCTTTAAATTTACAAATCACTTAGAAGTTTAATATTCAATAATATAAATTATAAAATATATATGAGTAATTACAATCTGTTTATTTTCCTAATTTTATCTAGTTTCTTTTCAATATATTTAACGAATAAAATGGATGCCCAATCACTTATTGCTTTAACTATACCCGCAGAAATTATAATTCAAGGAACCTTCAACGGAGGTTGCGGATTTGCATTCATGAAAAAGAAAAAATCATTAGATGAATTGAAATTATTCTTAGCGAGCTCATTAAAAATTCCTAGTGAAAATATCAAGATCCTTATGCTTAATTACAAGCCAGCAGATAATAATAAAAAAGATATTCCTATTTACATAGATAAAAAGCCATTTAATAAAAGCGAATTTAATCTGTTTGTAATTAGCGGAAACGTAAGAGAATTAGTGGGGACTTCTGATCCGAATAATGAATTACACTACTCTTATTTACAATTCGGATTACCAGCAGAAAAAGAAAAATTCCACAAATCAATTTCAGAAAGAATATTAAACTTTTATAAAAACACTTATCAATAATTTACTTAATTTGATATATATATGTAAATTTAAGGATCCCAATTAAATTTTTCTTTTAAAATTATAATTTTCCCCAGGATGTTCCTTTTCCTTGAAATGCAACAAATCCTTTTGATTCAGCATTTGTAGCCTCATGTCTGTCTTCAACATTTGCTAATCGTTCTAAAATGTTTAATAATTCATTACGATAATTATTAGACCCTGTCGATTCTTCTCTATAAATTGCTTTGAATTCTCTATACGCAAGAAATGTGAAATATGTAAATGCATAATAAAAAAGTAAACTTAAAACTATTATGATTACATATAAATATTTCACAGTCGAATCTATTTGAACCATATTAAGAAATGAGTTCTGTAAGATTAGCAAAAATTGAAATGAATAAATGACTATCTGAATTAACAATATAAAAATTGTGATTGCAGCTGTAAAATAATTTGCAGTTCGGTATGTCATATAAATTGATAATGAAATAATAAAATCGTTCAAGAATCCGTTGATGTCGCCTAGAATTAACTTAATCAAAATAAAAAAGAAAAAGGAATAATTTAAGCTTTGTAAAATCTTAATTATTTTTTTTGCATAATGTGTAGGAGTGATAGTTGGTTCACAATCAACACAAAACATTTTTGACTTTTATATTAATTTAAATATTTAAATAAAAAAGACAATAACTAATAAAAATCAACTAAAAAAGAATAATATAAAGTTATTGACTATGAACATCTAAGAAATTCAACAAATCATAAATGTGAGGATTTTCTTTGCTCAAGAAGAATGAAGAATGTCCGAAATATTCGTATTCTTTATAAAACTTTACTACGTTGTTAGGTTCAAGTATTGCTTTAAGTATTCTATTATCTTCAACAGTTGCAAGAAGATCATTTTTACCAACGAATAAACCAATAGGAATATTTTTTATATTCTTCAATTCGTAAGGAATCGAGCCTGGTTCAAATGGAGCGAAGGTTTTTGAGCGTATTGATTCAGAGAAATGCTGAATAGACTGCAGTGACGTACCACTTGGATAGTGAGAAATCCAGACTATAAAACGATCCATATCGATGTAAGTTGGATCACTATCAGCAATCATATTTAAAATATTCTTGCAGAAAAATGTTAAGATGTTACATAGAGAACCTTGAAAGGTTTCTAAATATGCCGGACTGCTAAACATTTCGTCATAGCTCCTAGCCATTAATAGTAAATCTATTTTGTAATCGCTAATTGTTTTAATAAATCCAGAAGCAACATGCTCTAAATTTGTAACCGGTCCTAATGCGATGAAACTATCCAAACGAGAAGAGAAAAATTCTGTGTTGTAAGTCAATGCTGAAAACATTTGGGATGTTCCTTGTGAGTGTCCAATGTAGCTAATTTTTTCTTTTCCAGTTTTTTTTCTTATGAATTCTATCATAGCAGGAAGATCATATTTACCCATTTCATGGAAGGAATAACTCCAAAATCTAAAATTTTTATCGGGGTTTAGTTTTTCATGTATACGAGAGTATTTGTTTCCTCTACTGTTTCCTAACCAAACATCGTAACCTTTATTAGCAAGGATAAAAGCAAGAGATTTCGATTCATAATTAACAACCCATGAATCACTTGAGTCAAGTAACCCATGTTGTAATAAAACTACTCTCCTCTTGGGATCCACATCAGACTCTTTTCCAAGAGAGTTCTTAGGTCCTGCAATTCTGAAAAGTTTTAAAATATATCCATCTTCCGTTTTTACAAAGTAAGAAGACAATGGATATCTAATTAATAAGTTATTTAATATAACTCACCCTTTTTTAGTAACTATTTCTTCAAATGAAAGATTAGCATCCTTTGTCTCATCAAAAAATTCATCTAAAAATATTTTTATTTCTCCTAAGAATTTTTGTTGGAAATCTTGTTCGATGTAATTTTCACACAGCATATTTCCGACTAAGAGCATATAAAACAAAACGTACCATTTCATCAATATTAATTAATAAAATAGTTATACATTCTATATAAATCAATATCTAAGTCCCTTTTAACAAATTAATTAAACAATTTTAAAATTTTTACTAAGCTTACAGCTTACATTAAATAATATTAACGATAAATAAGAATTTTTAAAAATTATCAGAAATACTTCCTTAATTGAAGAATTTGCTGTTTAGAAGAGAATTCGATGTGAAATTTGCACAAAATTTTCCATCAATAAGTATCTTACTCAGATTACTGACTTGAATGCAGGGATATTCGAGCTGTCTATCATTATCATTGAATGAAATGTATTTAAAAACAGGATCAATTATTACAACATTAGAGGTGGTAAATTTGATATTTTCGTTGAATGTTTTATTCACATTGTAAATGCTAAGAGCGAAAAATGTTCCATTATGATCAGTACATATTAAGGATCTATTTGATCTTATTAATAATAAATTTTACAAAGGAACTTCAAATATTTTGCTGACTGGCTGTATGATTTTCGCTGAGATAATTTTTGAATTGTTCTCGCCTAAATTAAGAGTAGGAATCATAGCTAAAGTATAAGCTATATCTTCTTTCAAGTTTGTAGGGATAGTTGAGATTATTCGAGACAATTTTTTAGCTTTTAAAGAGCATTGATTCTTCACAAACTTCGCTGTGATTGCAGTGAAGCTTAAAATGTTATCTGCATTCTGATCGGCTTTGAGATTGACATCAATTTCGTGAGAAGCCAGAAAGTCTTTATAAGCCTCTATATAATTTTCCAAATAGGAATGCACTACTCCTCTATTGTAATATAAATCCGGGTTTTTATATTTCTTCTGATGTTTTTCAGCTTGGGTGTATGCCTTCAATGCAGATTTGAGATCATCATATTGTGTGTCGTTTACAAATGCTCTGAAGAAGTAGGAGTTGCCGTAAACATCTAATTAATCATATACTAGTAATAGAAACTTACACCAAGAGGTAGAATCTTTTATATCAACTTCGATTGCCTTTTTGCCATAATCCAAACTTACTTTTGATGCTTCTTTTTTTTCATCAAAAGTGGCAAACTCCCTAGACCTTATAATCATTGAGAGAGATCTAAGACTAGTTTTGTTTTTCGGGTCGATTTCTAAAGCTTTTTGATAATAATTTATTGCTGACTCGATATCTTTTTTCTTCCAAATTGTGTGAGCAATACAATTATAATTGTCAGCATTGAAAGGGTTCAATTTAAGCTAAGCAAATCGAGAATTTTTATATCTTATTAATTTTACAGATTTAGATGCCGATTCTTCGGCCTGTTTTGAGTAATCCGGCAGTTTATCAAGACACATTGATTTAGTAAAATACAAAAATGAAATTTCTGTTTTGTTTAATCCATTGATATTCTGTAAGTTTAAATCCATAAGTTTAACAGCTTCCATTATTACTGAATTTAATTTATCGTTTCTTTCCTGGGAATAGTCTGTAAAATAAATCTCATCGATTTTATATGACAATTCTTTTATTTTCTCTAATTTTATTCATATCATTATATTCATCAAACTTACGTAATTCGCTTATTTTTGCTAGTAATTCATCTTTAAAATGGTCAAATATCAAAGTATTTTCCATTAATATATTTATTAAATTATTTTTAAATTAAATGAAATAATTTTATTTAAATAATTTCTGGTATAAGTTTGTTTTATATTTTAATTAAACAAAAAATCAAAAAGAAATATTCAAGTAATTCAACAAATCGTTGATGATTCTGTACATGAATTTGAAATATTTAACAGAGATATAAATAGTATTCAAAGAGAGAACAACAATCTCAACAAAATAATCATTGCTGTATATACAGATAATTATTGATAATAAGTAAATGAGATTGTCATACGTGAATCTTTCGATTTCTTTTTTAGCCATTGTGCATAAGATCAATCTACTGGTCATGAAGGCAAAAAATAATCCATTAAGGATGATTATCAACAGTGTGTATTCTTTGAATATTTGTAACTTCAGGCACAGCAATTCTGCAACGGTTAAAACCAAAGACGAGAAAATAGGATGAAATTTTTTCATAAAATCCTCTTTGCTTTTTATATTAGCAGAGATAATATGAAACAAAGTATAAACAGCACTAAATATATAATATATAAGGGTTATGTAAAAATCTTACTAAATGCCATTCAGATACACCAACAATTCAGAAACGGATACCATCCCGTTAAACAATTTTGTCTCTGATACGTTTCCTAAGAATACTGGAATCATGATTATAGCCATTCCTATGAATTGAAATTCTGTGACTCCCATGTTGTTAATATGGGTTAGTAAATATCCTGTGTAATATTCGTGCCATTGAACAACATAGAAAGTAAGCTGGACCAGAATTTGTACAGCAATCGTATAGATATTCCCACCAAGTCTATGTGATTGAAGGACCATAATTATCAAAAAGGAATTCGAAAACGCATCGCATCCATGATCCATGAGTTGACCCACAGGAGATGATCTGTTTGTATTTCTTGCATGTTTCCCATCTATTGCATCCAGTGTTTGGTACATGAACAAGCAGAACGCCATAAACACGTGCATCCAATAAGGCAGAGGTTTACTCATTGAAAAGTCATAAAACATAATTAAAAATATTCCAAATATCTGAAATATTAATCCAATCGCAGTGACCATGTTAGGACTTAACCACTACTATTTTTAAATTAGATTTTACATGAGGAAGATAAAGAACACATTTTTTCCAGAAATGATCCATTATGTTATCTAGTTTCGAGTACCCTGCACTTTTATATTTATGGCTTTTTATATGTTCTAGTTCTTTTTCAGATAGATAAGGACAGCCCATTTTTATGATAAAAATAAATAATCAACAAATTTTATAAAAATAAATATAATTAATGGACGATAACGATTGGGGACCGACGTTTGCTAAGTGTTTATTAAACATCTTGGAAGGAGAAAAAAAGATTGAGTTGCAGAGACAAATATTAGGCTCCATACCAGAATTCGAGCCTTATGCTGCTTTCATGAGGATAGACAGAGACCATAAAAAATACATTACCTTAGATGACCTCAGTTTATTCTTGAAAGATTTGAATATCAGATTCTCATATAAACACCTCAGAGAAGTGATTAGATTTTATGACAAGGATAAAGATGAGTGTCTGAATTATGAAGAATTTCTTAAATTAGTATTGACTAGTAGTGATTATGAACTTAGATCCTATATTTCACAAAGACGAAATTATAGAGTCAGCAAGTATGATTATTTAATCTATGAGATCGAAGACAATTTAGGTCTTTTGATTTTAAAGGAATTAGAATTGGTAGAAAGTATTCTGTACAAGGCTGAATCTTTCAGACTATACACTAATAAAAAATATTTCGAAATTTTCAGATATATCGATTATCTAAATTATGAGTATTTAGAAGGGAGTATACTAGCTATGTTCTTGAAGAAATATGGTTATTACGTAACAGATAGTGATATAAATTTGCTTATATCTAGATTGGATATAAATTGCGACGGTTACGTAACCCTCAAAGATTTTAAAGAAATATTCTCTCTCTCAGACGAAAAATTATTTTATAAAATTGATAAAGGAAATAATAGTCCACTTAGTAAATTTAACGCAACATTTTACAGGACTCTAAGCTCTTCTAGGACAACATCCAGATCTCCTATTAGAGGAAGTATCAGTCTTAGAGCTTCTTTACAATCTTATAGCCCACGAGAAAAGGAAAAGCCAAAGAAAGAAGATTTAGAAGGCTATTCTAAAATTAGCAATCGATCATTTTACTCAACAAATATTTCTGAAAATAGAACTGATAAACATTCAATATATTCTTTAAAAATAAAATATGAATCTATTATAACTGATTATATCATTAAATTAGTTGCTCTAGAAAACAAATTACAGGGAGTAAAAGAATCATTTTGTCTAAGAGAATTCAATATTAAGAGATTGTTTGCTATATTCGATCCTTATTATAAAGGTTATGCGACAATAAAAGATTTCCAAAAAGGATTAGATAATTTGGGAATATACACTTCTTTAGAAGATATAAAGCTACTATTCAAAAGATATGACACTAATAAAGATGGAATGTTGTCTTTTCAAGAATTCACAAGAATGATAGCGCCTTTCAAAACAGAATACGCTAAATTGTTAAAAAACAAATTTACTTCGACCTGCTCATTTATCAAAAACGAAAGACCCTCACAAGAATTTTCCAATTTATTAAAATTACTTATTGAGACTGAATATCAAATGGAGGCATATAGAAAAATATCAACAGATAATCCTTATTTTATTATAGCAGATGCATTTAATGTTATAAAAAGTGAAAATAAAACGAAAAATTATATCATCAAAAGCGATGTAAATTATACACCTTAATCATCTTTATTAGATAGAGTCATTTTTAAAGAGACAAGGGATACTTCTCTCAGATTTTCAAATAGATTATATATTAGAAAGGTTCGACAAAAATAAAGATTGTAAAGTTACAATAGAAGAGGTAATTTTTTTTAATTTATTTTAGTTTATTGATGAATTTTTACCTTTAAACAATTAGGAATTAAGAAATCTAATTTTTAATAAATTAAATAAGGAAATTATTTAAATTAACTTAAAATTTCTCAATTTTTATCTGTGTTAATTTTAGACAACAATAAATTGTATCCTTTGAGTTGCTCTATCTCATCTTTTAACAGCGATATGTTTTTTTCTTTTTCATTTCTATAAGATCCAAATTTTTCTTCTAGGTCAAGTAATTGGGAGACAGTAAATAATTCTCTCTCCTTAAAAAGATTTAATTGAGCATCAACAGATTCCAAAATTTTTTTCAGATTAGCTTCATTAGATTTCCTGCTGTTTTCTAGTTCATTCTGCATCAGTTCAATTTGATTCTTTAAAAAGGAAACTTCCTTGTTTTTTACTTCAGAATGTTCGTTAAGTATTTTCTTAATCAATTCCTTCTGTTCGTTCCAGAATACCATTTCATTCTCAGTGAGCTGAATTTAATTTTAAAATAAGTATTTTACTTTAGCCTTAGCAATTTCGATTCCTTTTAGTCTTTCTTTCTCGTTTTTCAAAACTGCAAATTCCTTTTTCTTCTGATTTACGATTTCCTCATACAAACTTACTTTAGAGTCTATTGTCTTTTTGTAACTGTCTATGACTTCAACCAAATTTTTTCTTTCATTTTCAAAATTTTGTTTAAGAGAATTTACGAGGTCATCCTTGATCTTCATCTCTTGTCTAAGCAGGTACAATTCCTCGTTGTAAATTCTGTCTTTGTGCTCTGTCAACTCTTCTCCGCTAATTTTGAATCTTGCTATTAAGTCTTTAATTTCAGCAATTGAAATTAAATTTTCTTTGAATTCTTTAAATTCTAACATCCATAAATTATAAACAGTTTCTTTCTTTCCTGCGAAATCTGAATCCATCTTTTTTATGATTGATTTGAACTCGTCCAATTTTTCGTTCTTTTCTTTGATTTTTTCGAACAGGTTTCCGATTTCTATTTGATAAAATCTTTCTATACTATCTTTTGTTTTGTTCAAATTTGTAACTTGACTAGATAAAATTGTAATTTCATTTCGTAATTTGGTGATTGTTTCTTCAGGCACTGTGTCCTTCACTTTTTTGGTAGTCCTTAGGGAAAAAGTTTTTTCTAGATCTTGAGTTTTTGTACTACCCTCTTCAATTTCCTTTATTATGCTATTCTTCAGTTCGATTTCTTTTTGCAATTTCACAATCTCCTCTTTTAAAGAAAAAATTTCTTTGTCCTTATTTTCAGAACTGTTCATTCTCATTTCGCATTCTAGTGCATCAACTTTTCCTTCTAATTTCTTCTTGTCTTCTATTAGAGTATTAAAGAAATTAAATTTATCTTCGAAGTTATTCATGAATGAGAAAATGTTGTGTAATTTATTTTCAAGATTACTATGCTCAGTAATAATTTTCTCGATATTCTCATCATAATTCCTCATCGCCTCAGAAACTTTTTGTCTGACGTTGGACTTCGTATCAACAATCTCAGTATGAAGTCTGGAAATTTCTTTTGCAAAATTTTCTAATTTATGTTTTAGATCGTTGCATTCGATAGTCTGTTGCACGTAGTTTTCTTCAATTTTTCTGACGTTGCTTTCGCTGGTGTTTTCGGTAATAGGTTTAGAATAATCATTGATAGTATCGAGGTAATAATTTGTTAAATTGATAAACTCGTTTTCTCTCGCTGTGTAAAGTTGCCTCATTGAGTCCATTTGCTTAGTTAAAGATTTTAAGTTCTCTTCATAGTTTTTGTAGACTTGCTCGTAGCTATCATTAATTGAGCGAATCAAAGTTTTAATATTCTCGCATTCTGCTTGTTTCTCGTTCACTGCATCACTTGAAATTTTTGATAATTTATGCATTTCGTTTTCGTAGTTTTCATTGTGTTTCTCAAGATTTATTATTTTCTTTTCTAATTCGTAGATTGTCTTCTCTGATTGAATTTTGTAGTTCTCGATTTGTTTTTCTAGAAGAACTTGGTACTCTTCAGACATACTTTTCTTAGAGGATAGCAACATGAGATATTTTCCTTTAATTTTTTCAATTTCCATTTTCAAATTGTCTTTTTCTCTTTCAAATTCAGAAATATTGATAAGCTTTACTTCGTTTAAACTTTCGATTTCTTTCTCTCTCTCTTTCAAAAAGTTTTCGACTATTTTAAGACGCTCTTCTAAATCGCTTATTATCAAAATGTAATGATTAGCTTGAGAATCTGTGAAAGCATTTTTATTATTTGAGTTTGGATTATTTTCTTCCTTCTTGATTTGAGATTCTTTATTGTCTTCCACTACTGTGTTAGGGAAAGTACTTTGGAAATAAACTGTGTCTTTCGCGTTGTCCTTTGGGAAATTATAAGGACTTGAAAGAAAATTTTCTTCAGAGAAATTGGAAGTAAATTCGTTGTCGTAAATATTCTGGAAATATTTTCCTGAAGTTTTGCTACTGCTCGTCTTAACAAATGCATTCTTTAATCCAGAAGAAATTTTATTGATTCTTTCTGAATTGCGAATGTTGTTATCTTCTTCTCGGGTTGATTTCAACTCGATCTGCTCGAGGTTTAATATTCTTTTAGTTAAATAACTATTCTCGCTTTTTAATTTTTCGATTTCTGTATTAAGTTCCTCTTCTTTTGTTATTCTTTCCCTCTTGTTTCTTTCAGCTTCCTCGAAAAAATCTCGGCGAAGTCTCAAGTAGTACTCTGTTGTTTGTTTGTCGCTGCTTTTTAAAGTGATTTCCTTTTTGAGTTGATTATTTTCTGCTTCTAATAATTTTATTCTCTCGTTTAGATAAGAGACTAAGGGGGGATTTTCTGTGTGAATGGGGAGCTTCTTTTCAATTGAATTTTCCGAAAATGTGTAATTGTAACTCATTCCTTTTATTCGTTCTGTACTTGGTTGCATTTTTTGAAGATTAATAAAAATAATTATTACGATCAAGTAAGAGTAATTTATCTCATTTTAAGTTAGATTTACGAATAATTGATTGATAAAAGTTGATAGGGATTGTTCTATGTCGTTAGAAAGAATATATGTTAATGAAATTTTAGGCGAGTTAGAGTATATCAAAGGATTGCTGAGGAATATGAATGGTTTTATAAATTTTATACTACAATATTTGCGGAAAATTTTATTTGATAAAATTATAAATAAATTTTTATTTAAAATAAAATATTGAAGAGATTTGTCACAAATAATCATATATTATAATCATATTTTATCTATGAATATTTTTATCATTTAAAAGAAAAAATCTCAGTTAAATTTCCGATTTTTAATCATTTAAAGAAAAAAATATGATTAGTCCTTTTGCTTGGTTTAAGAGAATTATGGAAAACTTCTCCTAAACTTGATATGATTTCTTTATGATAGAAATTTATTAGCTTAATCTAAAATATCATAAATATATCTGAATTCAATTTTTTATTATTGATCATATTAAAAACAAAGTTTTCTTAAAAAAATTAAATTTATTATTTTGATATAGGATATAATTATAAAATGTTGATTTCATATGGTATATGAATGAAATAAAAACTTATCTACAAGGTGTAGGAATTTTATTGAAAATTTGCGAATATATTTATTTTAAATCAGTTTGTTTTATTTTTATTCAAAAAATTTAAAATTATTCATTAAAATATTTAAATGTTTATTTCTCAATTAAGAAAAGAATTCATTTACAATATAAGAAGAAATATAGGTTTCAGAATAGTTTCTTTTAAAAATATCTTAACTAAGAACAATTCTAAATTTAACTCTTCTTCTAAAACAAATTACAATAAAGGTTCTAACAACTTAGAAAATTTTACTTACAAAATCGATGAATTTATTCCATCTAAATCTAAGTATTCCTTATCTGAAAAGACGCAACCAGAACAAGACCAGTCATCGCCTTCTATTCGAGTTCCTAAATACATAGAAAATAATGATTATTACAACAAATTCGTTAAAGGAAGTAAGAATGAAGAATCTTCAACAGAATCTAAGACTAAAGGGCTAATTCCATTAAAATTTTTAAAATCGGGAAGAAAATCAACAATCCCAATAAAATCTTTCCAAAAGAAAATGAACAAAGAAGACCGATTAAAACACAGAAAGGAACTAGAAAAAAGGGAAGAGAGGAAAAAAGTCTCATATGAGGAAAAAAAATTATTACAAAATCAAGAGACCGCAGTATCTCGAATGGATTTAAATTACATAAGTGAAGAAAAACAAAAGATAAAGGATATGGTTACTAAGATTAGACAAGAAAAGTCGATGGAAAAGAAAAGGATTTTCAATACAGAAAATTTAAGAGATTTCGAAAAGGAAGAGAGACTATCTAAAAGACTTGCAAGACTTGGGGTTTCGAGTAGAAGACAAGCAGAAAGGATGATTAAGACAGGTATGGTTAAAATCGATGGACAGGAAATAAAACAAAACTTAACTGTTGATGATGCAACTAACATTCAAATTTATTCTAAAAACGGTTTTAAGACGCCAATAGCAGAATCTACTAGAATCTGGTTGTTTTACAAACCATTAGGCGTAATCTCCACAACA
>Ga0169931_10012120_pt1 | contig 12010 bp, 9 predicted proteins | sample Kivu_15m_20L_FD_129675 | JGI IMG/M metagenome (GOLD analysis project Ga0169931, IMG submission 129675) | Freshwater microbial communities from Lake Kivu, Western Province, Rwanda to study Microbial Dark Matter (Phase II) - Kivu_15m_20L... | ecosystem: Environmental > Aquatic > Freshwater > Lake ...
TTCAAACACAAACTGATGAGCTTACATATATGACTGGTTTACTATAATTATTTTATTTATTTTATTAATGTAAATAGATTTCACCGATCAAACTGTCATCATGATCGTTCTCATTTTTCTCCATTTTGTTTAATAAACTCGTAATTTCATTATCCTTTTCCACCAAATTGAACTCATAATCATCATATAATGACCCCAGAATATTCTTAATATCATCATTTGAGTTAACAATCCAATAAGAGGGATAGCTGTATTCATTGGTCTCTTTATTGACTAAAATACAACGGAAACAAACTATAAAATACTTACGATATTCATCTAATCCTTGCACAAATCCACGCAGCAAATTCTTTGCGACATAAGCTGGACGGCCAGTATAATCACTTGCATACTTGTAATTTACCTGATAATACTTAAAAGGATGCTGCCAAATGAGAACACTAAATAATTTGTAATCTTTATTGAAAAACGCGCGTTTAATATCTTCCATATTGACAATAGTGGAGTAAACAAGTTTTGTTTCCTTATATATGCATTGATCATCGTCATCTTCATCATCTTCTTTAAGAGCTTTTGGTTTTTGTTTTTGTTCTTGTTTCTCTTGTTTTACTGGTGGTTTTTCCTGTGGTTTTTCCTGTGGTTTTTCCTGTGGTTTTTCCTGTCTATTATTCTTTGAAATAGTCTTCAAATATTCATTATAATCCTTTAATAAATTCAATTCTATTTCCGGGTCTATATTATCCGTGCTAAGCACAGTAAACTCAATATTCTTATTTTTGAAAGCAGTCTCCATGCCTTCATTTTGTTTCTTTAGATTAGCGATTTGTTTGTCCATTGTTATATTATTTTAACCCGTTTCTTTAAATAGTTTTTCATAATATATATGCGCTTCGTCGGTTTCTACATTTACTTCAGGAGGTGTCGGCCATTCGACATATGGTTTGGCTTTTGAAGTGGATTGTGGTAATTCGAGCAATTGTTTTAATGCCAATATTCTTCTCTCTAGCGGATTCATTTTAAAAGGCAATTTACGAGATAATTGTTTCCAACGCCATTCAAATTGCAAAGCTGCCTGCCAATCCGGGAATCCTGACACGTGTGCAGCTCTTGTCCATATTTCTCCTTGAGCCACTTTGGCACCTGTAGCGTGAGCGCCACCTTTTATCTCTTTATTATGCTGTCTTAATCGACGTTCTAAATCAACCGTTGCACCTACATAAGTATTTCCATTTGTCGATACTAATAAATAAACATAGGACATATATTTATTTATTTATTTTTATTTAAAAATTTAATAAATAATATATGAAGTGACCTATGGTATTTCATATATTAGATTGTTTTGATGACAATATAGACAATTTAGATATAACAAGAAATTATATCTATGTTTTACAATTAGTAGATGATAGATATTATGTAGGTAGAACAACCAATATATTAAAAAGAATAGAACAACATTTTACAGGACGTGGAGCAATATATACAAAGAGATATAAACCGCTAAAAGTAATAGAGGTTATATTAGAATTGACAAGACACGACGAGACAATTAAAACATTTGAAATAATGGCAAAATATGGTTGGGAGAAAGTAAGAGGAGCTTGTTGGTGTTCTCTCGCAATTGTAAAACCAAAATATCTTAATAATATATGCTGGCTAAACTATAATGGAAACGATAAAACTACAATTATAAATAAAATTGAAAATAAAAATATATCAGGTACTACTAACATGGATAGTCCAATGCTTAAAATGCTTAAAATGCAAAATCCAGACGTAACTTACCCATCAAATGTAGGGCAAAGATGGACTGATGAAGAAGAAATGACATTATTAGATGAATTAGATAAAAACATTAATTTAGAAATAATAGCAGAACAACACAGTAGAACAGTTGGAGGAATAAACTCAAGACGGAGAGAAATAGCTTATAAATTATATAATAATAATCATTCTATTGAAGAAATTATGATTAAAACTAAATTAAATAAAAATGACATATTAGAAACAATCAAAAAAAGAAGTCAAAATAAAAAAAATGTATCACCCAATGTTTTACAAGAAAAGAAACTCACGTTAAAAGATGAAAATGATTTGAAAGCAGAGATAAAAGAAATGAGGTGTGAAATTAGAGAGCTTAAAAATACTATAAAAGAATTAGTTTCTATGATGAGTGCGGTTTATGAATTTGAAGATGCATAAAGCAAAAGCGGGATTTTATGTGCCGGATGCACTACATGATGAAGGGATTTTTGGGTTTTTCTGAAAAAATGGGCTAAAAATGGTCCCTACATATGAAGGGACGCGATTGACTTTCGAAAAATGAAAAGTATTTTGATTTTCCAAAAATGGACAAAAAAAATGTCCAAAAATGACTTGCCGAAAAAGTCCTTACTGACGAAAATTTTCTGAATCGTGTTTAGACCTTTATCGTCACAAACGTGATTATAAGAATTTTTTTTGTGATTGAAAAATTTTCATATTTTTTTTAGGTAAAATACAAGTTTTAATAGATTTAGGATATTTTGAGATTAAAATTTAAAGAAAATCTCATAACATACTATAAAATGCCAAAAGATATTATAGATTATTCCCATACAATAATTTATAAAATATATTGTAAAGATACTACCATAACAGATTTGTATATAGGACATACAACAAATTTTATAAAACGTAAATACCAACATAAAACGTGCTGTAATAGTAATAATAAATTAAAAATTTATGAAACTATAAGAAGTAATGGAGGCTGGGAAAATTGGGATATGGTTGAAATAGCCAAATATAACTGTAAGGATTCAACAGAAGCAAGAATTAAAGAACAAGAGCATTATGATATATTAAAAGCTTCTTTAAATATTAATCCTCCTTATGTGGATAAAAAAAAATACTTTTGTACTATATGCAATGTTCAATGTGTATACCCTTCAAGCTATAAAACACACATTGAAAGTACGAAACATAAAAACAATCAGAATACTACAGCAGAACAATTTGTAACAGATTTGTCTCCAAAAATCTCTAAAAATTTCTATTGTGAATTATGTGATTATACTACGTGTAAAAATGCTGATTATAAAAAACACTTACAAACCTTAAAACATCAAAATAGAGCAAATGAAACATTTGAAACAGGATTGAAACAAAATGTCGCCAAAAATCTCCAATGTATATGTGGAATAAGCTTTAATAACAGAACTACATTATGGAGGCACAAAAAGAAGTGCGGACTTGAAAACAATGAATGTGTAGATAATAAACCGAGTGGTAAAGATAACTTAAATGCAACTCTAAATTTAATTACACCTGAACTAGTAATGGAATTAATTAAAGACAATAAAGAGTTGAAGCAAATTATTCTAGAACAAAATAATACAATCAATAATCTAGTAAAGAACGGAACTACTCAAGCAAACCACAATACAAATTCTCTCAACAATAACAATAATAATAGCAATAACAAAACATTTAATCTACAATTCTTTTTAAATGAAACCTGCAAAGATGCCATGAATATAATGGATTTTGTAGATTCTATTAAACTGCAGCTATCCGATTTAGAGAAGGTAGGTGAAATAGGATATACGCAAGGTATCTCCAATATAATCACTACAAACCTCAAGGCATTAGATGTTACACAACGTCCTGTTCATTGTACAGATAAGAAGAGGGAAACCATGTATATAAAAGATGAAAATAAATGGGAGAAGGAAGATGAACAGAATACAAAGCTTAGAAAAGTAATAAGACGTGTTGTCAATAAAAATATGAGATTACTACCAGTATTTCGAGAGAAATATCCTGAATATAATAATTCATCCTCCAAAATATCAGATAAATATGATAAAATAGCATTAGAAGCAACGGGTGGTTTTGGAGGTGATGACAAAGAAAAGGAAGAAAAAATAATCCATAATATATCGAAATGTGTTATTATAGATAAATATGTAGATGAGAATTAAATTATTTTTTATTTGAATTCATTTCATTAAATGGTAGCACTATTAATATTCTGATTAAAAAAATCAACATCATAATATTTACAAAAAAACACCACAAAGAATTAGAAGACCCATCTTTATCATAATAGTACTTAATTACAAAGAATATCAATAAAAAAACAAGACCTTGATAATATTTATTATAAATTATGGGAAAAAATAAAAATATAAGATAAATTATTAAAGCTAGTATATCTAATAAAGGTACCTGAGAATTAGTCCAATACCAAACCAAATGTCCCAACTTTGAAATTTCAGTGTGAATATGTGTACTATATATAGTATATATCAAAAATAATCCAATAGATACAGAATAAATGGTCAATAAATTATTACGAAGTTTAATGTCATTTATTAATAACAATGCTGTAAAGGGTTGAAGTGCAAGTAATATTAGACCAAGAATAGAAACTATATTATTTATTAAAGGGTTATTTATATTTCTCCATAATAAAAATTCGATAAATTGCATAGAAATAACAGATAGTACAAACAAATAAGCATAAGGATTTTTAAAGAATTCGATTTTATAACTACTATATTGATTATTAAATGCGACTAATAATAAAACAAATATTCCAAATACAAAAGTATTCATTGAAACATATTGATTCCAACACATTATATAAATATTGTGTAAAATATATTTTTGTACAATTTTTGTACAAACATATAAGTAAAAGAATAAATAATATCCTATTTATATAGATGAGTTTTTTTGATGAAATTAAAAAGATATATAATAAATTAAAACACACAACTGGAGGTAAAAATGTTGATTATATACCAGAATTAGCAAACGTTGACCCTAATTTATATGCTATATCTATTTTTACAGTAGATGGTGCTGAATTTAATATTGGGGATTTTAAACACAAATTTGCTATTGAGTCTTGTTCTAAAATATTCACATTAGCTTTAGCATTAAACAAATATGGCAAAAAAATGATAAAAAATAAAATAGGTGCTGATACATCTGATGATGTCTTTAATTCTATTTGTGCTGTCGATAAAACCGCGAATCATACTATCAATTCATTTTATAATGGTGGTGCTATGGCTACAACTAGTTTATTATATACTCCTAATAAAGATAAATTCATTGAAAATATTGTTGATTATATGAGTGATTTTTGTGACAAAAAATTATATGTAAATCAACAAATATATAAATCCGAATTCTCACATGCAGAGCATAATTTAGCCATTGCTTATCTATTAAAATCACATAATAGATTTTATGCAGATGTTAACACTTGTGTAGATGTTTATACAAAACAATGTTCTGTAATGGTTACAACAAAAAATGTTGCTTTAATGGCAGCAACACTAGCTAACAATGGAATTAATCCAATAACAAAACAAAAACTTGTTAGTAAAACAGATACAGATTATATTATAGAACATATGACTTTAAATGGATTGTATAACGAAACAAATAATTGGAACAAAGAAGTAAATTTACCTGCTAAAAGCGGTGTATCCGGCTTATTATTAATAGTTGTTCCAGGTGTAATGGGTATAGGTATTGTTTCTCCTCCATTAAATAAATATGGTAATAGCGTAAAAGGAATTAAAACAGCAAAATTAATATCAAAATTATTGAAATAATATATATTTAAATTTCCTACTTAAAGACGGTTGCACTAGGGTATGAAGGGAAATCTTGGAATTTCTGAAAAAAGGGTCCAAAAAAACTCCCTACATATGAAGGGAATCGATTGACTTTCGAAAAATGAAAAGTATTTTGATTTTCCAAAAATGGACAAAAAAAATGTCCAAAAATGACTTGCCAAAAAAGTCCTTACTGACGAAAAATTTCAGAATTGCATTTAGACCTTTATCGTCACAAACGTGATTATAAGAAATTTTTTTGTCATTGAAAAATTTTAATATTTTTTTGCGGAAAAGTATTTAGAAGTTTTTTCTGTCACTTATATATGGAAGTTTTTGGAGACAATAAAACATCAAAAAACATCAAAAATTTTTTTTGCGAAGTTTGTAACTTTAATTGCTGTAAAAAAGGAGATTTAAATAGACATCTAATGACACAGAAACACATAAATCTAACAACTTCTAACGGATGTGTGACAGAAAATACATCAAAAAGCGTCAATATATGTGACATATGTAGTAAAGAATATAAATCGCGAAATGGTTTATGGAATCATAAAAAGAAATGTCAGAAAGAAAAAGAGCCATATACACAACAATCAATTATGATTACACCTGAACTAGTAATGGAATTAATCAAAGACAATAAGGAGTTAAAACAAATTATTCTAGAACAAAATAATACAATCAATAATCTAGTAAAGAACGGTGTAAGTCAAACTAACACTAATGTCAATACCAATTCTCTCAACAACAACAACAACAAAACATTTAATCTACAGTTCTTTTTAAATGAAACATGCAAAGATGCTATGAATATAATGGATTTTGTAGATTCTATTAAGCTGCAGTTATCCGATTTAGAGAAGGTAGGTGAAATAGGATATACTCAAGGTATCTCAAATATAATCACTACAAACCTGAAGGCATTGGATGTCACACAACGTCCTGTTCATTGTACGGATAAAAAGAGGGAGACAATGTATATAAAAGATGAAAATAAATGGGAAAAGGAAGATGAACAGAATACAAAGCTTAGAAAAGTAATAAGACGAGTGGCCAATAAAAATATGAGATTACTTCCAGTATTTCGAGAGAAATATCCTGAATATAATAATTCGTCCTCCAAAATATCAGATAAGTATGATAAAATAGCTTTAGAAGCAACGGGTGGTTTTGGAGGTGATGACAAAGAGAAGGAAGAAAAAATAATCCATAATATATCGAAATGTGTTATTATAGATAAATATGTGGATGAGGATTCATAGTTTACACTATTGTTAATTTGTTAATTTTTAATTTCGCGATTTTAATGCATTTAAAACTTCAGCATAAGACCACGTTAAATCATATGCTGAAATTTGTTGTCCTGTATTCTTATCAATTTGTTCATACATATGAAAATTATTAGGTTTTATATAATTCTTTAATCTCAATAACAATCCATCTCCTTGAGATTTGAAAAAAGATATTTGATCTTCTGGTATAAAATCTACATTTAACGCTTTGGACCACATATCTAATGTATTTTGCGGCATTCTGTATCCAGACTTCAGTCTATTGGATATTCTATACATTAAAGAGCTTAAAGCAGCGGTTGTTAAGATCCAAGGATTACCTCCTGCATATACATCTCCAGGATAACGTCCATATAAAATTCCATACAAATTTTTATCTTTTTCATTGATTGGATATTCATTACTAAAGACAAGATTATAATAATATATAGTTGATGCTATTTCATAAGATAAAGGGTCTAAAAAATTATCAACTTCATCATAACCATCATTTAATCCAACTATAACTGCGCCATCTACTGGTCTATTATTTACTTCATAATAATAGAAACCATTCCAGTGTGTAGAATATATATTTGATTTTATTAAATTAGCTGTATTTTGCCATTTTTCCGCATCTTCACTATAACCTAATGAAGTAGCAAATCTGGAACCTAACGATAGTGCCTTTGCCATAGTTACTCTGTTCCAAAAAAAGTCAGTGCTTGTTATTTCTTCCCAAAGGTCACAGGTATCAGAGTTGTATCCAGAAATTATATAATCCAAATTGTACTTAATAGTAGGCCACGATTTAGCAACGTTAGATGCCGAATTAATTAAAGCAATTGCTTGTAGTCCGGGCCCATCATTTTGAGGTCTACACCAACCTCCAGTATACGAATTGCCAGATGGTATTTCATATTTTGGTTCTATTCTAATATCTATTCCATTTGGGTCTGTTTTACTCTGAATAAGCTGAATCCAGTTTAAATAATGATCTGTATATTTTTGAGAGAAAGATTTATTCGTAAAAGAATAAAGAGTGTTGATTGTTAAAGCTCCATCTCTTGCCCAATGATAATAATAAGAACCGCCTGGTGTATGAAGGTCAGGTGCAGCGGCAATAGAACCAGTGGAATTTATATCTATATTATTCAAAAAATAACTAAAAAATGTGTTTATTTCAGATTGAGTAAAGGGTTGTGTAGGAGACTTTAAATAGGGAGTATAATAGTTTATTTCTGTTTCTTTATTAGGATATGTGCAATAAGCACTATTATCATTTGTAGGTTGCCAACAACATCCTTTATTTATGCATTCATTTTGTGTAATACCTAAATATCCACAATCCGAACGTCCATTTGCAGATGATTTATCTGGACAAATTAAAGCAAAAGAAATAGCCGGTAATATAAAGAAAAAGAATAAAACGGTATTCTTCATTATTAAATATAGTATATTATATTTACATAGTTAATTTTAAATTTTTGAAATAATATATTTAATTTTCCTACTTAAAGACGGAGAACGACAAAGAAAAAGAGGAAAAGATAATCCATAATATATCGAAATGTGTTATAATTGATAAATATATTGATGTTAATATTATTATGTTTAATTTGTTTTATTTTATTTTTTAGACTATTTTTATTATATTTATTCAAGATGACATAATAAAATAAAATTCTTTATATATATCATATGCAAACATTTACAGCAACAGCTGATGAAAATAATATTATATTAACTCTTGGTAATAATGTGAGAAAAAATATATTGATAAATACGTTATATTTAAATAGTGGAAATAGAGCCACAGATAAAACTAGTTTAATAATAGATCAACAAAAAGTTAATTATCTTGATTCTATAAAAGATGGAACAAATGTACAAGCTATGCAAAATCTTAATATATATCCATTAGCTGAAGAAGGTTTTTATCCAACATTTCCATCTGATTTAAAAGGATATGAACAAAATATTTTAACAGCACGTAGTAGTTATTTAGAACATACTGCATGGTTAAAGGTTAAAAAAGGTTCCGTTCTTGATCAAGGTAAAAATTATAGCAACTGTTTATGGGAATCTGGTCTTGGTTATAATGTTTTTCTTAAGGATCCAAATAATGTAACGACGATAAAGACATTTGGTTCTTATATAGATCCGCTTGAAAAACAGAGTGCTAAAGAGGTGTGGCCCCCAATAAATTCAACTGTAACATTAACCAAAGAATTTATGCAAATAATGGGTTTTGGTGAAAATTCTTACGTGACAGCAAAAACAAAAACAAATTCAACATTTATTTATAATATGAATATCGGTTGTGGAAGTAACTGTCTTACAGCAGATGCATGTACTTTAACTTGGAATGGAAATGGTATAGATCCAAATTTAACGTATTTTGCTGGAAATAACTTAAAAAAACAATTACTTAAATCAAGTGCTGGTGCACAAGAAAAAATTAAAACTATTGTTGTTAAAGAATGGGGCGACAAAATCCAAGTTCTTATTTATTTACTTCTTTATTATTTATATAAAAATAGATATACAACCGTAATTATGACAACATGTGATATGGTAGTTTTTATGTTATGTTTAAACTTAAGTATTCCATGTATATATACTGGTGTATATAGATCACCTGGTTCAAATCTAGATCCAAATAAAAAGTACTATTCTGTATTAGAGTTTAAACCAAGCGATACTCCTTTTGCAGATGCACGTACCAGGCTATATGCTAAATTAGATTCCATTATAGCTGAAAATCAAAGTTTTATTACGGCATTGACTAGGCTAGCAACACCAGAGGGCGCAAATACAAGAATATCAGTTGGTAATAATATGTTAACATTTTCACAAAATTTTTATAGCCTAATTTTAGAGGATTTAAATGATATACAATCTAAATTATTATCAGATAAAAATAGGTTAATTGAACGTTATAATTCATTAACTGAACAAACTGGAAATATATCAGACATCGAAACAACAATAAAAGAAATTCAGTCTAAATATATCATTGTTCCGTTTTTAAAACAAAAAAAAGGAATAAATAATACAGCAAATATTCTAACAATTCTTATGACAAAATCATATACAGCTCAAAAACCAACTGATAACTCAAAACCACATATAGAAGCTTATTTGGTACAAACTATTGGGTCATCGAATGCAGAAAAAGAATCAAAAAAAAGTTTTTATGACATAGCATCATCTGCCAAAAATGGATTTTTAGTTTCAAAAAGAGGTGGACAAAGAGGTGGTACTTTAGAAGAAGAACAAATAATATCATTATTTCCAGAAGATGATGATACAGATGATGGTGTTGATATACAAAAATATACTTATATTACTAATGGTGAAATAGAAAATGAAAATATATCATATGATGATTCACAAGGAGATTATCCAGTATTTAATCAAAATATTAATGAAAATACGGAGAGAAAAAATCTATTGATTGACTTAAAACTTACATTTTCAGCTGCTATAAAAGCTTTAAATATTTCAAATACAAATATCAAATATAGAACAGACAACTTTGTAGAAACAGTTTATACATTATTTGTTTACGAATCATATTTAAATGGATATGGCGCATCCGAGTTTGATAGTAATGATCTATCAAGAATAATAGAAGGTTATGAGTTAATGGTTGATGATGTAGAAGTTGATAGACAATTGATTGTACAACCGCCACTTATGCAAAAATCAAATATTATAACAACAGCTAATACAATTCAACCTATTCAAAGACAGAGTATGAAACGAGGACGTGAATATGATGAATCGTCCTTTAAAAAATCAAGACCTAATCCTTATGATGAGGCGATTGAAGGTGTTGACTATAGTCAGTATCAAAATCAATTTCCATTTTTTGGTCAACCAGCTTTTCATCCAGGTATTCGTCAACCGGGCTTTGTTTATGGTGGAAGATCTACTTTAAAAAGAAGAAGAGTAATGAAAAGAAAAACTTTGAGTAGAAGAAAAAATAAAAAGACAATAAAGAAGCGAATAAAACAAAACAATACAGAGAAATATAGAGGCAAATAAATAAAAATAATATAATAATATATTTAATTTACCTACTTAAAGACGGTTCACTACATAATGAAGGGAAAATCTTGAAAAATCGAGAAATTGACCCAAAAAAGTCCCCTACATATGAAGGGACGCGAAAGACTTTCGAAAAATGAAAAGTATTTTGATTTTCCCAAAATGGACAAAAAAAATGTCCAAAAATGACTTGCCGAAAAAGTCCTTACTGACGAAAATTTTCTGAATCGCGTTTAGACCTTTATCGTCACAAACGTGATTATAAGAAATTTTTTTGTGATTGAAAAATTTTAATATTTTTTGCGGAAAAGTATTTAGGCATTTTTCTTTTATCATTACATAGATAAATATGGATAATGCCGACTTGCCAAAAAATGCCGAACGATTCTATTGTAACTTATGCTGCTTTAAATGCAGTAAGTATTCAAATTATTTATGTCATATTAAGACGAAAAAACATATTCAGTCAGCAAATGATAACAAAATGATAATAAATGATAATGCCGACCTGTCAAAAAATGCCGAATATATATGTAAATGCGGTAATACATATAAATATATGTCTGGTTTATCAAGACACAAAAAGAAGTGCGGACTTGAAAATGGTAAGAGTGTAGATAATAAGCCGAATAACGATAATTTAAATGCAACTCTAAATTTAATTACACCTGAACTAGTAATGGAATTAATCAAAGACAATAAGGAGTTAAAACAAATTATTCTAGAACAAAATAATACAATCAATAATCTAGTAAAGAACGGAACTACACAAGTAAATAATACCAATTCTCTCAACAACAGTAATAATAATAGTAATAACAAAACATTTAATCTACAGTTCTTTTTAAATGAAACGTGCAAAGATGCTATGAATATAATGGATTTTGTAGACTCTATTAAACTGCAGTTATCCGATTTAGAAAAGGTAGGTGAAATAGGTTATACTCAAGGTATCTCAAATATAATCACTACAAACTTGAAGGCATTGGATGTTACACAACGTCCTGTTCATTGTACGGATAAAAAGAGGGAGACAATGTATATAAAAGATGAAAA
>Ga0169931_10012121_pt1 | contig 12009 bp, 11 predicted proteins | sample Kivu_15m_20L_FD_129675 | JGI IMG/M metagenome (GOLD analysis project Ga0169931, IMG submission 129675) | Freshwater microbial communities from Lake Kivu, Western Province, Rwanda to study Microbial Dark Matter (Phase II) - Kivu_15m_20L... | ecosystem: Environmental > Aquatic > Freshwater > Lake...
AATTTTTTGAATTTCAGATTCTATTTATACTTTTGTCGCAATCTGGAACAAGTCTAAATAAGAATAATAGTATTAATTTTAAATTAGGCAATTGACCATTGCTATTTTTTAACTGTAGAAAGCGACACATTCAAAACCAATGAAATCACAAATCTCTGAATCCGCGTGGACTAAAATTCGTAAATTTTTAAATGACGTCCACCTATGGCTTGGTTTATCATGTGGTATCATCGTTTTGCTAATATGTATGACAGGAACTATCTATGTGTTTAACACAGAGATCAGGGAATTATCCAGTCCGAAATTATACAAGGTGGAACAGGATGTAAATGCTCAGAGGCTTTCGGCTGATAAACTGATTTCTGTTGTAAGCAGCGAAACCGGTGGTCAGGTGATCAGTATTAAGATTCCGGCTGATCCTGCAAGAAGTTATGTATTAACTGTTAGTAAGCCGGAGGAATCGGCAGAAAATACCGGACCTGGCGGCAATGAAAAATCAGCAAAGTCTGCCCCTCGAATACAGTATTTTGTTAACCCTTATTCCGGTAAAATACTTGGAAGTAGCGCTGATAAGAACGGAGTTTCTGATTTTATGCAAATGATTTTCAGTTTGCATCGCTGGCTATTACTCGATAGAATTGAGAAACCACTTATCGGAGAATTACCAAATAAAAAGTTAGGCAGTTACATCAGCGGAACCGCAACCATACTATTTACTTTGGGTGTGATAACCGGTATCATCATTTGGTTCCCTCAAAAAATCAGGAACTGGAAACAGGGTTTAAAAATAAAATGGAATGCAAACTGGAAACGGGTGAATCATGATATTCATAACAGCCTGGGTTTCTACAGCAGTATATTTTTGTTTATGATGGGCATAACCGGTCCACAATGGTCTTTCGAATGGTACAAAATCGGTCTGAGAAAAACATTAGGCACCTACCAACCTGCAGATGCTCCTAAACCTGAAACGCCGAAATCAGATACCTTATCCATAAATGGAACAAAATCAGTGTTGCTCACAGATTACATTAGAACTGTTGATAATGTTCTTAAGTATGCAGGAGATCTGACGATCACTATGCCGGCCGACTCAGCAGATGCTGTGCTGGTTAACAAAACGAAAACAGGATTTTTTGCTCCTGTAGCAGCAGATAAAATTTATCTTGATCAATATACTTCGGCACTGATTAAATCAGATATTTTTTCGGAAAAGCCTCTTAATGAGCGGATTTCTAATTCCATAAAGGCTTTACATGTTGGCGATGTTTATGGAAAGTTTACCAAGATTATTTACTTTTTAGCCTGCTTAATCGCAACAAGTTTGCCGGTAACGGGGACCTTAATCTGGATCAATAAGATGAAGAAATCTTAATTGAAGAAAATTTATTTGGAATTGCTTCGTAAATAATTCCGATTATACCAGGGCTAAAATCGGTAGTAATTCCATAATCGATTTAAAAATACCTTCAAGCGTTCGTTTGTTTTTAATGTGTATTTTTGAGAATACTTTTAAAAACAATAAGGATGAATTTTGAAGAGTTATTACAAAACCATGATTTGAAAAGAACAAAACAAAGGTTAAGCGTTCTTGAAATACTTTCTTCACGTAAATCTGCAATTTCACAACCTTATCTTGAGGAAATTCTCGGCAAGGATATAGACCGGGTAACCCTCTACAGAGTCTTAAAAGCTTTTGAGGAGAAGGGGATAATTCATAAAATTATTGATTTTAGTGGAACTGCCAATTATGCCGTATGTAATGATTCTTGCTCTGAGGATGAGCATTATGACAATCATATCCACTTAAATTGTAAACTATGTTCACAGGTTTATTGTCTTGATTCGATTCATATTCCAAGTATAAATTTACCGAAAGGCTTTACTTCCGATTCAATAAATCTTCTCGTTAACGGCACATGTTCATTTTGTAATAGTAAGATTGAAGATTAATAAATCATCTAAATTAATCCAGGTATCAAATCAGTTAATTAGTCTTCTACTCATTTAATATGATAAAGATTGAAATGGTACTGATTATTATGTAGAGAATAGGTGAAATTAGTTTTTTAAAATCAGCTACTTTAGCTTTTTTAAACAAGGCAGAAACTGCCAGACAAGAAGAAAGACTTAAAATGATTCCGGTATAGGTCAGTATTTCTACAAAGGTACCTGTGAGAAGCAGAATGATCGTTATAAGATACTGTAACCCAAGGGCCTTAACTGGAATTCCCGATTTATTGGTTTTACTTAGTAACTGAAAGGAATGTTGAGCAGCCATTTTTTGAATCACTCTCGGACCAATCCAAACCATGGCACTTATTGCTGATATTAGCATTAACCCGATAGTTGCGGAGATAATTTTTCCAACCGAATCGCCAAAAATTACATTTGCTGATACTGCTCCGATTTCAATAACACCATCCAATTGCTTTATAGGAACGGTTTTTAAAAACACATAATTTAATAAAGTATAAAGAATGGTTACGAGTACTGTTCCACCAATAATTGATCGTTTGATATTCTTTTCCGGATTTTTTATCTCCGAGAAAATATAAACACTGGCATTCCAGCCCGAATAGGCGAAGGATACATAAATAAGCGAAATGGCAAATCCTTTGCTGAATATCAGTTTTGTTTGTTCGGGAAGAACGGCAAAGCTGTTGGCTGATTCATTTGTTTCTAATCCCCAAATTATAAAAAGACTGACTAAAAGAACTTTAATAGTGGTGCTGATCATCTGGAACAAACTACCAAGCTTCAGACTAATACTATGAAAAAATGTAATTACGCTAAGGATTATAGCTGCTAAAAGATTTTGGGGGAAATTTGTGATCCAGATTGAAAAATATGCTGTACACGCCATTGCAGCAAGTGCAACCGGGGCAGCAAAACCAGCAAATACAGAAACAAAGCCAGCAATTATCGCAACAAATTCATGATAAGACTCCCTGATATAATTGTATTCTCCTCCGGATCCTGGAAATCTGGATGCCAGCTTTATGTAGCTTAGACCTCCTAAAAGTGCAACTAATCCACCGCAAATCCATAATAACAATAATACTGGTACAGATGGCAAGGGGCCAACCTGGAAACCCAGGCTGGTAAAGACCCCTGTACCGATTATATTAGCAACAACTAAAGCAGTGGCGGCGATCAGACTTATTTTTTTATCTGACATCAGCCTTCATAAGTTTTTTCATCAATGGTAAAGCCTTTACTGAACTATCAGGTCTCAAGTATTTTTGACGAAGCCTTCGATATACTTCAAGGCTGTGTTCTGCTCGCTTGTACAATGCAGAGTCTACCGGTCCGGGGTTTGAATCGAGTGGAATTGCATATACAAAATGTCCCTTCTGATTGGAATGAACAGGAATCTGAAAGAAATTTCGTTTCACAAAAACACCCGTTTTATCATTACTTATGGCTGCATTTACAAAAAAGGTAACTGCATGTTCGGGATATCCGAAAAGGTAGCCATAGGATCTGAAGCGGTCGTATTTACTTTCATATTCTGTTGAATTAATTAGAATTTCTGGCTGAGTACCGTTGACAAACCCAAATTGCCCATAAAAAACCTGGTTAGCAATAATCAGTGAATCCACCAAACTTTGGCGGTACAAATTTATCTGGATGTAACGTTGGCCGTTTTGACTGATTTTAAATGGTGAAATAATAAACTTTAAGTCACCGAATTGAAGTGCATTAACCACACGCTGATATTTTTTCAGTTTTTTAAGATCAGCCGAATTGATATCTGTTACATCACGAACCCCTTTTACCGAACTGTCTTTTTGAGCAAGAGACAGTTGCAGGCTAATTACACTGCTCATTGATTTCAATTGACCCAATACTGTAAAGAGCCCTTCATTATCCAGTGCCTTCATTATTAGGGTATCAGCAAGACCTTTATCCTCAGTAGAAAGATTTTTATAAGCTTTTATTGCTGTAAAACGCGGGGTTCCGCATGCTGCGATAAGCAATACGCCAATTAGGCAGATTAATACTTTTTGATTCATTTCTGTTATTTAAAAAATAATATTCATTGAGGTGTGAAAAAAATTTCTGGAGCCAATGTTTTCTCCATTTGCATACTGATTATTTGCGTTTAAATGCTGATAGGAAATCTGGAGCAGGTAGCTAATTTCTCCGGATTTATATTCTGCGGATGTTCTGAGCATACTTTTCCAGTAATCTGTACTGTTAACAGCAAAGTCAGGTCGTACAAGTATTTCAGATAAAATACCCGGCCTGTTTATTACCAGGTTTTTCTGAAGATTGAGATGGATACCAAAAACTGGCTCAGCAAATAATTTTAGTTTTTCGTTAACTCCATAAGAAATTGCAGCACTGAAATCCTGATGCAGCATTGCACTTGTCCATTCGGTTTTGGCCACACTTTCATAGTAATTACTATAGCTTAAACCGGGGCGTGCATTCAGATTAATCCATTTCTTTTTATTAATCTGTTTCCAGAAACCTATTCTACTGTTGATAGCGGATAAATAATAGGCAGGATTATTTGCCCTGAAAATCGGGTCATAACCAATACCGTCTCTTATCCAACCATTTGCATTGGCAATCCATCCCCGGTTTTCAGATGTCATTTCATATGAAAAAAATCCTTCAACCCTGGTTTCATCAAAACCACCTATAAAAACAGGTCTAGAAACTCCATCATTGATGTCTTCACTTCTTTGAGCTATTCTGCCACCAATCAGAAAAACTGCGTTTTTGGACTTGTACTTATAATCTAAACCTGCTTTAAGTCCTGATCCCCTGGTCTGTCGTTCAGCAGTTACCACCGGACCCCTTGAAAATGTACCATAACCACGAATACTATAGAGAGCAGGATTGTTTTCCGAAAAGAATCCTGTTTCAACCGTTTCATTTCGTCGGGAATATGCCATGGTGATGCTCAAACTATTTCGATTGTTAAATTCGTAGGAGATTGCGGGCTGAACAAAATAGTTTAAGAAGCGGAATAGCGGCTTAGGCTCATTAAGTCTGGCGCTTTGTTCAGTTTCATAATCCAAACTAATTGCGCTTTTCCATTTTCCAAATTCAGGCATAGCCATTTGGAGTTTTCCTTTCAGCTGGTCGCCCTTCCAGTTTCCCCCGACAGAATCAGCAGTTATGAAGGGATTTCCATCATAAGGCCTTGCAACATTTGAATAGATGATACTGTCGCGAATAATTTTTGAATAGTTAAATTCACCATAAAATCTCCAGTCTCTATAACGGCTGTAACCTTTGGCACCAAAACCTTTCAATTCTTCCTTTTCAGATTCTTGTGGCCTTCTGAAATCACCTTCATTTAGCTCAAACAATAATCCTCCATTAGTAAATGCTGGGATTTTTAAATCCCTTATCCATATTGGATTCTCAGAGTTAAACCAGTGAGTGTTTACTAATTTCTCTCTAAAAAGCAGTAAGGAATCTACATTTTTCTGAGCCATTGCCAGATCTTGTCCGGCAATGGCATGCAGAATTAGGAATAAGAATAAGATCCTTCTTTTACACATCTGAAAAAATTAAAATGCTTTCGGAGTAGGTTTGGTTAGAAGTTCAAAATCGTTTGTACTGTTGTTTGTATCCTGTAAAACTCTTCTGCCATTAATAGTAGTTCTTGTTTTTCTTCGGAAACTCTCTGCAGTATAGGTGTTTGATGCAAATACAAATCCTGCATCCAGAGCAACAGGTATACGTTTAAAACTTCCACTTCCTGCATCTTTTAAGGCTTCAAAGGCGTCAATAACCATACTGTTTGGTACTTTAACATATTGAACGGTACTGGTACTTCCCGGTGCAGTTAGCTTTTCAAGTTTTTGAAAATCATCTGTTCTAAAAATGATCAGACCGGGACCAAAAACAGTCATTAACCAATCAAAACCTCCGGTAAAGTAAGTTTTTTCGAGATTTGGTACGCCGGGTGCATCAGCATCCCGGTTATCCGGGCGTTCATTATAGGTTTCCCAGTCAGCTTTCGACAAGTCTACCGGGCTATTGGGATTCAATTCTTTATGGTTTACACCATCTTGTGCAATTATAATGCTTGCGCCGGGGTTTAATGGAAATTGTTTACCGCTTCCTGGTATGCGCCAAACATTTGACGCATAGGAGTGGTCTGCATCTGTTCTGAAAGGAGTAGGTAATGATGTGGTATTGATCAGTCCGGAGTTTCCAAAAATATCCGAGATATAAAGCCCATCCAGATAAATTATATCAGTAGAGTTATTATATATTTCGACAAATTGATCAGAAAAATAAGTTCCACCTGCGGGTGTCCGGGATCCTGTAAAATAAACTTCTTTGATCAGGAGGCTTCCAGCGGCTGATCCTGATAATTTGAGTTCGATGGAAGAACCGGTGGTCGGATCCACCAAAACATCTGTTTTTGAGGCATTTAAAGTCAATGCCTGTGAAATGCCGGTCAAATTTTGTGCTTCTGAAGCACTTAGGGTTTTGCTTACTGAAACATCATATGTACCGGGAACAACATCCTGGAAAACAGCGAGGCCCGTGCTGTTAGTAAATGCACTGAACACACTTCCAATAGATTTGCTGGTCAGTTTTACTTCCGCGTTTGCCACATTTTGTTCACTATAATTATTGGGATATTGAACCTTGACCTGTACTGTAGCCGTTTGGACTGTGTTGTCCCTTTTTTTACATGCCCAGTTAACAGAGCTGTAAAACAGAATTAGAATTAAAAATTTTGTCGTTTTCTTCATGATTTTAATTGTTTGATTTTATAAACTGATGGTGAATTCTGCCCCGAAAAAGAGGTTTTGGTTGCGTTTAATATAAGTTTGGTTTATTGTGTTAAAATACCTTCCCTGATCTCCGGGTACGTTGTTTACGTAGAAGGCAAGGCTACTTTTATTTTTAAATTCTTTGGTGAGTCTTAAATTGAGTAACCATAATGCTGGTGCGATATCCTGGTTTTGAAGGGTAGTATTGAGCGCTCTTCTAAGGTCCTGATATTGACTTTGGGTAGCCTCGTTTTCACTCAGGTAGACCACTTTACCCATTTGGTCTACATACCCAACCGGATATGGGCTTAGGTTTAAATTTCTCGTACTATTGGACCAAACAGTTTGTACTAAACCCGATATCAGAAAGCGTAGTTGAGGGATTCTGGTATCAAATCGAATACTGGTATTAAAACGTTGTCCTTCATTTCCAAATCCAGAATTGAAAATTGGAATTCTGGATGGTATCACATTGCTGAATACTGCACGGTTTGCATCAACTGCATTGCCATCATCATAGGAAGTGGTTTTAATCAATGCACCGGTGAAATTGAAGGAGGTGTTAATACTTGTTAGTCTTGGAGTGTCGAACTGAAATTCAATACCGGTATTTTCAATTCTGCGATTATTTGCACTTACATCGTATGCAGCGTAAAATTGATCAACTCTTAGAGGAATGGGGTCAAGGACAGGAGGCTTACCAACAGGAAGTTCCAATGGCTTGTATTTTACTACACTTAAAGCTGAAACTTCCCTGTTAGTTCCGAACGCACCCCTATTTAGTTCTTTAAATGCAGTGATGTATCCAAAGAATCCTGAGAATTCATAATCTATGCCGGTTTCGAACTTTCTAGAGGTGTATGATTCAAGGTTTTTATTATTGGTATCAAAAACAACAGTGCTTATCATTACTAATCTTTCTGCCGGGTTTGCGGCATAGTAATTGAAATTAACCAGATCAAAATATCGATTACCAGGATAGATATAAGATAGTGTTGGGGCCTTAGAAGTCAAGCCATAACCTGCCTTGAGTCTCAAGTTTTTAAACATTTCTACTGCAAGGTTGATTCTTGGTGCCAAAACATTTCCAAATTTTCCTTTCACAGGATTAATGGGTTGAATGTTATCGAGTCTCAAACCCGTATGGAGATTGATCTCTCTGTTTAAAAAGCTTGTCGCAAATTTGTTTTCAGCATAATAACTCAATTGTTTGAGTGCAGGTATTTCAGAATAAGATCTGGGCCTGTCACCTGCACTATAATTCTGTCGGGGAGGCATTCGTGGGTCAAAGATTCGACCTGATCCGTTGTTACCGTCATGTCGATACTCCGTACCAATGGTCATTTGATTGGATAAATTGTTTTTTTCCTGAAAGGATGCTGAGGTTCTAAAGATTGTACCCTCTAGCCTGCCATAAATTGATAGCGGTCTACCTGAGGTATTTACCACACTTAAGTATTCACTGGCTCCATAACTGCCAACTTGAGTACTATTTGTTGTGGCATCACTTACCGGGAAAAGATCTCTTGTTACCAATTCCTGGAGATAGCTATCCTGCATGGTATAACTTAGACCGAAATCATAATTTAATGATGAAAACAGAGAGTTCTTTGCATTAAACTTGCCATTGCTGCTGAACCGGAACCCACGGTCCCGACTATAAACCTTACGCTGATAGCGAAGATCATCCGGGTCCTGTTTGTTCTCATCAATTGTGCTGAATAATGCTATCCGTGCTGTAGTAAATAACTTATTGTTTTTCAACCAGGGTTTTGACCAGGTGAATTGGGAGGTAATTCGGGTAAACTGAGAAAGTGAGTTCCTGGGATCATCTTGTGAAATGGTAAGATCATTATCAACCGTCAAGATGCTATTGCCCTTTAATTTTACTCCAAAACCTGCGTTCTGTTCTATAAGATTTGGATTTAACCGGGTTGTGAACTGTGGTTTAAAGACCCCCGCTCTGGTTGTTACTAAAATTGCGCCGGCAGTTAAATCTCCATATCGGGCAGAGGGTACACCCCGAATTACCTCTATAGTCTCGATTTGGTCGGCTGGAATTTGTCTCAAATCATTACCCCTGCCTGCAACTGAAGAGAATGCCGGCAGTGAACCAGGGGGAGAGTTAAGAATGGTCACATTGGTTTGCATATTTGCATTATTGGATAGGGGAATTCCATCCATAAGCACGGCAGTTCCCAAAGCATTGGCTCTTGACGCATCTGAATTACTAGGAACCTGGCGTAGATTAATTTGTTGGGCGGAAGAAAGATCAGGATTAAGAGCCAGTTGTCCGGGAATGAGCTGCAGTGCATCGGCCAGGCTTACAGGCTGTGTATGTTTTATAGCAGTTCGGTTAATTATAGAGGATGATCCGGTTTTTCTTTGTTGGGCGACAACCACTACCTCCTTCATGGACAAGGATAAAATCTCAAGGTAGATAACAAGAGAGGTATCAGTTAAGGATTCAAAGGTCTGCTCTATCTCTTTACGACCCAGAAATGAAAAGTTCAGAATTATTTTTCCTGTTGCCTGTCCGGTTAATGTAAACTCCCCCCTGGATCCGCTTATCGAGTATAAATTTGATTGTGTTGATTGTATGAAAACACCTTCAATAGGTGTCTTATCTTCACTTTTTAAGATAATACCCTTAATAGTTATTTTCTTTTGCTGCGAATAACTGTAGGGTAACTCAATAAACAAAAAAAATAGAGTTACACAGGTGAAAGTAAATGAACGGGTCATTATTTGTTTAAAAATTTCCGAATAGACGGAAGAAGATTTTTGTTTACTTGACGTAATGACCAGACTGATTATCAGCGCTATTTGCCGGGGTAGACATTTTTTATAATCTGGATTAGTTTCTGACTACCGTTAATAGCTGTAATGCAGCTGAAAATTCAGACCTGAAAATTCGCCTTAACTATTTAATTGTTATCCTGAAAGGATATGGGAAGGGTGGGTCAGACAGTAGGAGGTCCTTTGTTTGTGAGTCCAGGAATGGAAAGTCCGGATTTCTGCTTAGAGTTGAAAATGAATAATTTTCGAACTAAACGATTTAAATTGATATGCGTATTGTTTGGAGCGTACTTTAGCTGTTTATCTTGTTTGTCTGAGAGATAATAACAAACCGAACAATCAGGAGTATAATTATCAATTCCTGAATGATCCTTTTGATTAAATTTTGCTTTGCTCTGATCGTGATTGTGAAATGCATTTACACCTTGAATCAAAGCAATTACCAATATCAGTGCGGATGAGGTAATTCTCAACAATTTCAAAGCTCGGAAATTATAATTCAGTATTTTTTTCACAATTGCATCAAAGTTGCATAAACTTTCGATTAAAACAAATGATTTTATTCAAATTCTGTTTTAATTGCATTCATTTATTAATCTGAGCTCTCATAGCTATCTTTGCACCATGCGTTTCGATATCATTACCGTATTGCCCGATCTGCTCATTAGCCCCTTTGCTCATTCAATTTTGCAGAGGGCCCAGAAAAAGGGACTTGCAGAGATTCATGTCCATAATCTTCGTGATTACTCAAGAAACAAGCAGAAATCAGTTGATGATTATCAGTATGGTGGGGGCAGCGGCATGGTAATGAGTATTGAACCATTTGCTAATTGTATTGAAAAACTGAGATCAGAGCGCGAATATGACGAGATTATTTTTATGACTCCAGATGGTGAGACGCTCAATCAGAGTATGGCCAATGAACTTTCTGATAAAAAAAATGTTATCATCCTGGCGGGACATTATAAGGGTATTGATCAAAGAATCAGGGATATTTTTGTAACCAAAGAAATCTCGATCGGCGATTATGTACTTTCCGGAGGGGAATTACCGGCTGCAGTTTTAGTGGACAGTATTGTCAGATTGCTGCCCGGTGTTTTGAATGATGAAACCTCTGCCCTATCTGATTCTTTTCAGGGAGAATTGCTGGACGCACCGGTTTATACCCGACCAGCCGACTGGCAGGGATATAAGGTACCTGAAATTTTGCTGAGCGGGCATGAGGCCGCTATTAATGAGTGGAGGCATGAACAGGCGCTGGAGCGTACAAAAAAAAGACGGCCCGATTTACTCGAATAAAGCCTGATTTTCACCGAATGGCAATGCCTGGACGATAAAATAAAATGGAAAAATATCAAAACAAACTTTTATAAGTAAAATATTTTTCCTAATATTGCACTCCGATTTTTACGGGCTAAAAATCGAAATAAGAGCTTAAAATCATGGATTTAGTAAAATTTGTTGAAGAGCAGGAAGCTATTAAAAAGCAAGTTCCCGCATTCAAAGCTGGTGATACAGTGAGTGTTCACTATAAAATTCGCGAAGGGAATAAGGAGCGTATTCAGATCTATCAGGGTGTGGTTATACAGCGCAACAGTGTAGGTGTGAATGAGACTTTTACTGTTCGTAAAATGTCAAATGGTGTGGGTGTAGAGCGTATATTCCCTATTAATTCTCCTAACATTGATAAAATTGAGGTCAATAGTCATGGAAAAGTTCGCAGAGCCAAATTATTTTACTTGCGTGAACTTACCGGTAAGGCTGCTCGTATCAAATCTAAAAGAGTGTAATTTTAATATTGTGTTTTGCCTCCCGAAGAATATTCGGGGGGCTTTTTTGTATACAAACTTTTTGTATGCAAGCTGTTGTAAAGGCAAATAATGAGTCTAAATGGCTTTATTCTAGTATTTTTAAGGAAATTAAAAAAGATTTGCTCATTTACTCGTTATCTAATTTGCTAATTTCTTATCCATGAATACTGAGTTTCTTGAACAAATTTATTTTGGAAACAGCCTAAAAAACTATCTGTATTTCTCTGTTATTCTACTTTTGGGATTTTTATTAAGAGGAGTGGTTTCAAATTTCTTGAATCGGATCCTATTCAGGTTATTCAGGAGGTTTGCGCCGGGTACAGAATCGAAGGTATTTGTAGATATGCTTTTGAAGCCGGTTGAGTTTTTACTCAGCCTTATTTTCATTTATTTGTCAATCAATCAATTAGATTATCCTTTAGATGAGGTAGTATTCAGGCGGACAAATCTCATCAATAATTTACCCAGTTCATATGAGTTAAAGTTAGTACAGGTTGTTGATAAGCTGTTTTTACTATTTTTTATCATTGGTGTCCGATTAAAATTTAGTCGTTTACTATTTACGGACTGAATCATCTGTAAACGCATATTATTTATTGTTTACAAAATAGAACCTCCCCCTATGTTTGAAATAGGGACAATTG
>Ga0169931_10012122_pt1 | contig 12008 bp, 1 predicted proteins | sample Kivu_15m_20L_FD_129675 | JGI IMG/M metagenome (GOLD analysis project Ga0169931, IMG submission 129675) | Freshwater microbial communities from Lake Kivu, Western Province, Rwanda to study Microbial Dark Matter (Phase II) - Kivu_15m_20L... | ecosystem: Environmental > Aquatic > Freshwater > Lake ...
CATTCGCCATCGAAGCCAACCCAATGCAGGTAGTTCAATGCGCAGATTGTTCATGGAACGGGAACTGATCGTCGGCATCACAGCAGGCTCAACGTGCAAGGGAGGAACATCGAGCAAGACCAAACGCAGTTTGTCAGGACTATCCTTCCACGGAAAACGATGGTCAAACAAGCCAGCAGAGTCGGTGGCCCATGTTAGAAGAGGATTTCGCCCTTCGAGATCGTCCCGGTAACACAATGCCAAATTGACCGGAATTCCTACAGGCAGACCTGTCCCCGCGGTCACCACATGGCCTGAAAGCCTGTAATCCGGCTGAATTTCATTCTTTGTAGTACATGCGCTTACCAGCAGGATCCACCATGCCCATACCCCAAATCGTCCAGAAAACTGATAAAGCCGCTTTACCTTCCACATGCCCACAAAATTAACAGCATCACATTAAGCCAACCGGAGTTTACCGTTTATAAACGTCTTTGGAAAAAAATACTAACGAATTATTTGAAATCTTAAACTTTTTGAAAGTAAAGAACTATTGTCTGAAATCATCAAAAAATACATACCAGGATCCAATTCGCTCAGATCCAATCTATATTGATCTAGACCAGAATCGAAGGAGCTCCAACGTTGAACTTCGACAATTCTACCTGACAAATCAAATACTTTAATTGTACCCAGTCTCAAACTCGACAAGCCTACAATATTTAAGAAATTAGAGCAGGGTACAGGAAAAATATTAATTCCCGAAAACAAGTCCCAATTAATATTCCCTACGTTGGTTAATACAAATGTTGAGGTATCTGAATTACAGATCTTTCCAAAAATCAGTGTATCCCTAATTGCTTGATAGTTTCCGTTGGTGAGTAACGGTAAAGAAGCAATACCTACTTGTCCTATAGGAAGGCCATCAAGAAACCATTGAATTCTTGGCCCACCTGGTGTTGCAAATAAACTATCCCGATTCGAAGAGAGACCTAATTGTGGTTGTAATGGTTTGGGCAAAACAATTAAATTAAGCGTAATCAGTGAATCGCATCCATTCCATGCCATTAAGGTATCTCTGTATACACCGGGCACTGACAAAAGACGATTTCCAAAAAAAAGTGAGCCTCCATCACAAATGGTGTCATTGTATGAAAAACCTGAACGAGGGCGCACATTTAAGGTGCCGGACAAAGAGTTTTGAGGTCCAGGACAACCCCCTGTTAATTGGATTGTAAAATTAAAAATACCGGTTGATGTCGGACTACCAGAAATAGTATAGGTATTGTTAATCCATTGGCCGGATAAACCCGTCGGCAATCCACTAACATTGGCGCCGCTTGCCCCATTAGAACTAAGAAAAATGTTTGAAATAGGCTGAAATGAACAAATTGTTTGATTCATTGTTGAGCCAGAACTTAAAAGAATTAAGGTATTGAATGGCTTGATCCTTATAGATCCAACAACCGAATTGGCTGACCCGACACATCCCCCAATCATGTCAACCCTGTAAATAAATAGTCCTGTATCAATTGAACTCCCTGAAATTGTCAAAATATCATTGGTCCAATTCCAAATTAAACCAGGCGGCAAACCTGAAACAGTAACCCCTGACGCCGTAAACGTCCTGTAAAGAATAGTGTCTATTGGCGAATTGAGACAGATTTGTTGAGAATTCGTGGCAGAGGATGAAATTAAACTAATTGAATTAAACGGTCGCACTACAATACTTCCTGAAACAACAGTTTGGGAAGCAGGACAACCACCTGTTATGCTAACCTGATACTGAAAAACGCCTACTGTATCAGGTGTTCCAAAAATCAATACTGAATTATTGATCCAAGTACCCACTACCCCGCTCGGTAGTCCCAGAAAAACAGCACCTGTAGCGCCAACTGTGTTATATGAAATTGAATTTATGCTCTGATTCTGGCAAACACTTTGGGCATCAGTGCCTAATGGCGACGAAAGACTAATTTGATTAGCATTGACCGATATTGAACCGCCAACAGAAAAATTTGAACTTAGACAAACTCCTTGTATTGAAACAGCAAACGAAAATATCCCGTTTTGAAGAGGGGTGCCAGAAATTGTTACAGCATTATTATTCCATACTCCAGTGACTCCTTGAGGTAAACCTGAAAAAGTAACTTGGTTCACACCAGAGGTCACGTACGTAATTGGGATTATTGATGACCCTAGACATATACTTTGTTGAAGAGTACCCGGTGCGGAGTTTAACGAAATAACAGCGGCCGGCGTCACTTGAATGGTTCCACCAATGTTGTTAGAAATTGAATTACATCCCCCCGTCATCGTAACTGAATAATTAAAGGCACCTGATGATGTTGGAACACCTGAAATTACCGCTGTATTGTTACTCCATAATCCTGTAATTCCAGGTGGAAGATTATTAAAAATAACTCCTGTAGCTCCAGATGTACTGTAGGTGATATTTTGGATGGGAGAATTAATGCATAAGCTCTGTGCTGTGGTTCCAGAAGCAGAAGTCAAAGAAATGCTATTATTATCGCGTACAACAAGGTTTCCCATTAATGATTGAGAGCCTACTGCACAACCCCCACTTGTAGTAACTGTATACTGAAAATTACCTTGTTGAAGAGGAGATCCATAAATTACCAGAAACTCATTATTCCAGTTGTAACTAACCCCAGCTGGCAAACCAGATACGACCGCACCAGTAGCGCCTGTGGTTCTATAAACAATCGAATCAAGTGAAAAACCAATGCATATGCTCTGTTGTGTAGATGCCGAAGGGCTTATCAAGCGAAGAGAATTCGGCGCTAACACATTAATTTGTCCGGTTAGAGGAGTAAGTGCCTGATTACAACCCCCAATGGTTGTAACGGCAAAAGTGAAGACACCAGTATCCAAGGTTGTACCCGAAATCAAAATAGTATTCGATGACCAAACGCCTGTTACTCCGGGAGGCAAGCCTGTCACAACCGCACCGGTAGCGCCATTTGTAACATACAAAAGTGGAACGATTTGAGATCCAAGACATCTGGATTGCGACACCGGTCCACTGGATAAACTGATTAAATTGGATGGGTTGACTACAATAATTCCTGATGCATTTGCTTGTCCACCTGTACAACCACCTGTCAATGTTACGAGATAATTAAATGTGCCTGATAATTGGGGAGAGCCCGAAATTGTCAATTGATTATTTGCCCAATTTCCTGTCACACCAGGGGGCAGCCCGGACAATTGAACGCCTGTAGGCCCGTTAGTTGCATAAAAAATATTATTAATTGCCTCTCCGAGGCACAAATTTTGAGTATTGGAACCTTGATTGGACACTAATGAGATTGTATTCCTTGAACTGACACGTATTACTCCTCTGGCAACCTGCGCTTGTTGATCGCATCCGCCAACAGTAGTCACCGTGAAAGGGAAAATACCAGGAGTTGTTGGAGCCCCTTGAATATTCAAGACCCCAGAAGAATAAGAACTATTCACTCCAGCAGGCAATCCATTAACTGTAGCTCCATTTCCACTTGTAACCATGTACGATATTAGCATATTGGCATTCTGACACACCTCAGAAGAATCTGAGCCAGGGGAAGAGATTAAAGTTAAAGTATTACCCGACCTGACCAAAATTACCCCAGTAATCGTATCCATTCCTGTTAAGCAACCGCCATTTAGTTCTATTCTGTATGGAAAGTCACCAAACTGACTGGGAACGCCAATAATTTGAATTGAACCATTACTCCATGTCCAACTTAGTCCTGATGGAAGGCCCGTAATCGAAACGTTAGAATAACCGCTTGTGATATAATTAATTGTATCGATAGGATATCCAATGCATACTGTCTGTTGATTGGAACCAGACGGCGAAACCAATTGTATAGTATTTTCCGGAGTAATATTCAATTGGCCTGTTAGAGGACTTGATGTAGAAGCACATCCACCTGTGGTACTAACAGAAAAATTAAACTGCCCGGATTGGGAAGAGGAACCCTTAATTACGACTGTATCATTCCTCCATAAACCCGAGACTCCAGAGGGCAGGCCCGTAATAATGGCACCTGTAGCACCCCTCGTCAAAAATACAATTGAATCAATGGGTCGAAAGGCGCAAACTGTCTGGTTCAGCGCACCGGTGGGTATTCCTAATTCAACGTTATTATATGGATTAACTCTAATAGAGCCTGAGATAAAATCTGCCAAATTACTACATCCTCCTTGAGCGTTAATAGCAAAAGAGAAATTGCCAGTATCCAACGGTGTGCCTTGAACGGTAAGATGGTTTGCTGTGACAGAATAGGTAACCCCTCTTGGAAGGTTAGAAACCAACACATTGTTGAAGGAAGTTAAGGTAAACTCCAAATTTGTAATGGGACTGTTGACGCAAACACTTTGATTCAATGCGAATTGAGGTGACAATAAAGTGAAAGAATTGTATGGCTTGATAGTAAGGGTATCTCTCCAAATATTCCGAGTAATGTCATTTGGGCAACCCCCTGTCAATGAAATTTGAAAAGGAAATGACCCCGCTTGGGTGGTTGTTCCAGAAATACTCACTAAATTATTTGCCCAAGTAGAGGTTAAACCGGAAGGCAACCCTGTGACTGTAGCCCCTGTTGCCCCAACTGTCGAGTAGGTCAAAGTGAGAATTGGATCATTTACACAAAACGACGGGTTTAATTGGGTAGAATTTGTGGCCACGATCAAATTAGAAGAAATGTTGATTGAGCCGAATACCGATGTAGAACCTCCAGTACACCCTCCGGACATTACCACTTGATACGGGAATACTCCTGTTTGGGTAGGATTCCCTGAAATCGTTAATAAGTTATTTGCCCAATTCCCCGTCACACCTGCAGGTAAACCCAAAACAACTACCCCAGTAGCTCCTGTGGTTGAGTAACGAATTGGGGTTAATGCAGTCAAAATACATATGGACTGATTATCACTACCCGGTGAAGAAATTAATGAAACGTTATTGTTTACACGCACAACGATAGATCCACTGGCAAACACAGGATTAACTTGATTTGGACATCCACCAGAAAGTGTAATCGTATAATTATAATTTCCAACGTTTGTAGGAGTGCCATTAATTTCAAGTAAATTATTGTTCCAAGTCCAAGTGGTCCCTGTTGGCAAACCCGTAACATTAACTCCAATTGCCTCTGCGCTGACATACTGAATCGAATTTATCGGAGAACCAATACATATACTCTGTGAAGCCGTCGATGCAGAACTCATCAAAACAACTGAATTAACCTTCACGCGAATGAAACCTGAAATTGAATTGATACCCGTGGAACAACCACCTGTCAAGGTTACTTCAAAAGGAAAAATTCCTGATTGGCTAGGTGTACCGACAATAGCAATATTCCCATTAACAAATGAAGCTGAAACACCAGGAGGCAAGCCACTGACATTAACGCCAGATGCTCCGTTTGACTGCAATTCGATCTGAGCAATCGGGGTATTAATACATATTTCTTGAGCAAGTGAAGAGGGTGGTGATTTTAAAACGAGATGATTATTAACCGTGATAATTCCAGAATCACCACTAAAAGAACCCGAACATCCACCTACCAAACTAATCATGTATTTAAAAACTCCGGTTTGGCTTGGACTACCTTGAATAACAACTGAATCATTTCGCCAAAAACCTGAAACACCTGGAGGCAAGCCAGTAATTGTTGCGCCAACTGCCCTAAGAGTATAATAATAAATAGTGGAAATATTGGCGTTTGCACAAACGGTCTGAGTAGAGTTCCCTGATCCTAAGCCAATTACATTACCTGGATTGACCGTGAAAGAACCCTGAACAGATTGAACCCCCAAGGGACACCCCCCTGTGAAAGAAATCGTATATTGGTACACGCCGATAACCGAAGGAGACCCAATAATAAATGCTGTGTCCCTATCCCAATATCCATTCACACCCGGAGGCAAACCTAAAAACGTGGCCCCTGTAGCCCCGTCAGTGCGATAAATTACAGGAATTATTGCAGCCCTGTTGCATAATACTTGAGAGGTGGAAGAAATACTGGAAACTAGGTTAAATGAATTGATTGAGTTGACAACAATTCTCCCTGACACCGAATCATTACCCAAACTGCAACCCCCAAGTAAAAGGACAAAATAATTGTAGATTCCAGGTTGACTTGGATTACCAGTTATCCTTATTGATCCATTATTTAGGGTTGCTGCTGTACCTGGCGGCAATCCACTTGCCGTATAATTCAAAGAGCCCGTTAGATTTAATTGAATAGGAGAAATGGGGGCAAACAAACAAACATTTTGATTTACGGAACCAGCATTGGTCTGAATCGTCAAACTATTTGCTGCAACAACACTAATTTGAATAGCTTGGGTAGTGGATGAGCAGGTTGGTGACTTAACAATTACAGCGCGATAATGTCCCGAAAGGGTGGCCACCAAGGTGTTGGCAGTCTGTCCTGAAAGAATAACATCGTCTTTAAGCCAACGATAGGTACAATTCGGCACAGGCTGCACTGATAATAAAATGCTACCACCCTGACAAAAGGTAGTTGCACCTTGGATATTGAAGACTACAGTCGGGGAATCACAATCAATGCAAGTATTTCGGCCACCCACGTAGGTTATGACGCTATTTGGAATTGAGGCAAAGGAAGAATCAAAAAATTGACTTCCATTTGCGCCACCAACTACCCAATTGAGGTTAGAGGTTCCTGAAACAAGAGCAATAAACTTAAGCTTAAATTGTAAACCGTTAAAAAGAGTGGGATTACCGTCCCAAGAAATATCAAACAATCCAGGATTTAATGGGTTGCATTCTCCATAAAAGTTACCTAAAGACATTCCAGAACCAGGGATTGCCTCCGCAGACAGGCATTGCAACTGTCCTTGATTAAAAAGAATTGAAAGTTGAGCGCCCGATATTCGGTAATTTGAGCTGCTAATTATCCCTACAGGTATTTCCACGGTGTCACCCGGCGAACAATTGAGCGAACTCACATCAACAATTGATGGGCGTATTCCACATATATTTGATCGAATATTCAAGGCAGCTGCTACGCTGGTAGCATTACAGCCGCCAGTCAATTGAATTAAAACATTAAAAGAACCGGTGTCTGTGGGAATGCCTGTAAGTAGAATCGAATCAGCGACCCATGACCCTGTAACACCATTGGGTAAATTACTAAAAGTTGCGCCAGTGGCCCCGGTGGTTTGATATTGAATTGGAGATATAGGAGTTCCAAGACATACAATTTGATTTAAAGTAGCGGTGGAGGTCATGAGAGTAATGGAATTCAGAGCATTTACCGTCATGGTGCCTGTAAAGGTGTTAGGGTTACCACTGCAACCTCCAATCATCGAAACAGTGTAAGTATATACACCCGTAGATATTGGAACGCCTGAAATGGTAATTGAATCTCCTCTCCATAATCCAGAAACTCCAGTAGGTAATCCCGAAAAAACTGCTCCAGTTGCACCCGATGTTACGAGCGTTATGGGGTTCAAAGGGGTATTCCTACATAAAATAGGCGATGGATTTCCAGATAACCCGGACAATGAAATCGTATTGGGAGGTTTAACTTTTAAAACACCATTTACAAAGTCATTTACCCCGGGACACCCCCCTGCAAAATCAATCTGGTATGAAAAAGTACCAACGGACGTTGGTGTCCCTACAAAACTAAGCTCATTGCCTATCAAATTGTGGGAAATACCAGGAGGAAGTCCTGTAACGGTATAAGATGTTGGCCCACTTAGTCTATAAACTATTGACGAAATCGAACTCCCTATGCATGTTTCTTGGCTGTCAGTACCTGATCCAGATATCAACAAGACATTATTCCTACGAACACCTATAGTGCCCGTAATTGTATTTGCCCCAGCATCTGGACATGATCCTGTGAGCAATCCTTGGTAGGCATAAAGTCCAGAATCAGTTGGGGTACCGAAGATCCTAATTTGATTGTTATTAAACTGATATGAAACCCCTGGTGGCAGTCCGGAAAAACTCACCGAAGAATAACCGCTTGTAACGTATTCTATATCTGAAATAGCCCCACCAAGACACAAGTTTTGTGTCGGGGAAGAGTTAACAACTTGTTGAATTATGCCTAAAGGGTTAACTAGGATAAGGCCAGATTTTGTGGATATTCCTGTAGTGCATCCTCCAGTGAGTGTCACCGTGAAAGGATAAGAACCTGAAGAACTTGGAATACCAGAAATAATAAAACTATTGGCTGCAAATTGACCTGTTAATCCAGGAGGCAAACCTGAAACTGTTGCACCTGCTGCGCCAGTAATCCAAAAGGCTATAGGAATAATGGGCGAATTGACACAAACCGTTTGACTAGAGTTTGTGTCTAATCCTTGAGTATTTATAATATTGTTAGTAACAAAATTAAGTGAGCCACTTGCTAAGACATTAGATACACTATTGCAACCTCCCGACAATCCAAGACTGTAGTTGAAAATACCGGTATCAGAAGAACTGCCACTAACGGTTACTATAGTTTTAAGAGAATTTATAGTAGCTGTCACCCCAATAGGTAATCCGGAGGAAACAACACCTGTGACACCAGTCGGGCCACTTACATTGTAGGTAATATTAGTAATGGGGGTGCCAATGCACTTTACTTGGTTATTCGTGCCTACCGCTGAAGATAAGGTTAAACTGTTGGTTGAATTTACCGTAATGGTGCCGGTTGGAACGGTCTGCCCTGTTGAGCATCCACCGATCATGTTGACCGTATAATTAAAAATGCCTCCAGTGGTCGATGTAGGTGCTCCAGTTATCCGAACCGTATCATTGGCCCAAACACCATTAACGCCAGCTGGCAAGTTGGCAAAATTAGCACCTGTAGCACCGTTGGTCCTGTAAACTATAGGTGCAATTCCTGTTCCACTGCATACCGTCTGAATATTGGATCCGGTTGGTGATGCCAAAGAAATAGTATTTACATTAATTGTTATTGAACCGGAATCGTAGTTTACAGGTGCTGCGCAACCACCTACCATGTTAAGTCGATATGAATAGGTGCCAGGAGCAACTCCAGCGGTAGGGGTACCTGAGATACTAAATCTGGCAGGAGGAGTGGATATCCATGTTGCCGATATGCCTGCTGGGGCAGATGGAGTCCATGCAATAGTGCCCGATGTTGAACCTGTGGTATTATAAGTTGTGAGGGTGAGTGGGCTCTGCCTGCAAATAGTTTGATGTCTTGTGTTGACAGCTGTGCTCAAATTTATCGTATTGACTTGATTAATCGTGAGGGTGCCTGTGGCCGAGTTTCCAGTAGCACCCGGGCAACCACCTGTTAAGGTAACCGTATAGGAAAACGTGCCTGGTACCGCAGATGACCCTGATATGCTTACCGTATCATTTATCCATGTTGCTACCACACCTGATGGTAAACCTGTAAAAGTTGCACCAGTGGCATTGGTCGTTCGATATCGAATAAGGGTAATTGGTGATCCCGTGCATCGCGTTTGATTATTGGTGCCAGCCGCGGAAATTAATGCGATGGAATTGAAATTTTTGACTAAAATTGTTCCGGAATCGATAGGCTGTAGAGAATTTCCGCATCCACCTGTCAAATATATTCGGTAAGTAAATGTACCGAAGGCAACATTTGGTGATCCGCTAATGATCAAGGTATCATTTGACCATGCGGAAACAAGTCCCGAAGGTAACCCTGTAACACTCGCATTGGATGCTCCTGTAGTTTTGTACTTAATTAAAGGAATTGGAGAATTTCTACACACCGTAAGGTTGTTTGAATTACCTCCACTAATCAGTGAAATACTATTAGTAGGCTGAATTCGTAGAGTCCCAGAATCTGTTGCTAAAGCACCGGTACAAGTCGAACCTACTAAACTAATACCGTACCTGTATGTCCCAGGCACAGAAGAAGTACCGGAAATAGTTAACGTATCCCCACTGTAAATGTAATTCACTCCTTGGGGTAGACCATTGACTACCACCCCAGTCACCGACGGTATAAAAAATTTAACTGGCTGTATTGCACTATTCGAGCACAACGTCTGATTTTGCGTTAGTGGAGAGCTTGCTAAGGATATACAAAACTGTCCACATGTTATACTCCCGCTAACAAAATTGCAGTTAGGAACAACATCGGCAAACTCGTCAGCAAACTCGCAAACTCCCGGGGTGGCAAGATCCCAAGTAAGGGATGCATTACCCGGTGTTAAAACCACAAAACGCAGGTTGAATGCTAATCCATTCAATACCACAGGAGAGAGATTGAACCATGCAGCTCTAAATTGTCTACCCGATCCGGTTTGACTAGCGCCTAATCCCGTGAAAAAGCCACAATTACTAAGAAAACCGTTTGCAATTCCTTGATTCAAACCTGATACACTATTTAAACATAATAATTTAGTGGAATCATAATTTATGGCCATTGAAATTGCTGAAATACTGATTCCTGATGCCATGAATATATTCACAGGAACTGTTATTGTATCACCTACCGCACAATTAGCAGTATTGTATGAACCAATACTTGCTAAAATATTAGATGTACCAGAACCCCCTGCATTTACGGTTAGAACCCCTGTTGCCGTGCTCGTTCCCCCGGTACATCCGCTCAAGGTCACGGTGTAATTGAATGTGCCCGTTGCCGTTGGCGTTCCGCTAATAGTCACTGCGTTGGAAGCCCAACTCCCAGTGACTCCTGCAGGAAGACCGCTAATCGTTGCACCTGTCGCTCCTGTTGTGCTGTAGGTGATGTTGGTGATGGCTGTGTTAACCGTTACCGTTTGGGCATTGGTTCCTGATGCGGATGAAAGGGAAATTCCACATGTGCTTGATCCTCCGCTATTTACTGTGATTGAGCCAGTAACTGAATTGGCACCACCAGAACACCCTGTTAGAGAAACGGTATAATTGAATGTACCCGGTGCCGCTGGTGTTCCGCTAATAGTAACTGCGTTAGAAGCCCAACTCCCAGTGACTCCTGAAGGAAGACCGCTAATCGTTGCACCGGTCGCTCCTGTTGTGCTGTAGGTGATGTTGGTGATGGCTGTGTTAACCGTTACCGTTTGAGCATTGGTTCCTGATGCGGATGAAAGGGAAATTCCACAAGGCGAACCAGCTGGTTGGCAATTCACAGTTCCGTTAGTGTAAACACAATTAGGAATAATTTCTGCAAGCTCATCTGCATATTCCGCATTACCTAGTGTTGCTGTGTCCCATTTGATTAATGAACTTCCTGAGGCAATAACAACAACCCGCAAATTGAACATCAGGCCATTGAATGATATGGGAGCTAAATTAAACCATGCAGCTCTAAATTGCCTTCGTACGCTAGAGGTGTAAGGCGGATTGGGACTTTGGTTTGAAAACGAAGTAACATTCGATAGAAATCCGGCTGAAATATTAGAATTTAAGTTTGTAACATTCCCTAAAATTTGAACTTTTGTGGTGTCAAAGTCAATAGCTATAGAAATTGCACCAACACTTATACCTGACGCCATTGATACTGTTACAGGTACTGAGATTGTATCCCCGATTGCGCAACCTGAAGAATTGAATGACCCTATGGTGGAAGTAATATTTTGTCCTTTGGATTCAAGGGTTAAAGTAAAAACCAACAAAAAAAATAAAAGCCGAGAGACAATTGAACTGGCATGATCTTTGTTCACACCAATTAATATTCCATTTGGTTTTGATTTCATGGATAAATTCCTGCTTTTGATACAAATAACCCTTGTAAAATTAAGCAGAAAACCAACTTTATTAGCTTGAAACGTCGAAATTATCGTCAATCCAAAAATTCAAAAAGTGTTTATTCGAAAAATTCACTTCATTAGAATCTATGGGGAAATCTTAAGCTCCTAGGCTTGATCTTTCAAAAAAAGGCTTGCATCCTTTAAAATACAAGCCCCTTAATCAGTTGGTCGGGGTGGCCAGATTCGAACTGACGGCCTCCTGCTCCCAAAGCAGGCGCGATACCGGGCTACGCTACACCCCGAAAAGTCGGCAAATATACACGAAAAAGCGGATCAAAACGTACCTAGGC
>Ga0169931_10012123_pt1 | contig 12007 bp, 12 predicted proteins | sample Kivu_15m_20L_FD_129675 | JGI IMG/M metagenome (GOLD analysis project Ga0169931, IMG submission 129675) | Freshwater microbial communities from Lake Kivu, Western Province, Rwanda to study Microbial Dark Matter (Phase II) - Kivu_15m_20L... | ecosystem: Environmental > Aquatic > Freshwater > Lake...
ATATCGACTTACTTGCGAAGCAATATAAGAACGATCCTCTTGGTCCATATAGACCTCATCCTGTAGATCACGATAGGCTTTGGCGACCAAATATTGACTAACGCCCAGTCTCCGTGCGGCATCAGCGACCGATAGGCCACTGTCAAAACAACTTTCAATTTCAATAAAAAGATCACTCATTTTGCTCATGGTAACTCCTTGTGGAGGTGAAAAATGTTGATGAAACCAGCAACTTATTTATTGCTGGTGTCGTGGATCACAGATACGCCATCTGCTTGGGCGACAGCGGGCTACGATACTTGGGAGCCGGGTTGGTAGCCCAAGCAATCACCTGATCACGCATACTCTTGCGGAAGCCGCTACGCAGGTTAGCGGTAATCAGCCGCTCAATGCCCTGCCAGGCACTGCCAACCGCTGCCTTGAGGTTCTCAACTTGAGTACGTTGAAGACCAGCACGACGGGCAATTTCAGCCATGTGCTTACGCTCATTACGGCGCTTGAGGATCTCAGAACGACGAAGGTTGTAATCAACATAAGCCTTGAACTCAGCACGAACTTCCGGCGTAGCATCAGCCTTAGAAGCATAGCAAGGATAAGACCAACCACGAGTGGTGGCAAAGAACACTTCCTTGCTGGTCTTGGTAACGGGATCCCACACAACCATGTACCAGTCGGAATCATCGTAGCCGTTCCGCTCGTAATCATACAGGCACAGACCATGATGAGTTTCATACAGGGTGTCACCCTGCTTGGCATCGTTCATGCCGTTAGTGCCAGGCAGCGGGCAATATTCACCATCATGAAACGTGGTACGCAGAGTGCGAACCGCACCAGAGTAGTCGAAACTCGAACCCATGTGAATGATAGCCATTTCGTTTACCTCGTTGCGTTACAGTGAATACAGTATAACTGGTATGCCAATTACTGTCAAATTAGGCCGCAGCCTTGAAGGACCCTCGACTCGCGGCCGACGGCATGATAAGGCTGTACCCATCGCTGTTGTACCGATAGTGGCTGCCAGCAGCAATCACTTCAGGCGCATCCAGTGCTCCAAGTGCGAACGAATACATCTCGTAACCTTCACAATACTCGTCAAGATACTCTTGGCGGATCTTACCGTAGGTGGAGGTCATATAGGGCGCAGTGATCATCATCAACTCCGTTGTCTAACTCAGTGAATACAGTATATCACCGTATCCATTTATTGTAAAATTTTGGCTTACGCAGCCTTAGACAGATACTCTTGAACCTGCGCACCAGTAACCATGTCACCGTTACGCATAGTATAGACCACACGATAGTTGGCTTGACGACCGCCCATTTCCATTTCGTACTCTTCGGTCTTGCTTGCGACCTCACGGCGCATATAGCCATACTCACCATTTTCGATGGTACGCATAGCAACCCACCGACCGCTAGTCCAGAACAGATCAGTAGGAGTCTCCCAAGGTTCGCAGACAACGGCATCGTTATCGAGGATGGACCAGTCGACCACATACTCCTCGAACATCTCGTTACGGGTTTCGATGAGGGCCTTAAGGGTAGGGATACCCTGCTCCTTGACCTTGAGGGTCTGAGCGACCGTAAGGTTAGGAACAACAAAGACAGAACCACCCTTGCACTTCCAGTAAGGACGCTCGGCGTCACCGTAGTTTTCGCGGACTTGAGTAGTGATGACGATCTTCATATCTTGCTCCGTTGTCTAACTCAGTGAATACAGTATAGCAGGTATGCCAATTACTGTCAAATTTGATGAACCAGACGATCAAGGTATTGACGCTTGCCAGCAGTGGTTGCGGGAAACCCAGCAGCAATCAAAATCTTACCCACGTTAGGGCTGATATAGCCACGCGATTCCAGGATCTGAAGAGGAGCCACGCCCCGATCCAATTCGGCGAAATATTCCTCCACCGTGAAGTTCTTGACCAAAAAGGTCAGAAACGAACCGCGACCACCACGCTTGAAACGAGCGACGAACCGATTACCATAGGTAACGTATTCACCAGTGCTGAATTCGGACTTCACAAACTTGGTCATGCTAACTCCGTGCTGTTCAACAAACTATGACATCATTCTATACTAGAAATCTTTATTTGTCAAATTTTTTCTTGATGGTATCCAGCACTGCCGTAGCGTCAGTGTACTCGGACATTTTGTCCAACTTGTCCTCAACCGTGGTGAAGATTCCCTCATAGTTTGGTACAGTGACACTAGGGGTAATGCCCAAACTTAGGGTATATGGCAGTTGGTATACAAGGGTTGTATTCCAGGAAAATTTCTTGTCCATGATTGTCCTTTCTAGGAGAAAGGTATATTACTACAATCAGGTTTTTTTGTCAAAACCTTTGATTGGATGAATAGCAAAGTAAATTATTGCTCCGATGCTAGACCCTAATCCTACACCTACAATAATACTATTTAAGAGTACTATATCCATGGCAAGTTTATTGTTTTCCATCAATTTCCGCCGCTGCTGCTTTGATATGTCTACGTCTCCATGTTGAGGGATCAGGATCTTTTAAAACATCTCGGGCATATAGTACATCAATGCTATTTCCATCTATTTGTGTATTAAGTATGCTCTTTTGTTTACTAAATAGTGCTATACTGTCTTCGGCATCAGATGACAATTTTACTCCGAATGTCAATATATAGTTCATAATTATCCGATATGTGGTAGCAGAGTAAAAATTCCAATTACTAACTATTTCATCTATGTTTGGTTCTATTTCTGGCCAACGCTGTTTTAGTATTTTAAGAGCATAGTAACATGCGGTAGAAATACTTTTAGTTAGATATAGTTCTAATTCAGGCCAACGTTCACCTTTTTTGCTTAACGCATCAATTAAATCTATGAAATCAGCACTATAATTCATAACTGATATTCTTGGTAATTCGTTTAACAACATATTACGACCATATTTCCAACCAGGTTCAATATCTGTCAAATATCGTAATATGTTATATATATCCTTATGCTCAATTACATACTTTCTAAGTTCATGTATACTGATTTGTTTATTTTTATATCTGTCTATAACTGTTTGAAATGAATCGTATCTTAACTCTCGTCTAATCGCACTGATAGGTGTACTGTTTTCAACGCTTTTAAGTAGTCTAATTCCCGAAGTATAAAGTACAACACCTTGAGTGGGTTCATCTGGATATATGATGCCATCGCCGAAATCAAGAACCGTGTTATAACCCAATACAGTGCGTAATATCAAATTCCAAATATTAGCGGCCCTAGATCCAATTACATCTCTTAGCCATTGACTAAGTTTCCAAGTCACAAACCATATATTTCCACCTGGTGTTGCTACACGACCTTCTGTTAATTTTGACTGATCAAGATATTCTATAAATATGGTAAAATCTTTAGTATCAGCACTAAACATACTACCACCTATTTTTCTTTTAAATTTATCTAGAAGGCCGGGCATATTATCTAATGCTGTTTTTAGTTTTTCTAAATCACGACGATAATTTGCGTTTGTATAATCTTCCAAGAATAGTATTGGTTCTGGAAATTGAAATATTTGAATATATGGCGCATCATCTACAAAAGGTAATTTTCTAGGAACATTTTGACCTTTTCTATCTAGATAATATTCACCAGGATAGAAATATACACCATTGGGAGTATTGTATGTGCTACGGGGATTTATCCCAATCTTGTTGATACTGGTCATTGAGATACCAATTTGATTGATATCTACGCCACTGTTCAACAGGAAATTGACTGCGCCTTTATGTCCAGATACTTCGCGTGGATTTTGTTCTGGATTACGACGGGCTTCTGTGGTAAATTCGATTGCTCTCATAGTAGTATTTATTACTCACCTCCACCGCCATCACCCGAACCTTCACCAGTGCCGTAGTATCCACCATAGTATGCTGGACCATAGAAATAACGATTGGTTTTCTTCTTTGAAGATTTACGCTTCTTTTTTCGCTCATCCAATTCTATTTGTTCATTATTCTTTTTACGACCTTGGCAATGTGCTCGTTGGCTGAACCCTCGAGGATTATCGCAGTTGATACTCCGTTTGTACTTTTCACTCCAGGCTTCCGCCACACCTTGCTCCCAAACTTTTTTTCCGGGTCTATTTTTATCCCAAAATGCCGTGCCATCGGGAGTTTGTTCAGAACTTCGGGAGATTGTAAATCCTTGACTTTTTACATAGTCATACATTGCTTTAGCAATGCCGCGACCACGATATTTTTCATAAACTTCTAATTCTTCTGCTCGTATTGTGCCATCTGTGTCATAGGAAAATTCAACAAACCCTAATTTTTGACCATCGGGAGTTTTGGCTGTTAGCTTAAATCCATCTTCGCCCTCAACCATTAACATAACGATGCCATTGAATTCCGTGTCAGCATCAAATCCTTCCGTCACACCTTGCTTGGTGGGTGGATAGTATTTGACATCTACCACTCGGGTGCCAGAACCGTCGCTGTTCATCCGCAGGTTGTATTCCACCCAATCATGACCAGCGTGTTTTATGAAATGATCTATGATTTCAGGGTCTCGTCTGATCTTTTCAGCCAATGGACCCAGCATCGTTTTCATTCTTTCTACTGTTTTATTTTGTCCGGGCCGGATTACGGCCTGTTGGCCGGATTTGATAGTTTTCCAGGTGTTCTGGGCAAACTCAGGATCATACCAACGCTTGACCAGTCGGGGATCATTCAGCAAGGGATCATTGAGATATTTTTTCACGCCCGGACCCAGATACTTCAGCATGGCCTGTTTGCGATCCTGTATCCTCAATGGATCGTTATTATCGGGTTCTTTGTCGCTGACCAAACCTGCTATGTTGGTGATGATGACCGCTTCATCTATACCACCATCCCCATTGCGAAAACTGTTGGGATCCACTTGTATTTCGGTCACGGTACCCCCTTTGCCCTGACCTGCCAAGGCCTGGGTGATATAACCATTGGCTGTTTTTTTATTGGTGATGTAGGTGCCGATATTGGCCGGTGATCCGGACTTCCTGTATATGGGATAGGGACCACCGATGCTGGATTTCAGTTGCTGTAATCTGTCTAGTGAAAGTAAGGGCTCACCTCGGAAAAAAGTCACTGTGTTGACATTCCCGGTGCCTTCCGCCACACCTTGCTTTTTGTTTACGAATTCTGTCGCTCGCATAATTTACCACGCTCTTGGTTCAATTTTTACTTCGCCCACTAATCGTAAACTATCAGTACGATACCAGGCGGTACTTTCTACATCCCATAATCCCATTAACTTGTTATCCATTCTACTACGAAAAGAGCCTGACAATCTAGCAGGGTAACGAATGGCATCTATGTATTTACTCAATTCTTCCCAGGGATATGTACTCAATCTATCCCAACTATCTAACTTATATTCACGATTGAATAACTTAGCAACTTTTATAGCAGCAGCATCACTGCCCAAATTCAATACTTTGACACCTGGTTGTATTTGATACAATGATCCTTTAGGTGATATCCATCGTGGCATATTGTAATAACACCATTCTACCCATTCACTGGTATATCCTACATCACCGCCGCGATTAATAGCAGTACTAGTCCATAACTTAGCATCAGGTTTAATGTCTTCACCTAATGCGGTACGGTCTAATTTTGGCATATACAATTGAAGACGATGCGTTTTACTAGCAGCCATTTTATTGCCAGTTTGTGTGGCAAGATCAATCAATGCCTGTAATTCAGGTGATATACTTTTATCTTCAATTGCAAATTCTGTGTATTTCATTTTTAGTCTCTGGTATCAACTTACTATATTCACCTTTGTCGAGATACAGTTCATTTTCTAATCTATATTCTAGACTGTTTAATTCATTCCAACGATCTGATACAGTACTTATATACTTACGGGCAAGTTCTGGATTAGTTTTTTGTAACTGTTCCAACTTGTAATTCATTTGCGCTAATTTGGATTTTATGCCGGCAAGTTTTTGTTTCTTCTTGATAATTTCTGGATTAGGGCGACGAATATAATCTATACTACCACGTAGTTTTGAACCAGCAGGTGTAGTGATACCCCAATCTATTTCTTCATCTGGGCTTAATTCCTGTAATGCTTTTAACATTTGACGAGCAATACGGCTTCTTCTAAATTCTGGAGCAACATAGATCATATGTATTGAAGGACGATCCCGATATATGGAATAGTTTAAGTAACCTACCTGTTGTTCAGGTGTTTTGGCTATTAGTGTACCTTTATATCCGCCACGAAAACCGTCTTCAACATTGTTGACGATTTCTAGTCCACTAATATCTTCATCCATAATCTCATATGATCGCATACTTGTCCTTACATTACATAAACTTGGCCAACACTATTGCCTAAGACATCATTGAACATTAATTCCATATCACGGGCTAATATTTCACTAGCCTGTCTGAGTTCAGTTTCATCACGGAATTCAGGCTTAATGTTCAAGTATTTACTAGGGTTACCAAATACTTTACGACCATAACCTAAGTTAGTTGGTAGTGGATTTAGTGTGATAGTTCCAGTGCCTAAGTATTGTGCGAATAGTTCGTACATGAATTCATATGGGCGACGAATTTGTCCAGTACGACTACTACGTTGTGTGCCGATAGCATTGAATAGTGCGTTGTATTCTGGTGTTAAATTGAAATTAGGTTGATCTGCTTTACGAAAATAAAAACCAACTTTACCATAATATTCATCCAACAGACGATTGACAGTTGAAAAGAATAGTTTTTCAGTTTCCTGCCAGGCACTCCATTTATCCCGTCTTGTTCCTGCCTGTATAGCATGTCCAAAACGATGTGCCATAATCCATGGAGTCATCATGACTTTTTGATCACCGCGATTGCTGACATAAACTACCGTGATAGCATCATCATGATTGTCTAGTATTTTTTTAGCATCCTCTTCGCCAAATACTTTAACAATCTGAACAGGTGTCATGGGACCATATTCTTGATATTGACCTAACCCTGGTTTATTAGCAAAAAATAAACGAAAATCGTATGGAGTTTGTTCAAAAAATTTAGCGGCTTTTAATTCACTTTTAGGATGTGGTACTAATCGTTTATCTACGCCACGAAATCCACCTGGTTTATCAAAGTCACCTAATGTTTTATAACTGGCTAGGGCCATTTCATCTACAGTGTCTTCTGCCACACCTTTCCTACCAATGATATCTTTAATTGCAGTTAAATGCCCACCACCAGTGACATATACACCGGACTTTCGTGATACTAAAAACTTATCTCTGAGATCAGTGGCCTGTTTAGCCACCTTACCTGCTTTGTAGGGATATTCCCACCAGTTTTCGGGCCAGCTTAATTCACTGCCTATTTTGAAGAATTTTTTTACATTAGATTCGGTAGCAGGTTTTTTACTCATCTCTACAAAATCATATGGTCCTTCACTGATAGCACTGAGAAATTTCGTCAATTGTTTGCTACCAAATGTCCTGTCAGGAAAATAATTGGCCTTGGGTTGACTGTCTAAAATTCTTTTAAATATGCTTACTTTAGGATCAAATCCTATCTGACCTTCAACAGTATTATTTTCTTTTATGTTGGCAAATAACACATATAAAAATTGGTACGGATAACCTTTTATTTTAGATGCAAATAGATCATCGTCCCAACTACCTCGATAACTGTCAATGACTTTTTGAGTACCTTCTCTGTCCATACCATTACCTTCATACCAAGCACCATACTTGTCAGCTAACTCTTTGACTTTTTTTGCATCTTTAGGGTCAAGTCTCAAAGGCTGTCCATGTTTTATTCCTACAATAGCAGTGCGATCATTGAGGTAAATTACACCTTCTGGATCGACTGGTTGGTCTCTACTTGTTTTTTGGCCTTCCGCCACACCTTGCTGATCAGATACTTCGTCAAGTTTTTTTCTTATAGCATTTATTAATTTTTGATGAGTACCAGATAATTCACGGTTTGATTCAAGATATGACAACATATCTTCAGTTTCTTTCTTATATCTTGATCTCCATTCTGGAGTTTTAGCAGTGGCAATATCTTGAACATTATCTAATCTGTCAGCCAGTTTAATCACTAATGCCCAACTGGTCAATTCATGTGCCATTTTATTAGCAAGATATTTACTCTTTCCCACTTCCTTAATCTTTTCTAAATCACTTGTAAGTTCTTTTACAAGAGATGCTGTTAGCCCACCGAATAAATCTTTTAATGCTTCGTGTGTAGTATCAGTATCTTCTAAGGTATCGTGTAATAGTGCAGCATCAATTAATGCTTCAATATTATGACTTTGTTTATATTGTTTTACTATTTCAGCCACTCTCATAGGGTGAGTAATATATGGTTCACCGCCAGATCGAGTTTGTCCAAGATGGGCCTGAGTTGCAAACTGTAGGGCCTTTTCACTTTCCGCCACACCTTCTTCCCAAACATTGACACCTTCTCCGCGATTTTTATCCCAAAACCTTTTACCCATACTAGTCTGATCACCGCGAATAATACGAAATCCTTGTGGTAAACTCTTTACCCAATCATACATCTTCTTAGCGATACCACGACCTCGATATTCTGCATCCACTGCTAAATCATCTGGTATTAAAAGTTTTCCATCACGGTTGAATATCACATACCCAATCTGTTTGCCATCAACTATGGCTCGTATATCAACATTAGCGCCATCAATACGGTAGTCTAATACTAGGTCTTCGTATCTGACTCTGGCTTCTACTAAGTTTGTTTTTGTGATTATTTCTTGTACTCTCATTTTAAGTCCTTAAATACCCCAGTCATATACCCAAAATGGGTCAGTGATCACAGGATTACCGTCACTGTCTATCATGAAATTACCATAATGTAAATCTAATTTATAATCATTATACTTTGCTAGTTGATACAAATTGAATATAGTTTTGTACATTTTGGTTAATCCCTCTCGGCCCAAATGTATGATTAATTTTTCTAGTCCATATCTTACTCGTTGCCCTTTCTCAATCTCATCTTCTAATGACTTTATATATCTATTTACTGGAACATCATTTTTCACATTACTTGACATATTGGCTAGTAAAGAATCCCAACCTTCAGCACCTTTTTTAAATTTAGATAATCTTTCCATTCTTATTTCAAGATATGGATTTTTTAACTCACCAAATTCAAACAGTTTGTAATCATATATCTCGGGTAAAAACTCATTAGTTGGATCTCTCTTTATAGCATCATAAAAAGTTTTAAAACTTTTGTGTTTGGCTGTCAATTTACCACTGTATTCGCCCTTGGGAGTGGTGCCATATATCTTTAATACAGTATTACCATCAGGCTCTAGAAAAGCCATTTGATCAACACCTTTGCCCAAATATTTGTATCCTTTGTCAAGAAAAAACTGTTTGATACCTGGATCAAAATGGGCTTCAATGATTATTTCTTCTGCTCGCATATTATCCTATCCATGACGCTACTAAGGTGACAAATTCATCAACATCGTCAATGTCTTGTTTATGATAGATTTTTACACCAGACGCATATAGTTCTTTGGCAATTCTATCTTTTAGTTTTATCTCTTTGGTCTTAACGGGAAATACAAATGGCACATGATCATTAAATTGCATCCTGCTGTAGTCTACCAGTGGTTGTGCTCCTAGCTTTTTGATTTTTCGTTGATTGTCTTTAATTTCGTCTTCGTTCCAGTTATTAGCGAACTCAGAATCAAATACCCCACGCATTAACTCAATTTTTCCACGAACCAACACACCTGGTGTTTCGCTTAGTTTTGCCCACAACCCAATAGCCTGTGGTGTTTGTGTAGTATCAGCAACTATAGTAAAGCCTTGTTGTAATATAGTTTTGTACATCAATACACCTACGCCACGCCCACGATAATTACTGTCTAATACAGTATTGCTTACCTGCCAGGTGTTTTTAAATCCTGGAAGTGTATATCTTCTTAGTCCAATATAGCCAATGTATCGGTAACCTTCTTCAGTACGAGCAAAAAAGTCAAAGCGTTTATCTGTGCCAGTTAGATTTATACGATCACGCTCACTATAGCCAACTTCTTTAAATCCATATTCGGGATTGTCTGGCATAGGTGTAATATCTTTAGTAACAGTGTCACTGCCGCTATACCAAGGTTCATTATCACTTTTTGTTCGCTGAATTTCACTTATTTTCATAGTTTTATCTTTTTTATTAGCACGATCTAGTTTATCTATTGCAGCAGCCACATCCATCCAATAACGATATTGTGCGGTATTACCGTCATAACTATGAGCATGATCTACTGCGCGTTCATAGGCAGTATATTTTAGTCCACTGTAGTTTTTAAACATGCGGGCAGCAGTTGCTTCTACATCACCTAGTGTTGTTTCGGTTATGATGTCATGTACTTTCATCCTACATACCTCGCTATAAGTCCTGTACTACTGCCACCACCATACACTTTTACACCAATACCTTTTACGGCGATTTCTAATTCACGCTTGTTAGGCAACTTTTCTACAGGGAATTCAAAAAACCAACTATGTTTTGTTTCGCCTAGATATGTACCACCCACTTTGCTAAAAAATTTAGCCATTTGATTATCGCTATAGTTTAAAGCAAGATTAGATATTATACCTTCGTTTTTTCTAATCTTAACCCATCCAGTGACCTCAATATCGGATCGAGATTTTAGATTAGCCCACATAGCACGACCACCTGGACTTTGACTATCACCTGCCATTAATATGCCATCTAATCCACTAGGGTTTGGCAGCATGAAACCATCATAAAGATGTTGTGCCATGCCTTGTCCGCGGAATTCGGGATTAACACCTATAGCACCTACACCATATATACTTTTTTGATAATAATTATCAAAGTCCATTTTATGTGCGTTCAAAGCACCAACGATTTTCCACTGAAAGGGCACTTCCCATTTATTGTAGTGAGGTGCTTCATCTGAATTTTTTACGGCAATTAAGGACAGTGATGATGATCTATACTCTGGCTGTACGCTGTGAAAGAATGGGTTATCACCGGGAACTTTCCTCCACTGATCTGCGGCTAAGTTTTTATACTTATGATGGTATAGAACTAAATCATCACTGGGATCATAACTGCGGATTTTAAAAATTTCGTTTATCTTCATGATTGTGCTTGCCTATATCCATAACCACCGGGTGAGTTAATACCTCTATTAATTAAGTATTGTCTGAATACTGCTCTTTCGCTGCCTGGCATGGCATAGAACATTCCTATAACTTGATTGGGATTGTCTGCTCTATATATTTCATATCGTGGTTCTGTTTCATTGCGTGGTTCCAATTCATTACGCAGTGTATCTAAATCATATGGTCGAACGGGTGTTGCTCTCAATCTACCTGCTGTTACACCTTGACTTACCCATTCTGCTGTGCTATCTAATGCTCTTTGTTTTGCTTCTTCAGCATCTTTTCCGACTACTTCAATAGTGTAACTAGAGCCTGGTAATTCAACCTTCCACCAATATTTTTGACCACTGGCAACTCCTCGCGCTACATTTCGGCTTGTTTGTGCTTGACGAACAAAACTAACTAATGCTGTTCTTGGCATTTCACCTGCCACATACTTAGCAAAAAGCTGAGTAATATCACCTTGCTTTTGAGTATGATTTTCTAATAGTTTATACAGTTTCTTTAAGTATTCTTCACGATACTTGTCTGGATTACTAGCAGCATCTAGGGCTACTATAAATCGTAACATAGTAGGTTTAACTTGATCCCAAAATCTATCATCTAACCAATCGCCACCTGGACTACGGAATTCAATATATTTGTCTTTGAAGTTTACACTGAAATATTTGCCTGTGTTAGCACTGGCAATACTCTGAGCACCTAAATGGGCAAGATACCTACGCATCTTGTCAAATATTTCTGGAATTACATCAGGTTTTTCTCTAACTGCCAGATTTACATAATCAAATGAACTTTCGGCGTATGTATTACTACTGCGATTGAATACATCTAATACATAGTTGTCACCTAGCAACAATACTAATTTTACATAG
>Ga0169931_10012124_pt1 | contig 12007 bp, 8 predicted proteins | sample Kivu_15m_20L_FD_129675 | JGI IMG/M metagenome (GOLD analysis project Ga0169931, IMG submission 129675) | Freshwater microbial communities from Lake Kivu, Western Province, Rwanda to study Microbial Dark Matter (Phase II) - Kivu_15m_20L... | ecosystem: Environmental > Aquatic > Freshwater > Lake ...
AGCAGGAGCTTCGCCCTGGGATGGTGAAACGGTGTTAAGGACACTTGAGATCGTCTCTCGGATTTCATGCAGACGCGCTGGCGGGCATCTTGCTGTACCAACTCTTACTTCATGCAAAGCCGCCAGGGCGCAAAGCTGGAATTGTTTGAAATTTGAACCTTCTGTCCTTCCTTTGCGTCTTTGCGCCTTTGCGTGAGACCAACATTTCTGACGACAACCGGCAGCGGAAGAGACGTCAACTGACAGGAAGAGCAAAATACTCCAGCTTTCCCATTCTCACGCCGTTTCACCATCCCAGCCTCGCCCTCCCGCTGCGGTTCGTTCTGCACAGAGTGCGGCGGCGGAGATTGCCGCGAAACTGAGGCCCTCTGCAAAAAACAGCGAATGAGTGGGGGGACTGACCAAAAGAGTGGGACTGAACGCAGCAGAGATAAACGCCCTGAAGTCTCTACTTCAAAGGCTTTAGAAAAACGTCCCCGGCGGGATTCGAACCTGCGACCTTCGGTTTAGGAAACCGACGCTCTATCCTGCTGAGCTACGGGGACTTGATGGGGGAAGGATAGCTGGAAATCGGAAGGTTTCCACGTTCTGGGGCAGGGAACGGTTTGGAATCGTGGGAAATTAGGGGGATGAGTGATCAGGCGCTGCGGCGGAAGGATTCTCTGCCGTCGAGGATGGAGGAGGCGTCGAAGCGTTTGCCGAAGTAGCGGGTGATGGCCTGGGGGTCGCTGAGGACTTTTTCGGCGTTGCCGGAGACGAGGACTTGTCCGTCGCAGATGATGTAGGAGCGGTCGGTGATGGTGAGGGTTTCGCGTTCGCGGTGGTCGGTGAGGAGGATGGAGATGCCGCGATCGCGGAGACCGCGGATGATGTCCTGGATGCTGTGAATGGTGACGGGGTCGATCCCGGTGAAGGGTTCATCAAGGAGGATAATTCGGGGTTCGCTGGCGAGGGCTCGTGCGATTTCAAGTCGGCGGCGTTCGCCGCCGGAGAGGGAGCCGGAGAGTTGGGCGCGTTTTTCGAACAGGCCGAATTCTGTGAGGAGCTGGCGGGAGCGATCGAGGCACTGTTTGCGGTTGAGTCCGTGGAATTCGAGGATGGCGAAGAGGTTTTGTTCGACGGTGAGTTTGGAGAAGATGGAGGTGTCCTGGGGCAGGTAGCCGAGTCCATGCCGAGCGCGCTGGTACATGGGCCAGTGGGTGACATCGGTGCCATTCAGGAGGACTCGTCCCTGAGTGGGTGCGATGAGACCGCAGGCCATGCGGAAGCTGGTGCTTTTTCCGGCACCGTTTGGACCGAGCAGACCGACGATTTCGCCCTGATTGACGGTGAAGCTGACACCATCGACGGCGCGTTTGCCCGGGTAATCCTTAACGAGTCCTTCGCAGGCGAGCAGTGGCATGGGGGTTCTCGGGAGAGATTTGGCGAGAGTGTGCGTGGGGCAGAGTGGTATGGGAGTGTAGAGGATGGTGTGGAGTTGGGAAAGGTTTTTTTGTTTGTGGCTCGGGGTGTTGTCTGGTTTCCCGCCTGAGGTCGCCTATAAAGCAGGGACGTAAGACCGCAGATACACGGCGATTTCCGCAGGCTGGGAAGCAGACACGGTGGAGAGCAAAATGGGGCGAGTGGCGATTTTGGGGGCATCCGGAACGATTGGCAGCAAGCTGGCGATCCAGCTTTCGGCGCGGGGGCAGAATTTGTTGCTGACGGGGCGGAATGCGGACCGTTTGCAGGAGGTGGCGGGAGCGTGTGGCCAGCCTTTCGCTGTCACCGACTGCAGTTCGTCACAGGCACTTGAAGAGGTGCTGCGGCGATCGGCGGAAAGCGACGGTCCGTTCACGGGGATTGTCAACTGCATCGGTTCGGTGGTGCTCAAGCCAGCGCACCTGACATCGGACGACGAATTTCGGCAGACGGTGGAGACCAATCTGTTTACGGCTTTTGCTGCTGTGCGTGCGGGGGTGAAGTTGTTGCGGGAAGGGGGGGCGGGCGGCAGTCTGGTGTTATTTGCATCTGCGGCAGCGGAGGTGGGTATTCAGAATCACGAGGCGATAGCGGCTGCGAAGGGGGGCGTGATCGGTCTGGCGAGGTCTGCCGCGGCCACTTATGCGGGTGCGAATATTCGAGTGAACGTCATCAGTCCGGGGCTCATTCGGACGGAAATGACGCGGCGAATCTGGGAGCATCCGGGGAGTGCAGCGGCGTCAACTGCGATGCATGCACTGGGTCGTCTGGGCGAGCCTGAGCAGGTGGCATCGCTGGCCGCGTGGCTGCTGGAGCCAGCTCAGGACTTTATCACGGGGCAGGTGATTGGCGTCGATGGTGGACTTGGACATGTGCTGGCACGGCGTGGCTGACGTGTCCCGGCAATAATCGAGCCGGCCTGATTTATATGACGCCGCAGGGCGGCTGTTTTCCTTTGTCTTTCGCGGGTCATTTTCCATGCAGGCTGCCATTATTTTTCCTCACCAGCTTTTCGAGCAGCATCCTGCACTGAGGGGCTCTGCAGAGGTGTTCCTGCTGGAGGACCCGCTGCTGTTCAGTCACTATCGATTTCATCGCAGCAAGCTGATTCTGCATCGGGCGTCGATGGCGATTTACGCAGAGGGTCTTCGTCGAAGCGGCCACAAAGTGCATCTGGTGGAGGCTGACAGTCTGCGGGTTGGTCGGGGTCCCGGAGAAATTCTGCGGGAGCACGCGGTGACGCGGGTTCATTGTGTGGATCCCTGCGACGACTGGATGCTGCAGCGTCTGCGGGCGAGCCTTGAAGCGGCCGGCATTGCTCTGGAATTGCTCAGCGATCCCCACTTTCTGACCCCGCCGGCGTCATTTGACAGGCTGAATGCAACTGGAAAGAAGTGGTTTTTTACGGACTTTTACATTGATCAGAGGAAGCGTCTGGGAGTGTTGCTGGACGCCGCCGGGAAGCCACTGGGAGGCAAGTGGAGTTTTGATCCGGAAAACCGAAAGAAGCTGCCGCGGGACGTGCGGGTTCCGCCGACATGGCAGCTGTCACCCGGGAATTCGGCATTGGAGTGCGATGCGGTTCAGTCGGCATCTGCGTGGGCAGTTCGGGCGTACTCTGATTCACCGGGGGATGCGAGCGATTTCAACTACCCTGTCAGCCGTGCTCAGGCATTGGCGGCACTGCAAAAATTTCTGGACGAGCGTCTGGCGGATTTTGGTCTTTATGAGGACGCGATGCACACTGATCACGTGGTGCTTTTTCATTCGGTGCTCACACCACCTCTGAACATCGGGCTGTTGTCCCCTGAAGAGATCGTTCGTGCGGCGCTGGAGCGTCAGAGCGATGTGCCTTTGAATTCTCTGGAGGGATTCGTTCGGCAGGTGATTGGTTGGCGCGAGTACATCCGCGGGGTGTATCTGCACCATGGTCGCCGGCAGCGGTGCCGGAATTTCTGGGGCTATGAGCGTCGTCTGCCGACATCATTTTATGACGGCACGACGGGCATTGAGCCGGTGGATCTGGTGATTCGGCGAGTATTGAGTCATGCGTGGTGTCATCACATTGAGCGGCTGATGATTCTGGGGAACTTCATGCTGTTGTGTGAACTGCATCCGGATGACGTTTACCGGTGGTTTATGGAGTTGTTTATTGATGCCTACGACTGGGTGATGGTTCCGAATGTGTACGGCATGAGTCAATACGCGGATGGTGGACTGATCACGACGAAGCCCTACATCAGCGGATCGGCGTACGTACTCAAGATGAGCAATTTTGCACGGGGTCCGTGGTGTGAGATCTGGGACGCGCTGTACTGGCGATTTGTGGATCGCCATCGCGACTTTTTTGCCGGGAATCCGCGCATGTCGATGATGGCGCGTCAGTGTGAACGTCTGGGGGCGAAGCTGACGCAGCACCATCGTGTGGCGGAAAGGTTTCTTGAGCGGCTTTATGCCTGAGTTCAGTGGGGATGTGTGGGGTTGGAATGTGATCTAGGCCTGTTTGGCGACGAAGTCCGCGATGTTTTCCGGGGAACTGTCGGTCAGGAGTCGAAGTTTTGAGGAGGCGGCTTGAAACGCGGCGACGGCGATGGGCAGCGAGCTTTCGGTTTCTGCGGCGACTGCGGTGGGAAGCGGGGCGCAGAGTGCGAGCAGTGCCGGGAGGTCACCATATTTGACGGCGCCCGGGAGCAGATTGGGATCGCGAATTTCCGTGATGGAGGCGAAGCGAAACTTCTGTGTATCGACGGCGAGGCTGGCGAGCTGATTGCTGGCGACCGCGGCTGCAGCGATTGCGTGTGCGGCGGCGCCGTTGAGTCCGACGAGATGGACTTTCCGAGGCTGGCGTTCGTGGAACACGGTTGACGCCAGGAGTGTGAGAATGTCGTGGACTCTCTGAGCGAACAGCGAGTGATTATATCCCAGAGTGTAGCCAGCGAATTCGCGTGGATTGTTCACTCGGGGGCTTTCCTTGACTGGTTGTCCGTCAGCGGTGAAGGCGCCGGTGAGCAGCAGATCGATGGAGCCGACTGCGAAACCTGCTTTGAGGAGACCTGCGACGGCTGGAATTGGCGCACCATCTGCGTTGTTGACTTTGGATTTGCCGTGACCGTCAATCCAGAGCACGGCCTGCTGGTTCCAGTTGTCGGGGAGCAGCCAGAGGCAGGGAAGAACTTCCTGATGGGCATCAAGATGCAGGAGTCCGTTGAATTGTGTGATGCCGGCGGCTGAGGTCTGATCGAGTTTTTCAAAGCGAGTGCTGGCGGCGGGCGGGAGTTTGCGTCCGATCATCACTTCGAGTGCTCCGCCGATCACGCGGCGAAATTCAGCGAGGCTGGCGGCGTTGGTGGGGTCCAATTTTGTGATCTGTTTCTGTGAAGCATCTGCGAGCGACTTCATCAGTGCAGCTTCAGCGGCCTCGGTGCGATCCGGGGCGGGGTGTGCTTCGCCGAATACGGTGGTTTCCTGCTGCGTCAGTGGCACGTAGGGGCGTTCGGCAATATTTGACAGCCCCAGTTTCAGCATGCGGTTGAAGAAGTCATACATCATGAGGCGGCTGGGGAGATTGTAGTTGTGCGGGAACTTCATGTATTTGGCCTGGACGTTGTCGGGTGCCCCCAGCATCGAGTAGTGTTGTTTGAGTTCCGGGAGTCCTTTGGTTTCGATTTCGACGGTCCAGTCATCTGCGCCGGTCATGGCGATCGGTCGGGGTGCTGCGAGAGCGGCGAATTCGATATTGCCGCTACCCACTCGGAGATACGACGCATTTTCACAGGTGCATCCACCCTGCATTGCAGTGGACACCATGACCGCCGGGAATGCGGCTGCGACACGGTCATCAAGGGCAGTGAGAATGAACGTCTGTGTCCCGCCGCCGCTTGCGCCTGTGCAGCCGATGCGGCTGCGGTCGCAGTCTGGCCGGGACGTGATCCAGTCGAGGGCGCGAATGGAGTTCCAGGTCTGCAGCCCCATGGCGTTGAGGCAGCGAAGTTCTGACTGGGCACTGAAGAGTCCCCAGTGATCCGGCTGGCTGAGTTCGGGGCGTTGTTTGGAGAATCCGTGTGCCAGCTGCTGTGTGAGTGATCCGCCGTCGGCGTAGCCCAGCATGTCGTAGATGAAGACCATGCAGCCCATGCGGGCCAGTTGCACGCAGCGAGCCTGGAGCGGATGGCGGCCACCGACCGGGTCGGTTTCTCCGCCGGACTGCAGCTGGTTCTTGATTTCTCCGTCACCGTGATCATGGAAACGACCATTTGGCCAGTGACCGTGGGGGCAGAGGATAGTTGGGCGAGTGCCGTTGGGGGAGGTGGGTGGGGCTTTGGGAAGGTACAGGCTGCCGGTGACAAGCAACCCGGGACTGCTTTCGAAGTAGACGCGGTCCACGGTGTAGTCTTCCCGTTCGACACGTCCGTGAATCACCGCTTGAATTGGGGGACGTTCCGGCATTGGCCAGAGCCCCAGAGCAACGCTGATCTGTCGAGTCACGTATTCGCGCCGCACGGACCATTCGGCCGGGGTTGCGGACGGGGTGAATGGAAAGTAGCCGTTGAGATCTTTGAGGGCCTGGAGCCGGGCGTCTGCAGGGGGGGCAGCGGGCGTTCCGGCGAGCAGGGAGCTGAAGAGGATTTCGGAAGGCAGGAGTGCGGCTGCCGGGGCGGCGGCGGACAGCCGGAGGAGTGAGCGGCGATTGAGCTGAGGCTGGGACATTGGCGGGAGCTCCATGCGGCAGTGTTGGGTGGGGGCTGGGGGGGGACGGGCAGAGAGATACCGTTAGTGCCGTCACGGGCAACGTAAACCCATGATCGACGAAGCGGAAACCGTGGGGCGGGAGTCTAACGCGTGGCTTCTGAGAACTGAACCCAAACGGCAGGGCAGCGGCAACTTGAGTCGAGGTCGGTGTGCGACTCGGGAATTGTCAAAGTGACAACGTTCGCGGCAGTGAGATTGCAAGAGTGTCCCTGCGACGTGAGTAATGTCACCCCATTTTAGTAATTCGTGCAAATCGGCAAACTTAGCAGAATGGCGCAAAGTCAATAATGACAACGAGTTACGAAATTTCATTTGGTGTCAAATGCAATCGGAATCGAATTGGCACAGTTCTCGCAATGATACTTTCAACATGACAACACTTGCGGATGTTCAAAGGGAACAGCCAGGAATGTGAAGTCAGGGAAGCACATATTTCAGGAGGATCAAGCGATGCTGGTGCTCACAAGAAAAACGTCAGAAACCGTGTGGATTGGATCGGACATCGAGATTCGGGTGACACTGATAGACGGCAACAAGGTGCGTCTGGCCATCTCCGCCCCGCGGTCCATCCCCGTACTTCGCGGCGAACTGGTGGCCCATGAACAACCCCTCGCCATCACGGCCACACACTGAAAACTGAAAACTGAGATCTGAAAACTCAAAACTGAAAACTCAAAACCAAGGAGTCCCCCATGAACACTCAGAAATTCCTTCTCACCCACTTTAAAAAGCTGCTTGCCGGCAGTTTGATTCTGTCCGGCGCGACCTTTTCGATGGCGGATGACGTGCGGTTTGGCGTATTTTCCATGGACCCGGAGCCGGTTGAGGAAGCGGAGGTATCAGCCTTTGAATTTCCGGCATTTCCCGAGCGCTTGCTGCGAACAGCTCCGGTTCTCGATGTTCGCGACAATGGTTTTCGTGGAGTGGATCCTCGCGGATTGTCGGTTCGGCCGGCGGTTGACGAGAGTCGCGATCGCAACTTGGGCGTGCGTCCTGCGAGTGCACGGGAGCTGCGACTTCGACCACGATTGAACGAGCTGCCGTTTGTGAGGCCCGGAGACGACTTCGCTGCTCCCGACAGGACGCGGATTCCGGTCCGGGAACGCTCCGATGGTCCGGCGACGGATCCGTTCATTCCAGCTCCGGTACCTCGCGGTCTGCTGGACGAGGAATCAGAGAAGATCAACGAGCTGCTGACCCGTCGGTACAGCAATCCGGTGACGGTGCGGGTGATTCGATCGCTGACTCCGGCGAAGGCGGTTGAGCTGTTTGCGGAAGTGTCGCGTCGAATTGACGACCGATCACTGGAGCCTACCAGCTACGACGTTCGGGTTCGTCGTGCCTTGCGGAACCTTGGACTGGCGCTTGATAACCCGGCATTCAACAGTGGTCTGGGCCTGTCGTCGGACTCTTTTCGAACAGATGCCTTCCGGGAACTGCTGGGACGTCTGGCGGGTCGTGGTCCGATCACGAGCTACGAGGGTGCGAGGAAGGTGATGATGGAGGTGATGACGGCTGCTGGCAATGTGCCTGGTCTGGGTTCAAGCGTTGCGGCCTGGGAATTCACTTGTGGCAGTGTGGACACACTGGATCAGTTTTCCGGCCTTGAGCCTGAGGATCCGGCCAGTCGCAGTGGTGCGGAGCTGAGCGGTGTTCGGAGTGCGTCGCTGGAAGAGGAGATCACGGGTGTGGGTGTGGAAGTGCGTGAGCATTCTGACGGCCTGGTGGTGATGAAGGCTCTTCGGGGCGGTCCGGCAGCTGAAGCTGGACTTGCGACAGGCGACATCATCACCCGCATCGACGGTCGGAATCTTGCGGGAATGCTGCTGGCAAAGAGCACTGATCTGATGCGGGGCGCTGTGGGGAGCCGCATGACGCTGCGAATTGTTCGCGAGGGTCGTGGCGAAAAAGACGTTGTTCTGGTCCGCCGCCGAATTCGCGTCTGGACGGTGAACGACGTGCGAATGCTGCCGGGTACTTCCACTGGTTACCTGAGTCTCAGCCGTTTTTCAAAGTCATCCACTGCAGAGCTCGACAGTGCCCTGATGGAGCTGCATCGCAGCGGAATGAAGTCGCTGGTGCTGGACCTGCGGGGCAACCCCGGCGGTCTGCTCACGACCTGCGTGGAAATCAGTGACCGGTTCCTGCCATGCGGCACGATCGTGAGTACTCGCGGTCGTCTGGGTGGCGACAACATGGTGGAAAAGGCCAAGTTTGATCGGACCTGGTCAACTCCCATCGTGGTGCTGATAGACGGCAACAGTGCTTCGGCGAGCGAGATCTTCGCGGCTGCGATACAGGAGAACAAACGCGGTGTGGTCGTCGGCAGCCGCTCTTACGGCAAGGGTTCAGTCCAGACACACTTCCCGCTGAATGCGATCGCTGGAGACCTGCGAATCACTACTGCCCTGTTCTATTCCCCGAACGGTCGGAGGATGGCGGGTGAAGGAGTACTTCCGGATGTCACGGTGGAGGACGCAGACGGTCCGGTGAATGGTGACCGGGTTCTTGAAGAGGCACTGCGAATTGCTGCTGACAATCGACTGCGTGAGATGGCTCTGGCCTCCGCCAAATGCCGTCCCAGCGAAGCTCCGACACCCCGCAGTTCTTCGCTGGAACATCTTTCTGACCCAACCCATCTGGCCGTGGAGACTCGCTGAGCATGACCAGTGAAAGCAGAAATCCAGGGAGATTCCGTCATGGTCCGAGCCGGTTGCTCAACAGCCGGTGGATGCGGTCCGCGACGGAATCTCCCTGGTGCAATTGGGGGACTGCTCAGGGGACTTCGTGAACCATCATGAGGTCATGTGTTTCCCCGAGCCATGCGGTGTGACCGACGATGATAATGCGGCTGCCCTGCTGGAGCAGACCAGAGCGTTTTCCCCAGGGCACGACAAACTGCAGCAGGGCATCTGCGGACTGCTGGACGGCGCGGTTGAGGACGGGAGTGACGCCCCAATAGAGGCACATGCGGCGGGCGACGTCTTCTTTGTCTGTAAAGGCCAGGATGGGGACTCGGCCGCGCATGCGTGAGAGGGCGAGTGCGGTTCGGCCGGTGACGGTGGCGACAACGATGAGGTCTGCTTTGAGGTATTCTGCAGCGGCTACGGCGCCGCGGGTAACGGCTTCGGTAATTGGACGTGCGCGGCGGGATTCAGCATCTGCGATCTGTGAAGGAGCGGCGGCCTGAACGAGGACTTCGGCTTCGCGTGCGATGCGGTCCATCATTCGTACGCACTGGACAGGGTGCCGGCCGATGGCTGTTTCGCCGGAGAGCATGACAGCGTCGGTGCCATCGAGCACAGCGTTGGCGACGTCGGTGACTTCGGCTCGGGTAGGCAGATCGTTGTTCTGCATGCTGTCGAGCATCTGGGTGGCGGTGATTACGGGGATACGCAGCTGGTTGCAGCGGCGAATGATCAGTTTTTGCAAGACGGGGACTCGACTGATTTCCGCTTCGACGCCGAGATCTCCGCGGGCGACCATAGCGGCGTCGGCGGCATCGAGGATATTATCGAGGTCTTCGATGGCTTCCGTTTTTTCGATCTTGGCGACGATCAGGGGAGTGGTTCGGGGGTGAAATGAGGCGATGAGAGCCTGCAGCTGTTTGATGTCTGCGGCACGACGAACAAAGCTGAGGCCGATAAAGTCGAGGTTCTGCTGGAGCGCCCATTCGAGGTCGCGGCGATCTTTTTCGGTGACACTTGGAGTGCTCAGGGCTACTCCTGGCAGATTGACTCCCTGCCGGCTGCGAATGAGGCCGCCCTCGCGGACTTTGCATTCGACCCAGTCGGAAGCAGGGCTGCATTCAATGACCTGCAGAGAAACAGTACCGTCGGCCAGCAGGATCCTGTCGCCGGGCCGAACGTCATCGATGAGCGGTTCGTAGGTGCAGGTGAGCTGCGAGGGGTTATCGGAGGAGTTGCCGCGGACGAAGCGGATGGTTGCCCCTTCCGTGCACTGCAGTTCGCCGCCGGGGAGTTCTCCAAGACGAATCTTGGGGCCTGAGAGATCACCGAGAATGCCGACGGGGCGGGCCAGTTCAGTGGAGACGAGGCGGATTTTGCGAACGAGCTCACCGAGCCATGCGTGGGAACCGTGGGCAAAGTTCAAACGGAAGATATCGACTCCCTCCGCGACAAGCTGCCGCAACACCTCGATGGATTCGCTGGCGGGTCCAAGGGTGGCGATGATGCGAGTCTTGACAATTTTCTGCAGCGCGAGCGGGGGTGTCATGTGTGTGTCACCGAGAATGGGGGGGGCTGTCGAATCAGCGGAGCTGATCCGGCAGCAGCGGAGGATTGACGACGTTGGCCGAGAGATTCACTTCGAACCGCGAGCCCGGTTTGGTTGAACTATTGGAAAAGCCGCAGTTCTGCAGGAAGAAATGATCTGCACCGACTCCTCCGGCAAAGTCCAGTCGATGTTTCTGACTGCCGGTTGCATCTGTGGAGAACCGTGCGGCCGTACAGGCGTGCCAATTGCCGTTCGCATCGCGAACATGAACATTCCGGTATTCCACACGACGACTCAGGTGCCCGGTAGCGGGATTAAAGTTTTCAAGGAAGGAGTGAAATCCAGTCAGAGAAGTCTGTGTATTGGGTCGGCGGAAGCTGGCAATCAACCGCCATGGCGCGTCTGGACTTTCGCTGAACCAGCTGGTGTATACGGTGAAGTTGTCCTCAGCCTGCTGCACTCGAGTGAGAAATCGGCAGGTGACGCCAGCCTTCCACGGGTGGACCAGGTAACTTTGTCCACCGGCTCCTTCGTTCCCGAACTCCCCAACATGTACCCCGTCGCCCCGGGCCACCGTCAGCACTCGCTGGTTTTCAGGAATCTTCCGCGGGTCGTCGGTCTTGTAGGGGCTCCAGACGGAAAACAGAATGCGTCGCTCCGTTTCGCTGTTGACCTGCATGCCAAAGTAGCCTTCTTCGAAACCGTTGGCCATAAAGTACGAGCCAACCTGGTCCTCTTCCTCCGGTACCAGGAGTTCGCTATAGGCGTATTCAAGCGTAACATTTGGGGGAACGTTATATCTGAGATGTACCGATGGACCGCGGCGTCCCCAATAGAACATGTTGCCCTGATTGTCGCGAACGAAACTGATGTTCAGTTCCGGCGTGATTGATGAAATCAGTAGGTTTCTGAAGGTACCGAAACTGTCGCCGGCTTTCGTCACTCCACGAAAATCAAAACGCAGATAACCCGGACCGGAAGCCGCAACCTGTCCAAGCGCGGTGGGTTCCTGAGCGGACGCTGAGAGCGCCGGAGTGAAGGTGTTGTCACCGCAGTCAACTCTGACGGTGGAGGATCGGTCGGCAGTCGCATCCAGCCGGAGTTCAAGCTGGGCAGGTCGATCGACGTGAACGTACACAGACCAGACGTCGTCAGGATTTTCGAGGTTGAGTCCGGATGCTCTCAGATTGCCGTTCCCCGGCACGGGGGCCGTTCGAAACGCATTTCCACCAAAGGGTACTCGCCAGTCACCGCACTCCACAGCGCCGGTACTGAGACAAGATGCCGCAGTGAACAGCGTGAGAAGTAAATGAATCTGCTGGCGGTAGATCCAGATCATGGAATTGCTCCAGTGCGGGTGAACGTCAATCGGTTGCACGTGGAGGGTACCGACCGCGGGGGCGAAGGAACAGTCCAGTCTCCGCGTGGGAATACAGTGCAGACAACGGCACAGAATTTCTCTCACTCAAGACACCGGGCGAAGCCCCAAAGACATTGACTTTCTGGCAGGAGGCGGTGCCGGGAGGGCGAAGCTGGGATGACGAAACGGTGTGAATTCGGG
>Ga0169931_10012125_pt1 | contig 12007 bp, 10 predicted proteins | sample Kivu_15m_20L_FD_129675 | JGI IMG/M metagenome (GOLD analysis project Ga0169931, IMG submission 129675) | Freshwater microbial communities from Lake Kivu, Western Province, Rwanda to study Microbial Dark Matter (Phase II) - Kivu_15m_20L... | ecosystem: Environmental > Aquatic > Freshwater > Lake...
CGTTTCGAACCGAGCTTCCCCTTTTCCGACATCCGGGCCTGGCTGCCGCCCGCGCCACCGCTGCGCCCGCTGGGCTCGCCCTGGAAGCCGGCGCCAGGAGTGTCACCATGTGAGGGGGTGATCGCCTGAGCGGCTCAGACGCGATCGTGCCCCGAGACGGCCGCCGCACCATGTCCATCCACCGCCTTGCCCGCGACCTGGGGCTGTCGATCTCGACCGTCTCCCGCGCCCTGAACGGCTACACCGACGTCGCCGAGGCCACGCGGCAGCGCGTCGAGCAGCGCGCGCGCGAGCTGGACTACCAGCCGCACGCCGTCGCGCGCAGCCTGAAGTCGGGGCGGTCGATGTCCATCGGCGTGGTGCTGCCGATCGACGAGGTCGGTGAGCGCTTCATCGACCCGATGTATTCGCGGCTGCTCGGTGCGGTCGATGCTGTCGTGCAGGACAAGGGTTACCGGCTGGTGGCGACCACGCACAACGTCCACGGCGCCGAGGACGAACTGGCGCTGTACCGGCGCTTCCTCCAGGCGCGTTGGTTCGACGCCCATCTCGTCGTGCGCACGCGTCGCGACGATGCCCGCGTCGCGCTGCTCCAGGAGGCCGACGTGCCCTTCGTCACCTACGGTCGCACGGTCGCAGGCGAGCGCCACCCCTGGGTGGACACCGACAACGAGCAGGCCTTCCTGTTGGCGACCCAGCGCCAGATCGAGTTCGGGCACCGCCACGTGGCCCTGCTCAACGGGCCGGAGGTCTACACGTTCTCCTGGCTGCGCGAGCAGGGCTATCGCCGGGCGCTGGAGACGGCTCGGCTGCTTCCGCATGCGGGATCGGTGCTGCACGGCGACCCGACGGAGAAGACCGGCTACGCCATGGCCCGGCAAATGCTCGCCCAGGCGCACCCACCGACGGCGCTGCTGTGTGCCACCGATGCCATGGCCATCGGCGCGATGGCCGCCTGCCGCGAGGCCGGCCTGGTGGTCGGACGCGACGTGTCGGTCGTCGGCTACGGGAACACCGAAACCGGGGCTTTCAGCGATCCACCCTTGACCACGATCGAGCACCGCGTCAGCGACAACGGCCGACTGATCGGCCAGTTGCTGCTGGCGCGTCTGGCCGGACGTACGGACGCCGTCTGGCATCACCTCGAGCCGGTGGAACTGGTGCCGCGGGCGTCGGACGGTCCGCTGGCGCCTTGAGCCGCAGGGCTCCGCAGCGTCCGGTCTGACAGTGGCAGCGCCTGCAGGCCGCCGTCTCTGCGTGCGGTGACGCCCCTGCCGCGCGCTCTGGCGTCGGCGCGACGGGTGCCTCCCGGCCCTGTTCCGGTGCATGATGTCAGGATGTCCGCCCCTGACGCACCACCCCGCCACGATGAGGCCTGCGCGCGCGGTCGCCGCGGCCTCGGCGGTCGCGGTGGTCGCGGCGGCATCGGCCAGGCGGCCCGAACCGTGGCCTTCTTCGGGGAGGTCATCGTCGCGTCCGCGCGCTGGCTGCGTCGCGGCACCGGGCCACGCGCTGCGCAAGTCCTCGAGCAGATCGACCGATGCGGCCCGGGGTCGCTGCCAGTCGTGCTGCTGAGCTGCGCGCTGGCCGGCCTGCTCGTGGCCTACATGGGCGGCGCGCAGCTCGCGCGCATCGGCGCGCAGGGCTACATCGCCGATGTCGTCACGGTGGGCATGGTGCGCGAGCTTGCCGGCCTGATGACCGGCATCATCCTGGCTGGTCGCATCGGCTCGGCCTATGCAGCGCAGCTTGCGACGATGAAGGCGGGCGAGGAGATCGACGCGTTGCGTGTGCTCGGCGTGGATCCGGTGTCGCAACTGGTGCTGCCACGCCTGCTGGCGCTCGTCATGGTGATGCCGGCGCTGTACGCGCTGGGTGCGCTGGTCGGGGTCGCCTCCGGCTGGGTGGCGGCGGTCGGGGCGTTCGGGGTCTCGTCGTCGGAGTATGTCCAGCAGTGCCTGCGCGCGCTGCGTTTCACCGATCTGTGGATCGGGATGATGAAGGCCGTGCTGTACGCCGCCCTGGTGGCCATGGCCGGCTGTCGCGAGGGCTTGCACGCCGGCCGCAGCGCCCAGGCGGTGGGCGAGGCCACGACGACGGCGGTGGTCAAGGCGCTGGTGTGGATCGTGGCGGCCGCGGCGGGCTCCACCGTCGTGCTGACGGCGCTGGGGTACTGAGTGGCGCACCGGGCCGATTGCGACGGCGTGAGGTCCCCCCGGGCCCCTGTGACGGGGCCGGATGCCGAGGCGACGCCCGTGCTCGAGGTGCACGGTCTCGCAATCGAAGCCGGAGGGCGCATCGTCCAGTCGGGACTGACCTTCGACGTCCGGCGCGGCGAGGTACTGGCCGTGGTCGGGCCCAGTGGCAGCGGCAAGACGACGCTGCTGCGCCACCTCGTGGGCCTGGCCTCTCCGCGCGCCGGTCGCGTGCGCTTGCACGGTCAGGACCTGCACGCGGGCGACGACGCCACGCTGTCGGCCCTGCGTCGCCACTTCGGCGTCATGTTCCAGTCCGGCGCGCTGTGGACCTCGATGTCGGTCGCCGACAACCTGTTGCTGCCGCTGCGCCTGTTCAGCCGTCTCGACGCCCGCTCGCGCGCGCAGCGGGTGCGAGCCACACTGGACCTGGTCGGCATGGCCGACGCGCTGGACCTGATGCCGGCCGAGCTCTCGGGCGGGATGCGCAAGCGGGTGGCGCTCGCGCGGGCGCTCGTGCTCGAGCCCGAGCTGCTGTTCCTGGACGAGCCGGGCTCCGGGCTGGACCCGCCGAACGCGGCGCGGCTGGACGCGCTGATCCTGCGCCTGCGACGCGAACTGGGCACCACCATCGTGATGGTCACCCACGAGGTGGCCAGTGTGCTGGCGGTGGCCGATCGCATGCTCTATCTCGACGAGCAGGCCTGCACGATGACGGCGCTGGCGGCGCCGATCTGGCTGCTCGATCATGGCCCGGTGGCGGTGCAGGCCTTCCTGCGTCGACAGGCCGGGGCCGGACCGGCGATGGGCGAGGGTGTGGTGTGAACGGGGCCGGATCGCGACGGCCCTCCTGGGCGGTGGCGCGCGAGGCGTGGACCACTGCGACGCGGCGGCGGTCTGCGCGCGACCGCGGCATCGAACATGAGGGGTGCATGTGAATCGGGATCGCAACTGGCGCGTGGGCATGTTCGCCTTGCTCGGGCTCGCGGCATTGGTGGTGGCCCTCGTGCTGACGCGCGGCGGCTGGTTCGGCGGCACCGAGCGTGCGCTCATGCTGTTCGAGACCTCGGTCTACGGACTTCAGAAAGGTGCCCCGGTCGTGCTCAGGGGCGTGCGCGTCGGCCAGATCGTCGATATCGGCCTGACCTCCTCGGACCGCGCCGCCGTGTCCTTGCCGGTGACGGCGGAGTTCGACGTCCGGGCCCTGTCCGGGCTGTTCGCCGCCCAGGGGGATGCCGCCAGAGGGGTCGTCCAGGCCTTGGTCGACCGCGGTCTGGTGGCGCGGCTGTCGACGCAGAGCCTGCTCAGCGGATTGTTGTACGTGGACCTGGATTTCGATCCCGACCGACCCCGCCCGGAGGCGGTGTCCGGCGACAGGGCGGTCGCGATACCCGGTGGCCTGCCTCGCATACCGACGGGTCTGACCCGGCTGCAGACCTTGCAGGACCAACTCGCCGGCCTGGACCTGGCGCGCATCGGCGCCGATCTGGCTGCGACGGCCGCCGGGACGCGGGCCTTGCTCGAGAGCCGTCGGGCCGATCGCGCCCTCGACGAGGCGGCTGCCGGTGCGGCGGCGATGCGTCAGGCGGCACAGGCCTGGACACGCGAGGCCGAGCCGCTGGCCCGCGCGCTCGAACGCACGCTGGCCGACGCGAGGCAAGCCATCGCGCAGGTCCAGCCGCTCGTCGATGTGGCCACGCCCGCGCTGGCGCAGGCGCGCACGGCTGCGTCCGACGTCGGCGCGGCCGCCGCGGCGCTGCAGCGCTCCGCCGGCCGCGTCGATGCGCTGGCGCGCTCGGGTGAGACTCTGGCCGAAGACCTGCGCGCTGGCCTGCCCCGTGTGATCGCCTCGGCCGAGCGCGGCGCCGACGCGCTCGAGCGCACGGCCGTGTCGGCCACCGGCGCGATCGACCGGGCGTCCACCGATGTGAGCGCCCTGGTCTCGTCGCTCGGCCAGACCGCCCGTGAGGTCCAGACCCTGGCGCGCGAAGGTCAGGCCCTGGCACGGGACGTGGGCACGGCCGCGCAGCGTGCGACCTCCGCTGTGGAGCGGACCGCGGTGCAGGCGGGGGCCGCGATGCAGACGCTGTCCAGCCAAGCGGGTGCGGCGGCCGAGCGGCTGGGCAGCGCTGCCACGCAGGCCGAGGCGCTGGCCCGCGCGGGTCTGCCGCTGGTCGAGGACCTGCGGGTGCAGTCGGCGCGGGTGGCCGCCGCTGCCGAGACGGCGGCGGCCACCGCCGGTTCGTCGATGCAGTCGGCCGCCTCCGGCATCGCATCGGCGGCCGGACAGGTGGCCGGGGCGTCGACGTCTGCCGGGCAGGCCGTGCAGCAACTGGCGATGGCCGCCCAATCGGCGGTCTCGTCCGCGTCAGCCGACGTCTCCCGATCGGGTGACGCCATCGGTGCCTCGATGCGCCAGCTCGGGGCGGCGGCAGCTCAGGTCGAGGCTCTGGCCCGGGACAGCCAGCCCGTGGTGGCGGACATCGGTCGCAGCGCCCAGCGTGCCGGCGTGGCGGCGGAGGCGGTGGCGGCAGCGGCCGGCCCCGCCCTCACACAAGCTGCATCGGGCATCGCCGACGCGGCGTCCAAGGCCGGCGCCTCCGCCTCGCAGGTCGAGGCCTTGGCGCGCGCCGGGCAACCGATGGTTGACGAACTGCGGCAGAGCGCCCGCCGCGCTGCGGCCGCCGCCGAGCGCGTGGCCGAGGCGGCCGCGCCCGCTGTGCAACTCGCCGGTGCCGGCGTGGCCACTGCCGCAGGGCAGGTCGGCAGCGCGGCGGCAGAGCTGGAAGCGTTGGCCCGGGCCGGACAGCCCCTGGTGGCCGACCTGCGACGCAGCGCAGACCAGATCAGCGCCGCTGCCGCGGCGCTGGCCGGGGCAGCGGCACAGGATTCCTCTCTGCGACGCAACGCCGACACGGCGCTGCAGGAGATGGCCGCCGCCGCGCGCGCGATGCGCGCGCTGGCCGAACTGCTCGAACGCTACCCCCAGTCCATCCTGCGCGGCCGTCCCTCGTCGCCTTGAGCGGGTTTCAGATCCGCTGGTCGCCGACGACGGGGCTCCGCGTCCGGGGCCCGGTCAGCGCAGTCCGACCAGCGGTGCCGAGGCGCTCATCTCTTGTGTGACCGTCGGCAGGCCCGAGATGGCGGTCGAGAGTGTGCCGACCCCGCCTGCGTAGGGGGTGGGCCAACCGAGGACGGCGCTGGCGCGCTCGGCGTGCAGGCGAAGGTGGTCGTGATCGGACGCACCGAGGTGGACGATGCCGTAGCGGTGGCTCCCGGTCCACTTGAAGTCGCGCCCCAGCGCCGCACCGCGCTTGGGGAAATGGAACAGCAGACCGTCGGGCCAGCCGCGGGCGAAGGCGGCGCGGCGTCCGGCGTCGGGCGGATCCGGCACCGGTTGACCTGGAAAGCTGCGATACACCAGGCTGGCCGCCACACCCGCTGTCGGCGCGACGCGGGGCACGGTCGACGGATCCTCTCCCAGTGCCAGAGCCACCGCCATTGCATGCACGTCCACGCCGAGCACGCGTTGGTAGAGGTCTCCGAACTGTGAGGCCATGCGCGGGTTGCACTCGATCACGCTCAGGCGACCGCTGTGCGCGTCGTGGAAGAACTCCAGGTTGAAGACGCCATCGTCGAAGCCGATTGCCCCGAGGAAACGCTGGGCCACATCCAGTGCCTGCGCCTGCACCGCCGCGTCCAGCCGGCTCGGCAGCTCCCACCGCAGGAAAGCCTGCGTGCCCGGCACCATGATCGCGTCGACGACACCCAGCGCGTGGGCGCGGCCGCGGTGCATCCAGCCGTCGAGGTTGTATTGCGCCACGGTCGCTGCCACCGGCTCCTCCATCAGCAGGCGGTGAGCAGGGCCTGCCTGCGGCAGCCGTGCCCGCGCGACGCGGTCGAAGGGTTCGACCAGGCGCCGCACCAGCCATCGTTCCCAGGGGCTGAAGCGGGTGTGGGCCTGCAGTTGCTCGCGGCTGTCGACGCGGCGCGCGAGCACCGAAAAGGCCGCCTTGACGGGCTTCACGTAGGCCGGGTATGTCAGGCCCTCGGGCACCGGCTCGCCGTGTCCGGCTGGCAGCAGAGCGTGGGCGAGGTTGGCCTCGGGCGCGACCTGCTGCAGCACGCGTCGCGCATGCAGCTTGTGCTGCGCCGCGAGGATGGCCTGCGGGCGTGGTCCCGACAGCCCGAGCCTTTCCGCCACCAGTGCGGCGGCCAGGGCTCCGAACTGCTCGTGGTGCGACAGCACCGCTTGCCAACCCAGGCGCCGCCCGCGTCTGGCCTGCCGATCGGCAAAGCGCTCGATGTCGAAGCCCGCCAGACGCAGCTGGCTGGGGAAGGAGAAGAGGTCGAACCCGGCGGTGTCGAAACGCGCCCGGCCAGTCGACGCCAGGCGCTGCAGAGCCAGCTGGTCCCAGTCGTAGGCGAACAGCCATCCCACGCGTGGTGTGGGCCTGTTCAAGCCGGCGCTCCCATCGCGTCCATCACGCCGCGCCGCCCTCAGCGCGTCAGCCGACGTCGCGCGGCCAGGCTCATGCCGTCGACCAGCGCCACCAGGGCCAGCATCGCGCCGATGATGGTGGCGGTCTTGCCCATGTGGAACAGCCCCATGTGGAAGGCCAGCATCTGCCCCAGGCCTCCGGCGCCGACCACGCCGAGCACCGCGGCGGCCCGGATGTTGTTCTCCCACCGGTACAGCGTGTAGCTCATCAGCTGAGGCAGCACCTGGGGCAGCGTGGCGTAGAGGAACACGCGCAGGCGGCCCACGCCCTGGCCTCGCAGCGCCGCGCCCGGACCCGGCGGGGCGTTCTCGATGGCCTCGGCGAACAGCCGGCCGAGCACGCCTGCGGTGTGGAAGGCCAGCGCCAACGTGCCGGCAAAGGGGCCGAGACCGGCGGCGATGAGCAGCAGAGCGGCCCAGACGAGCTCAGGCACCGAGCGCAGCGCGTTCAGCAGCAGGCGCGTGGAGACCCGCCCGGGTGCGGGATCGTCCTCGTGCAGCCGACTGGCCGGCAGCGCCAGCGCCAGACCGCCCACGGCCGCCAAGGCCGTGCCCAGCGCCGACATCGCCAGCGTCTCCCATGTGGCGGCGATCACGCGCTGCACGAACGCTGGCTGCAGGTCCGGCGGGAAGAACTCGCCGACGAAACGCCCCATGCTGCGAGCTGCCTCGAGCGAGAAGAACTGCGCCCACTGCAGGTCCAGTGAGGCGAAGCTCGCCACGACCAGCGCGATCACCGCCACGCTGTACCAGCAGGCCCGGCAGCGCGCGTCGAACAGGCGCGGCGGCAGGCGGTACGGTGCATGGGCCGCGGCACCGTCACGGCGGCGGACGGATGGTTCGGATGGCGCGGGCATGGCGCGAGCCTCTCAGGCTCTCAGCCCAGCGCGCGGCGCAGGCCTGCGCTGACGCGGTCGGCCAGCGCGACCAGGGCGACGAAGATCGCCAGCATCGTGAGCACCTCGCCGCCGTTGAACATCTTCATCGAATTGTCCATCTGCTGGCCCAGCCCGCCGGCGCCGACGAAGCCCAGCACCACCGAGCTGCGGATCGCGCACTCCCACCGGTAGACGGTGTAACTGGTCAGCTCGGCCGCGTTCTGCGGCAGCAGGCCGAAGAAGAAGGCCTGAAGGCGCGAGCTGCCGTTGCGCAGCAGGGTCTGCGTGGCGTGCGGCTCGCCGCTCTCCAGGATCTCGGCATAGACCTTGCCCAGCATGCCACCGTAGGTGAGTGCGATCGCCAGCACGCCGGCCGTCGGGCCGAGGCCGACGACGCGCACGAACACCAGTGCCCACACCAGTTCCGGCACGCTGCGCAGGACGATCAGCAGCCAGCGCACCATCTGACGCAGCAGGAAGGGCCCTCGCGCCATGCGGCCGGGCAGCGCCGAGACCGACAGCACCGAGGTCGCCAACAGCGTCAGCGGTACCGCGATCGCCAGCGCCAACGTCAGCCCGGCCGTGGCGATGGCGACCGTGCGCCACGTCTCGCGCGCGGCCATCGCCAGGAACTCGGCCGAGTGGGCGGGCGGGAAGAAGCTCGCGAGGAAATCGCCGGTCACCTCGAGGTTCCGCGCCTCGAACAGAATCCAGGGGCGGAACTCCGTGGCGTGCATCAGCGGCCACAGCACGACGAGGGCTGCTGCACACCAGGACAGGCGGCCCAGCCAGGCCGGGTCGCGTGCGGGCGGGGCGGTCCTGGTGGGATTCATCGTCGCGGGTTCGGGCGCAGGGTGGGCGAGGCGGGCGGGGAAGGATGGGCGCAGGGCGCAGGGCGCAGGGCGCTCGGCCTCACCGACAGTGCATGACCACGGGCGCGGGCTGCGGGGGCGCGTCGGCGTGAGTGTCCGGTGCCGCGGCCTCCCCGCGCAGCTCGTGCTCGAACTGGGCGTACAGCGCGGCCAGGCGCTCGCGCGTGACGTCGGCCGCGCGCAGGTCGAAGGCCAGACGTCCGTCGCGCAGGCCCACGATGCGCGGGAAATGGTCCAGCGCCCTGTCCACCTGATGCAGTGTGGCCACCATGGTGACCCCGCGCAGTCGGGCTTCGTCGACCAGCGCGGCCAGCGCCAGGCGGGACCGTGTCGGGTCCAGCGCCGACAGCGGCTCGTCGACGAGCCAAACCCGTGCCGGGGCAAGGAAGGCCCGTGCCAGTCCCACCCGCTGGCGCTCCCCCCCGGACAGACGGTCCACGCGTTCGAAGAGCTTGTCGCCCAGGTCGAAGCGCTCGAGCGCCGCGTGCGCTGCCGGGATGTCGCTCGGATAGAACAGGCTGCGCACGCTGGCCATCAGGCTCAGGGCGGGCAGACGCCCGGCCAGGACCGAGGTCACCACGCGCTGGCGTGGAGGCAACGGCGGCACCTGCGGCGCGAGGAACAGCTGCCCGCGCAAGCGCTGCAGCTCGCGCCGTGGCAGCGTCCAGGGGTCGACGTCCTCCACGTGCAGGTGGCCGGCCGCGGGACGCATCGCGCAGGACAGCACCTGCACAAGCGTGGTCTTCCCGGCGCCCGAGGGGCCGATGACCGCGAGCTGCTCGCCTGGCGCCACCTCGAGCGTCAGCCCCTGCAGTGCCGGTGCCGCGCCGGCACGCGCGGCGGGATGGCGTGCCGAGACGGCCTGCAGGACGAGTTTCATCGTGGGGCCTCGCGGCGCGGGGGCCGCGCGCGTGCGGCTGCCAGGCGCGGCCCTGCCAGCGGTGGCGCGCCGTGCAGGCGGCGCGTACGGCGCATCAGATCAGCCCCGCGCTGCGGCCCGCCGCTTCCAGACCCTTGTAGTTCTCCGGCACGGTCGGGATGTAGCGCGTGGCGCGGTTGAGCTGCAGGATCTCCTTGCCCTCTGGCGTGGCCGGGTCGAGGTCGAGCAGAGCCTGCTTCACGCGCTGTCGCAGGTCGGCCGGCGAGTCGGCGTGCATCGACCAGTTGTAGTTGAAGAAGGTCGGCGTGGTGTAGAAGACGTTCACCGCCCGGGTGTCGACCCGGTTCTCGTTCACGAACTTGCGCCACACGGTGATGTCGAGCGCCGCGGCATCGACCCGGCCGCTGACCACCGAGGCGATGGTCGCGTCGTGTGCGCCGCTGTAGGCCACGCGTCTGAAATCCCGGTCGGGGTTGATCTGTGCCTGCAGCAGGAAGTGGCGTGGCATCAGGTGCCCGGAGGTGCTGCTCTGCGAGCCGAAGCTGACCTGGCGGCCTTTCAGGTCGGCCAGTGTCTTGATGCCCGAGTCGGTCTTGGCGATGAAGACCGACTGGAACTGGGTGTCCTCCTCGCGCTGTGCCAGCGGCACGATCTTGCCGCCCGAGCGGATCTGCGCCTGCACGTGGGTGAAGCCGCCGAACCAGACCAGGTCGACCCGCTTGTTGACCAGGGCCTCCACTGCTGCGGGGTAGTCGCTGACCGGGGTGAACTCCACTTTCATGCCCAGCCGCCGGCTGAGATAGTTGGCGATGGGCATGAACTTGCGCACCTGCTCGGTGGCGGCTTCCTCGGGGATGGTGGTGACGCGGAAGACCTGCTGCGCGTGCGATATCGCGCCAAAGGTGACGAGGGCGCAGGTCAGCAGCGCCTTCAGGGTGCGGGAGGGGGACAGGCTGATCATGGCGGGGCTCCGGAGGAAGCGGGCTGGGCGGTGTGTCTTGCGCGTGGCGGGCCGTACGACGGACCGTGGGTGTGCAATGTAGGCCGGCCCCCGCATCGCTGCGCAAGCTCGGGTTTTCGCCTTTCATCGACGCCATCCGGGAGCCGGGACCTCATCGAGGGCCACGGTGGCCGTGCTCCGATCGCACGCGCCGCCCCGCGACAATGGCCCGGCCATGCCCACACCCCGCTTCGTCGACCTGCACCGCATCGACGCGCAGGCGCTGGCCGCCGAGGCCGCCGCCGGCCTGCTGCAGCGCCCCGCCGCCGTCTCGCCCAAGTTCTTCTACGACGCGCTCGGCTCGCGCCTGTTCGACGCCATCACCGAGACCGCCGAGTACTACCCCACGCGCACCGAGGCCGCGATCTTCGCCACCCATGGCGCGGCGATCGCGCAGGCCGCGCTCGCGGCCACCGGGGCGGCGCCGGTGCTCGTCGACCTGGGGGCGGGCAACTGCGCCAAGGCCTCGCGCCTGTTCGGGCTGCTGGCGCCGCGCCGCTACGTGGCGGTGGACATCTCGGTGGACTTCCTGCGCCAGTCGCTGCTGTGCCTGCAGCGCGAGCACCCGGCGATGGAGATGGTGGGCGTGGGGGTCGACTTCTCGGCCCGGCTCGCGCTGCCGGCAGACCTGGTCGACGGGCGCGCGCTGGTCTTCTACCCCGGCTCGAGCATCGGCAACTTCGACCCCGGGCAGGCGCTGCGCCTGCTGCGGCAGGCCCGCGCGACGGCCGGCGGCGGCGCGCTGCTGATCGGCGTGGACCTGGTCAAGGACGCAGGGGTGCTGGAGCGCGCCTACGACGACGCGCTGGGCGTGACGGCGGCCTTCAACCTGAACCTGCTGCTGCACCTGAACCACCTGCTCGGCGCCGACTTCGACGTGCGCCAGTGGCAGCACGTGGCGCTGTTCGACCCCCGCGCCTCGCGCATCGAGATGCACCTGCAGGCGCGCGCCGACCTGGTGGCCACCTGGCCGGGCGCGCGCCGCGCCTTCGCCGCCGGCGAGCGCGTGCACACCGAGAACAGCTACAAGTGGACGCGCGCCGGCTTCGAGGCCCTGCTGCGCGAGGCGGGGTTCGGCGAGGTGCGCTGCTGGAGCGACCCCGCCGGCTGGTTTGCGGTGATGCTCGCGGCGGGGTGAGGCCGCCCTGCCCACCCCGCAGGCGCCTTCAACGCGCGCAGCTGCGCAGCCCCGCCGGCACGTCGCTGCGGTGGCCGGGGAAGAAGTTCCGGTAGCGCGGGTGGCGCATGCGCGGCTGGGTCAGGTACGAGGCGCCACGCAGGACCGGGCGGCCGTCGAACCAGGGGGCGGAGTAGTCGCGGTAGGGGTGCGGCACGAAGCCGGGGTAGGGCGCGAAGGGGCTCGCGGTCCACTCCCAGACCTCGCCCCAGCGGAAGGCGCCCGGGTGGGTGCAGGCGGCGCGCTCCCACTCGGCCTCGGTGGGCAGGCGGCGGCCGGCCCAGGCGCACCAGGCTAGCGCCTGCTCCAGGCCCAGGTGGCAGGCGGCCTCGCGCAGGTCCAGCGCGTCCCAGCGGCCGTGGCGCCAGCGTTCCCAGCGCCCGCCCGGGCCGCCGCCGGCACGCCGCAGGTGCGCCGGCGCCGCGCAGGCCCCGGCCTCCACGCAGGGCAGGAACTCGGCCCAGCGCAGCGCCTGGGCGTCGATCTCGAAGGCGCCGGTGGCGA
>Ga0169931_10012126_pt1 | contig 12006 bp, 11 predicted proteins | sample Kivu_15m_20L_FD_129675 | JGI IMG/M metagenome (GOLD analysis project Ga0169931, IMG submission 129675) | Freshwater microbial communities from Lake Kivu, Western Province, Rwanda to study Microbial Dark Matter (Phase II) - Kivu_15m_20L... | ecosystem: Environmental > Aquatic > Freshwater > Lake...
GTGCTTCCAAAATGCCAAGAGATCGGTCGTGGTGGATTTTCGGTTGCAGGGCGGCCAGTACTCGGGGGCGGATTGTGGAAGCTTTCTTTTCCGGCCCCGTTTCCCCACTCTGGTTTTGCGCCAAGTGGAGGTGTCTGCCGGAAACCATATCCAATGTTTCCTCAAACTCCTCCGGGGTTAGGTGTTGGTAGGGATACGCCTTCCTAAAGCAGTCATACAGTTTCCGGACTGGCCAGCAGTCCATGGCAACCGCGCTGACTATCTGCTGGGCCAGTATGTCCAGTGGAGAGCGGGGGACCACCAATGGTTCAACATCTCCATCGATCACCATGGGCATCAGTGCCGCGCATTCCGCCAAGTCCAAATCGGTTTTTGGCAGGATTCTTCCCTTGCTGGTCTGGCCAACCAGATGTCCGGCCCGGCCGATGCGTTGGATGGCTGATGAAACCGAGCCGGGTGACTCGACTTGAACCACCAGATTCACTGGTCCCATATCAATTCCCATTTCCAGGGAAGATGTCGCGATCACCGCTTTCAGTGTTCCCTTTTTGAGGGATTCCTCAATTCCCAACCTTTTTTCCAGCGAAATACTACCGTGGTGGGCCTGGGCCAGGGGCTTTGTCGGATCCTCGTTGATTCCGGCTGTGATTTTTTCGGCAGACCTTCGATTGTTCGCGAAAACAATAGTGGATTGGTGGGCGTTCACCAGCGCCTTGGTGCATTCGTGAATCGCCGGCCAGATTGATTCCATCGGAGTTTTGGTGGGCCCGGATTCGTATTGGGGCCAGGTGATTTGGACATCGAGGTTTTTGTGGGACCCGGCGTCCAGAATTGAAACTGGCCGGTGACGGATCATTTTATTTTCCCCAGGTGACTCCCCCAGGCCGCCCAGAAATCGCGCCACCTCGTCCAGCGGTTTTTGTGTGGCTGAGAGTCCGATGCGTTGCAACGGACAGACACGGTCTAAAAATGGACCTGGCAATCCCAGGCGAAGCGCTTCCAGGCGTTCCAAAAGCAAGGAAAGAAAGGCTCCCCGCTTGTTTGGACAGAGACTGTGTATCTCATCCAAAATCACAGTTTCAACCTGACGCAGGTTTTCACGGCCAGCGGAGGTGAGCATCAGGTGAAGGGATTCCGGAGTGGTGATCAATATATCCGGTGGATTTCGATTGAGGGCACGGCGTTGTTCCGGGGTGGTGTCCCCCGTCCGGACACCAATCCGGATGTGCCGTAAGTTCTCGCCCTGGTGTTCCGCTTCCTTAAGCACTCCGGTCAGTGGTATCGAAAGGTTGCGATGGATATCGTTGTTCAGGGCCTTCAGGGGGGATATGTAAAGGACTCTGATCCCAGGTTCGGCTTGTGATGGGGATTTCCACATCCGATCCAGGCAAGCCAAAAACGCAGCCAATGTTTTCCCGGAACCGGTTGGCGCTAGCAATAGGACATTTTCTCCCCAGGCTATGCGTGGCCATGCCAGGTTTTGAATCCTGGTCGGGTACCCGATTTCCCGACTGAACCAAGATTGAACAGGTCGGAGGAAAATACTGGTTCCTGACGCATCCGTATTGGTTGATTGCTCTGTTTTTGGTCTTTTTTTCACCTCCTGACTCCGTCAGATGAATATTCGGAAGGCGTGGCCCCCTCCGCCAGGAGTTTGGTGGTCCAAGTAGGCGCCCGCACTGAATCAGCGGATCTCCCAATCGAAATACATTGGGCTTCGTGGTAGGTAATGGACCAAGAGCTAGGTGGTTTGTAGGCTGTATGAACAGCTGGGAATGGGATGAAAACAGCCAAGGGTTTACGGGCGACTTCAGCCAAAGGAGTCCCTCTAAAATGGTTGGTAAGACTTGAAGTTTCACACCCGAACTTCCAACGGTTTTGCACCAAAAAACGATAGTAGGCAGAGACCATTTTCAGCCGTTTTGAAGATTTCAGAAGAATATTTTTGCAATCGATGTAAATCCTGGGAATTATATTGAAATCAGTAGAGTTAAAGCGATGCCATATTGTCGCCAAAGATTTGGCTGGTTTCAAAGGAAAACACTTAGTCGTGAGGCGTATTTGATTCGGAACAAATGCAGAAAAAACAGGTGCGATAGATCGCAACCAAAAGCCCCAAGTTACAGATATCAGCCAAAAATCGTTCAATAAAGCCACCTTTGCCTCCAAGGGACTCTTAACTTGGCCCCAGCTAGTTACTGGTATTTTAGGGCATTGGCGGTATCTCCACCCACCAGATTGCCTTGCGAGGCTAGGGTGGTAACGATAGGTTGAAAGGTTCCAAAGGCACTTGAATAGGTGCATGCCCACAGGGATCCATTGAAGGGGACGAAATGGCGCGTAAACCGCTGAACCGTAAGGCTCTTAGGGCTGAAGCTGAAGCCGCCGAAAAGATCAAACAAAGGAAAAAGGCAGAGAAGGAAGCTGAAGTCGAAGAGGATGAGGACGAGGAAGAGGACGACGACCAGGACGATCAAGATGACGATGACGCCGAGGACGACCTCGACGATGACGTATCAGAGGACTCCGAGGACGACTCCGAGGACGAGAGCGGTTCTGATTCGGAGGATGAAGAAGGCGGTCGTCCTCGCAAGAAGAAGAAGGCCAAAGCCGCCAAAGTCGCCAAGGTCAAAAAGCCCAAGGCCAAAACCGGGAAAAGTAAAAAGGCTGCCCGGATGCGGGCCATCTGGGTGGTTTTAAGCAACAACGCCACCAAGGTCGCGAGTTATGACTACCCCAAGGAAAAAGAGGCCTTGGATCATGCTGCGCGTTTAATGAGCGAGAAGAAGCAGGTTCACTTCGTGCAATTGGTCAAAGAGGAAATGCCCGACCAAGGATAAAACTTGCGGACAGGCACAAAGCGAATGGGCCCGGGAAATCTCCCGGGCCCATTCGCTTTCTAGCTAAAGATGGCAAATTCCAATCAGGTTGAACTCTCTTGGACAACGCGTTGTTTTTTTAACATCTCAGTGATGGCCTGCCGCTTCTCTGTCAGGCCGATCACGTTGGAAATGCTAATTTGACGGCCCCCAGTAGTGACAATTAGATCGCCGGTGCCAAGGCCCCAATCCGGGCTTCGGACCAACCGGGTGGCCTTGAGGAGCCAACCCAGCCAGGCAAGGCCCAGCAGGTGGTTACGAAACGGGTCGGTGGGCTGAATCAGAAACTCCACCCCGGCGGAATCGTAGGTAGTTTCCCCTTCGCCCACCTCAGTGACGACTTTGATTTGCCCGGGCACAAACTCGATGTAGATCCGGTGGTCGACCAACCAGAAGGCGATCCCCCAAAGGATGAAAAGGCAAAGGGAGAGCATGATGTAACCGGCCAGATTGATTCGGACGTCCAGCATCAGGACCTTCTCGGCCAATTGGCGCAGTTGTCCGAATGAATACAGCAGAAGGAAAATTATAATGATTGCGGCCAAAAATAGCGTTGCTGTTAAACCGCGCAGGGGCACATTGGTGAAGAAAATGACGAGAAGGATGATGGTGAAATAAATAACCCCGTAAAAAGGGCTTTTGGCTATGATCCGGTCGGTGAACTCGACGCTCCCTTCCGGGTGCTTTTCACTGATCAGGATATCGGTACCCTGTTCCGATTTGATGTTTTTGGTGGTTTCTGATAGACGGGATTCTTTCAACGTCAATTCGGTGGCTACCCATTTCTTGCCGTCGCTGGGCAACAGGGCAAGGCGGTGGTTGTCCAGAAGGGTCAAACCAGCGAAAATCAGCCCGAAAAACCAAATAGGCCAGTAATAAAGCAGCATGCTGTGCTGGTGAACCCGAACACTGGTCCGGTCTCTGCGGGGTTTTTCGCCCATGGCAGCAGGGGTTGGGGTTTCTGGAGGTGTGTCCGTCGCCATCTGAATAGTCCTCTCTCCAGTCCAACCTTCGAACTTGCAAGGTCGTTTCAGTGTAAACCCGCGCAACCGTGCGGGCAATTAACCGGGTAGGCGCAATTGCGGTTAAGAGTTCTTTGTAGGGGAGGCGATGGCTTCTCCCCCCACTTCCACCTGAATGGCCCCGTTTTCGATAATCACAGGGTAACTGGCGATTTTCAGTTTTGGGTTATCCGCCCAGGCCCCATCGCACAGGCGAAACCTCCAGGCGTGCCAGGGGCAATGGACATGGCCGTTTTCCACATGGCCGCCGCTAAGGGCGGCCCCCATGTGGGGGCAAAAATCATCGATGGCGTGAATGCCTCCCTCATGGTGGAACACCGCAATGACCTTGGTCCCCGTGTCCATCACCTTGCAGGCTCCCTGGGGTAGCTCGTCAACTTGGCAAAGTCTGATTCGATTGGACATGGCTCCCCCAGCAAATAGTTCGAGGAAATTTCTCTGCTTTATTCATACCTTTCAGTGAACAGTGTTGGACAGCCTTTTTGTAGAATTGGTAAGGGCTTTTTATCAGGCTTGACGCTGTGGGGGCGGTTTCAGATGGACTTTGAAATCGAGGCCAAATTCAGGGTGTCAGACCTTTCAGGTTTGGCCCGCGACCTTGTCTCCCACGGATGGACCGAATCCAGACCCACGCCTTCAGTCGAGGAGGATTTGTATTTTCAGGGGATTGATCGCGATTTCCGTCAGACAGGTGAAGCATTGCGGGTTCGGGTTCACAATGGGTTGCCTCGATTCACCTACAAAGGGGGGGCGAAGCTGTCCGAAGGGGGTGTCAAAGTCCGGCGAGAAATCGAATTGGAAATGCCCAGGGCCAAGGCGTCCGAGGCTTTTTGTTTTTTGGAGGCCCTGGGGTTTCAACGGGTCGCCCTTGTTCGCAAGACGCGCCGGACATTTGCGAATGGGGAACAATGGCCGGGTATCATTCTGACTTTGGATGATGTGGAGAGTCTTGGTTTTTTTGCCGAAATCGAGTTTCTGTCGAATGGGAGTGAACCGGAGGTGGCTTTGGCAGTCAAAAGGGTTGCAGAAATTGCCCTCCAGTTAGGCTTCGGGGAAAAAGAAAACCGTTCCTACTTGCGAATGCTGATGGAAAAGGCTTGAGCGAGAATTCCAAGCGGGGCACTCATGGAATTGATTCATACCAAAAAAAAGCTGGGAGAATGCCTGGCTGGAATCCGGGGAACCTTGGGTTTCGTTCCCACCATGGGGGCTCTGCATGAGGGGCATGCCGCTTTGATTCGGCAAAGCGCCAGTGAAAACTCGCATACAGTGGTTTCCGTTTTTGTGAATCCGATGCAATTCGGCCCCCGGGAGGATTTGGCAAGGTATCCCAGGCCTTTTGAGAGGGATCTCGACATTTGTCGGGAAACGGGTGCCTCACTGGTTTACGCCCCGGAGCCTGCGGATATTTACCCTTCCGGTTTTGCTACCAGAGTCGAAGTATCAGGGGTGGGAGACCATTGGTGCGGGGCCAGCCGTCCTGGCCATTTCGTGGGGGTGGCCACGGTGGTTCTCAAACTGCTGAACAGGGTCAAGCCGGACAGGCTGTACCTGGGGCAGAAGGATGCCCAGCAGGCTGCTTTGTTGGCCAAAATGGTTTCGGATCTGGATGTGGCAACCCAGGTGGTGGTCTGTCCAACGATCCGAGGGGAAAGTGGTTTGGCCTTGAGTTCCCGCAACCAATATCTTTCCTCTGAGGAGAATACGGTTGCACCCAGCCTACACAGGGCCCTGTTGGACTGTGGCCGTCAAATAAAAATGGGGCAGACGAACCCCGCCAAAATTGCTGAAATGTTTGAAAGATTATTGGCTGCGAATGACGGCTGGAAGGTGGATTATTTCGGGGTGGCCGACCCGGTCACCATGGTGCCGGTGACGGTGATAGATCGACCGGTTCGGCTGCTGGCGGCCGCCTTTCTGGGAACAACCCGGTTGATTGACAATGTATCCGCCGGACCGGGGCTGGAGCCTGGTTGAAAGCTGTTGTTCCAAATCCCGGACATCCTTGCGATTGGATAAGTCATGGCGCATCCGCTGTTCGGCCCCGAAATTCGATTCGCCTTGGACAAGGATGATGCCGAGGGGATGGCGACTTTTTGCCAGGCGGTTCACCCGGCAACCGCAGCGGAAACCTTGGAGGGAGAATTCACCCCGGAGGAAATCTGGCGTTTCCTGCAACAGGCGCCGGTGGAATCACAGGCCGAGATATTCTCCTATTTTCCCTTGGAATTGCAGGAGGACCTGGTGCTGACGGCGGGGCGTTTGCCCATGGCCCGTCTGATCCAGGACATGTCGCCGGATGATCGGGCAGATTTGCTCCGCCGATTGGATCCCAAGGTGACCGACCAGTTGGTTCGATTGGTCGATGAGGCCGACCGACGGGAAATCGCGGCCTTGGCAAGCCATGATGAGGATACTGTCGGCGCCCTGATGACACCGGACTACGCCTGGCTTCCCAAGGGGTTGCGGGTGGAGGAGGCCCTGGAGCGGTTGCGTCTGCAGGCTCCGGACCGTGAGACGATTTATTATGTTTACATCCTGGATGACCACCGCAGGATCCTGGGAGTGGTCACCCTGCGGGACCTGATCCTGGCCCCTCGTTCCGCCCTGATCGATGACCTGATGGAAACCCGGATCCAGACGGTCCTGGTGGATGATGACCGGGAAAAAGTGTCCCAAATACTTGCCAAGTACGACCTGATCGCGGTGCCGGTCGTGGACCACACGGGGGCCCTGGTCGGGATCGTGACCCATGATGATGTGATGGATGCGGTGGTTACCGCCGCCACGGAGGAGGTTCACCGCATGGGTGCGGTGGACCCGGTCGATGAGAATTATCTGGATGCCTCATTCGTCACGGTCTGGCGGAAGCGGGCTGTTTGGCTTTCCTGCCTCTTCGTGGCCGAATTGTTCACATTCACTGCCTTGGCGTCCTTTGAGGACGAGATCGCCCGTGTGGTGGTCCTCAGCCTGTTCGTTCCCCTGGTGATTTCCACGGGTGGGAATTCGGGTTCCCAGGCTGCGACCCTGATCACCCGCGCCATGGCCCTGGGCCAAGTCAGAATGTCGGATTGGCTGCGGGTCCTTCGTCATGAGCTGTTCATGGGATTGGCCTTGGGGCTTACCCTTGGCCTGATCGGATACGGCAGGGCTTTTTTTACCAGCGAGTCGCTGAGGTCCGCTTCCCCTCCGCGAACCGAGGAATTCGTCGTCCTTTTGCCGAAGGGTAGCCCTCACCTGGAATTTCACACCAATGGTCATGTGCACCTGCCCACCGACGCGCGTCAGGAGTTGAAGGGGGCCTCCTCCATGATTCTTTTACCCCCTGAAATGCCGGTCCCGGAACCGGAAACGCTTCCGGGAGGGGAGTTGGTCTACCATTTCCCAGCGAACTGCACGTTTCCCAGGGACCCGATCAGCCTGCCACGTTTGGCCATAGTGGTTGGTTTGTCCGTGGCTTCCATTTGCATTTGGGGAACCTTGGTTGGCTCCATGCTTCCCTTGTTGTTCAAATCCATCAACGTAGACCCGGGAATCGCCTCAAGCCCCTTTGTGGCCACATTTGTGGATGTGACCGGGATTATCCTTTATTTCACCATTGCCCAGGCATTTCTGGTTTGACATGCCCGAATAAAAGGAAAGGAGCCCCTCCGATTGGAGAAGCCCCCGTAGGAAGTCAACTGGATTTCACGCTGCCTGGGAGTTGTTTTGCCCCGGGGTCTCCTTGAATTCTTCCAAAGGCTTGGCTCCCAATAGGGGTGGGGATTCGTTTGATTCAGACTCCCCGTTTTTCAATTCGCGGAGGATACCCGGGGGATCTTTGGCAAGCCGCCAACCCACCAAGGGTTCCTCGGCGAACCGGTCAATCACCAGAAATCCCAGTCCCTCGGTGGTCATGCAGGGCAGGGCGGCAATCCCCTGGACCGGGTCAACAGGGTGCAAGCCTAGGTCCATGGCCTCATCCATCAGTTGGCGACCCAAATTCCGGGATTGCTCCAAATCTTCCTCCAAGGCTTTGCGGCCAAGCAGGAGGCTGCGGTCTGCGCGGCCTTTTTGTTCCCCCATGCGTTGGAGGCGCAATTGGGTTGCTGTTTGGTCCAAAGCCACGGATCGAATGTCATCCATCACCCTGCTGAGGAAGCCCATGGCGTTTTTGGCCTTTTGAGGGGTCCAAAGCATCGGCGGAGAGACGGATGGGGCGCTGGTTTTCCGACGCATGAGACTCCCTCCTTTGATTCTAAGTTCTGGAGCTTCTTCTATGACGCGGGGCTGATACGGAGGGATTTCTTTTGGATTTCGCCAATCCCTCAAAACCGGCCTTAATGTCACTACGCAGGGAAAGCTCCGGGGTTTTAGCCGGAGGGAAAGTTTTTAAAATAATTTGCATATCATTATATATATTGCGGCCGGATATTTTGCCCCATAGGAACAGGTCGGGCAATCCGACCGGCTTCGGCCTTGGGAAAGGGGTTTCCTGGTGAATGACCCACCTCAGGTCGGGTCGATGAACCAAACACCCCTAGAGGCAGGGAAGCATGGCGCAATCCGGGGTTTCACCGTACGAAAATCGTTTCCTCGCGTGGATCAATCACGCGGGGGATGTGGTTTTCTTTGCCTTGGAAATTTCCAGGAACCTGGGGAAGGGTATCCGGTCCAGGTCCATGGTCCCCCTGATCTTCCAGATTGGGGTGAGAAGCTTGGGAGTCATACTTTTTACGGGTGCTTTCATCGGCATGGTTTTGGCCATCCAGGCTCAGATGCAATTGGCTGCCTACGGCATTTCCACTCGTTTGGGCCAAATGGTCAACCTTTCGGTTGTTCGGGAATTGGGGCCGGTTTTGGCAGCAGTGATGCTGGCTGGAAGGGTGGGCGGTGCCATTGCCGCCGAGTTGGCCACCATGCGGATGAGTGAGCAGGTGGACGCCCTGGAATGCATGGGTGTAGACCCGATCGCCCATTTGGTTGCGCCCCGATTCTGGGCCTGCCTGTTGCTGGTTCCGACCATGACCGTTTTCGCCAATTTCATGGGCATGTTGGGTGGCTGGTTTGTCGCCACGGAACTTTATTTTGTCGAGCCTTACCATTACTGGTACCACGCACGCGCCAACACCACTTGGTGGGACCATTTGATGGGCCTTTCCAAGGCTTTTTTCTTCGGCGGGGCCATTGGCTTGTTCGCATGCCATCGGGGTATGACTGCCTTTGGCGGAGCGCAGGGTGTTGGACGCTCGGCAACGAGCGCGTTTGTTGCCTGCTTTATAGCCATCATGGTTCTGGACTTTTTCCTCGGCCTGATGTTCAGCAGGTTGACACCATTCATCGCCCCGGTGGCAAGGGGCGGTTTATGACCCTGGAATCTGATCCGGACCTTCCTGTGGTCGGGGAAGGGGGCCATATTCCCTCCACGCTGGGAGCCCAGCCCCTTCTTGAAATGCGCTCGGTTTCCATGCGTTTCGGCCAGACGGGAGTCCTTCGGGATATTTCCCTGGGAATCGCCGCTGGGTCCAGCGTGGCGATTATCGGCGAAAGCGGTTGCGGCAAAAGTGTCTTTCTGAAGCTGCTGATCGGTTTGCTGACTCCCTCTTCCGGCTCGGTCCATTTCGGAGGCACATCGCTGGCGGAAATGAGGGCCTCCGACCTCATGCGCTTGCGGATGCGTTTCGGATATTTGTTCCAAAGCGGCGCCCTGTTCGACAGCCTGAGCGTCTTTGAAAACATAGCCTTCGGGTTGAGGCAAAAGAACAAGGGGAAGGAAAGGGAGATTGACGAAATTGTGCGTGAACGGTTGACGGAAGTGGGATTGCCGCTCACGGCGCTGCACAGGATGCCAAGCGAGCTGTCGGGTGGTCAGCGAAAAAGAGTCGGTTTGGCACGTGCCTTGGCCATGAATCCTGAAATCATGCTCTATGACGAGCCGACCACCGGGCTGGACCCGATCATGTCGGACATCATCAACGAGTTGATCCTACGGGTGGGTGAATCCCACCCGGGCATGACCAGTCTCGTAATCACCCATGAGATGAAAACCGTTTTCCGGGTGGCTGACCGGGTGATCATGCTGCAACCGCTTGCTTTGGTTCCCCCCGGAGAGGCCCAGGTCCTTTTTGACGGAACCGTTGGGGCCTTGCGTCTCTCACCGGACCCGCGCGTACAGGAATTCATTCGGGGCGACGCCTCCCGGCGGATCCAATCCGCCTCTGAGCGGGACGCGTTGATTCATACACCCTTGGATATGCCTCCGGGAGGACTCCACCCATGAAAGAGCGCAAGATGCGCTTCCAGGTCGGCCTGATGAGCGTCGCCGCGATCAGCATCCTGGGAATCATGATATTTTACTTTGGCAATACCCCGAGGTGGCTACGGCGGGGGACTGAGTATGCGGTTGATTTTCCGGAGGCTCCAGGCATCAATCCCGGGGCCCCGGTGAAACGTTCCGGTATTAGGGTGGGGCAGGTGGTCCGTGTGGATTTGGATGAACAGTCCGGGCATGTGTTCCTGACGCTGTCACTTGAGCAGCCCTACCGTCTGCGGCGGCACGAGGTCCCCACCATCACCACAGGATTTCTGGCAAACGACGCTTCGATTGAATTGGTGGCGGACACGGACCCGAGGCAGAAGGATGTCGACAAGTCGGAAATCGATCCGGCCGAGGTGGTTCTGGGCAAACGGGGAGGCAATGTCAGCGCCCTGATCAATCGAGCCAGTGAATTTGCGCCCATGACGCAGGAATTGATGATGGACCTGAAACGGTCCATGGAGAAGATCGAGAAATTGACCCCCCAGGTTGAAGCCACCCTGGAGGAGATTCGGCTGTTGGCCAAGCAATCCAACGAGGCGTTTCCCGCTATTTTCGAGGATACCCGCAAGGCGATCAGCTCCTTCGAGAAAACGGCCCGCTCGGTGGAACAATCCATTCCGGAATTCAAGAAGCTGGCGACGGAAACCGTCACGGAATACCAGAAATTGGCCAAGGATCTGCGCGAAACCATTCCCACTCTGCGCGATAATGCCAACACCGCCATCACCGAAATCCGTGACCTTGCCAAGGCTGGTCGGGAATTCATGCCGGATCTCAAGAAGGCCACCGAGGAAATTACTGCAACCATCCGGGTGTTTGGCCGTTTGGGTGAACGCGGTGATGTCTGGTTCCAGGCCAACCAGCAAACCATCACCCGCACCATTGATGCCTTGCGGGTGGATTTGGAAAAAGTCGGTGAGCTGTTGTCACCGGAAAATCAGAAGCAATTCTCGGCGTTGGTGAAAAACCTGAGGGTTGGTTCGGACCGAATCGAGGAAATTGGCAAGAACGCTGAAACCGCCCTCCGTGACGCCGGGGACGTGTTCAAGAGGATTGTCACCTTCATCAATGATTTTGATCAGGGGGCCACGGTCAATGCGGCTGGCAAGCAGGCCATGGGTAAACGGCTTGGCTCCATTCTGAAAAATCTGGATGAGAGCCTGGAAAAGGTGAACGGTTTGATGGGTGATGCCCGTGAATTTGTCCGGGTTGCCGGGCAGGCTGACGGGACCCTTCAGCGTTTCATCACCGATCCGGGCCTTTACACCCGAATCAATGAGATCTTGGACCAGGGCCTGAGGCAAATTCCCAGGATCGAAAGAATCCTCCACGACGCGGAGACTTTCACGGACAAACTGGCCCGCCATCCAGAGTTGCTGGGCGTGGGCGGGGCGGTTCGGCCCGGCAACGGATTGAAGGTTCCGCCGGAAACCCGACCAACCACCGGGCCGGGATTCCCGCCGGTCCCGGGAATGATCCTTCAACCCAACAGGCCTTGATCAGCCCCTGTGACTAGCGGCTGGCCAGAGGGGTGCGGTGGAAATGGACATGGACCCAAGCGCTGCCGGTCCATTTCCAGATCCTGGTTTCTGCGTTACTCACGGTACGGGGCCGGCCACCTTCGTCCAGGCATTGGACCAGCCGAACATAGCCAAGAATCCCGGTTTCGCCGATGATTTGGACGTGGGGTTTATGCACCGTGGTGCGGTGCTTGCCCCGAACGCCGCCCAGGTCGAAATAGAACTTGTGGAATCCCAGGCCTTCCACCACCAGGCCTTCCGACTCGGGCTCAATGGCAGTCAGGGCA
>Ga0169931_10012127_pt1 | contig 12005 bp, 9 predicted proteins | sample Kivu_15m_20L_FD_129675 | JGI IMG/M metagenome (GOLD analysis project Ga0169931, IMG submission 129675) | Freshwater microbial communities from Lake Kivu, Western Province, Rwanda to study Microbial Dark Matter (Phase II) - Kivu_15m_20L... | ecosystem: Environmental > Aquatic > Freshwater > Lake ...
CCAAAAAACGACCTTAAGTCTTCGCTTGCAAGGCGAAACAGATTGATATCAAACGTCGCACCTACCATCGCCCGCGAGTCCGTATTCTGAGTTACTCCGTTTTGAACGGGCTTAAAAAGCATCACACCGACTTGCGGCTTCAGACCGTAAATCTCGTCTTTCATGGCCCCTTCTGTTTTGATATCATCGCGCGTTTTCTCCACTCGCATCGGTGGATGGGTTTGCTCGGCTAACGCCGCCGTAGATACGGCAAGACCGACTAACGCCGCAGAAAAAGCGGCCAGCCAGACTCGAGGTTCACCCCAAGTCCGGCCACGCTTTCCCTGCAAAGGACGATTAAATGATGAATTGAATTGGAACATGGAATGCCCTCCTTGATGAAATCAAAGAGTGCAATCCCCAGACCGGTTCGTGCATCGTCGATCGACTGCTGATCGCCGATCGAACGTCTTAGTGACCGCCGCCCATTTTTGGACGTGCGTTCCAAAGCGTCAGCATCAAGATTCCGCCAATCATGGAGAATCCAATCATACTTGGACCCCACGCTCCCCAACCGAAATTCTGAAGCAACCAGCCCATTCCCAAACCGACAAACGAACCACCGACGTACTGCATACCATCGAACATTCCCGCTGCAGTCGCCGCGGCCTTCTTACCGCCGAAATCCATCGACGCCGTTCCCGAGAGCATGGAGTGCACGACACTGATCGAAAAGGAGTTCACCACAAACGCAACAATCACGGCCTCAATTGATGGCGACTTCCAAATCACAGCCAAACAAACCACCTGAATCAAATAGCCTAAAAACGCGACGGGAGTCCGACGGCTTTTAAAGAGTAAGTCGGATATCGTCCCGGCAAAAAACGCTCCGGCGATCCCCGCCAGCACCACGGCAGCTGCGCCTTTTTGGAAAACGGGAGACTCCAAAGGCAGCCCTTGAGCTTCTTGCATATAACGCGGGAACCATTGCTCAAAACCGTGTCGCACAAAGCCCGTGCAAAACTCAGCCACTGCGATGGTGATGGTCACGGGATTCGTGAACACCTTCTTGAAAACATACGAGAAGTTCACCGGACCGGTGTCCCCACTCGAAGCGTCTTGTGTGTCCAAAGGTTTAAAACCCACGTCCTCAGGACCATTGTGGACAAACTTCCAAGTCAAGAAAGTCATCACAGCAACAATCACAGACGGTACGAAGAAGACCCACTGCCACGGAAGAGCCGCAACTAAGATGGCGCCTAAAAAGAAAATCAGCGCCCGGCCACTTTGGATCATGCTTCCAAAAATCGCCGAGAACACACCGCGCTCGCGAACATGAAACCAGCCAGAATTGACTTTAATCAAAGCCAACGCACTGTAGGATTGAAAATAAGAGTTCATCGACCAAACGGTAGCAAAGTAAGCCAAGAGCAACTCACCTGTGCCCAAAAAGCCCATATAAGCGCCCAAGCCGAACAAGAAGTTGAAAATGACTGTGCCTGAGGCGCCGATCAACATCGCTTTGCGACCACCGATACGATCTGCAATCGGACCATTGAAGATCGCAGAGAATCCGTAAATCGAAAGTGCCGCTGTGATGATTGCACCAATCTGAGTTTTGTCCCAACCGTAAACATCCGTCAGGGATTTGTTCGCGAACGAGAGGTTATATCGCCCCATGTACATGGCTGCGTAAGTAAAACCTAAGGTCAACCAATTGATCGCACGCCGTCTCCGGAACTCGGGAGGATAAGGCATCGACAAAGTTTCAGTCGTTGAGCCTGAGGATACCGTCTGAGTGGCAGTAGTCATGGAAAACACTCCTGGAAATGAGGAACTTTCGGTTTTCGATCGCAAAAGAAAAGGAATGAGCGGACATTGCCGCTCCCCACGACTCTTTTCAATAGAAGATCGTAAATTATGATTGAATGAAACGTGCGCGAATCACGTCTCGACTGGAACGACTTGCACGCGCTTCAATCCTACAGACAGGGCTCTTTTACCGGCGAGAAACGAATGAATTTCATCCCCTACCAAACGCGCTGCCCCCTCTGACATGAGGCCCGAAGAAACCCACTGCTCGACCGAGTGCTGACGAGCCCGAAGCAGCGGCAAAAGCTGCGAGGAAGTTGCCACATACTTCACTGCAATTTGATGCTGATCGGCTAGTAAGCCGATGTAACACTGCAGTAGATCAATCAGGCGCTTTTCTTCGTCGGTAGGGATATCAGCACGGACCCGCTCCGGCGCATCCTCAGCGGCTCCCTGAGCCACCCCTTTTTGGATTGCGGCCAGAATCGCCTCACTGCTGTGCTTCAGCTCCCCTTTACCTAAACCCCGAAATGCCGAAAGATGAGAGGCATCTTTCGGACGCACTTGAGCCAAGTCGATGAGAACTTGATCGTCCGCTACCCATCGGCGGGGCAAATTCAAGTGACGAACGCGCGATTCACGCCAACGCATGAGCTCCTTCAATACTGAGAAGCCGCGAGCATCGATTTTTCCACCTTTTGCCAAACGCAAGGACAGAACATCCGGATCGGTCTCATAAAGACCGGGGTCTTCAAATCGAGCCGAAAGCTCAAGCGCCCAATGGCGTCTACCCACTCGATCCAATTCAGCGAGCAATTTTTTTGCTGCGGTCACCAAATGAATGACGTCCGCGTGCGCGTACTCGAGAAGCTGCTCAGGAAGCGGACGCACGCTCCAGTTGGTACGCGCATGACCCTTTTTTAAATTCACTCCCAAGAGACTTTTCAGAAGATTGCCGAGACCAATCCCATCGCCATAGCCACACAGCGAAGCTGCGACTGCCGTGTCCAGCGAAGGGGAAGCCAGCGTTGCAAACGACGTAAAAAGACACTCTTGATCCCCTTGCGCGGCATGAAGGACTTTCAAGATTTTGGGGTTTTTAAAAACTTCCAATAGCGGCGCCAGCCCTGCTTTACGCTCTTCCGAACCCCGAAACGCCTGCGCATCGATCAACCAACTTTGCGTCTCGGTGGCGACTTGAATCAACTCGACCACCGGATAGAAAGTCGACTCCCGAATGAACTCGGTATCGAAAGCAATCATCTCTTCATGGGCCAAAGCCCGAGCTAATTCCAAGATTTGCTCGGGCTGGCTGATCGGCTGATTTAAAGAAATTCGTTCCGCAGAAGTGGGCACCTAGAACTCCCAACTCCTCACTGGAAGAGCACTGAAACGGACTGAGGGGACAGCGGTTGGGTCCAGTCGAATTGAAAGTCATGGCGACCGCCCCGGCGAGAATCCCGACGACGTGCCATCTCCACGTCATCTCCAAAGAGCTCACCGTCGATGATCAAGAAGCCGTGAGGGTGACCCCCTTCGCGTGGGTTAAAATGAACCCAGTGAATGATCGCACCTGAAGGCGATGCAGGGTAAGGGCCTGCTTTCTCGAACGAAGTGATATAATCACCACACGCTTGAACTTTCATGCCCTCTTGAGGGTCCCGAAGTGTTCCGAAGCTCTTGTTGTAGATGACTTCAAGAACGTCAGTATTTTTAGGACCGATTTTGATTTCAAAATGATTGTGGCTGCTGCGATCGGCAAAGATCCGAACCACTTCACCTAAAACGTTAGCCCGCGCTTTGAACTGATTCGGGGTGTTCGTCTTCCAATTCAAGACTTGGTTATTATCGACGTCGAGCGGCTCGCGCTCATCTCCGATGCAATCGGGGGCATCCCACGTCGCCACGTTCACTGGTGCAGGCTGCCGGCGATTCCGCTCCCACTCCCCGCGATCGGCGCGAGCCTCGCTCCATGCGAATCCCGCAACGAGCCACGAAACCATGATGACTGACTGAACCTGGAACGTTTTCCCAAAGAACACGGCAAACCCCCTGTGCTTCAATGTTGAAAATTCTTAGCTAGAGCCCTTGATTGGATATCGACGTGATAGCTTGCTCGCCTTCAAGGGAGCAAGTTCTATTTTTCCCTTCTGGAATTATTCCGTTTCCATTTAGGAATAATAAAAAACAAAGCCAAAAAGCAGAGTAAAAAAAAAGAAAAACAACAAACTCAGGCCCCCCAATGCCCCGTCCGAAAAGCCGTCACGGGAATAATAACGTGGGCCTCCGTTGCCCAAAAAGGTGACCCAGGTTAGCTTTTCGCAATGACCGAGAATGCGCTCCCCTCCTCCCCTTTTTTTCTGATCAATTTATCAGGTCCCGATGCTCCCGGCATCACAGCGGAACTCACGCAAACTTTAGCAGCCGCCCGCGCTCGCATTCGGGATATTGGACAGGCGGTGATCTATGGGCACCTCACCCTCTCGATCCTTTTTGATTTGCCAGGCTCCCCACTCACATTAGAGGCCGCTCAAAATCATCCTGTTTTAAAAGAGCTCGTTTTCCGAGCCATGCAAAGGCACCTCCGACTCGAGTACCGTGTGATCTCGCCTCTTTCCGAGGACCCCGTGAATCCTGAGCACAAACCCGAGCTTCACCGATATGCAGTGACCCTTCTAGCCGAACACGTTTCAGCTGGAGCCCTTCACGGCGTCACTGCCGCATTGGCCGGATCCGGGTTCAATATCGACTTGATTCAGAAACTCAGTGAGGACGAGTTCTCTTGCGTCGAACTCCTCATCTCCACGTCGACGCCCAGTTTAGAGAAACAAATCAAGCGACAGCTCTTGGAAGTGGCTCGCGATCAAGCCGTCGATATCGCGCTTCAGCGCGAGGGTCTCTTTCGACGTAGCAAGCGCCTTGTCGTATTCGATCTCGATTCAACGTTGATTCAATGTGAGGTCATCGATGAGTTCGCGCGCGAAATGGGCGTTTTTGAAGCGGTATCACACATCACGGAACGTGCGATGAATGGTGAAATCGATTTTAACGAGAGCCTCGCCTTGCGGGTCGCACAGCTGAAAGGACTCTCTCCCGAGCAGATGGAAAGAGTCTACCAACGCATTCAATTCACACCCGGGGCGGAAAGCTTGATTCAGACCTTGCGCCTTTTGGGATACCGCACGGCCATCATCAGCGGCGGTTTCTCAACGATCGCTGAAAAACTGAGGAGTCGACTGGGAATCGACCGCGTCTACGCCAATCACCTCGAGATAGATGCCCTAGGGAACGCAACGGGCAAAGTGATATTACCCATCGTCAATGCAGAGAAAAAAGCAGAACTGCTTGACCAATTGGCTCGCGAAGAAAAAATCAATCCAGAACAAGTCATCGCTATTGGTGACGGCGCAAATGACTTACTCATGCTTCAGCGAGCCGGATTAGGCATTGCGTTCAATGCCAAGCCCTCGGTCCGAGAGAAAGCGGGGACCGCGATCAACCAGAAAAACCTGGAGTCCATCCTCCACTTACTGGGAATCTCGAAACGCGACTTACTTCAGCAGCGCAACTCGGAATCATTCTCGCGTTTGAGCTAGAAGGCCACTTTCAGTCCCAAATTGGCGACCCAATCGAAACTTCCTGTCTCGGCGAGCCAGAACTCCGGCTCCGCTGCGACTCTCCATCGCTCCTGTATCTGAAAGGCCAAGCCCGGCATCACCCGGAACACCGAAGGGAAAGCCTTTAACTGTGAGCGCGACCAGTCGAATCGGAGCTCCGAATACCACGGAGTAGCACCGCCGATGATATCACCCTCCATAGGAATTTCACCGAAGCGTGCTCCTGCTTCCACATGAATCCCACGCATGATTTCGTACACCGAGCGCAGAGGCGAGAAACCGGAACTCTGAAAGACCTGCGCGGAACTGAGCTCTAAAAAACCGTTCATCGAGTCCATCACGCCCCCTGGATCTCCGCCAAACCAGCTGAGCGAACCTCCAAGGTAAAACCCCAACGAAGAACTTGGCTCAGATCGAATACGTAAACCCCAAAGAGTTTTTTGTGCGGAGGCAGCTGCAGGACTCAGGGTCGAGCCATCATCGAGTCGAAACGAACCGCCTCCTCGTTTTTCAATCCCAGTAGAGGCCAGTCGTGCTTGCAGTGACCAAATCGAGGAAAGGTGCAGTTGCCCTGTTATATCGAAAAATCCAGCCCCAAGAGGCTCGGTCGGATAGTCTTCAATTCCCAACTGAAATGCGAGATCGAACTCGGGGAGGAATCGAATTCCTAATCCCCCACGCAGACGATGCGCCAATTCAGCCGTGTCACCTGCTCCCGAGATTCCCGCGTAAGCCATCCGAGAGAACCGATATCCACTCCACCAGCGAATGGGTGCTATCCCTTTCCTACGCTTCCGAAGTCGCTCACGCTCATCACGACGCAGCAGGAGATTTCGTTCGCGACTATCTACGCGCACGAAAGTTCCTTCAACTCCCACTTCTTGCGAGAGCCAACCTGTGGCCACTTCGCTCTCTAACGTGAGCCGACTGACGCCCGCACTCGCAGGCCTCATCCCCAAGAACATTCCCCCAGAGAGCAGCAGCACGCCGAAGAAAAATCCCAAAACGAATTGAATCTTTTTTTCCGTTCTCAATACCCGAACGTGACTCACTGGTCGGTCCTCACTCCTCTTTATCCTAAAGAGGAAATACAGGAATGTCTCGGGCTCGCTTGGTCTTTCGGCGAACCTCGTGTAACTTCAGAGCACAACCCTATTGAACTGGGGAAGTGTGCGGTCAAAAAATCGACACTCCCTGCAACTGAGAACTTGAAGGAGTTTTCTACATGTCTGTCTTCACTACCGACGGAATCTATCACATTTTCCGGTGGCTCCATGTCTTCTTCGGAATCATCTGGATTGGTCACCTCTACTACTTCAATTTCACGCAAGGCGTTTTCTTCGGAAAAACCGATGCCAACACCAAGAGCACTGCCATCCGTCAGCTTCTGCCGGAAGCCCTTTGGTGGTTCCGCTGGGGCGCGATGTGGACACTGGTCACCGGTCTGGTGATGTTGGGTATGAAGGGTCACCTCGTGGGTCTCGAAGTTTTCGCAAGTGGCTGGGGCGTTTGGATTCTCCTGGGCGTCGCCATGGCTTGCATCATGTGGTTCAACGTGTGGTTCATCATTTGGCCCGCTCAACAAATTGTGATTGCCTCAGCCGAAGGGGTTGCAGCTGGAAAAGCTGCAGATCCAGCAGCCGCAGGTGCTGCTGCTCGGGCACTTTTGGCTTCTCGTCACAATACATTGTTCTCGATCCCTATGCTTTTCTTCATGGGAGCCGCATCCCACTTGCCGGTCAACATGGACGTCGATGCCCCACTCGGGCTTCTCACGGGGGTCTTGGCCATCGTATTGGCAGGACTTGAATTCAACGCGCTCAAAGGAAAGCTCGGACCTCTGACGACCGTCAAAGGCGTCATCACTGCGGGCTTTGCACTGGTCGCCGTTTTGATCACATTGGTTGAAGTGATCCTCTAATCACGGCAGACACTTTAAGAAAGCCCGACTCGCTCCTAGCCGGGTCGGGCTTTTTTCAACCCTCACCGTAATGCACCGCAGCTTCATATCTTCTCCACATCTCCCCCCACTGACGCAACTCGAAAACTCCATTAAGCTAGGGTTACCTTTAGCCGATCGGAACATGTGGAGCCCAATCGTTCATGACGCCCAAAAACTCATTCGCTCAAGACTCCGATCAAGACCTGATTATTCCATTGGGCGAGGACATGCGCACTCCGGGTTGGATCGAAACCCTGCCCTTTGGCGCTGCCTTTTTTGACCAAACAAAACTGCAAGTCCTCTTTTCTAACTCACAGTTCAAAAAATGGTTCGGTTTGAGCGAGCATGAGCGAACTCATTTACCACAAATCTTCTTGGATCAAATCGGAGAGAGCCGGATTCGCGCTACGATTTCGGAAGTGCTGGCCCAAACAGTAACACGCACTTTTCCAATCGAATGCAAAGCCGCAGAAACTGGAAAAAGAATTGCGGGCCTTGTTCGCATCTCTTCTGGCGCTGCCTTTCGATCAAACGCAGTGCTGTTCTTGATTGATGACATCTCCGAGCAGAAAAAAAGCCAGGTCTTGGGTGAGTCGGTGGCTCGACTCCAAACAGAAAACTTAAAACGCCTGGCCGAAAGCCGGGCCAATATGCGCCGAGTACTGGACCACCTTCCACAAGCCTTCCTCTTGTTCAACCGGCACGGTGAGGTCACGCATTCTTACTCAGTACTCTCCTCGCGACTTTTCCCTCTTGGCGCCAACCAAAAAAATATTCGCGAGGTCCTCGAGCTGACTGACCCCAAGCACGATGCCTTTTTCTCCATTTTATTTGAGGACATTGACCCCTTGCTCCTGAATGAGGTCTGCCCGAAAGAAACGCAGATTGGGGATCACCTCGTGGCTTTGCGCTTCGTCCGCCTGGCAGAGGATGGCGTCGAGAACCAAGTCCTTTGCGCACTGGAGGACATCACAGAAGTGCGCGCCCTGCAGAAGGATTTGGAAACGAAAGAAAGGGTTCGAAATCAAATTTTGAATGCCGTGATGTATCGAGACCCGTTCCTCAGTATGGTCGAACGGATCAAAGGGCTCAACGCCTTCACCGACGATGAAATTCATTTTCGACGGCAGATCCATGCGCTGAAAGCGAATTTGGCTTTTTTTGGCTTCCGCGAGCTCGCAAGTGCTTGTCACGGGTGGGAGAGCCTCGTGTCCGAAAAACGCTCATTCCCACTTCAAGAGACACAAGATCTCGCCAGGGAGCTTCATGCAGGCATTCAAAAATTCTTAGTGGAACAAGCGGATATCATTCGAATCGACCCTGCTCTCGAGGGCTTCCACTTTACTATTCCTCTGCAACGGATCCGAGCCCTCCAAGAAGCCATCGACCGAAACGCACAACCGAACGAACTGACCTCGCACTTGGAAAACTGGGTTGCTCTCTCGACTCAACAAGCCCTCAGTTGGCTGAACGGGGTGTGGATCAGCACTCTGGAGTCTCTGGGGAAACCCGCCGCACCAATCCAATTCGGGGAGACCTCAGCCCAGATCTCCCCCCATTTGTACCGAGACCTTTTCGGACTTCTCCCCCTTGCAGTTCGAAACGCGGCCGACCATGGCATCGAGACAGCTGCGCGACGGCAAGATCTGGGCAAACCCCCTGAAGGGCAACTCAAGATTCAACTCACCGAAGTCACCCACGAAGGTCGTGACTTTTACCATTTAGAGATTTCGGATGACGGTGCGGGCATGGATTGGGAGAAAATCCACAAACGCACCCAACCCGCTCAGGAGTCAGACTCAAATCGCTGGTCCCCCCAACGGTTACTCCGATTGATCGCTACTCAAGAGGTTTCCACCCGGGCTGAAGTGAGCATGGTTTCGGGCCGTGGGATCGGCCTCGGCACCCTCTATGAAGCGCTCGAGAAACGGGGAGGACAACTCCAGATCGAAAGTACCCCGGGGGTCGGCACGACCCTAAAAATGACTTTCCCCAAACTCACTAGATTCGGAGAGCCACAATAAAGCCATGTTCCCCAGTGAAACTCGCATCCTCATTGCCGACGACTCTCAAACTACGCGTGCACTCATCCGCACTTTTCTCAAAAACAGCGGATTAGGATGGCATCTGAATGAAGCCGAGAACGGCGTGCGTGCTCTTGAAGTCCTACGTGACCAACAAGAAAAGAATAAGCCGATCCAGCTGATCCTCTCTGACTGGGAGATGCCTGTTCTCTCAGGACTCGACTTTCTCAAGAAAGTCCGATCCGATGAGCGCTTCAAAAGCGTCCCGTTCATCATGATCACGAGCGTGAACAACCCCGAACAAGTCATCGAAGCGGTCAAAGCGGGAGTGACCAGTTATATCGTTAAGCCAGTTGTGCCGGAGTCACTCCAAGCAAAGCTCAAACAGACCTGGGATAAAACCCAAGCCAGAAAAAGCTGAAAACCCTCCGGCTTTGACGAGCCGAAGGGCAGAGCAAAATCGATTAAAGAAGAGCAAAGAGCAGCTTAATATCATCGTCGTCGAAGGTCAGGCTTGCCCCGAAAAACACCGGGAGTTGACCATTCACTTTTTGCGTTCCTTCTAAGCCCCCTTGCAAGGTCAACCCCGAGAAAACACGCGAGTGATAAAGCGGCCGTAACAAGACGGTTCCTCGCCAATCAAACCCCGAAGGACTCAAGCTCGATGAATATAGGTCATTTCGGAGAATCAGTCGGTCTTCTTCTCCGTTCAGACCTGAGCGGAGCGCAAGCGTCGCGGTTCCATCCCCCGACCATGCACCAGCGGCTACTTCAATCCGTTTGAGGTAGATTTTTCCAAACATCACACTGAGCTGAAGTCCCCCCCCCGCCCCCTGAATGATTTTCGTCTCTTTCTCTACGGTCGAAGCGCCTCCCACTTCAGTCGTCGTCGTCGTCACAGTACGGCTACCGCGCGGGTCAAGCGCCACCCCCAGCAAGTAATAGCGGCTGGGCTCCGGATAGAGTGTGAGCTGAAAGAATCCGCGGCTTCCATCATAGGCATCAATGGACTGGGTCCCGAGGTGCAAATTAAAACGAAACCCCCCAGCTCGGCCCAAAAGATTATTGATGTTTCGAATCGCGTCCCGAATTTCCTGTGCATAGACAGGATCATTCAACAGCATCCCGACCGAACCCTCACCCCGATTGACTCGTGACATGATATCACGCAATTGCTCGATGGCATCTTCGAGCTTGGCGAGTGTCCGTTGAGCGGTCGTATTGAGGCCCCCCTCCGGAGAAAGGGTCTTTGAGGCATTTTCTAAGGTCCGATTTAACTTTTGAATCGTGTCGCGTAACTCAGCCGGGTTGAATGTTTGCTTCAAGTTGGTGGTCAAGGAGGTCATCTCCCCCACGAGCGAGTCCACTTGACTGACCAGATGCTGAACATCTTGGGACTGCTCGCCGACGGGAATCTCACGACCCCCTCGACGACTCACGCCCGATGAAGTGCTTGGTGCCGACGGCTGTTCGACTTGTGCAATGGCTACCGACTCGTTCGCTGCATGAGCCGAAGGCATCCACGCGGCCACCGAAGTCAGCAGGGTACCGCCCATTCGGAGCATCGGAAGCGACGGCCACCGAGAAGCACCGCCCTCTCGCATCGTCTTTTGGAAAGGAAGCTCCTCATTCGTCTCACTGGCAGGCAACCGGGCGTCCGGAACTTTTTTTAGATCCGCCCCCTGCGTCGACTCCGTTCCTGCTTTCCTTGACTCCGTCCCCGGGGCGCCTTGCGTCTCTCCACCGATATATCGAACAGGCTTCAGCTCAACAAACTTATCACCCAAGAATCCATCGGCACGCAAATAGGCGCGGGTTTCAGGCAAAACTTCAACCGGTGCAGTCACGCAAATCCCCAATCGAACGCGCGTCTCGGAGAGCTCGACCGACTTCAAATAACCAATCTGCAAACCCAAAGACTTCACGGGCGACTTCATTTTCAGACCGGTCGCATCTTCCACGCTGATATGTACTAAATGACACGAGCGCCACCAGAACGGGCGGTCATTCACAAACACCGTGACCGCACCTAACAGCAGAATCCCAAGAAGAGTGAACACCCCCACTCGAATCTGAGTAGAGAGACCGGCTTCAGATGGATTCACATTCGCCATAAACGAACCTTTCTATTCTGTCGTCCTTACCCAGGAAATCGACACACTTTCTTCAGTCCGAGTGCTGCTTATTTCACATCACTTTCAAAAGAGACATTCGATAAGGCAACATCGACGTCAGAAAATAATCTGCCAATAGAATCGCCAACAAAGAGACCACCACCGTTACCCGCGTGGCTTTTCCCACCGCCCCGGCGCCCCCTTGCGCATGAAACCCATAGAAACAGGCAATCGAGCTGATCAGAAAACCGAAGGCAGTGGCTTTACTCAAAAGGTGGATCATCTCCTCAAAATCGACGCGCAAAGCATACTGTTCCCAAAAAATGGAATGATCCAACCCCAGCATGCCACACGCGACGGCTTCGCCCGAGAGGGAGGCAATTCCTCCGAAAAAAATGGCCAATAGTGGCCCCATCAACACCCCTGCAGCAATTCGCGGAAAAACCAAATACTCATACGGATCGACGGCCATGACCTCCAAGGCGTCAATCTGTTCCGAGATCCGCATCGTCGCTAA
>Ga0169931_10012128_pt1 | contig 12004 bp, 7 predicted proteins | sample Kivu_15m_20L_FD_129675 | JGI IMG/M metagenome (GOLD analysis project Ga0169931, IMG submission 129675) | Freshwater microbial communities from Lake Kivu, Western Province, Rwanda to study Microbial Dark Matter (Phase II) - Kivu_15m_20L... | ecosystem: Environmental > Aquatic > Freshwater > Lake ...
CGAACTCGGCACAGCATTTCAAGTCTACGATGATTGGCTTGATGTTTGGGGCAATAGCCACAAGTCGGGCAAGACTCTAGGGACCGATTTGTCGCAACTCAAGCCAACCCTTCCAATACTCAGAACTCTTCAGCAGATGAGTCCCGATGCTAGGGAAGCATGGATTTCATGTGTTGAACATGATTCGCCTCATGCGATCGAACAAATGCGAAACTATCTGGAGCAGTACGATGCATCGGCATACACGCTCGAGTTTGCCAAGGACCTGATCCGATCTGCGACCTCCCGATTGGAAGGGATCGCTTCGAAACTCGGAGGTCACGACAGCCCGGCATACCAAGGGTTGATGGTGCTCGCTCAAGCATCAGTTCAACGAACCGGCTGATCGATCCTAGCGGCTCACTTCCACCTCTGAATGCACAGCATCCTGCGTACCCTGAGCACAGGGCGCACAGTACGTGCCTTGTCCGTTCCCTAACGGTGCTCCATAGATACCGGCAGTGATCGGACCTGGATCGACCCAAATGTTCTCCGAGTCGACCCGGATGGTTCCAAGGTCTTGGTCAAGGTTGCGCCGCTGGGCTTCGTAGAAGACCCAGACGTTGAGGAAATTGTTCTGCGCATTGAGCAAGTCGCTCAACGCCGATACGCTATCGCGGGCTGCAGTCGGCCCGGAAGCTTGATTCAAGCTCTCGCGAACTTGCCTCAAGTCTTCGTTGATCGTGATCTGTTGGGCGGCGATTCGAACGGCGTAACGCTGAAGTTCAAAGTTGTATTGGTTGTATCGAAGATTGCGGAGCTCCGATCGCAACGTCTGCCAGACTTGGTCTTCAAAGCGATAGTAGTTTCGCTTGGCTTGTTGGAAATCGATCAGCACCGATCGGTAGTTATTCCGTTCCTGCAGGCGTGTCAGCGGTGTATCCCATTGGAAACCTGCTCGCAGTCGACCAGCTCCTCTGCGATACTCGAACGGATTGCTCGAGGAGTTGACCAAATCGCCGCTGAAAACCAAGTCGAGAGAGCTTTCCAGTCGATCGGCAACGAACTCGATCGATCGCCAAGAATCGACTAGTGATGCGCGAGCGTTCATCCAGTCGAGGCGATTGACACGTGCGATCTCGACAGCCTCTTCGGGCTGGATATCGACTTCGGGCAACACAACGCTTTCTATGCGAGCCTTGGCCTGAACCACTTGGAGAGCGAGGACATCCTCGGCATACTCGGCCAGGATCCCTTGACTGGGAAGCACCACTTTGTCGCGAAGATTGAGGAAGCGTTCTTTGCCATCAAGTTCCTGTGGCGAATTCGCGATCGCTTGAGCGTCGAGACGAAGCTGTCGCAGACGCGATTCCCGATCGCGGAATCGCTCTTCGAGCTTGTTCAATTCCTCATGAAGAATAGCAGGCAACTGATCCATTCCTGCTGAGTCGAGCAGAGCTAGGTCGAGCGTATCGGTGGGTAGCAAACTACAAACCGTATCCCGTTCTTCCATGTAAATCGCTCGCAATCGCTGCAGCTCTCGCTCGCGGCGAGGAAGTACTTCGATCAAATTCTCGATATCTGATCGCATGTCTTGAATGTCTTTGCCGAGGATAGTGGTTCCTAGCTGTTCCAGTTGTCCCAGATCGCCATCGATGTTTCGAACCGCGGCCTGCGACTCTTGATTCCATGTGAGCGATCGAGTCTTGATGCCCGTTGCTGGATCGGTTGCGACCGGGCTCATTTCGAGCAGCCGGTAGTTGGTACTGCCGATCCGATCGCGAAGATCCGCGACTTGGTTGCGTCTTTCTTTCAGATCCTCGCTGATCAAGTCGAATTGATCGAGGATGGGGTCGTTGATTTCGACGCAGATATACGGGGGCAAACCAAGTGTGCTGACCTTGAAGTTATCGAGGGTTTGCTCAAATGCAAATTTCTGTTGCAACAACGCGGCCTGTGATGAGATCAGCGCCTGTCGAGCTTGGGCCACCTGGAGCTGTTGACTGGGAATCGTGTCCTGAGTCGGCGGAATGATGGTGAGTTGTTCGCGCAGTGTATCTTCGAAGCGCGCTAGATTCTCGCGCAGACGAGCAACGTTTTCTTCTGCGTTGCGAATCTGGACTAGGTTTTGAACCAAGCCCATGAAACCGCCGACGCCACCGACCGCACCGCCACCGGCGAAACCACCCCCGGCTCCACCACCCGTTGCACCGACGCCACCTCCACCACCGCCACCACCTCCACCAAGCGTATTGCCGAGAGCGCCGAAACCGCCACCTAGACCCGTAAAGCCAGTCAAACCAGCATCCCCTTGCAACCCACCACGCCGCGTTGGACCAGGCTCTGCACCTCGACCGACCGTGACGGTCACATAGAAACCGGTTCGATAACGTTCAAAAGCTCGAACGTTGTAAAGCAGTGTTCGCTCCGAAAGAGTGAGGGTTTCAAGTACAACATCTCGACCACCGTTGCGCAGCAATGGTTGCAGGAACGTGAAATCGATGAGAGAGTTCGCGCTCTCTGTCGTCGGTCCTGTCAGATTCCATGTGATATTGTTCGCCATGCCGACGATCAGATCGGCTCCTGTCGTGAATCGACGACGCATGCCGATCCCACGGTTGCCGATGGCCCCCGTCGTGCCAACTCCCGTCGAGAACAAGTTAGAAGAAATTGTGGAAGAACCACGAAGACTTCCATTAGCTGTGTAAAAGTTCGAGTAACCAGCGAACAGTTGATTGCTGAACCGAAACCTCTCGGTGCTAACGTCCAACGCCGACAGATAGAGTGTTTCGATCCGCGATTGATAGGTTGGGTTGTGCAGCGATGCGAGCCTGACGGCTGTATTGGCATCGATCACCAGTACCCCCCGCTCATCGAGCGGCAGATACTGCCACCAAATCGGATTCTCAGCCGTATTGGTTCGACCGTTCACGTCCCAAAGGGGGTAATGCTTCTTGCCATTGAGCACCCGCATGTACTGTGCGGCGACTCCATCGTCCTCCGGCATAGGCGGTCGGTCTGGGTTGAACGGATCGAACATACGCGATGTCGGATCCACCTGAACGGAGCGGATTTCCGGCGCGCAGGCATCGCGAATCTTTTCGCTGATCAGTTGATTGACTTCCTGGTCCGCACGCGTGCGATAATGGGCTCGGTTGCAAGCGATGTTGGGCGCAGTCCCTAACGTGAACGCGACCGAAGCCAGGCATCCATTCCGGATCCAAGCTCGCAATCGCGATTTCAAAATAGAACGCGACTTCGGCAACGATGAAGAATTCATTAGGAAAGGGTCCTACCGCGAGGAAGTATCGATTCTTCCCTTGTTTCGGTCTTTGCCGTACTCTCCGTTGATTCCTGGAATACCAGCCCTACATCATCTGCCGGAAACTCGCAATTTACCAAAGCTTCCGGAAATGCCTAAAGTAAGGCTATCAAAATCGTTACTATGGTTCTAAGCTTGCCAGTTTGGCTATAAAACCACTGGTGCAAAACCGCGCATTCCTGACCAACCCATCCCAAAATCCCAGGTCGAATAGAATCTATGTCAAGCTGTTATCAAAATCTTCGTCTGGGCACCCTCGCGGTGCTATCCCTTCTGGTTGTTGGTGCCGGTCCTCTGCATGCCGAGTCTCCCCCCACGCGAAACGATGCGGTCTGGGAAGACGTTGCCGGTCAGAAGGTTGCTTGGCAGGAAGGGCCTCGATATCGCGTCATGGCCTTTTTAGGTTGCGAGTGCCCGGTCGCCCGGCTCTATGGAGTTCGACTGCAAGAGTTGGCCGATGCTGTCGATCGGTCCCCAGCCTCGAAAGGTTCGGTCCAATGGGTGGGAGTTATCAGCAACTCACACGATTCGGCCGAGGACATTCGAGCCTTTGCGAAGGACTTGGGTATTCAGTTTCCAATCATCAAGGACGCCGACCAATCGATCGCCAAAGCTTGGCAGGCCACCCGGACGGCCGAAGTGGTCGTCGTAGATCGGCAAGGGCTCATTCATTATCGTGGCCGGATCGATGACCAATATGCCCCAGGTGTGAAGCGATCCAAGTCGCTCCACTCGGAACTCAACGATGCTCTTGCGGCTCTCCTCGAAGGACGGGAACCCAATGTCACGGTCACGGAACCGACCGGATGTTTGATCACGTGGGAAACCGATCCATCGTCCGATAACCCTATCACTTTTGCGAAAGACGTCGCTCCCGTCCTGTATCGACACTGCGCCGAATGCCATCGTTCCGGGGAAATTGGACCGTTCGACATCACCGACTTCAACGAAGTACGCGGATGGTCAGAGATGATCTTGGAGGTCATCGACTCTGGTCGTATGCCACCCTGGCATGCGGATCCCAATCATGGTTCATTCAAGAACACGCGATCGATGAAGCATGAAGAGATCGAGTTGGTTCGAACCTGGGTGCGCGCCGGGGCACCGATGGGACGCATCGAAGATGCTCCCACTCCTCCCGCCATCGCATCGGGTTGGCGATTGGAACGCGATCCCGATTTGATCGTCGACATGCGAAAGACTCCGTATTCGATACCTGCAACGGGCGCCGTGGAGTACCAATACTTCGTGGTCGATCCGAAGTTAACCGAAGATCGTTGGGTCTCCGCAGCGCAGGTGATTCCCGGCGATGCAGCTGTCGTGCATCATGCCATCGTCTTCATTCGGCCACCAGATGATGTCGATTTTCAAGGGATCGGATGGTTGACTGCCTATGTACCCGGTCAAATGGCCACTCGTTTTCCGGAGGGTTATGCCCGTCGCCTTCCCGCTGGCTCGAAGCTGGTCTTTCAAATGCACTACACTCCCAACGGCCGCGAAACGCAGGATCTGTCCAAGATCGGCATGACGTTCGTCGATGAAAAGAGGGTGACTCATGAAGTCTTCACTCTCGCGGGGCTGGACCAGGATTTTGAAATCCCGCCCGGAGTTTCCGATCATCGCGTGGAGGGACGTTTGAACCGTCTTCCTCCCAACGGCGAGTTGCTGGCCGTTTCGCCCCACATGCACCTTCGCGGTAAATCGTTCGAACTTCGTTCGCGGGATACTTCTGGCGAGACGATTCTCCTTCGTGTCCCCAGATACGATTTCAATTGGCAGCATACGTACGAATTCTCCGACCGGATCCCATTGGGCAAGTTCGATGGACTCGACTTCACCGTCTCGTTCGATAACTCCACCGGCAATCCGTTCAATCCCGATCCGGAAGAGTATGTAATGTGGGGCGATCAAACGTGGGAGGAGATGGCGGTAGCCTTCTTCGAGGTTGCTCGGCCACGCACGGTCCAGGAGTCGGCAAGATCGAGCGATACCAACTCGTCAACGGCTTCACAATCCTCCGAACCATCCGCCAAGGCCGTGGCCTATGCCGACGAGTTCATTCGATCGATGGACCGAGACGGGGACGGCAAAGTGTCTCGAGAAGAAGCTACCTCGGTGGTTCGCGATTTCTCTTTTCCAAGACTGGATCGGGACCAGGATCGTTACATCACGCGCGAGGAACTGATTCAAGCAGTGGATGAACGTCGTGGCCGATAATCTTCATGCGGACGACGATCGCCGCCAACTGACATTCTTCGCCCGTCTGTTTTCCAAGGTCATCGATTATCCGAAGACCTGTTTGATCGCCATCATCGCGATCTCGGCCATTGCGATCGGCGGGTATCTCGATCCGGCCTGGCCAACGCGATGGATGGCATGGCTCAAGGGTACCCCTGCGGAAGTCGCCGAGGAATCGGGCGTATCACCGTCCAATGAACCGCAGCGTCCCTCGCAACCGCGGCGACGCGGTCGCATCTCCGGCGGTCGGTCGGATGCGGTGTTGGTCGTGAAGTCGCCGAGTATCTTCACCCCCGACGGCGCAGCGGCCTTCAGGCAAGTCGTAGAAAACATCCGACAATTGGATGTTGTCGCCGCTGCGCGATCGCTCGATGAGGCGCCGCCGCTCAATATCTTTGGCCTTGCCGAACCGATCCTGCCGCGCGGGCATGCGACGACTCAACGATTCGAGGCTTCAAAACAAAAGGCGATCAACCATCCGCTGGTTGTCGGGCAAATGCTCTCTCCCGATGCGAATACCGCGCTCATCGAAGTCCAGTACGATTGGGTCTTTGTTCGTCAAGACGATGACTGCGTCGCTCCACTTCTCGCAGCAGCCAAACAAGCGGCAAGTCAGTTCCCCGCTGTTCCGATGGAGTTCCATGTCACAGGAGCGGTACCCTTTCGATTGATGGTCAGCCGCAACAATCGCCAAAACGAAGTTCGCTATCAGCTCATTGCGTACACCATGATCCTCGGTATGGCAGCGATTCTGTTTCGAGGATTGTCCGTGGTCTTGGTGGTTGCGGCAGCTCCCGTGACCGGGGTCTTTTGGACCTTGGGATTGCTTCGATATTTTGATTGGCAAGACAACCCCTTCTCGTTCGTCATTCTTCCGGTCTTGCTGAGTCTGGTCGGCTTCACCGACGGGGTGCACATGATGATCCACATTCGAAAGAGTATGCGCGATGGGATGGAGCCGCGAGCAGCATGTAGGCATACGCTCGAGGTGGTAGGGTTGGCATGCTTCTTGACCTCGCTGACCACCGCCATCGGAATGGGGTCGCTCGGTTGGGCGAGCCATGAGATCGTGCGCGAGTTCGGCTGGTCGTGTGTGATCGGTGTCTTCATGACTTGGTTATCGGTGATGTTGGTTATCCCTTTGTTTTGTGCCACTCGTTGGAGTCGACGTTTCGCACGGGGAGCGCAACAGGACTTCCTGGACCGCAACTTGGATCGGGTGGGCCCCGTGGTCGGCGCGATCATGCGTCGCGATCGATGGGTTTCCTACTTCGCTATCTTGTTTACACTCGGGTTAGGTTGGTTCGCTGCATCCCTGAAACCGGATGATCGCAAATCGAGCTCGCTACCCACAGGGAGCGATATTCAGCAATCGATGGCCCACTTGGATCGCGCAATGGGTGGCCTAGAAGTTTGCACTATCCAAGTCCAATGGGATCCGAACCAATGGACCGAAGAGCAAATCGTTCCCATCCTCAGCGAAGTCGAGGACGTATTGAAAACCGAGCCTCTCATAGGCCATCCTCTGTCCCTAGCGCGATTGCTGGACGCGCTCCCTGGCGAAGGCTCGGCGGTCGATAAGTTATCGATGGCCCAACTGTTGCCACCGCCGCTCAAGCAAGCGATCTACACACCGGATAAGGGTCAGGCGAAGGTCACGTTTCGTTGCCAAGACCTCGGAACCGCTACCTATAAATCGACGTTCGAACGGATCGAAAAATCACTCCAAGGAATCGAGTCGAATCATCCCGGTCTCACGTTGGAGATGCAAGGTGATGCGATCTGGAGATGGCAGAATTTGTTCAAGGTCGTATCCGACCTGACCTCAAGCCTGGGCAGCGCTGCCGTAGTCATCTTCGGAGTCATGGCCATCGCCTATCGATCGTTGCGATTGGGCTTGATCGCCGTCATCCCGAATTTGCTGCCGCTTCTGAGCGCTGCGGCGTATATGGTGTTCACGAACCAACCCCTAGAGATTGTCAGCGTCTGCTGCTTCACAATCTGCCTTGGAATCGCGGTCGACGATACGATCCACTTCCTCTCTCGTTACACCGAGGAACTCAAGTCAGGCAAAGACCATCGCCAAGTGATTGAGGATTCTTTCCAAAGGGTAGGTGTCGGGTTGATCATGACAACGGTTGTCTTGGTCGCCGGTTTTTCGTCGGTGCTGTTCAGCGATACCAAAGATCACCGCGTATTCGCTTCGCTCGGTATCATCACTCTCGTCGTAGCCCTCCTTTGCGATCTCTTTTTGTTGCCAGCGCTGCTATCTTATTTCCATAAGTCAGCGCCCAGTGCAAAACCATCGACCTGAACGTGCAGAGCATATCGAGATGCCATCCACCGAGGAAATTCTCCTGAAAGCTTGGGACATCCACCAAAAAGGGAACACATCAAAAGCCTTTGAGGTGTATCGCGACGTAGCCAATCGAGAACCCCACAACGCGGTCGCGTGGTGTTATCTCGGGATAGCACTGCATGATTTGCGACAATACGCCAATGCTGTGATGGCGTATGAGCAGGCTCTCAAGTTGCAGTCTCATTTCCCGATCGCTTTGAACAACATGGGAAATACGCTTCGCTATCTCGGGCGTATCGAGGAATCGGACGCTGCGTTTCAAAAGGCGATCGATCAGCAGCCCGGGTACTTCAATGCCTATCGCAATCGCGGCACCCTGCACGCATGGTCTGGAAGAATCGATCTCGCGTTCAAGTACTACTACCAAGCGATGAAATTGCAACCGGATGATGCCGAGCTCCATCGCAACCTCGGGGTCATCCATCTGCTACAGGGAAATTTCGAAGAGGGATGGCGCGAATATCGATATCGATGGCAGTGCCGCGAAGCGATACAGCATCGTTACCCGCAACCCAAGTGGACGGGCCAAGACCTCAAAGGCAAGACGATTCTCCTCTACAGCGAACAAGGTTTAGGCGACACGATCCACTTCGTCCGCTTTGCCAACGTTCTCAAGGATCGAGGAGCCCGTACGATCCTGAACATGCAGCCGCAGCTATTGGCGCTCCTTCAAGGATGCCCGGGTATCGATAGCATCGTCCCCAATACGTGGACGGTGAGCGAACCCTTCGATTACCACTGCTCACTGCTCGATGTTGCCGATGTCCTCGGTATCCGCGCGGACAATATCCCCGCCGATGTTCCCTACATCCGAATCCCGGAAAATCTGGTTTCCTACTGGCGAGCTCAACTCAATCGCATTCTTCCCCCGGCCCGTATGCGGGTGGGATTGGTGTGGCAAGGGAATGCGGACCATCAAGCCGATATGTTCCGATCCTTTCCCCTGAAGGAACTCGAGCCCCTTTGCGATGTGGCGGGGATCCAACTGATCAGCCTGCAGTTCGGTAAGGGGAGTGAGCAAGTCCAGGTTTGGAAAGGGAACCAGCCAATTTATGCGCTGCCCGAAAATCTCGATCAATCCAGCGGTGCATTCATGGATACCTCTGCGATTTTGTACCATTTGGATTGGATCGTGACCAGCGATACATCGCTCGCGCATTTGGCAGGAGCACTGGCTCGGCCTACGATGGTGATGCTCGGCTATACTCCCGATTGGCGCTGGTTGCTCAATCGCGAGGATAGCCCTTGGTATCCCACGTTGCGATTGTTTCGTCAGCCTCGCGTCGGAGATTGGCACTCGGTTGCACTCCAGGTACGACAAGCCCTCGAACAAGCCAACCCAACTCCTGCATGAACCCTTCAACGATCGACTCCATCGCAACCAACAGCGAACCCGGGGAATATGTTCATGGCATCCGACCGCTGAAGATAGGTCGCGTCCGCATCGGGTTCCCTGTGGTTCAGGCCGCTCTGAGCGGCTACAGCGATTGGCCCATGCGCATCATCGCGCGGCGTCACGGTGCCTCCTATTCGTTGTGCGAAGTGATGCTCGATCAGTTTCTGGTCAGTCTCAAGGATCGGAAAAAGACCCAACACTTCCTGTACAACACCCCCGAAGAGCATCCGGTCGCCGGGCAATTGATGGGCGCGGAACCAGAACAGTTCGCGCTCGGTGCCCAAAAACTGGTCGAAGCAGGGTTCGCAGTCATCGATATCAACTTTGGCTGTCCCGTCCGCAAAGTGCTCGGAAGATGCCGAGGAGGATTTCATCTCAGCCAACCCAGCGTCGCTCTCGAAATTGTTCGAAGAACTCGCGACCGAGTTCCTTCGGATATTCCCGTCACGATCAAGATGCGACGAGGCATCGATGACACTCAGGAGAGCCGCGATCGATTCTATGAAATTCTCGATGGAGCATTCGCATACGGCATCGATGCCATCACAGTTCATGGTCGAACGGTCGAACAACGGTATGTGGGTCCGAGCCGTTGGGAATTCTTGACCCAGGTGAAACAGCACGTTGGCCCCAATCGAGTTATTCTCGGCAGCGGCGACTTGTTCAGCGCTGAGGACTGTTTGCGGATGATGCGGCAGACGGGCATCGATGGAGTCACCGTCGCACGTGGTTGTATCGGAAACCCGTGGATCTTTCGCCAAGCCCTCGCGATCTTTGCAGGCCGCGAACTCCCTCCGCCGCCGAGTGTCCTCGAGCAACGCGAAGTCATGCTCGAACATTTCCGACTTGCCGAGCAACTCTACGGCGCGGAGCGAGCCGGTGTCCCGATGCGCAAGTTCGGTATCAAATACTCTGCATCCCATCCCCTGGGGCTACAGGTTCGAGACGAGTTCGTGCGCGTCAAGGATTTCCAAGGCTGGCTCGCTGTACTCGATCGCTGGTATGCCGAAGACGCCCCAGGTGTCTATCCGAGCCGCAGTCTCTACGAGCAGGAGCAAGAGTGCGGATGAGCCCCGCGCCGCATCGCATTTCCTTGGCCCGGGGATGGACAAATTCGCCGGGTAGGTGGGAGCGAATCTTCCATGCCCCGACCCTGCCCGCGAGTGTGACCCATGTGCGATTGGTCATCGCTCCATCGCCTGCCGCAGATTGGCAAATCCAACTCAACGGCCAAGAGTTAACTTGGAGCCAAGGGGATTCCCGATTAGATTGCGATATAAAGGATCGCTTGCAACCGAGCAATCGCCTGGTGATTCACAGCCATGACAGCCCCGATTGCAATCCCTCGATCCATGGCAGTCTGCCGTTTGAAGCCTACTTAGAAATATTCGACGAAGCATGAAACACGCGACGTACCACCTTTGGTTCCTGGTTTGCCTCCTGATCGCAACCCCCCTCGGTTGCACCCCGGTCACATTGACCGACAAGCCAGTGGAAACAGCCGCCGCAGAGGAACGTCCTCAAGAACAACCTCCTGCGACCAAGAAAGCGCCTGCGGCACCCGACAAGGTCGAGGAAGCTCCGCTCGATCCCAGTGTCGATGTCGAAGGGCTATTGGCTGCGAGGCTTCCAACTGAAGAACTCGACCTGGGTTGGATCCGATTGTTCGATGGTCAATCTTTGATCGGTTGGCGCAATGCAGGCAACGCGGATTGGCGTGTCGAAAAGGGGGAGATCGTCGCGACGAGGGGTGAAGCGGGGCTGCTGGTCACGGAAGTTCGTTTTGCCGACTTCGAACTGGAATTGGAGTATATGGCAGACGAGAACACCAACAGCGGCGTGTTCCTTCGCACACCCGATCAACCGACCGACCCGAAATCCGATTGCTACGAGCTCAACATCGCACCTCCCGAGAACCCGTTCCCCACCGGTTCGCTCGTAGGTCGTATCAAGGCTTCTGAACAAATCGATGAACCGGAGTCGGGGATGTGGCACACGCTCCATGCCTTGGTGGACCAATCGCATGTTCAAGCATGGGTTGATGGCCAGTCATCGGCCGACTATCAAGATGATACCGGTCTGACGGCGGGAAAGATCGGTCTTCAGTTCCGCGAAGGTCCGATTCGATTTCGCAACATTCGCGTTCGTCCGATCGGCTATCGATTGATCCCCCCTGCCAACGCATCGGACTGGAACGAACCCAAGGGAACGATTCAGTCGCAGTTCACCGACGCAGGAACGATTCTGATCGAGGGAGGGCGCGGACATCTTGAACTCTTGCAACCTCATGCCAACGTCGTGATCCAAGCATCGGCGTTGACGCGGAGCGAGAACACCAACTCGGGAATCTTTTTTCGCTGCATCCCCGGCGAGGATATGAATGGATACGAATGCCAGATCCATCACGGTTTCAAAGACGATCGACGCCGAGCCGTGGATGCTGGCTCCGGTGCGATCTTTCGTAGGCAGAACGCCAAGGCAGTGTTGAGCGACGAAGGACGCCCAGTCCACGTCACGATCATCGCTGACGGCCCACGCATCGCGACCTGGGTCGAAGGAGTGCAAGTCGTCCAGTGGGAAGATACCCGTGCCCCCAATCCCAATCCGCGCAAGGGCCTTCGCACCGAAGCCGGGACCATCATGTTGCAAGGGCACGACCCCGGTACCAAGATCGAGTTCCTCGGCCTATCGATCAGCCCACTTCCGTAAC
>Ga0169931_10012130_pt1 | contig 12003 bp, 10 predicted proteins | sample Kivu_15m_20L_FD_129675 | JGI IMG/M metagenome (GOLD analysis project Ga0169931, IMG submission 129675) | Freshwater microbial communities from Lake Kivu, Western Province, Rwanda to study Microbial Dark Matter (Phase II) - Kivu_15m_20L... | ecosystem: Environmental > Aquatic > Freshwater > Lake...
CCACAAATACTACCTTCATTTATCTTCTAAATCTTTGAATAGTATAATTAAAGACATTTATTGTATTATTCTTATGTTTATACTTAATAAAATACTTTGTTTATGCTATCATAAAATCCATATTTTTTATTTAGCATATCTGACATTTCTTCTATTATAGACTATATCAATAAAATTAAAAATATATTAAAAAGTATCCTAAAAACCGAAAAATATCATTTTTTATTGTATAAGTAAATATCATTTTGATATATCTATTTATATCAATTAATTGTATTGATTCTTATTCTATTAAATAATGGATTGATCTTTTTTTATTGATATTAAGTTATTATCACTGGAGGTTTCACCTATTGTCCATATACAAACTCAATCATAGGTATCTATTTATATCTAGGATAAAATGTTTTTTATATTAGTTTTGTAGATTTTTAATCTTGCCATTAATTTTCATCATTTTTTTTCAATTTTTTCATAAACTATTTTTAATCATATTTATCCTTTAGTTTTTGTGCTACTGTCATATATGCTGTTTTTTTCATTTTACTCTTAGATTTATTTAATAAATCTGCTTTTTATATATCAAATTCATCATTTAGTTCTTTGATTCTCCAAAAATTAGATAATTTAATATTATTTTTATAACATTTTGTTTGAGATCTTAGCTTATTTTTGACACTCATAAACATTTTATTGCAATCAGGGGTATCATTATATATTCCTTAAGTCTTTATTGATTTTAATTTATTTTTAATTTAAAGGTTACTAAAATTTTATTAGAGATTAATTAATTTAAGATTCTTATGTATAAAAGGTATTCTTTTTTATAAGACTATAACTTTATTTAAATTGCTATGTGGCAAAGTATGATTTTAAAAATTATTTGAGGGTTTAGATGAAATACTTTGTATTTAGATAAAATTTTTATTTTTTACAGGCTTGTTAATTTTAAAATTATACAATTTAGATATATTTTTAATTTAATTATGAATCAATTTTGTATTTAGAAAAGGTTAATAGTTTATAGGATCATCATCTTTAATATTTGCATGTCTCATTATATTTATTAATTATTATAAATGATTAATATCATATTAATATTAAAATTTATAGTAAGTAGATTTTCAGATCAATAAAAGTAAATTATATCTTTATTTTATTATATAATATAATAGTTTTCAATTAAATTTAATATTGAAGTTATTACTTTTTATATATTAAACTACTTATTTAATAGTCATAATTATTATATAATCATATCTAAAATGAATCGTCTTAAATTCCTCAAATCAATCGCAATCGCAACTAGCTTAATAATACCTACTACATATTTTGCTAATCAAACTAAATAATATTAAATATGGTCATTCGGATTCAACAGAAATGGATAACTTGGATTAGGATCATAAAATAATGTATCATTACCACAACCTATTAAAAATTTAACATTTGTTGATATAGATACTAAAAAATCTCAATCAGCTGCTATCACCAAAGATGGAAAACTATATACATGGGGTAAAAATAGAAATGGAGATCTAGGACATAATCCTCCTAATGTTAATGTTCTCATTCCAAGACAAATATAATTATCATAAAAATTTATACAGGTCAGTTGTGGATATCAACAACTTTGTGCTGTCACATAAAAAGGAGAAGCATATCTATGGGGGATATAACAAAATAAACCAAGATTTAGAAAAGTTGAGACTAAATAGTCATAAAAAGAATCATAAACAAAAAACTGTAGAAAATTATAAATATCAAATATCAAATACGCATCATGCTCAAAAGATTATATTACTTTATTAAATAATGAAGGAAAAGTTTTTGTAATGGGTGATATGAATATTAAAGGCGTATAAAGCAAACAGGCAAAACACAAGAATTAATTTATCCAACTATAGATAAAAAATATAGTTAAAATAGCATCAGGAAATAATTATAGTATGGCTTTAAATGATAAAGGTCAAGTTTATGTATGGGGAAATAATATAAATGGTCAATTAGGCACAGGTGGATTAAAAAATATGATACAACCTACATTAATAGATTCATTAGAATATTAAAAAGTTGTAGATATTTCATGTGGCTAAAATTATTCTGGAGTTGTTACATAGCAAGGTGATGTATATACATGGGGATTTGGAAATTAAGGACAACTAGGTCATGGAGATAAATCTGATCAGTATGTGCCTCGAAAACTTATCAATTTAAAATAAAAAGTCAAGAATATAAATTGTGGAGGAGGACATACTGCTTTTGTAACACAAAATGAAAAAGTTATTATAGTTGGTCGGGGGAGATAGGGTCAATTGGGTCGATAACAAAAAGATGAAAGTACAAGTGGATATACATTAGTGCCTAAAGAAGTGATTCAGCTACCATAGAAAAGAAAAATCATAAAAGTTGGATGTGGATAGGCTCATACTTTGATACTCCTTGATCCAAAACCTTGATGAGATATAATATATTATTTTATTATGGTTTTAAAAACACTAAAATTATATAAATCAGTTTTTTATGTGTAAATAACAGAATCCATCATTATAATTCCATTATTCTAGCAATTCTTTCAATGTTAATTACATGTTTACCTATATTCCATGAGTTAAGATATTTTTACCTTCTATAAATGATTCATCAAAAACTATAGCGATAAACTATCTTATAGTCAAAGTTAAATTTTATGTTTTACGTTACATGATGATTCCTTCATAAAATAATCTAACTCCTATAGCGTTTCCTTCATATTTTTCTGTTTTATTAAACCCATTACTAATTCCTTTCATATGTAAATTATAAATTTAATTCTTTTTTGCAGCATTTAACTATTTAAATACATAATTGCACCCACTTTCTTTATTAACTATTGTATATGCTTTTTTCCAGCTAATTATCATAAATTAAAATCCATCAGGAACTGCATACTATCTAATTTTAACTTTTATAGTACAATTATCATGAGCATATAAACCTATAGGTAAATCAGATGGTATTTATTGTTAATTAATAACTAACTGAATATGATTAGCTGTGATTTATTTGTCAAAATAAGCTTTGAAATGTTGATAAATAGTAGGATAATAAAGTACTGGATAGTGATGATGATAAATCATTAATACTAATTAATCTTGGCGTAATAACTAATCTATTTAGTATTTTTATGATTATTATATCTTCAAATAGCATAAAATTTTATTTTTTGAAAGTACTATATCTGTCATTTATAATATAATAAGCTTTGTATAAAAATTGAAGATTAGTTTATCTATAGCTTAAAAAATATGAAACAAATATATTATTTAAATTGTTCTTCAAAAATTGTATATTTAATAATAATAATAGTATATAGTATTTTAATAAATATCTAATTAATCTGATTATTTAAATTTTAATATCATTAAAGATATGAATTGTTGTTCTTGTCTCAAAAATATGCTCAATAAAATTACAAAAAACAAAAAGTAGAGAAGGGCATATTAAGGCAATATTGAATACGAATAAGTTTAATTCTTGAATCCAAATAAATCAGATCAATCTTATCTTAATGACAAAATCTCAAAAAAAGATCCTTTGACAAAGTAAAAATAGCCTTAACAACTAATTTAAAATTAATATTTTATATAAACATAATAGAAAAACGATGATTAGATCGATCTTTTAAATTATAAGATGTCTTTTGAATAATAAAAAAAATCTATAAAATAAAACAAGAAAGAGTAAAAAGATATATAAGATCTATTAAGATAATAACTGTAAGGATCTACATTAATTAAATTATAATAAACTTCTTCTAATAATTCTAATCCAGTATACTAATAATTTAGTGAACATGTTATGTATGAAACATTTAATATTAATATTGATCCTTTAGATCCTTATTATAATATTTTAGCTGAAAAAACAAAGAAAATCACTAATATTTTTGATAAACAAGGTTAAAAAATATAAATAGGCTTTCCAAATAAAACTAATCTGTAAATACAACTTCTTGATAATAATAAAGTTAGTACCTATATCATAAAGTATAAACTTAATTGCTCCTATTCCTTTTATATTTCAGCTACTAGATCAGATAAGATTCTTCAAAAATTTAGTAAACTAATTGCAGAGACTAAAATCATATAATCTTTTAAAGCTAATCTGACAAAAAATACTCTAAAGTTTCATAAAATAGGCAGTTTTGAAGCAAGAGATTGTTTTTATGTGAAATATCATAATGGAGGAAATAGACAACATTGGGAAGTATATATAAATGCTTAAAAAAGTTAATTTGGGTCAAATTATAAAACATGTGAAGTTTTTTGTATTAAAAATATCAGATAAAAATCATAAAACTAATTAATAATAAACTAATATTTATAGATTGATTTATAGACAACTAATTTGAGCAATATTTTACCAAAAATAACCAATTAATTTAAAAATTATTTAAATACTTTTCAAGATCATATACAATAAAATTACGAACAAGAGTCAGCATGATAAAATAAATAAATATCATATTATATTATATAACTTAGTCTTATTCAGCAACATAAACATCGCTTCTTTTTTTCAGGCTACAGCTTCACATGTTAACTTTATTATTTCGATCCTACATCCATAATATTGGGGTTTAATACAACTAAAGTTTTTGCTGTATTTACTTATAAAGATTATTTTTAATTCCTTTAACTTTTTTACTGTAATTAATTTGAGTTTAAAACTATTCCAAGTTTAAAATTTATTAATTATATTATTTAATTGAAGAGTTATATAACTCCGTCACCCGTTTTTGCAGAAATAGTAAAATGTTTTGTTTAGGGATATTTATTTAACTGTTTTTAAATGAGATTGTCTGTGCATATTCTTAATAAATATAAGATTTACTTTCCCTATAAGTCTTTTTTATTTCCAATTATTATACAAAATGCTGAGTTTTAACGATGACTATTATAAAGCTCCATCCATCTTTCTATATTTTAAAGGGATTTAAGATTATTCATATCATAAACTAGCAGGCAAATATTTGAATCTTTTGTATAATGTGTAATGAGGCTTCTAAATCTTTATTGACCAGCTGTATCCCATAATTGCAAACGATATTGTCTCCCTTTGTATGTCAAGTTTTTTATTAAAAAATCTATTCCTACTGTTGCCTATATGTTAAAATCTTTACATTATATTTTTCATCAAATCTATTGTTTATAAAACGTTAAATAATAGCCGTTTTTCCCACTTAAGAATCACCTAATAGAACTATTTTATACTTTATTCGACCTCCTATAACCGAGCTAGAAAAACTCATTAAATAAAAAAGATATAAAAATCTCTAAGATCTTTATTTATTATAAACTATATCATTATTAAGTAAATTAGATTATAGATATATTTTTAATATCTTATGAAAGTAATTTTGAACTTGTTATAGACTTACTTAAGAAAACATCCGTCCCCAACTGCTATAACAACATTTTCAAATTCATTTAAACTTAATTATACTCATTCATCACCTTACACAGATGCAAAATTATCAAAATAATTGTATTATCCTTTCAAAAATATATAAAAAGATCAATTTATCCCAGCTTTAAGTAAAAAGATAATATACAATTAAAAAGGTAGATTATAATAATCAGATTCTTTTGATAGTATTTTAACAAAATAAAAACATTAAAAGATCCTTCAGGATGATGTATTTGGAAAAGCTGTTCCTAATAAAGATTTTAGCAGATGGGTTTATATTGCTCAAATCAAATAAGAACCAGTCAAAAGTTACTACAACAGTGGAAAAGGCAAATCGCCTTATCAATATGATTTCGGATAAACTTATGACAATGTAAAAGAAGTAGCTATTTTTATATGGGATAAAAATCATAAAAAAATCTTTAAGCTAGAAACAAGTAAATAATTGATCCCATCATTTCCTTCATTTGCCAATGACGAAGGCTCATAATTGATCTTTCACGCCTATAAAAAATAAAATTTTGGAAAAGGCATTTTACATTGTTTCAATAGAACAGTTAATATTTATCATGCTTCTTTATCAATTGTATAAAGTTAGAATGATAAATCTGATAATAAAGATAAAACTAAAAACCTTAAGTTATAATCTAAAATAACTTTAAGCATAAACGACAATCAAAGAACTAATATTTTTCCTCGATTATCATAAGATTATCAATATTTAGTTTATTTAAGTGGAACTGGCATAACTCATACTTACTATCTGGACTTGGTCATAGCTAAGAATGCTAATCAAAAATTCACATAAACTCATAGAATCAAAGATATATTTGTTGGATATTATGATACATTAAAAGTTCATGTTATTAATTCAAATAATTAAAATTATGCGATATGTCAAACGATTTAAAATGGTTCTCAAAAAATATATAAAATTCATCTCGAAACAGGAAAATTACATAACTTGACTTAAAAATATGAAAATCATCATTTTAGTATACATGAAGTTTTTTCTAATGGACTAATTACAGGAGTCGTTACATCAAATTCTTGTAACAGCTTTTTTTATATCGATAATGATAAATTATTTATTATTGATCCTCTTGCTAAAGAAAAATTTACTTAAAAGATATATACATAACCTATTCCTACGACATATATTGAAGCTGATTAATCTGAAATATTTGAAGGTTTTAAACATAGAGCACATAAAAGACCAATTCTTGTGGTAGCTCATGGAGGACCTCATGGAAGCAATGTAAATATGCTAACTTCATTAAGATATATTTTGCTTAGGTTAGGTTATGGTCTTTTATATCCTAATTTTTCAGGTAGCGTTGGCTATGGACAAAAATTTATAAATAATTGCCTGAAAAATATTGGTTAAACAGATGCTAATGAAATAATAGACATTCTATAACGATTACTTAAAGAAAATGATAAACTTGATAGATAAAATGTTCATATAATGGGAGGTAGTTATGGAGGATATATGGCTGCTATAATGGGCAGCAAATATAGCAAACATTTCAAATCTGCAGTAGTTATGAATGGAGTTTTGAATGTTATTGCAAATCTATGGTTTTCAGATATTCCTTAATGGAGTATTGTTTAAACACTTTAAAATGAATAATTATCAAAGCTGAATAAGGGTCATTATTAGTAGATGTGGAGACAATCACCTACATCATAAACTATGAAAATTCCTACTTTACAATTTTTAGGTGCCAAAGATAGAAGAGTACCATATAGGCAAGGATTATTATTTGACGCCATAACTAAAACAGTAGGCACACCAATAACAACTTATGTTTATGAATAAAGTGCTCATGCTTTAGCTGATTCAGTATAAACGACCCTAGATATTGTTATAAAAACAATTTGTTTCTTATAAGGAATAAAGTAATAATAAGATAAAGATGAAAAAGATGAAAAAATAAAATCATAAAACAATGCTAATTAAACAATCACGTGATTTAATAAAACTTATATATTGTTAGAAAATAAATATTACTCGATACTAAGATATAATAAAATATATATTTTAACAGTATTTATTATAATGGCGCATCATATTTAAAAATATGGATGCTGATAACATGTCGAATTCTAATTACTCAATGTCTAGAAAAAGATTACCACTCAAGACAAGCTATAGATAACCAAAGAACATTAACATTATCAAAATAATCATGAGTTTGCTATTAATAGTAACCTTCTTATGGTATCTATATTGCAATATATATGCATCAGCATAAATTACAAATTAATTGAGTTAAATTTAATAGAAAGTTCTTTCTTTTGATATTTTATAAAATAGATATAGCAGTAAAACATAGAAGTATATTTCACTGTATTGCAATTAATAATCATCAAAATCATAATGCTAAGACTAAGATTTGTTATATATTAATGAAGTTTTAACCCTTATATCAACATAATCGTATCAAAAAATATAGTAAAATTAGGAAATAATTAATAATTATGATTTACCAATATAGCTCATAAAATAATAATCATAAGAAAGAGATATTGAAAAAATAGATTTAAAAATTATCAAAAATTAAAAATTGACTACGCCGAAAACCTAATAAACTAATTTATTATCTTATTTTATTTCTAGATTTCTATACTCTCATCCATACTAGAATATAGATGAAATTGTGAATTAAAATAATGAAAATTTTTACTGGAAAACTAATCAATTAATATCAAGAATATCAGTAAAATCTATATAAGAAATACAAATATCTTTCTTATAGATTTAAATTTAAACGCTTCGAGAAGAAAAATTACTCATTATAGGACTAATAAAGGGACCACTTAATGATATTTATGGTGTAAAATTAGGAAAATATAGTCTATCCAACGGATTAAATAAAATTAAATGTCTTCGACCTTAGTGTAAAGAAAAATATCATATTATAATGGTCATAATAAAGAATATGTATATTAAAAAATTGGCTATTTATAGCTCAAAATGATTATCTTTTACTACTTTTTATTATTTTATTTGCACTTTATAAAACAATAATGAATTTTATCTATAAAAAATAATATAATATGCATATCATGTCATCAAATCACATCACAAGCTCATATTGCTTTCTACGATCATTTATCAAAGTGTCTAAAGCATTATCGATGAATGAAGCAATGGTAAATGTTCCTCCAATAATTGCACATAAAGTTATTAAAAATCCAGATAAAGTTGGAGACGTAGGATAAATATGAACAGCATGACCATCTATATTATAATTAAAGTATATGCAAGGCATTTGGTGAATTTAAAACCTGTTGTGGTTATAAGTATATTGATAAGCTCTAGTTTATCCCCACATTGAATCATAATATAAAGTTGGTACTATATCTATATGATAATGACTAATAAAAGAAGCAGAAGAAGATTTCATATTAAATACTTATTTATGATTGTTCAATTTTGCTAAAACTGCTTCTGGATGATTTTTTTATATAGTTGTAACATTTTAAATATCCCCAAAAAAGAGATAGTTTATATGATGTGTCATATCTAAATTAGTTATAGCATTTTAAATTCTTAATCGAGCATATATGTTTTGATAAGAATGACTACTAATATGAAAGTTTCCAGGAACCTATTTTACAGTAAAATCTCCTTTTAATCTGCATCCTCGCTTCTGTTAAAAAGCTTATTTTGCAATTTGATATTGTTTTTATAGATTATTTTATCTTAAAAGTTAGAAATTTTATTCTCCATCTATTAGATTGCCTTATCTATCAAGACGATATTTTTGAACTGAACCAAGGTTAGGAGAATGAGTCATCATTATATCTTGAATATCTAATGAAATGATTTAGCATGGAAAATTTGGCAATGTAATATCTAAATGTATTCTAGAATAATATGATTAAATACTTCATTTATCTACGTGTCACTAAACTACCAAAGCCTAATTTAGCTACATATTAAGGATTGAAATAATTATTAATTTCCACGTATAACAAAAATACAATAGAAATTACAGTTAATAATGAAATAAATCCACCTCTATTAGTTCCTTATGAAAAATCTTTAGGTACTTTTTTAAATATATCTAATTTTCTTATTTTTTAACCAATAGCCATATGATTATCTTTTAATATATTAAAATAATAGTTTATGATATAAGTAAATTAATATAAAGTATCATATGATATTTTAACCACCAACGTAGCATAAATTATTAAAATTGCTCCGAGAATCATAATTTTATAAAAATAATGATTAGCTTTAAAATCTGTTGCTTTGATTTTATGATTAAACCTATACTAGTTCATCTACAAACGATGTGTGAATTGTCTATGTATGATTTCGAGGGAAGTATGATAATTTTAATATGTTTGCCGATGTTGAAGTTGAGAAGTGAGGGGTTATTGGTGGTATAAAGTTTTTGTTATGATCATGATTTTTATTTTGAAGATTTTATAAAGGAAGAGACTATTTATGTTAGAATGACTTAGGTTTTTTGAAAAATTTATCAGTTTAATAAAACTAATGATTGTCAGAAAACTATTAAGATAAAACATTTCTAATAATTTGTGATTGATATTTTAGATTTTAAGATTTAATTAAAGGTCTTTTATCTTATAAAGTTATAGATTTTTAGTATATTTATCTTTATCTGCGACAAATAGTTTGATTTTAAATCAACAAATGTTAATTTTATATCTTCAAAAGGGATATTTATGATTAATATTGCCATATTTTATTTTTTAATAGAGATATTTGAGATATAAGTTTTACTACTTATGTATCTTTTTAATTATGATTTGCTCTTTACGTGATTGCTTATATTTTTTAAGATATTTGATTATTTTTTTTCTTCCTTAAACAAATTTTTTTTAGCTTCGTAGGCTATATATTCTTACTTTTATTTTTATTTGAAGAAGAATCATTATTTTTATGTATTAAAGATCGACTTTTATTTTTCAAACTACTTTATAAATATCTACTCGTATTATTCATTTTTTATTGATCTTATTGATATTGCTTATACTCCCTTTATATTTTTTCATAATTATCTCTAAGACTATCTATCATTTTATCTTTTATCTTTTATTATATTTTGATCTAATCATAGTTACATTTAATTATATGATATGCTTTTTATACGTTTCTTAATGATCTTATCTCCATTTATAAGTTTTATATCTTTTATTATAATAGTTATTATTTTTGTACTATTTTTTATAAAATGATGGAAAATTCTTATTTATTAATAAACCATTATTGATTATCATGTTATGGTTATGTATTTGATCGGTTAATATTAAGATTATTAAACATTTTTTTGAAGTTAAAATTTAAGGTTTGTTACTGTTATGACATTATAATATTATAAGAAACAATAGCTATAAAATCAATTATTATCGTATACATGTATATATTATATTATGAAAAAATGTGTAAATTAATGAGTCATTTATAAATAAGTATTATTATAAAATAAATATTTATCTTCTTTAAATGTTTTATTGAGTTAAATAGCAATAGACTTTGATTATATTATTTAATTTAAATTAATATTTATATGTAAGAAATATAAATATCATCATATTAATAAGGAAGCTCATAACATATTATCATATAATTCGGCCAATAAAATCATGATATAGTAGGCTCAGTCCTTAAAAATAATATATTAACAGGCGAATTTGGAATTGCATAAATATATCATAACAAATGTGATAAGATGATCTTAATAAATTCAAAATAACAATAATTGAAAGTTATAGATAAAGTTTATCGAGGTATAATTGTAAAGAGTAACAAAAAGAATAAAGTAAAAAGTATAGATGATAATATTGATATGGATATAGGGGCTAATTAAGCTGGTGATATAGATATTGATAATAAATAATAATAAAATGAACATTTTTAATTGTCTATTTCAGAATCAATATAATAGAAAAAGAAAAAAAAGTAGAAAAAGAATAAAGATAAAGATAATGTATATGGTAAGACTAGAATCATAAGTAAATTAAGAAATTATTCAAAAGTAAAAAGGAATAGTCAAAATAAAATAATAAAAAATATTCATTAATGATCATTTATTGAATTATTTTGTGAAATTATAAAATAATACCATTGATTTCATTTTTAATATTGTTTATATCATTTAAAAGTCATTAATTATCTTAATTTAACCTTGAATTTATAATTATTTTAAATGTAAAAAGATATAAAAATATAAGATTCTCAATAATAAGCATAATAAAAGAATAATAAAGATAAATAAAAAATACTATAAAAATAATAAAAGGTTTAATTAATAAAATAATAAGACGAAGATCTGAGAAAATAGTTATTATCAATGTAATTCTAACCTAATCTTATTGACAAAGCACTAAAAATTACTAAAGACTTATAAAAAGCCGTTTAATATATCATTTCAATTTTAGAAGCTCAAGATGTTTAAGATTTGTTAAAAGAAGATACAGTAGAACTAGTTCTAATAGTAAGAATGGATTTAAAGATGGGCATTGGAAAAATAGCTGCTCAATGTGCTCATTGCATTTTAAAAAGTTTTC
>Ga0169931_10012131_pt1 | contig 12003 bp, 19 predicted proteins | sample Kivu_15m_20L_FD_129675 | JGI IMG/M metagenome (GOLD analysis project Ga0169931, IMG submission 129675) | Freshwater microbial communities from Lake Kivu, Western Province, Rwanda to study Microbial Dark Matter (Phase II) - Kivu_15m_20L... | ecosystem: Environmental > Aquatic > Freshwater > Lake...
AAACGCAACTCTGATCCCGAAAACAAAAACTAATAACAGCACATTACCGGCCGCGGCCGATTCGTAAATATTTGCATGAAATACTTCCTTGTGGTGGCCATATACATAGAGGGCCTGTGCCAGAACTTCGTGACCACCGAGCCGCAGTTCGACTCATACCAGGCCTGCGAGCAATTTTCGCACCAGGCGGTGAGACACATACAGCGATCGCTACCGGACAGCTCGGGCAGCACCTACTGCCTGACCCAGCAGCAGATATTGGACCTGGCCGAGGACCTAATACAGCAGGATCCCGCCATCCTGCAGAATCTCGACACCAAGATCTAGTTGACAAGCTCAGCCTCTGTGTTATAATAACAGCATGATACACGGCATGATAGATCTGGAAACACTCAGCACTCGGCCCGACGCCGTGGTGTTGACCCTGGGCGGCATCAAGTTCGATCCCCACACAGATCAGCAGCCATATGATCCATTGTATTTCCGAGTGGACGTGGACTCGCAAACGGCCATGGGACGCCATGTGATGGATGAAACTTTAGACTGGTGGGCCACGCAGCCCAGAGAAATAGCGGAAGACGCACTGGGCGAAGGAGATAGAATATCTCTTACGGAATTCACACAGAAACTCAACAAGTGGTGCGTGGGCATAGACGTGTACTGGTGTCAAGGTCCCTTGTTTGACTATGCCATACTACAGAACCTGTACGCACAATTGAACAAGCCCTGTCCATGGAACTATTGGCAGATCAGGGACAGCCGCACTCTGTTCAGCCTGCTGCCACAGGACGAGACCAATCCCCGACCCGGCTACCACAACGCACTGGCAGACGCGGATTACCAGGCCAAGAAGGTGCAGAGATATTACCAACAACTTAAATTGCCCGCCCATTGATCTATCTGCCAACATCTGCTACAATGCGATAGATGTCCGAGTTCAATCCCAAAAATCTCAGAGTGCCCATAGATCGATACGAGGAGGCCACCTGGCACGCCAATGGCAAGGCGGAGTGGGAGAATGACATCTACAGCGTGTGGATGGACAAGTTCCCAGTGGCGCCGGGGCACCTGCTTTGGATACCCAAGGTCAACGACAAGGTGCACATCAGGATCACCTACGGCGACGCCTTTGAGCACGGCGACGACCTGGTCAAGGCAGGGCAGTGGGATGGATTCAACATAGGGCAGAACATAGGGCTGGCCGCGGGCCAGACGGTGCTGTGGCCCCACATACATCTCATACCCAGATTCAAGGGCGACTGCGCCCCTGGCAGGAACGGCATAAGGCTGGCGCACCCCAACGGCGATCACAAGGACTACTACTGATGAGGCAGATGCTGAATCAGAAGGAATGGAACATACTGTTCGCACTGAGAGAAGAGCTGTACAGCAATGGCAGGCACAGCCCGGAAGTGGAGAAATGGTTAAAAAAAAGAATACAGGAACTAGAAAGAAAGCAGCCGCCGCAGGAAAGATATACGTGAGCCCGGACGGGGGCCACACCGTGTACGAGCAGAACCGAGACGGCACGCGCGGGGCTATGGTGTCGCAGGACCAGCACTCAGTGATGCTGGCAGAGCTGCAGGATGACGCCGAGATGTTCGGATTCGAGGCCTATGAGCTGAGGAAAACATATCCCACTCTGAAAAAGGCCTATGACAATTACAAGACCATCTGGCACATGGTCAAGGAGAGAGATGACAGCGATCAGATATGACGTGAAACCGGAGGACCATCTGCATGGGTTCCCGGACGGCGTGCTGGACACAGGCAAGAACGCCGAGCTCAAGGCCTTCTGCGAAGCCAACCTCGTGGACTATGGTTACCAGTGCGACAAAACGGGCAAGTTTGTGTTCAACGGAATAACCTACTACGCCAGCGCCAAGACATTGAAGATGGTGGAGAAGCAGTTCAAGATCGACCGCGTGTTCACTGACCGCGACTTGGAAAAGGAGCGCAGAGAACAAGAAGATAGCAGAAAGAAATTGATGGCCACCGATGACTGGCTGGAGAACAAGGTGCTGGATGACTGCGTGGCGCTGTTGGGATCCTACAAACAGTATGCCTTCGTGCAGAAGATCAGGGACGAGAACCCCGAGGTTGCTCATGCCAGGATGACCCGCGTGACGCAGAAATACCTCAGGGATGGCACGTGGGGCACCGACCGCAACAGCCATGTGATAGCTGGGCCCAACTTCCCCAAAGCGAAGCTGCCCAAGGATGACGCGGCAGCGGAGAGCCGCCCGGCGCTGAGGCGCAGGTCCCGATGAAAACCATGCTGGATCACCTCATGGTGCAGCAGCAGGTCAAGGGGGCGTGGCAGCACATGGTGGCGGTGATATGCCTCAACCAGACCTATCGCAAGCAGGTCAAGGAGATACTGCCCAGGCTGTTCAGCATATGGCCCACGCCGCAAAAGATGGTTCGGGCACCGTTAAATAGGCTGCAGAGATTGATCAAGCCGCTGGGCATGTGGCGCGTGAGATCAAAAAGGATCAAAAAGATGAGCAGGGAATTTTTAAAATGGAATGGTCGCGATGCTGCCGATCTGCATGGCATCGGCAGATATGGATCCGACAGCTACAGGATATTCTTCAAGAAGCAATACGATATAAAAGTCACAGACAAGGAATTAAAGAAATATCTCAGACAGAAAAGGAAGGCGGCATGACCAAGTTCGTATCTATAATAGGCAACGGCGAGAGCCGTTTTGGCTTTGATCTCGTGCCCTTGAAGCGATTCAGCACAGTGATCGGTTGCAACGCACAATTCCGTGATTATAATTTTGATTATTTTATTTGTGCTGATCGTCACATGTGTCAAGAAGCTGCCAACACAGTGGGTAAGAGTACTACCATATATACTCGACAACGATGGCATGCAGAATTTGCCATGTGGAGCAATGTCAAACCACTGCCCAATTTACCCTATGAAGGAGATAAACGTCAGGACGAACCATTCCATTGGGGCACAGGTCCCTATGCAGGCGTTGTTGCATTGACTTTCAAACCCAAGGCCATATTCATGATAGGGTTTGATCTACATCCTCAAGAAAAAGATACTGTGAATAATATCTACAAAGATACCAAAGGCTATGCGTACATCAAGCGCCCCGTGGATCCATCCTACTGGATCTATCAGTTTGAGAAACTGATGGCATTGGACAGTTGTCGTTGGATCGTTGTGAATCGAGAGGGATGGACGCTGCCCACAGAATGGAGCCAGCACAAGAACGTGTTCCCGGAGACCTACGAGGGCATGGCCAAATACATCAACAAAAAGATCAACGTTAAATAACAGCATGCCCGACCAACTGATACAGCAGCAGATCGAACAGGAATACGCCTACGGATTCACCACGGATGTGGAGTCGGTGCGGGCTCCCAAGGGTCTCAACAAGCAAGTGATAGAGTACATATCAGCGCAGAAGAAGGAGCCCTCTTGGCTGCTGGAGTGGCGCATGAAAGCGTTCCAGCGCCTGCAGGTCATGGAGGAGCCCGACTGGCAGAAGCCTAAGTACCCCAAGATAGACTACCAGGATCTCTACTACTACTCCGCGCCAAAGAATTTCAAGGAAGGACCTCGGTCACTGGATGACATAGATCCTGAGATACGCAAGACATACGAAAAGCTGGGCATACCGCTCACAGAGCAGAAGCGGCTGTCCGGAGTGGCTGTGGACGCGGTGTTTGACTCTGTGTCAGTGGCCACCACCTACAGGGCCAAGCTGGAGCAGCTGGGCATCATATTCTGCTCCATATCTGAGGCCGTGCAGAAACATCCGGAGCTGGTGCGGAAGTATCTGGGCTCTGTGATACCCATCACCGACCACTACTTTGCCACCCTGAACTCTGCTGTGTTCACGGACGGATCGTTCGTGTACATACCGCCCGGAGTGAGATGCCCCATGGAGCTCAGCACCTACTTCAGGATCAATGCCAGCAACACTGGACAGTTCGAAAGGACATTGATAGTGGCAGATAAAGGCAGTTACGTAAGTTATTTAGAAGGCTGTACAGCGCCCATGAGAGATGAAAATCAACTGCATGCGGCCAACGTGGAGCTGGTGGCCCTGGATGACGCAGAGATCAAGTATTCAACTGTGCAGAACTGGTATCCCGGAGACAAGGAAGGCCGGGGTGGCATCTACAACTTCGTGACCAAGCGCGGATTGTGCAAGGGCCACAACTCCAAGATATCCTGGACCCAGGTGGAGACCGGTTCCGCTATCACATGGAAGTACCCCAGCTGCATACTCAAGGGCGACAACTCAGTGGGCGAATTCTACTCCATTGCCATAACCAACAACTATCAGAAGGCGGACACGGGCACCAAGATGATACACCTTGGCAAGAACACCAAGAGCAAGATCATCTCCAAGGGCATATCAGCTGGGCACGCGGACAACACCTACAGGGGCCTGGTCAGCATAGGCAGCAGGGCGGACCATGCAAAAAACTTCACGCAGTGCGATTCGCTGCTGGTGGGCAATCAGTGCGGAGCACACACGGTGCCCTACATCGACGTCAAGAACAACTCCGCCACCACTGAGCATGAGGCCACCACCTCCAAGATCAGCGAGGACCAGTTGTTCTACTGCTACCAGAGGGGGCTGGACAAGGAGACAGCGGTGGCCCTGATCGTGAATGGATTCTGCAAGGAGGTGTTGCAACAACTGCCCATGGAGTTCGCCGTGGAGGCACAGAAGTTGGTGGGCATCAGCCTTGAGGGCAGCGTTGGTTAAATGATTTTGAATTCAATTGACAATTTTTTTATAGCAAGTACAATATTAAAATGTTGAAAAAACACCAGGAAAGCATAAATTGCCTAATGGACGCCACAGAAGCATTGCTCAACGCGATGGAGAAACATGGCATCAATACAGAATCTCTCGGCCGCAGTCCCGAATTTGTGGTGCTGGTGCACTTCCTCAAGGCCATTATCGATGGTAAAATGGACGTGCCAAACAATCTCTCAAATCGTATTTCGGAATTAGCCGACACTTTAGACATTGACAAAATAACAGGAACTACGCTACACTAGCTAAATTACAAACAAAGTGGACTTCAAGACATTCAACCCACTCTAAATATTCTGCATGTCATCATAGGAGAAAAGATGACATACTACTCGACCAAGACATATGACCACAACGAAGGGCTCAGCTGTGCGTTCCGTCAGTGGAAAGCCACAGAATCTCACTGCAGGTTCATCCACGGCTACTCGCTGGCTTTCAAACTAGTGTTTGGCTGCAGCTCGCTGGACGACCGAAACTGGGTGCAGGACTTTGGAGGCCTCAAGGAAATCAAGGCCTGGCTGAAACAACAATTTGATCACACATTTTGTATTGCAGAAGATGATCCGGAATTTCAAACTCTCATGTTACTAGACGGAAACATCGCTGATATCAGAGTGCTGCCAGCAGTGGGCTGTGAGAAATTTGCCGAGCACGTGTACAACCATGTAAGTAAGATCATAGAACAACAGAGTGGAGGCCGCGTGTGGCTGGACTCGGTTGAATGTCGCGAACATGGAGCAAACAGTGCCGTCTATCAAAGAGATTGAAGTAGTTTTAAGGAATCCCAAAAACAAACAGGATACCCTGTCTTATTTCATTGACGTTGAAGCCACGGATTTTAATCTGCGTTGGCTTGAATTACTGAAACAAAATCTTAAAAATAAGCTACATTTAGAAAAAAACTACTGTTGGTTGGGTTGGGCTGATTCACCTCGCAATGCTGAATATCTATGTAGACAAATAAATCAAGCCTTATTTCAAATCAATTGTTTTAATGCAACAAACTATTGGGGAGTGTCGGGACTGCCCTCGTATCATATCAATGATTATTTCTCCCCAGAATCTGTGATACAACCAGGTGAAGTGAGCAATGATAAGCCTGGTCTGAGATTAAATCACGAACCCATGAACAGGTTGCATCGATATTTTGAAGATTTACAGGGAGAGACCTGGAACATCAGTCGCTATTACAAATTAGCTGATTATGATACCAAATGGGCTATACGTCAGCTGAATGATCTATGTCATGAATTGGAATCCTGGGTGCTGTCCAATAGGAAGAAAACATATGAACCCGAGTGGCAAAGACCTTCACAGATAACCACATTCCTCAACGCTCCCAGACAGGATTTACAAGACAAAGATTATGAGTTATTTTTAAAAACCAGATATGATCGAGAGCTGGGAGGAGTATATCTACATTGGGCACAAGTGGGCAAAACACAGTTCGAAGTATTTCGTGATGAGCATGGTGCAGATATTGATGCTACCACTTGTTCTGCTATCAACAGTTTGAAGTTTTATTCTGGAGAATTTGACATAGAATGGGGTAGAGATGTGGTGGAGAATACACATGAATGGCATGCTCAAGAACAACGAGCATTTCGCGAATGGTTGACTCGCAATGGTATGGATTTCAATGATCCTAAATTGAGCCTGGGTTATATCAAGATAGGACAGGTTAATCTTGAGAAGAGTTTTGGCACTGAAGATTTTTCAGAGATATTAAAAAAACTATCCGGACATCTAGATATCTATCAAATACACGCGGATGGCATAACTGGCACATACGACTATGTGTGGAGCGATGATAATTATAAACAAATGCAGATAGATTTTCTTCGACCAGGATATGATTGGAGTGCCAGACATGCCTAATCATGTGCTGTGTGTCAAATGGGGCAACAAATACGCCAGCCAATATGTGAATGTTCTAAAAAATATGTGTCGTAGACACATCACCGTGCCATTTGAATTTCATTGCCTCACGGAAGATCCTAAAGGATTGGAGCCAGATGTCAAAACTATCGCTCTGCCCGCGCATCCTGGCATCAAGACCTGGTGGAGCAAATTGTACATGTTCAGCCCAGAGTTGCCTGTTAAAGGAACTTTAATATATTTTGATCTAGATGTGGTCATATTCCGCAACATTGACAGATTATTCTCGCATGACAACGGCAACTTCCAGATTATAAGAGACTTCAACAGGTGCAGGGTCAAGGACTGGAAGCTCAGCAACTCCTCCGTGATGCGCTGGGAAACCGGCAAGCTGGATTACCTATGGCAGGAATTCGCCGCCAACCCCGGCAAAGTCATGGGCAGCAACCATGGTGATCAAGACTGGATAACCAAGCGTGCAGCACAGGACATCAGGCACTGGCCCGATGAGTGGATACGCAGCTATAAGTGGGAGATGCAGGGACGCAAGGACACCAAGATCATCAAGGGCAACAAGAAGATGTTCGAGCATCCGCCCACCATAACAGAACAAAATCTCGTTGCAGTTTTCCACGGAGAACCTAAACCATCCACATGCGGAGATCAATTTATAATTGACAATTGGCGATAGTGTGTTACAATCGATAAATGATTAGACGCATAGGTTTTTGCTGCAAGTGGCTCAACGACAGATCTGAGTTTGGAGGCATGAAGGTCAATGCCAAGGACAGAGAATTGAATGGCCGCAGCACCACCATGCGCTGGCTGCGAGAGCACCCGGAAGAGGCCGAGCAGAGACAATGGGACATCATGAATCACAACGCCGCGGCCGCGACCAGGATGATAGAGCGTGTGGGCACATTGCCGCCCGAGCGCAGGATGGTTAGATTAGGTTCAGAGATGCTACAGGGCTACACAGAGAAGAATTGGATCGACTGGTGGCAAAAGAAAGAAATACAAGACCACCTAGCTAAGATATTTGCGCCCGTGGGAGATGCTGCCAGGAAACATGACGTCAAGATCAGCTTTCACCCCGGACAGTTCTGCGTGTTGGCGTCAGAGAATCCTGAGATAGTGGAGAGGAGCATATTAGAATACGAATATCACGTGGACATGGCCAGGTGGGCCGGGTTTGGAAAGACTTGGCATGATGGCTGCAAGATCAACGTACACATATCCGGCAAGCAAGGGCCAGAAGGCATCTTAAAGGCATTGCCTAGATTGAGTCCCGAAGCACGCAATCTCATCACCATAGAGAACGATGAGATGGGCTGGGGGTTGGATGCCACACTTGAATTGGAGAAGCATGTGGCATTGGTATTGGACATACATCATCATCTCATACGTGATGAAGAACACATACAACCAAACGACGACAGGGTAAAGAGAGTTATCGACAGTTGGCGAGGGGTGAGGCCTACTCTTCACTATAGCTATTTTAGAGACGAGGCCTTGCTGCCCGCTTTCAAGGACCATCCAGAACTGATGCACAGCCAATTGCACAACATCAAGGACTTATTGTTGTTGGGCTGCAAGAAACAAAAACTCAGGGCACACAGCGACCTTTTCCCTAACAGGGCCAGCAACGCATGGGCATTGAGCTTCCAAGATCATTTTGACATCTGCACAGAGGCCAAAGGCAAGAACCTGGCCGCACTGGAACTGTACGAGCAGTCATTGGGCTAGCGATAAATACTGCCATGTCAATCATGCGGCAGTACATAGACATAGTGGAAGCCAAGAGCAGGCCCAAGCGATTGGTGCTGGAGAAGCTGCCATACAAGACCTCTGATCTCGATCCTGTACTCAGCAAAGAAAACGTGGAGTATCACTACAATGTTTTGAGCAACGGCTATGTTACCAGATACAACGACGGCGAGGGCGATGCCGACTTCAACTACGGAGGGGCCATGTTGCACAATATATTCTGGCAGCAGTTGCAGGCACCCAAAGGCTCAAATAAACCCACAGGTGCAATCAAAGACATGATAGAACAAAAATATAAATCTACGGACAATCTATTGGACGAGTTTGTGAAGAAAGCAATGAGCATACAGGGGTCAGGATGGGCGTATATGTCCAAGAGCGGAGATATTAAAACCACTCCCAACCAATCATACCGAACGGACATACTCATGCCCATAGACATGTGGGAACACAGTTTCATGGACTACGTGCCCGCAAAGGATGCCAAGAAGAAATATATTACCGCTATAATGCGCGTCATAAACTGGAATGTGATCAGCGACAGGTTGAACAACGACGGCTAATACTTTATAATAGAATAATGTTTACGAACGCCAACAACTGGCCATTGGAACATTGGCACATAGAAATATCTTCCAAATGCTCACTGCGATGTCCCAGATGCACCAGGCAAGAAGTTCCTAATGGTTTGATCAACACGGATCTCAGCATCGATTGGTTCGAAAAGAACTTTTTTGAGCTGTTGCCACACGCAAAGAAGATAACATTCTGTGGCGACGACGGCGACCCCATATACGCCAGGAATTTTCTTACTATCATCAAGAGTATCAAGAGCATCAATCCAGCTGTGCAGATAGTGATAGTGACCAATGGTTCATACAAAACTCCCAATTGGTGGGAGGAGCTATCCCTGTCGCTCGGCAGCGCCGATCACATACATTTTTCATTGGATGGTTGGGATCAAAACAGCAATGAACTTTACAGAGTCAATTGTGATTGGGCTAGCATCATGCAAGGTATTGGCAGCATCGATCGGGAAGACCACTCTGTGTTCCTGACCTGGGCTGCCATAGCGTTTCGTTTCAATGAAGGCAAGATAGATCGCATGCGACAGTTGGCCCAAGATCTGAAATTTGATTATTTCCAATTGACGCACAGCACCAAATTTGGCAGCAATTATTCTGCTTATCCCAAGGATGATCCCCTGGAGCCCAGCAATAAATTCGTGGCACGTGGAAGATTTTCAAGAAACATAGAAAATATATCTCAAAGACAGTGGCATGACAGCTGTGTGGACATTTTCACTGATAGGTATAAAAATTTGAAATCGCTGGGAGACATACAGCCATTGTGTTCAGTGGGCAACAAGGGGTTATACATCAACTCACAGGGCACATTCTATCCCTGCTGCTGGACGGGATTGAGATATCAGCACAACGATAACATTTTTGACTACGTGGATCAAAAGAACAGAACCATGGCTGAGATATTGGATGATCCCAACTGGTCACGACTGTTTGATTCCATGAAGGACGACAGTTGCCCCAATGAGTGTCGAGAAAAATGCCACACAAGATCATGGACCTTGGAGCATGCAACATCATGGTGAAATTAGATTTGGAAAAAATAAAAGAGATACACATAGAACCCACCAGCCTGTGCAATGCTGAATGCCCCCAGTGTGCCAGGAACATCAATGGCGCTGGATTGAATCCCAATATAAAATTAGGCAGCTTGGACTTAGATTTCTTTCAAAGCAGTTTTGATCATGACAACATCGCCAACATCCACAAGATATTTTTTTGTGGCAACGTGGGAGATCCCTGCGCCACTCCGGATCTATTGAAAATTTGTGCATACCTTAAACACATAAAAAAAGACATAACGTTGGGCATCAACACCAACGGCAGCCTCAAGACCAAGGAATGGTTCAAGGAACTGGGAAATATATTCCGTGGACCACTGGACTATGTGGTTTTCAGCATCGATGGTTTGGAGGACACCAATCACATTTATAGAAGAAACACCAACTGGTCAAAGATCATGGAAAATGCAAGATCCTACATCGGCACAGGAGCCAGTGCTCATTGGGACATGTTGGTGTTCGATCACAACAGGCACCAGGTGGATTTGGCGCAGCGATTGGCTGACGAGATGGGTTTCACTTGGTTCCGCAGCAAAATCACAGATCGTTGGGACATATATGAACCAACAGAGTCATTGAGTCCGGCCGAAACATATCATGAACCTGCCTATGATACCTTAGATATTGTTTGCGAAAAAGACAGGGATTCTAGCATTTTTATAGACCACACAGGTAGAATTTGGCCCTGTTGCCACATGGCGGAGGCATATCTCAATAGGGTGGGCCAACACAAACACAAAGATTTATTGTCTCATCAACCCAATGAATTGTTAGAACAGTATGCCATCAAATTGAAAACCATGCCATTCTATGTTTGTCAAAGATCATGTGGCACTGCCACAGGAAAAAGATCACAATGGAAGGCAGAAAAACAGTTGCGATGAATAAGAAAAGAAGGAAAAAATCCGGATACCAACAGCGGTTCCGCCACAACATTGACCTCAACAGCTACGGGGTGGACGCGGACATCATGACATGGTGCCGGCGGCACAGCGAGGGCGCCTGGGGTTGGTGGTTCTGGACACACCCGGACTGGCACAACTACGACTCGGGCTATGACACCTACGACGAGCGGGCCTATGGCAAAAACAGGGCCTACATGAGCTTCCAATTCAAGCGGGACGCACTGCGTTTCTGGTTCTGGTGGCAGAGGATGGGGGATCATGCGGATAAAAGATAAGATACAGGAGTGGGCGGACAACCTCGGGCCACTCTCCGGCATGGACCGACTGGAATACATCATAGAGCTGGGCAGGAAGCTGGAGCCCATTGACAGCAAGTTGAAGACAGATAGCTTTAAGATACACGGCTGTGCCAGCAATCTCTGGCTGGTGCCAAAATTTGAGAAAGACACACTGTCATTGTCGGCTGACGCGGACGCATTCATCACGCGTGGCACTGCCTACATCGTGCTGGACATATTGAGCGGGCAACGATACCATGCGCTGAAAAGTATGAAGAGGGAAGATTTCGCTTCTTTGGGACTGATGGAAATATTGACCGTGCAACGGCAAAACGGACTGGGCAATCTGATCACGACCATACAGCGGTATGCAAACACGAGATAATTAATGATATGGAATGGTTTGAACTCACAGAATCGGCCAAGCAGCAGATGAGCAACTTGCTGGCCAAGAATCCCGGCCGCTATGCAGTGAGCTTATCAGTGCTGGGCGGTGGCTGCGCGGGCTTCAAGTACGACTGGGGCTTCGTGGACTCGGCCGAACAAGTGGGCAAGGATGACGTCATGATCGAGTGGCAGGATGGCAGGTTCGTGGTGGACTCCATGAGCATGCTGTACGTGGCGGGAACCAAGATCGACTGGCGAGAGGAAGTGTTCGGCTCGCAGTTTGAGATCTCCAACCCGAATTCCAAGGGCGGCTGCGGTTGTGGCGAGAGCTTCTCGGCATAGCAA
>Ga0169931_10012132_pt1 | contig 12003 bp, 10 predicted proteins | sample Kivu_15m_20L_FD_129675 | JGI IMG/M metagenome (GOLD analysis project Ga0169931, IMG submission 129675) | Freshwater microbial communities from Lake Kivu, Western Province, Rwanda to study Microbial Dark Matter (Phase II) - Kivu_15m_20L... | ecosystem: Environmental > Aquatic > Freshwater > Lake...
CTGGGCATCGGCTTCGTCGAGCTGTTCACCAAGATTGGCCTCTACTACGTCCACGAGCGCATCTGGAACCGGCTCGACTTCGGCCGTGTGAAGTCCAAGGAAGATTTCGACATTTAACCGCACTTGCTCACCGCATGACCCCCGAACAAATCGCCCAAGCCAACGCCGACCTGCGTGGCAAATCCGCCCTCGAAGTCGTGCAGTGGGCCATCGCCCAAGCCAACGGCCGCGCCATCGTCTCCACCAACTTCCGCCCCTACGAAGCCGTCATCCTGCACCTCGTCACGCAGGTGCAGCCGGACATCCCGGTGCTCTGGGTGGACCACGGCTACAACCGCGCGGCCACCTACCAGCACGCCGAGCAGCTCAAGGCGCAGCTCAAGCTCAACATAAAAGCGTATCTTCCGAAGCTCACCGCCGCGCACTACGACGCCGTTCATGACGGCATGCCCGAACCGACGCCGGAGAACGAGGAGCGCATCAAGGCCTTCAGCACGGTGATGAAACTGGAGCCGTTCCAGCGCGGCATGAAGGAACTCGCGCCCACCGTCTGGCTCACCGCGTTGCGCAAGGTGCAAAACCCCAACCGCGCCGGCCTCGACATCGTTTCGCCCGACGGCAACTTCAACTCGCTCAAAGTCAGCCCCGTCTTCCACTGGTCCGACGCCGAGATGGAGGCCTACCTGAAGCAGCACAATCTCCCGAACGAGTGGGATTACTTCGACCCGGCGAAAGCCGACGAGAAACGTGAGTGCGGGTTACACGCGAGCTGGGGCGGAGCAGCCGTCGCCAAGGTTTAGACACGAATTGCACGAATTAACACGAATGAAGACCCGCGTTCCGATGCCTCATTCCCAATTCGCGCAAATTAGTGAAATTCGTGTCCCAAGAAAGGCCTCACTCTGTGTCTGAGCTGCTTTACAAGCAAGAGTGCTACCAGTTGGTCGGCCTGTGCATGGAGATTCATCGCGAACTCGGCAAGGGCCACGACGAAGTCATCTACAAGGATGCGCTGGTCGTCGAGTTGAGCCGGGCGAGCATCCCCTTCGAGCGGGAGAAGAAATACGAAATCACCTACAAAGGCGTCATTCTTCCACACCACTACCGGGCTGACTTTGTGATTTGGGACAAGCTTCTGTTCGAGGCCAAGGCCGTCGAGCAGTTGACCGATTCCCATGTGAAGCAGGTGCTCAACTACCTGGCAGCCTCCAAACTCCGTCTCGGCCTGCTCGTCAACTTTGGCGGCGACTCCCTCGAATGGAAACGCGTCATCCTCTGACTCCTAATCCGTGCCAATCCGTGAAATCCGTGTCTAAAATCCCTTTCCCGAAATTCGTGTCTCATGAGTAGTTACCATCTCGACCACCTTCAGTTTCTCGAAACCGAAGCGATTCACATCATGCGTGAAGTCGCCGCCGAGTTCGAGCGCCCGGCCATTCTCTTTTCCGGCGGCAAAGACTCGATTTGCATCCTACGCCTCGCGGAGAAGGCCTTCCGCCCGTCGGACATCCCGATGCCCTTTCTCAACGTCGAGACCGGCCACGAATTTCCGGAGCTGATCGAGTTCCGCGACCGCCGCGCGAAGCAGCTCGGCGCGAAGCTGATCGTCCGCACCGTGGACGAAGCCTTCGCCAAGGGTCTCGCCACGCCCACGCCCGGCCAGATCAGCCGCAACCAGCTCCAGATTCCCGTGCTGCTCGGCGCGATTGAGGAGTTCCGCTTCGACTGCTGCATCGGCGGCGCGCGGCGCGACGAGGAGAAAGCCCGCGCGAAGGAACGCTTCTTCAGCTTCCGCGACGCCTTCGGCCAGTGGGATCCGAAGAACCAACGCCCTGAAATCTGGAATCTCTACAACGCCCGCGTGAACCCCGGCGAAAACATGAGGGTCTTCCCGCTCTCGAACTGGACTGAAATGGACGTGTGGGAATACATCCAGCGCGAAAAGCTGGAAGTGCCGAACATCTACTTCAGCCACGAGCGCGAATGCTTCCGGCGCGGCGGTCAGTGGCTCCCAATTCCTCCGCCGCACACCGACGCCACGCGGCCCGACCCCTACGCCGGCGCGCGCCCGACCGCGAAGGAGCCAGCGAAGAAACTGGTCTGCCGCGTCCGCACCATCGCGGACATGATTAGCACTGGCATGATCGACAGCCCGGCCAGCACCGTGGACGACATCATCCGCGAAGTCGCCGCCGCCCGCGTCACCGAGCGCGGCACCCGCGCCGACGACAAGGCCAGCGAGGCCGCGATGGAAGACCGGAAGAAGGCCGGTTACTTCTAACCGGCGGAGATGGCAGATGGGAGATCGAAGATCGGAAATACAACTATGGCAGCACCGGAATCGTTTGAAGACCTGGACGCGTGGAAGCTGGCGAGGGAGCTGACGGGCGAAGTCTATAAGCTTTGTCGTCGCGAGCCGCTGTCACGCGACTTTGGCCTGACCGATCAACTGCGTCGGGCCGCCGTCTCCGTCATGAACAACATCGCGGAAGGTTGGGAGAGCATCAACATCGGTGAGAAGCGCCAAGCCTATGGCTACGCACGGCGCTCCTGCGGTGAAGTCCGCTCCATGAGCTACGTCCTCCTCGACAACCACTTCATTTCCCCGGAAGAGCAGTCAGCACTGCTCGGACGATGCATCCGCACCGGAAAGCTCATCAGCGGCCTGATCCGTTCCCTCGACAAACGCAGTTAACCCCATCTTCGATCTCCGAACTTCCATCTCCGACCATGCCCTCCCGATCTCCCAACTCCGATCTCCGATCTCCGAGTTCGCATCCCATCGAACTCCTCCGCTTCAACACCTGCGGCTCCGTGGACGACGGCAAGTCCACGCTCATCGGCCGGCTGCTCTACGACTCCAAGTCCATCATGGAGGACCAGATGGAGGCGCTCGAACGCAGCGCCGACATCACCGGCGGCGGGCAGGTGAACCTCGCCAACCTCACCGACGGCCTCCGTGCCGAGCGCGAGCAGGGCATCACGATTGACGTGGCCTACCGCTACTTCGCCACGCCGCGCCGCAAGTTCATCGTCGCGGACACGCCGGGCCATGTGCAATACACCCGCAACATGGTCACCGGCGCGAGCACGGCGAACCTCTCCATCGTGCTCGTGGACGCGCGGCTCGGCGTCATCGAGCAGACGCGGCGGCACACCTACCTCGCGGCGATGCTCGGCATTCCGCACCTCGTCATCGCGGTCAACAAGATGGACCTCGTGGACTGGAGCGAGGACCGCTTCCTGGAAATCCGCGACGAGATTGAAGCCTTCCTGCCCAAACTCGACGCGTTCAAGGACGTGAAGTTCGTCCCCCTCAGCGCGCTCAACGGCGACAATGTCGTCGAGTCGTCCCAGCACACGCCGTGGTATGTCGGCCCCGCGCTGCTCGGCCACCTGGAGACCGTCCACATCGCCAGCGACTGGAGCCTCGGCGGCGTCCGTTTCCCCGTGCAGTGGGTGAACCGCCCGAACAACCCGACCGACCCGGCGCTCCACGATTTTCGCGGCCTGAGCGGGCAGCTTGCCGGCGGCATCGTGAAGGCCGGCCAGAAGGTCATGGTGCTGCCCGGCGGCCTGAAGAGCACGGTGAGGGAAATCTGGACCCACGACGGCGCGTTGCCGGAGGCGTTCTGCCCGCAGTCCGTCACGCTGGTGCTGGAGCACGACGTGGACGTGAGCCGCGGTGACATGCTCGTGGGCCTCGACCACCTGCCCGGCATGGCCAGCGAACTGCGCGGGCGCGTCTGCTGGATGGGCCAGAAGCCGCTGCAAGCCGGGCGGAAATACTTCCTCAAGCACACCACGCAGACCGTGCAGGCCATCGTCACGAACCTCGACAGCCGCATCAACATCCAGACCTTCGACCCCGAGCCGGAGCCGCCGCAACTGGCCGTGAACGACATCGGGGAGGTCCGCATCCGCACCGCCAAGCCCATCGTGTTCGACGCCTACAGCAACAACCGCCTGACCGGCTCCTTCATCCTCATCGAGCAAGGGACGAACGCAACGGTCGCCGCCGGGATGCTTTACCCGCCCACCGAGCTGGTGAAGCCGGAGTATAATGATTTCGCGATTTAGGCCGGCCCGAGCAGCGGCCGACTTTTCGCTCGCCGTGAGCGGCGGGATGCGCAAATTTCCCACCATGATTGCAACTGTGGACCGGCCTCTGCCTGCGGGCGCGCCCCGCCCTTGGCCGCTCTCGGTGTCCGCCTATCACGTTCTCGGCGAGACCGGACAGATTCCCGAGAAGACCGAACTCCTCTACGGCTGCGTCTATGAAAAAATGCCCAAGTCTCCCCTGCACCGGTTGTTGGTCATGCGGTTGTTGCGGCTGCTTCAGGCGCTGGTGCCGGCGGGCTTTCATGTGCAGCCGGAGCAGCCCATCACCTGCGGCGATTCCGAGCCGGAACCAGACCTCTCGGTGATTCGTGGGCGCGAGGAGGATTACGCGGACCGCCACCCGCAGACCGCCGAACTGGTGGTGGAAGTCGTCGTGTCCAGCCACGACTACGACCGCGCGAAGCTCCGCGCCTACGCGACCGCCGGCGTGAAGGAATGCTGGCTGGTGCTTGCGCCAGAGCGGCAAATCGAGGTGTATCGCCAGCCGCAGGGCGACCGTTACGCGGAGAAAAGTGTCCATCGCGCCGGCCAGCGACTGACCAGCTCCGCCCTGCCGACCGTGGTGGTGGAGGTCGCCGACCTCACGGCTTGATTTCTGTCATGGCCATTGCGACCACCGAGCTTGCCCCGGTTTCCTGGGCGCGTATGGCTCGCGCGGTGGAGAAGGTCCGCGAACGACTGCTGCGCGCCACGCGCGCCTTGGAGGCTGCCCGAGTGCCTTACGCCATTGGTGGTGACGCCGCCGTAGCTGCCCACGTCTCGCGCGTGGATGAGGCAGCAGTGCGGGCCACCCGCGACGTGGACATCCTCCTGCGCCGGGCTGATTTTGATTCCGCCCGCAAGGCACTGGAGGCCGCTGGGTTTGTTTTCCGACGGCTGACCGGCTTGGGGATGCCGGGAGTGATTGACGCCTTCCTTGACGGTGCGAACGCAAGCGTGCGCGACGCGCTCCATGTGGTTCCGGCGGGGGAGAAAGTCCGACCTGACAATCTTCTTCCTTCGCCTGACGTGACTGAGTCCGAGCCGGGTGACCAATTCCGGCTGGCGAGCTTGGAAGCCGTGGTTCGCATGAAGCTCGTCAGCTTCCGCGACAAGGACCGCACGCATCTGCGGGACTTGCTGGAACTTGGCATGGTGGACGCGTCGTGGTGCGACCGTCTTCCGCCGGCGCTCGCCGCCCGGCTGCGCGAGTTGGTGGACAACCCGGAGTGACCTGGTTCAGCGCAGAATCACCGTGTCCGCCACAGCGAGGTCGAGCGTCAGCACCGTCTGGCCGCCTTGTTTGCTGGACGTGACTTTGCCGCCGCTGGCCAGCGCAATTCGCTTCTGTGGCAGCGTGGTTTGGAGCGTGACCTTCAGGCCCTTCAACGGCGTGGGCGTCCAGTTCACGAGCACGAGGGCGGCGGCGGACTTGGACTCGATGAGGTTCGCCTCCACCAGCGGCTCGGAGCAGACCACGGGGCGCTCCGCCTTCTCCACCGGCAGGCCGATGAGCTGGCCTGCGCCCGCGTGGAACTTGGTCGGGATGAAGTGCGCGAGCGAGTCCGGCGCGCTGGTGCGGTCACCGGGGCGCTTGGGCATCGCGGGCTGGAAGTAGGTGAGCGCCGGGAGGAAGCCGCAGTAAATCGCGCGGCCCGTGCCGTGCGTCCGCGCGACGACGGCGGGTGAGCCGTCCTTGAACGTCCCCAGCACCTCGGCTCCGCTGGCGGTGAACCTGCCCAGCGCGGCAAAGACCGGGACGGTGCCGCCGGACTTCATCGCGACCTCGTCGAGCGGCGCGCAGAACGGCAGGTCGGTCTTCTCGAAGAGCACAAGCGGGTTCGTCGAGATGGTCAGGGGCTGCGGCTGCACGCCGAGCAGCGTGCGGAGCGTGGCGTTCGGCTGGTTGAACTCGTCGAGCAGGCCCGCGCCCGCCGTGGCGAAAAGCTGGCCGCCCTTTTGCACCCAGTCCGCCAGCGCCCGCGACGCGGCCTGGCTCACGTTCGCGTCGGTCAGATAGAGCGCCGCGTAGCCCGCGAGCGTGCCGCGCAAGGCGTCTTCCTCCTCCACGATGTCGAGCGGCGTCTGCTGGTGGCGCACCGCGACGGCGAGCGCGCGCTTGTTCGGGCCGAAGGGCGCGCGGTGGTTCTGCCACACGTCGCCCGCCTGCGAATACCACAGCGCGGCCTTGCCCCAGCGCGGGCGGCCGTCCTGCACCACGTCCTCGAACGTCGCCAGCTCATGGAACGCGCGGCGCACCTCGACGAACATCTCCGGGTTGTTGACGTAGTTCTCCGTGTAGGCCGCCTGCACGGGCCGGAACTCGAAGAGGTTCACGATGGTCATGCCGTGGCCGAGCGCGCCGTAGAAAAGCCGCCGCCAGCTCTCGGGCCGGTTGCCGGGCATGTGCGGCATCACGTAGAAGTGGCTTTCGCGGCGCGGCTCGTAGCGGTTCGCGGCGCGCGCAAGGTCGAGCAGCAGGTTGTTCATCTGCTGCGAGCCGACCGGCACCTGGAAGATGTAGTCCTCGCTCCACGGCATCGTCATCCCGCCCGCGCGAAACAGGGAAATCCACATGTGCGCGTCGCCGAGATAGAGCGGGCCGTGGTGCGGGGAGAAGTTCGCGCCCGTGTCAGCGTTGGGCAGCGCGCGCTTGATGAGGTCGGTGCGCTCCTTCAACTGCCGCGTGCCGAAGTGATACGCGTAGAGCTTCGCAAAGTAGAAGAGCCGCGGATTCGTCGCGCCCAACGCGGGCGTCGCATCATAGGCAACCTTGCTCCAATCGCCACCGGCGGCGGGGTTGATGTCCTCGGGCTTGAGGCCGCAACCGCGTGCCCACTCGCGGAACGGCTCGTCGCTCTTCGCCGGCGGACGGCCCAGGCCGATTTCGTCGCCGAGGCTCACCACGCGGATGTCCTCGAGCTTCTGGCCGCCCTGCCTGAGCTTCTCGAAATGCTCGTTGAGCTTCGGCGTCGGCACGCCGCGCACGTCAATGTAGCTGCTGGCGCGCGGGACGGCGTTCTTCGCGGCCTTTGGGCGCACGTTCAACGCAAACAGCTTGAGGAACTCCTCGCGCGCGGCGGTGTATTTCGCGTCGCCGGGCCGCTCGTCGAAGGTGAAGCCATAAATCAGCGTGCGCTCCGGCGGCTTGCCCCGCACGGGAGTTTTCTTCAGGTGCGCGAGCAGGTCGTAGAGGAAGGTGTCGGTCGTGCGGAAGCGCCGCGTCCAGCGCGTGTTCGCGTCGTAGGCGACTTCGAGCGCGTTGGTGCGGCTCTCAAACTTCGCGACCGACTCCAGCTTGCCCGCCGCATTCTTCACGCCGAACTCCAGCCGAAAGCTGACCGGCGCGCCCTTGGTTTTGGACGCGGCGGTGAAGCGCCACTGGCCGTCGTTGAGCGTGTCCAGCAGGCTGCCGACCTCCTCCCACTCCGTCACCACGCCCGGCTCGGCGGTGAGCGACTTCGGCTTCCACGCGCGCTGATGAATCCAATACGGCGAGTGCTCGACGCCCACCGGCACGGTCAGCGTGAGCGGCGTGGCGGAGAGGTTGTGAAACTTGAGGAACACGTCGCCCGCCTGGGTGAGCAGGCCGTCGAGCGGCAGGTAATTCTCCTTCGCGATGCGCGCCTTCACGCCCTCCTCGTCCTTCGTCAGGACGATGACATCCACATGACGCCGCGCAGCCGGCTCCGGCTGGTTCTCGGCGACGAGCGTGAGCCGCGCGCGACCCGGAGCGAGTTCCACCCACGCGTCGTGGCCTTCCCAAACCGTGTTCTCCACCTGGCCCCAGTCCCAGCCGACCTCGGTCTTCAGACCTTGGCGGAACGCCCAAATCTTCTGCTGGTCGCGTGCGCCGTAAGGCCGGTCGAGCTTCACCTGCCCGCCCTGCTCGACGCGCAGCCGGAAGCGTGTCTCGAAGCGATACGCCGCCTCGTAGCGCACCAGCGCGAGGTAGCGCCCGGCGGCCGGCACGTCCACTTCGAGCGTCGCCTCGGTGCGCGCGCACTGCTCGGGCGCGCCGAGGCAGCCCTTGCGGCTGAGGAAGGTGTTCGCGAGCGAGGCCGCATAGTAGTTCTCGCCCCAGTTCATCGTGCGCCAGCCGGTCGCGCCGCCGGCCTTCACGGCGAATTCCTCCGCCTCGATGATGAAGCTCCCGTCCGCCTGCGCCGCCACTGGCTGCGTGCCGCGATAAACGGGCGCGAGCGCGGCGTCGTTGTTCGGTGAGGCCGCTGGGGTTGAACCAACGAATGCGGCGGCCAGGATGACCGCGATGGTGAGAGTGTGGGAAAGGAAACGCGTGGTCGTTGTCATGGCTCCTTCACCTGACGTGAAGGGGGTGCCCGTGTTCAATCCGGCAAGCCGGCATGAAGCACGAACTGTCAACCAGCCGCCGCCTCCCAGCCGCGTTGAATCGCCCGCCCGCCGGGCCAGTCCGGTGTTGAGATGAAAGCCCATTCGCTGCTCCTCGCCCTGGCCTTGTCCGCACCCCAGCTTTTCGCCCAGCCCGGCCCGTTGGAAATCCGCTCCGCGCGCAGCGGCGCGTGGTCCGCGCCCGCGACGTGGGCGGGCGGCCAGGTGCCCGGCGAGGGCGCGCGCGTGCTTATCCGCGCGGGGCATCGCGTGGAGTATGACGCGCAGTCGGACGCGGTCATCCGCGGCATCAACGTGGCCGGCACGCTGGCCTTCTCGCGTGAGCGCAGCACGCGGCTCAACGTCGGGCTGCTCAAGGTCCAGGCCGGCGACCGCTACTCGGAGGACGGCTTCGCGTGCGACGCGCACCTGCCCGATGGCACGACGGGCGCGCCGCAGCCCGCGCTCGAAGTCGGCACGTTGGCGGAACCCATTCCGGCCGGCGTCAACGCGCTCATCCGCCTGCACCATGTCGAGGGCATGGAAAAGGAATCCTGCCCCGCCATCGTCGCGTGCCGCGCGCGGATGGATTTCCACGGCGCGCCGATGAACCGCACCTGGCTCAAGCTCGGCTCCACCTCCGCGAAGGGGGCGACCGAGGTCACGCTGATGGAGGCCCCGACGGGCTGGCGCGTCGGCGACCGCGTCATCGTCACGGCCACCAGCCGCTCCGGTTACGGCAAGGGCATGCAGACGGAGGAGCGCATCATCAAGGCCCTCGCGGGCGCGGCGCTCACGCTGGACCAGCCGCTGGAGTTCGAGCACAAGGGCGCGGGTGAGTATCGCGGCGAGGTCGCCAACCTCAGCCGCAACGTCACCATCGAGTCCGCCGCGCCGGAAGGTGTGCGCGGCCACACGATGTATCATCGCGGCTCGGCGGGCGGCATCAGCTACGCGGAGTTCCGGCACCTCGGCAAGGAGGGCGTGCTCGGACGCTACTCCATCCACTTTCACCTCGCGGGTTCCACCATGCGCGGGAGCGCGGTCGTCGGGGCCTCGATTTGGGACAGCGCGAACCGCTGGATCACGATTCACGGCACGCAGTTCCTCGTCGTGCGCGACTGCGTGGGCTACCGCAGCGTGGGCCACGGCTATTTCCTCGAAGACGGCACGGAGACGCACAACGTGCTGGACCGCAACCTCGGCGTGCAGGCGCGGCGCGGCAAGCGGCTGCCGAACCAGGTGCTGCCCTTCGACCACAACGAAGGCGCGGCGTTCTGGTGGGCGAGCAGCCTGAACACTTTCACGCGCAACGTCTCGGTCGAGAATTCCCAATACGGCTACCGTTACGAGGCCACGCCCACGCGCTCGGTCTCCCTCGAACTGGACATCCTCCAGCCCGACGGCTCGCGCCGCGCGACCGACATCCGCACGCTGCCGTTCATCCGCTTCGACGGCAACGAGGCGCACAGCGAGGCCGGCGTGTATGCGTTCAACCTCGGCGAGGGCGTGAACCGCGTCGGGCCGGACGAGCGGCATCCGTTCATCGTGCGCGACTTCAAGGCGTGGAACGTCCACTACGCCTTCCGCCCGCAGGTGCCGTCGCTGCTCGTCGAGCGGCTGCACGTCCGCGACGCGGCCTACGGCGTGTATCACCCGAACTTCGACCGCCATGTGTATCGCGACATCCTCATCGCCAGCACGGGCGCCGAGCCGTTCAACCGCGGCCACGACGATGACAGCAGGCAATACGGCACGGTCACGGTGGACGGGCTGACTTTCGACAACAACTCCGGCGGCTCGATGCCGCTCATCCAGATCACCGACGACAACGCCAGCGGCACGGCGGAGTCGCACTTCCGCAACGTGAGCATCACCAACTGGCGCGGCGGCGAGCGCTCTCGCTCGCTCGTCAATCGTGGCGGCGGCCCGCGCCCGACGCCGAAGTCGGCGACGGGCGTGCCGGTCTTTCTGCACGACTGGTTCGGCGCGGGCCGCACGGCGAAGGTGGCCAGCACGGCGGCGAAGGACTTCGGCGCGGACGGCCTCGAATACCGCAGCGAGAAGGATTTGACCGGCAACGAGTCGCGCGTGGCCGAGGTGAAGAACATCCCGTGGCCCGAGCTGCTGCGGCCCGTGGACGACCTGCCGCCCGCGACCGTCATCACCTCCGCCCGCAAACAGGCCGACGGCAAACTGCTCGTGCGCGGCGTGACGCAGGACAACGGCGAGGTGACGGAAGTCACCGTGAACGGCCAGCGCGCGAGCATCAAAAGTCAGAACGTCGGCGTCGCGGATTGGGAAATCACGCTGCCCGCCGCGAAGGAGATCCTCGCCACCGCGCGGGACAAGGCAGGCAACGCGGAACGCCACGGGCACAAGCTTGCGGTGCCATGAACCGCCGCGCCTTCCTCGGTTCCACCGTAGCCGCTTCCAGCACGCTGGTTGCACTCGCCGCCGACTCGAAGTCGCGCCCATCGCCGGTGGTGGACACGCACACGCACTGCTTCGCCGGCAAGGCGGACGCGCGGTTTCCCTACCACCCACGCGGCACCTATCAGCCGGAGCAGCCCACCTCGCCGGAGTTGCTGCTCAAGCTCATGGACGGCGCGGGCGTGGACTTCGCCGTCGTCGTGCATCCCGAGCCGTATCAGGACGACCATCGCTACCTCGAACACTGCCTCGCCGTCGGCAAGGGCCGGCTGAAGGGCACCCTGCTCGTTTTCTGTGACCGGCCTGGCTCGATGGAGAAACTGCCGGAGCTGGCGAAGCGTTTGCCCGTCGTCACCGCGCGCATCCACGCCTACCAACCGGACCGCCTGCCGCCGTTTGGCAAGCCGGAGCTGCGCCAGCTTTGGAAACTCGCCAGCGACAACGGGCTGGCGATTCAACTTCACTTCACGCCGGACTTCGCCGCCAGCTTCGAGCCGCTCATCGGGGAGTTCCGGCAGACCCGCGTGATCGTGGACCATCTGGGCCGGCCCTTCGGCATGAAGCCGGCCGACAACGACCGCGTGCTGCGCTGGGCCGACCTGCCGAACGTGGTGATGAAACTCTCCTCGCTCCCCGCGCCGGACGCGAAGGAAGCGCCGGAACTTCCGCGCGTGCTGCGCCGGCTGGCCGATGCCTTCGGTCCCGACCGGCTCATCTACGGCGGCGGCTTCGACGAAAAGGCCACGGCGGAAAACTATCGCCGCGAACGCGAACGGCTCGCCGGCCTGCTGGACTTCCTCCCGCCCGCCGCGCGCGCCCAAGTCCTCGGTGGCAACGCCGCAAAGTGGTTCGGCTTCGCCTCCGCGTGAACCGCCCGCCGCGCGCTCATCCGGGGTGACCGGGCTGGCCCGCCCCGCCGCACACGGGGCAGTCCGCGCGGCGCGGCGCGTGGAGCCGGCGGAATTGCATTGTCCCCAGATCCATCACCAGCCGCGTGCCGGCGAGCAGTTCGCCCAGGCCGGTGAGGAGCTTCACCACTTCCACCGCGCCGAGGCAGCCGGCCACGCCACTCACCGCGCCGAGCACGGGGAAGTGGCGTTTCCACCCGGGCGGGACTTC
>Ga0169931_10012133_pt1 | contig 12003 bp, 10 predicted proteins | sample Kivu_15m_20L_FD_129675 | JGI IMG/M metagenome (GOLD analysis project Ga0169931, IMG submission 129675) | Freshwater microbial communities from Lake Kivu, Western Province, Rwanda to study Microbial Dark Matter (Phase II) - Kivu_15m_20L... | ecosystem: Environmental > Aquatic > Freshwater > Lake...
GACAAAGTTAGTCGTGTTTCCATGTCAGAGGAAAGAGGGGTTATTTTTAGCTTCTCTTTCTCTGATAAAACATCTTAACATTTAGCTCCCTATAAGTTGCATTTGTTACTTGAATTTAAGACAGATTAAACTTCAAAAATGAAAAAAACAAGCGACTTTATTCTCCTGGTGCTGGGTGCACTTTTAGGCGGATTTTTTGTTTACAAAGGCATCAACAAGCATTTTCTATCTGAATGTAAGGTTTTTGAACCCGATTCCACAATTCCATTGGCTTATCAACAAGTGATTACGGCCTTTTGTAAATCTGGTTTTTTCAAAGTTGTAGGCGCCATTCAAGTGCTTGCGGGCTTGTTGTTGATTATTCCTAGAACCCGATTGATGGGTGCTGTGCTGCTCCTACCTGTGGTCATCAATATGTTTTTGATGCACTATTTCTTAGACAATCGCCCAGAAGAATTGTGGGAAACGGGTATTCCATTGGCGATGAATGTTTTGATTGTGTTGTTGCACTGGGATCGCGTGAAAAAGATTTTTGGGTAAAAATCATCGTCAATTACCTCATCAAATACATTTTCCCAAATTCTTGTTTGAAGAATTCATCGGCTACGGTTTCGCGGTGTTTGATTTTTTCTCCATCGAGACTCGTAATTACGCGATAAAGATAAACGCCATTGGCCAGCAAATCACCAAATTCGTCGCGACCATCCCAAGCATATTCTGTTACGTTTCGTCCGATATTAATTGGGCCTAATTCAGCCATGGTGATTTCGCGCACCACTTTGCCTGTAACAGTCATGATTTGAATGGTCATGTGGTCTGGGATGCGCTCGCCAGTGAGTGTAAACACAAAACGGGTGCTCGTACTAAATGGATTGGGGTAATTCATCAAGTAGCTTATCGTGGTCTCATTGATTACCTCAAAGTCGATACGGTAGTCTAGATCTCCTGAAATATTCCCAGAAACATCTTGTCCTTGCACCAAAAGTTGGTAAGTACCATCCATGGGGAAATTGCCGCGATAAATGATTTTAAACTTGTTTGTGTTTCCCGATGCAGGAATCCACTCCATATTGATTTGCCCTGTTCCATCAATAAAATAAACGCGTCTTTGAACACCTAATGGATCGCGCAAATACACGGCGAATAAACTGGTGTCGGCATCCGAATTCATAATTAAAAATGGGTTTTCATCTTTCAAAGTAATGACTATTTCGCTTTTGGGACTTACAATATCGCCATTCAAAATATGAATACCGTCGAAGGTGACATCCAATATCGGATTGATTTCGTCTTTATTTACAACAAATTGAATCTGTGCAATATTATTGAAATGGAACTGCTCGGGCTGGTCTTTGATGATGTTACTTCCGTTTATATACGGATTCACTTCAATCCAGAAGCTCCTTAATCCGCTCATACCTTCAGTAGAAAAAGCGATTGTATCACGCAAAGTTTCACCCATAAGTAAAGAATCTTGTCTAGGATAAGCAATAAATTGTTTGTTCAAATTCACATCCTGCACCCAATACTTCACCAAAAGCGAATCCATCGGTTTGTTGCTGATGTTTTTGATATCTACTGCGAAAAAAATCGTGTCACCTTCCTGCACGGTGTTGTTTTGGACCGACCAATAATAACCATTGGAAGCATCTATTGCGGCTTCTGGCAATTCTTCATACAACACATGCCAACGGTCAATCTGGGAAGGCGTTTGGTTTGGCGCATCCCAATGAGAAGCATTCAACTGCAAATAAGGATATTGATTGGCGTTGATTTGATTATTCACATTGAGCAATGAATCGTTCGGTGTGAACTGAAGATTCAGCTCGGTGAGTGGTGTACCCGACCAATTTAAACCAGAAATTCGGAGCATCGTTGAGTCTGTATTGGAAAGTTCCAGCGCATCTTGTTTCCAATAAACGGTTTCCCAAGCAGCCGCAGGGCCAATTTGCACAGAGCGTTCCATTCCAAAAGCATTCACGCCGGGAATATTCTGATTCATCGTAATCAATTCGCCAGCAAATTGCGCTACTTCTTCTTTGTGGTAGAGTGTATTGCCTTTTTGTCCGAAGAAAATAAAAGACCGATTGGGCTTTCCGGGATAAATGCTGTCAGATTGAAGCATCGTAAATACGTCAAACATTTCAGGCTCCCATAAATCGTATCTCGTTTCTATCGGTGTGTAAATCAAAACATAATAACCATCAGGAATACTATTTTCAATCATATTCCTGAATGCCAATCGTTGTTCGGGAGTTGTTTGACGAAAGATAAAATAGCCATCAGGGCGGACTCTACAAGGCGGTGAATTGCTCAAATCATTTGCATTCCCAAAATTATTTCCGCTGTTTACTTCCACGCCATTCACCAAACCTCTAGAATACCAAGGTTGAAGTGTAACTGGGTCAATAACAGCCACATGGATGGATCGCGTCAATTGGCATAAATCGTATTCAATTTCCGTATTGTTCAAATACCAATTGGTTCCTGCCCATGTAGGAATGCTATTGGCATTGTCATACACATTGCACTGCACAGTAGTTTCAAAATCAAAATACTCGCGCAATCTCAAGTCGCGGTTGTAATCCAAAAAGGTGAAATTGTTTTTCTTGAATTGAAAAAAATGGTCTTGTCCCCATCCACTTTTGCCTGCGATGTATTGGAAACTCTGTTCAATCCAAAGCGGCTCTGACCCATTCAGCTCAGAAACGCGCCAAAAATAAACAGCGCTATCAGGTGTTACCAAAGGGAAATTAGCATTGTTGGCCACACTTAACCATTGATTGGCTTGTACGGCGACAACCCCTCCCAAAGAAGACATTTCGAAATAACGGTGCTGTGGAGAATTGAATAAATCTGTAGTATCCAACTCAAAGCGATAGGTTCTCAACTGCGCAAATGGGTTGATGGTAGAAGCCAAAATGATGGGATTCGGTTCTGGAATTACAGCAAAATCGTAAGGATAAACAGGCAAAATCCCACCCACGTCAATCAGGTAGTTCAACAAAAGAGTGTTGTTGTCAAATTCGTCGTATTGTTCTTCAATTTGCGAAGGAATATCCACCAAAATTTCAAATTGATTCAAGCCCATCGCGATGTCGGGTTGCACTGGCATCGTAAACACCACGCTGTCTTGATAATGCAAAACGGGTAGGTACTGTGTGTAAACGGAGTCAATATTTTGAGATGGAAAATTGCGGCGAAGCTCAATGGCAATAGTATCCATGATGGAACGTCCTAAGTTTTTAATGTATAAAGTTAGGGCGATTTCTTGTGTGCTCAGGTCGATTTGTGCAGGAGAGAAACTCACGCTCTGTGGTGTGATTTCAATTTCAGGGCGGTTGTGGTGATTGACACGCAACATTGGGTCGCCGTGTAAATTCATCTGCATGGCCACAGATTCCATCATCTGATTGGTGGAATAAGTGGTATATAAAAATGCCGCCGTATTGCTCAACTGTTCACCCAATGTTAATCCGTAGGAATTGAAGCAAAACTCATTGTAGAACTGATTCGAATGTTGAAAAAGCGATGTGATTATGCCCTGCTTTACAGTTGAAATAAAAGCAATTGCACCTTTATCTTCCACCAAAACAAAGCGCTCGGCTGGCGTAATGGCGGTTTGCATATACATATCGCCAGTGTAACAAGAATTGCCAATCACAACGGGATAGCGACCAAAATTTTGCCAAGTTTCAGGTTGGTCAATGTTGATCTCAAAACCACCACCAGAAGCATGACTGAAAAAAGTCATCACGGATACGCCCTCGTTGATGCGGTTGGTTACTTCACTCAACACGGATGGATTAAATGGATTTGAATCTTGCTTGATGTAAGTGTGCGTTGAGCCGCCAAAACGATTGTTTTCAACTTTATTGCCCAACACATTCAAATAACCCGCCAATTGACTGATTTCCTGAGGTGTAGTACCTCCTCCAAAGTGCATCACATGCTTTTGCCAATCTTTATTCGCTGAATTATAAATACTGTTGGGGTCTTGATTTTGTTCGAATAATTTAACTTTATCCAAATACAGCAACACTTCCTCGTTGTCTTTAGCAGCTAGGCGACCTGTTGGAATGGCTGGTGCCCAGGAATTGTTGACCATGCGGGCTGTGAAACCCATATCAGAAGAGGGATAACCGAATGAAGGAACCAAATTTGTGTTGTAGGAAAGTACGCTTTTTCTTGTGCCCGGTTGTGCTCCACCCAATTCATCTGCTTCTCTAACGCCTTTTCCAATCAGAAACAAGCCCACAGGTTTGATGGTTGCCGCAGTATAAACCTGCTCTGAAAAACGTCGAATCGCCAAGGCATGCCCATGAATACCGCCACCATATTGCATATACAATTCCTGAACATCTGCAAGAACAACATTATAATTGCCACCTTGGGCACTTTCACGGTATTCTCGATACAACTCCACCCCCGCGGACAAAGTGTCGTGATACACAAAAATCAAAGCTGCTTCCACATTTTGCGCGGCATAATTTGTAAAAAAGCCTGTGCCGTTTACTGGACTGAGTTCTGCAATTTGAAGAATAGCTGCACTCGAAAAAATGTAAATCTGCTGCTGTTCACCTTCTTCTGCATTGGGAACTACAACAAATCTATTTGACCCTTGAATGGTAACGGGCAGTCTCTTAGGAACTCCACCTCCCCAAACATAACACGCTGGTAAAGTGCCTGATAACCCTGTGAATTGATAGGTCGCCTTTGGTGAATTGGCATTGTTGAGGGTTCGAAAAAGCGCATTATTGGCACCAACATTCAGGTTTTTGGCAAAATCCAACTGACCGTAAGTAAAACCTTGCATATCTGTCAAAGCACCCAAATCATTTGGAATAGAAAGGTTTAAAACAGCCGTGTTTGCCGTAAAAATGCTTGGCGGAAAAAAAGTCGTTCGTCGGAGTTGTTGATAGCCATTGTAAACGGTGTCTAGAAATACATTGCCATTCAAACTCAAAACTGTGTGGTGGTTGTTCGGACTTGAAGAAGCCGCGTTGGAATTGGAACTCAATTTGGTATGTAAACGCACTTGGGGCGCATCGGGACCATTGTAATAACCCGTAACCGTCATGTTCAAATTGAGACTCGGTGTGGTAATTCCGTTGACTTGAGTCCTACCCCAGCCCTCACCATCTTTATAAAATGACGAGCTTCCGCCAACTACCCTATTTCCTTCATAATATTGGGTGTTGAGATTAATCAAAACCCGATGCATCACAAAAGGTGCATAGGGATACGTGGTATAGGCCACATCGGTTTCGTCCTGAAAGCGCAAGCCGTTGTTGTCGTTGCTCCATGTTAGGAAATACATCAAAGTATCGCTGAATAAACTGAAAGCCGGATTGGCTATACCCTCTTCATTTTCATACAAAAGCGAATCCAACCAACCCGTGTTTCTTTCGGCATAAAATTCAATAAAATCAACAGAGTCAATAAATCCATTTTGATCTGCATCGCTTATCCAAACAGGTATTTCGCGTTCTTTACCGTAGATGCGGTATTGCCCGGTGGTGAGCACATCCACTGGAATGCCCGCCTGAGTAAGCACATCAAAAGAGATGCGATACGGTCTGTTTTGCGCAACTTTAAAAGAGAAATATTGTTGGTTGAAATTAATCCATTCATTGCCATAAGTCTGTGCCTGGCCAAGACCGAAATTCAAGAAAAGAAAAGCGAGGAGTAGTATTTTTCGCATAGGCCATTATATCTGAGTCCGTGAGTTTATCGAGAATTGGTTCAAGTGAATTTTCAAGGAAATCACGTGAGAATAAAGCGCAGCCGACAAGCCCCCAATGTTGGTGTAAGCATAATCGATATGCACGGCAGAAATTCTAAAACCTATACCTATGTTGGGTTGGATATTCAATTCTTTGCTTTCATCAAAATTGGTGACGCGCTGCATATTGCCAACACCCATGCGCACAGCAACGATGTCTTTGAAGCCAAATTGAAGTCCCATATAAGGTTCGATACTGAAAGGTTTTGCTGAAATCAAAACATTTCTACGACCGTCTGTGGTTATGGCTGCATTGATTTCTGGCGCAATACTGAATCCTTTTTCTCCCAATTCAAATTTGCGGTGGGCACCCAAAATCAGACGCGGCAAGGTCAATTCGAGACCATTTTGCGGAATTTCATTGCCTGTGGCCAAAAACACTTCCTTGGTTTGCTCATCTAAATTGAAAACCCAAGCATTGAAAGTGGAAACAGCATCTCGCATCACAGCACCAAAATTCCATTTTTTGTATTTGTATTGCATCCCGAAATCCAAACCAAAGCCATAAGCACTAGCAAAATCGCCTACTTTGCGGTAAATCACTTTGGCATTGGCACCAAAAGTTAAGCCTTCAATGGGCAATTGGCGGGCATAAGAAAAAAGAAAACCGTAGTCTGCGGCAGTGAATCTGGTGATTTTATCATAATCGATATTACCGTTGTTATCAATGAGTTGCGTAGTATTAGGGATATCATCTACACCAAAACGGATGGCCGTGAAACCAACAGCGCTTTTGTCATCAATCTTATAAGAAACGCCCAAATAATCGTATTTGGCGATACCTGCGAAGTATTCCGAGTGCATCAAAGCCCCTTGAAACTTGGAACTCATACGCGTTAAACCCGCTGGATTCCAATAACTCGACGAAACATCATCTACACTGGCCACAACGGCATTTGACAAGCCCATAGCCTTGCCACCGATACCGATTTGCAAAAATTCATTGGAATATTTAGGAGCAAGGGTACCACCGTCTTGCGCAAAGATGTGTTGGAAACCAATAAAACCGAGTAAAACAAAGAGAAATGTGTGCTTCAACATAGAATAGAGAGTTTTGGGAAAATAACTCATTTCGCGGGCTTAAATTGTATGAAAGTGTAAAAATAAACCAATTTATGAGCGCATGCACTCAGCGAGCAGAATTTTTATCAACTTTGCGACATGTTTTCAATACCCAACATACTCACAGCGGCCAATCTTCTTTGTGGATTTGTGTCCATAATTTTGGCACTACAAGGTCGCTTGGATCTCGCGGCAATTATGCTTTTTGTGGCGATGCTCTTGGATTTTTTGGATGGTTTTGCAGCACGTTTACTCAACAAGCAAGGCGAAATGGGCAAGCAACTCGACTCATTGGCTGATATGGTGAGCTTCGGCGCAGCTCCAGGAATAATTGCCTTTGTGCTTTTCATTATTTCAGCAGCTGTTAGTTTAAACGGTTCACTTGCGGCTGTTTTGCTTAGCGACTCTATGGGCTCGAGTATCAAACTGCTTATTGACCAATATTTTGATGCCTTATTGAACGGAACAAACGAAATGCATGTGGCACCTTTTCACGGTTGGACTTTGGTCTTGCCTTTTGTAGCTTTGTTTATTCCTTTTTTCTCATTGTTTCGATTGGCTAAATTCAACTTAGACACGCGTCAATCAGAACATTTTATAGGCTTGCCAACACCTGCCAACACGTTATTTTTTGTGGCCATTGCGCTCACCTTGTGGTTTGGATTTGGCACTGAAGGATTCTCGGCTTTGCTAGCAGAAATTTTACTCCGCGAAGGCATTTTATCCACACTGGTGGTCATCTTCTCGGTGCTTTTGGTTGCAGAAGTGCCGCTTATCGCTCTGAAATTCAGAGACTTTTCGGTAAAAAACAACCTCGACAAATATGTGCTCATTCTGTTGTCAATAACTTTGGTGCTTCTGTTTGGCGTGTTCGCATTACCATTTATAGTACTTTTGTACCTGACAATTTCGTTCATCCGATTCTTTGTCATAAAATCTTAGAAAAATGAAGTTTAAAGCAGAAATCGACATCATGCCGCAAGAGGCGCTTTTAGATCCACAAGGTAAAGCCGTTAGTAACAGTATGCCCAATATCGGACTTCCTGAAATTTCAGGTGTGCGCATTGGTCGTCATGTGCGTTTGTTTATCGACGCCAACAACCAAGCCGACGCTGAAGCCAAAGTGGATGATGCTTGCAAAAAACTCCTCGCCAACTTGATTATGGAGACGTATAGTTTCCAAGTCGAGGCGGTTTAATCGCATCAAACGTATTTTGTCTTGGTGGCCTTTTCTCGTTTCAGGAAAAAGGCTAGATGTTTCAATTAAGATTTATACCGTTTTTATAACTCTTAGAAAAACATGGAAAACTTAATAATTTCTAGTTCTTTTAATCGTGACGAATTTTCACGAACTATGCACTTCAAATGGACAGTATATTGGTACAAGCAAAAAAGATCTTATTGGTTTTTTTGGTTATCGACGCTGTTTTTGGTTAGCATATCCTTGTATTTTAAATATACTGGAGAACGTTTATTAAAAGTTGAGGCCTTGGCCGCTGGTTTGACAGCAGGCAGCTGTGTATTGTTGTTTCTATTTGTGCTCCGTAGAAGAAAGTTTTTTCATATGATTAATAAAGCTGCTGACGACTTTGAAAGAAAGCAGTTGCAGGTCACCTATACATTTTCAGACGAAGCGATTGCTTACAAAGACGACGAAAAAAACTTCTCCTTTAACTGGTCTCTTCTCACTCATTATAGTCTCTATAAGGGGTATTTAGTTTTGTTTATTAAAAGTAAGGTTGTGGATATGTTTATTTTTGAAAATCGGTCTGAAAAAGCAGAAGAATTTGAACAAATTCTTGCGTTCACAAAACGTCACTTAAAAGAAAAGAAAATATCGTAAAGTTCTATTCTCCATGCTACTCCAACCCTATTTGGTCAATCTCCGAAACCAAGCCTTCCAAACGCTCTTCCAATGCGCTGTATTTCTTGATGATATGAATCACCAATACACCTGAAATAACAATAAGTGCCTGACTCAAAGCAATGTACATTTGACCTCTGTAAATTGAAGAGAAATTCATATTGAGTAGAAACAATATGCCAGCTATTGAAAACACTGTTGCACCCCAATAGGAAATCCACCACCAATTGGCGTAATTTGCGGTGATTGGCTTTTCCATTTCAACTCCATTTTGTTTCAAGGTTTCTTGAGATTTATCGATGAGTTCGCGCATAATTACCAAAGGCACAAAGAAATTTAGGATTGGCACAAACCACGACCAAGCAGCGGCACCCTCACCATATTTGAGACCACCAGCGCGCAAATGCAGGTTGTAATAAGCCCTTCTAAACCATTGGATGAAGGACACAATGGCCAACAAACTCGCTATAGAATTGATTTGTGTTAAAGCAGCTAGGGGGTCTTTTCTATCCAAATAATCATCGATGTAGAAACTGCGTCCGTCGCCAAAAGCTGATAATCGTTGCAATTCAAACAAAGATTGTAAGAGATAAATGCCTGATATAGAAACACAAACGATCAAAATGATTTTCGCTTTTTTGGCTCTTTCGGAGTTGGGTTTTAGTTGGGTCATTGGTATTGAAATTACTATTCGACTGAGTGTTCGAAGATATTGAAAAATCAGTATAATGCGCAAAACTTATACTCCGTATATCTTTAGAGATTAAAACACGAGTTATTCGAACTTGTTTAATTTTGCTAAAGTATTGAAATTGATTAGTTTTACCCCCCGCTTCGCTGTATTTGCAACTAAGCGCAGCGATCTCAACGAAGTTAATCCTGCGAACTTAGAGCAGCGATCTCAACGAAGTTACACTATAAATCCAAAGTCATCCACATTCAAAAATTATCATTCCTCCAAAAGTAATTATTCTTTAGAAACTTTTCAAATTTGAGTTGAGCTTAGTGTCGCAGCAGCAACCTGTACTCCCTATGCGGTAAGCTAGCTGCGAAGCGTAACCACTGCGATTCAGAAAAAGTGTATCTACTGCGAATCAGGAGTTCTAGCGCTCTCATGTTCTTTAACGGCTTGTTCTAGTGCTTTAATCCAAAGCTCAACATTCAGTGGACCACACCCGTAATGCTTCATATAATCTTTTTCATATTGACTTTTGTATGTCACAACTCGGTCTGCATGCCTAGGGTCTATATCATCCATAAATGTAATTAGACCCAAAGCATCGCTTCCGTACAATTGTACTAAATCTCCATCGCAATTCACATTATACAAATTCACATTGGTATGTCTTAATTCGATATCACGTTTTCGAGGTGTATTAATAGCAACAATGTTAATTTGATCTGGGGACATCCTATGTTTTTCAATTAAAATATTTGCGGCTTCAATGGCTACATTCCCACCATGACTATGCCCGATTAGCGTAATTGGCTGACCATTATTTGCTTTCGTATCCAAAATATGTTTTACTAGTTTTTCCGCAGCTTTATGTCTCGCAGCGTATGTGTTCTTTCCATTCCAATTAAAAGAATTGTTAAATTGAGTATTGCCGAATATTTTACCGATTTGTTTGACATAATCGAAATCTAATTGACCGCTATGTACTTTATCCGACCAATTTGGGCCTATTCCATGAATAGGGACTGCCTTTTGTTCCATGAATGAAATATGCTCCTAATCCTTCTAATTCAATAGCGACAAGTAATCTATTCCCCATGCTTCACTGGATTTGCCATCGTGCTACACTATATTTCAAAACACCCCCTAATGGTTTCAAATTTCTTTCTATCAGCCAAATGTATATATCTTGTTGAAACTAGTTATTTTTTCTCGATTGAGTTTTTGAGTTTTTCGAATTTGGTCATTGTTTCTTCAACAACTTGAGTGCCCTGATGAGCAAGACCTATTGAAGCAGCGCAATTTGGACATGAGAATTGCGAACCAGCCAAAAGTTGCGCTAAATCAAAAGTTATCGCTGTCTTACATTCTGGACATGGCATTGAGGAAGTTGTATCTTTAATTTCTGTAATTTATTGAAATATGAATCAGACAAACATACGCATGTTTTTTCAAATTCAAGTTGAGCAGGCTTTGCATTAAAAAATGGAGGAGTTCTCAAGCTCGATTTAACACCAGTGGAACTAGCCATGTACTATATTGCCTACGGTTCTGTCTTTGTCCTTTATAACATTAGCTACAACCAAATCCTTAAAAGGGAAAAATTTAAGTATACTATTTTGACAAAACCTATTTTTTCATCAAAAAGTAATTTTGAATGAAATAGATTGTATCCTTCTCCGATATAAACATCAAACATATATAGTTCATGATCTTCAAGTCTTTCTTTGTTCAATGGCTTTAAAACAAGCTTCTTAAATTGTGTTGTTTTACCTCTGTGAAACAAACATCTTGAGTAAAAAAGTTCCCAAGCACCATTATGTTTTACCAACCATTTTTTTCCACCATTAACAATCATGAATGTATCTATATTTCTCGAAATTGGTTTTTTCTCATAAAAAACATTATCCGATAACCAAACTCTCTCACCAGAAAATTCAGACATAACACCTTCATAAACAGTTAATAAGGAATCAAATTCATATCATACGGGGTTTTCAACTATAAATTTATAACTCTCTTGAGATTCAACGTGAAATGCAAAATGGATAGCGAATAAAATTAAATTCATACTTTTCATAAGCTCATTTTTTGAAGTGACTTTTACCCACCCCTGCTTCGCAGGATGTGCACCGCGATAGCAGCAACGACCTGTACTCGCCTGCGGTAAGTTAATCCTGCGAACTTAGCGCAGTGCTCTCAACGCGATGCACTGAGTAAACCGAAGTGCAGTTACACTATAAATCCAGCGGCACCCACATTCAAAAATTTTCATCACACCAAAAGTAATTATCTTGTAGGAACTATTCAAATTCTATGTTACTTTCTTTTTTTTACCAAAAAAAAAGAGTCACATTACTGTGACTCTCTTAACCCGTGACCTCGCCAGGATTCAAACCTGGAACCTCTAGAGCCGTAATCTAGTACTCTATTCAGTTGAGCTACGAGGCCATTCACTTTAAAACCTAGTAACTCTATTCTTCCGATGATTATCGGAATGAGCTACGAGGCCATTCACTTTAAAACCTAGTAACTCTATTCTTCCGATGATTATCGGAATGAGCTACGAGGCCATTCACTTTAAAACCTAGTAACTCTATTCTTCCGATGATTATC
>Ga0169931_10012134_pt1 | contig 12002 bp, 13 predicted proteins | sample Kivu_15m_20L_FD_129675 | JGI IMG/M metagenome (GOLD analysis project Ga0169931, IMG submission 129675) | Freshwater microbial communities from Lake Kivu, Western Province, Rwanda to study Microbial Dark Matter (Phase II) - Kivu_15m_20L... | ecosystem: Environmental > Aquatic > Freshwater > Lake...
CTTACTAAAACCAGAAAGGATCTTATCAGCTTCTGCTTCTAGTTTTGATTTTCTATCTCTTTGTTGCTGTTGCTTCTTTCTACCAGCATCTGTTTGAACTCTTTTCATTCTCTCCGAAGCTGGGCGAAGTGCTTCACCAAGATAATAATCTAGTTCAAGTTCAAGTGCTTCATTGTGCTTTGGAGACTGACCGATACGATCAAATCTTTCCTTTTCCTTTTGTCTGGTGATTGCACTTACAATGTTAGAAGATTTCTTTTGAGCAACTTCTTTCTTGTTGCCCGTAGAAGAAAGTGCAGTACGTGCTAGATTTCCTGCACGACGATACATTTTGGTTTCTTTTTCTCTATCAATTTCCTTATATCCTTCTTCAATGACAGGGTGTGGTGCATAAAGAGGACCTTCATAGTTACCAGCAAACTCTTCATTCTTTGCTTTTCCAAAGCGGATTGCACCACGATCAGGATTAATTGGTGGTTTATTTCCTACTTGTGTTTTTCCTGGTTTTGGTTTAGGTCTACCACCTGCTCCATGGAGAAGACCTGCTTCATCAATAACCTCACCTTCTGGTTCATAAGAATTTTTTAAACTATCGATTGCTTTTTGAGTTTGTTGATTTCTCTGTTGGATTTGACCAGCAACACCCTTTGCCTTATCATAAACCATCTTACCAGCAAGTGCAGTACCTGCAGCAAGACCTGCTCTAACAGCAAGACCTGCTAATGGTGCCATTTCATCAACAGTTTCTTCAGTCTTCAGATCTGGATTGATAGTGATTTTATTTTTGATACCTTTTTTAGGTTTCATTGGACTGTCACATTCACAGTCCTCCTCAGTAAAAAAACCGAGATCAAACCTCCAATCAGAATGTTCCTTTCTCATTTCTTTATAACGTTTTGCAGTAGCAGTCTCTTTGCCACTGTCTAATTTTTCAACTTCTTTCTTCATTGCCTTATATCCTCGATCATATCCACCACCAGGTTTCATTCCACCACCAAGTTTACGCTCCTCATTCTTCATTTTCTTTTTCTTGCCACCCATCTGATCCTTACCAGTTGCACCAGCAATGATATCCCCACGGGTGACCTTATCATAAGGAGGATAGTTGTTTGCTAGATTACCATCGCCTTTCTTTTCCTCAAGATAAGGACGACGAAGATCATCAAAAGACTGTTCCCAGATGTTCATTGGATAGACTTATACGTTTCTGTATTTATTTATTGTATTATCAATACACACCAAATACCGCTTTTTTTTCAATACACCAATGACATGCTTCACATGGAAATTTACCCACAGTTTCAATACAGGAATATGTTAGTGGAAAAATAGTATCAATTAAACCATATCTATCATACATTTCCTTGATTTTAAGTTTATTGCAGTTGTAAAGAGGAGATATTTCTTCTACATTTTCAAAAGTATCTGTGCCAGTCAATATCCTATGAGGATCTCTTTTAGGGTCTCTTTGGTTTACCCAAGAAGAAGCAGTAATATCCATTCCAATCTGTGTAGCTTCTTCTTCACTTACATTCATATTTCTAGCATCTATTATCCAATCAACACCATATTCATTACGAAGTTTATCTTCTGGATTTTTAGCCCAAACTACTTTTCTAAAATCTTTATGAGAATTAAAAATTCCTACTGTTAATTGTTGAATTTTAATTTTTGGAAATTGTTCTGAAATAACTTTTATGATATTTTTTGTAATTGTTGTAGTATTTTTTGTTCTATCATCAAAATCTCTAGCATGACACGGATATATTTCTAATTCAAATCTATTGAGATCAGTAGCAAATTTACAAAGCAACCATAATAGTAAAGAAGAATCTATTCCACCAGAAAGGTGGATTCCAATTTTATTGGTATTAGATTTGAAAAATTTTTCAAACCACTTTATTTTTACATCACCAAGGTCAATTACCAAATTCATTGATTTTATTTTAATTGATAATTATTTATTTATTTCTTTTGTTTCAGAAATCCAAGTCCTGAACACGTTTTTGTCGCTATCAATACAAATTAAGTGATTTGTCCCTCTTCTAAAAACATTTCCAACTCTTTCATTACTTTCTACAAGCGAACCGATTTGAAAAATATCACCCGCAAGATATTGTTCCCTGATGGATCTTTCATCTACAGGAATAATATTCATCATTATATATCGATATAATTCTCCATTTTGTTCTAAGGCAAGTTTAGCAATTTCTTGTGCTCTACTTTTTCTAACTACAATATTGATTGCATTATATCCACTTTCATAAATTGATTGAAGAACATCATAGATTGTTTCCGCATTGGCATCATCAATAATAATGTCACCAAAAGTTTCTTTCAATCTAGCAATATCTGCATCTCTACTTGGAAAAATATAATATGGAGATCCTTGAGCAGTTTCTTCTACTGCTGCTAAAATATTACTAGTAACTTCATCGTTATCAAACTTATCAAAAGCAATCGTCAACGGTTCTTTACGTGCTGCTGCATCAAACTGTTGCCTTGCCTGTTGAGTTTGGACTACTTGCTGCAGTCTTTCGTATTCAGATGTTCTTGCAGCAGTCGTAGCAGTTTGAGATCCATCCGTTTTACTTTCTTTGCCACCGCTAGAACTTGCTGTGGATTTGGAAGATTGTATTTCATCTTTAGTACCACCCTGTCTTTGGGTGAACAATTTAAGTTGACCCTTTACAGTCTTAGCTTTTAGTGACCCCTGTTTATCGTACCAGTCACCATGCCCGTTTCCTACCAAACCCAAACGCTTTGCTTCCTGCGATGCTTGGGTGGTTCTTGCTTCTAGGATAAATTGGTTGAACTGCTTCACTGATTTTTTGATAGATTTGATTTTTATTCTTATCAATAAACGCTAGTCCTAGCGTCTTATACTGCAAATATTTAGTCTTGTCTTCTTTGTAGTTCTCAATAGATGCAATATAAAATCTCATAAAGTCCTCTATTTCACGTTTCATAATTTGCTTTCGTCTTTTCAAAGACTTATAAGAAACGATTAGTTCATCAATAAGTTGGTTCATGATACTGGTTCAATTCTAATTACAGCTTCGTTTAGTCTAACTCCAGAAGGATCCGTTCCACGTCCCTTTAATCTAATATCAATATAAGTTTTATCGGCAATCTCATTTACTAGTTTATCATTTATGGGTTTCAATTCCTTTTCATTAAGAATATAATTTGCAGTCTTGTCATTGCTAGCACCAAAAGTCATAGCACCAGTTAATGATTCTTTTACAAGTTCCCTTTTGAATGCTAAAAATAATTTATCTCCTTCTGGATTTTTTCTTGATCCTAAAATGCCCTGTAGTTTCTCAGTCAATCCTCCAGATCTTTTTGCTTCTTCAAGGATTGCTTTCATTACAGGTTGTGGTTGTTTTTTTGGTCCTTCACCTAGTGTTTGAGATAATTCATCAAGAGCCATTGCAACTCTCTTTACTTCCATTGCACCCATTCCACCTGACATTGCAACTTTGAATAAAACATCATTCAAAACTTTTACTGTTCCTTGTATTCCTGCACTCGATAATTGATATGCATCTCCCCACTTCATTGAGCATCTATACTTGATACCATTTCTTATAAACAGAACATCAGTTTTTGGTTCTGGACTCGAACCACCTAACTGTTGAAATGATTTATAAAACTGCTGAGGATTAGATGGTTGAATATTATTCATCATTTCATTAGCAGCAGTTTGCACTACTGGTTCAATTGGTTGAAATGATAACTTACGAATTTCATTTTGTTCGCCAAGGGTAGGATTATCAATCCTACTATATGCCGCAAGCATAATGGCATATTCAAATTGTTTTCCCCTGTCGATTGCCATAAAAATACCCCTCTCCAGATATTTAGAGAAGGGGTTTCTTTCCATTCCAGTACTCTACAATAGGATGCTGAGATACATCCAACTCATGATTTTTGGGTTGTTGATGAAGAATTGCTAAAGCATGATCTTCTCTTAATACTAAACTATTTTCTTGATTGACTTTACACCCATCTCGATAAGAGTAACAAATACTTGGTAGAGAAGTTCGTTTTATTTCTTCATTGTGATAAAAATCATCCGTACCATGATATTTTTCAACATATTCTTTAGGATTTTTCATCCAATATTCATAAATTGGAGTATTGTCTTTCCAAACCATTACACTAGAATTAAACATAGATTTGGTGGGATACTTTACTTTATGCATAACGCCTTTCCACTTAGAATAGATTAGTGAAAAGTTATCATTGTGATCTAAAATATCTTGAATGTTTCCATGAATAATAACATCCAAATCAAAGAAAATTTTTCTGTCAAATTTTTCTAATTCTGGTGCGACAAACAAACATAGTTTATACCAGGCTGCCCACCAGTTTTCCCAAGTTAAATATTCTGATATATCAATAGAAACCACGTTAATCCCAGCATTAATACCTTCAGGATTATCTGTGAAACAGAAAAATGGTGCATCAGTTTGATGACGCACCATGGTATAAAGTTTGTTTACATAGTCTGAAGTAAATTTATCACCAATCTTCAAACATGCAATACAATAATTATCGATCATCTGCTGCTCTATTTTCTGAATAGTATGCATCAAATGTTCCTTCAGGATAACGCTTTGAAAGTTTTTTGATGTTCATGTCTGTTAGTTCTTCCAATGAAATATCAAGAGCTAAACATGCTTGAGCAACATACCAAAGAATATCCCCGAGTTCAATTTTCAAATGCTCAAGATTATCTTCATTAGCAGGTTTGCCTTGAAATATCATTTTCTTCACAATCTCCATAAACTCACCTGCTTCTGCAGAAATGCCCACAGCACCAGTAAGAAGTCGATGAATTTCTAGACCACCATCTTCAAGTTCTTGAATGCGAGAAACAAATGCATCTTTATCACTAGAAGCAGGACTTGTTACTTCAGAAACAAATTTTTTATATTTTTCAAATGCCATTAGAATTTAAAATCGCTGAATTTAGCTTTAGATGATTTACCATCATCATTATTATACTCTTCATCGTCTCCCTTGTCAAGAATATTATCCTGAGCTTGTTGTTCACAATCATAGAGACGCATCTTAGCACGGTCAATACCAATAACAAATCGCTTATTAATGGTAGGATCATTATATCTATTCTTTAATTGTTTAACCATAATCTGCCCTAACTGTTCTAATTCTTCACTACTGATTAGAGCAAACATTAAGTCAGCAGTAGCAGGCAAACCAAAACTTTCTGAGGTGTCAGTTAAGTTTGGATCAGAACTAGTAAATCCACTCCTGGTTGTTTGAGTAGCAGATACAATAGGAAGATCAAATTCAACTGCTAGACCACGAAGTTCTTCAGCAATTGCCTTTACATAAGAGTAAGAATTAACATTGACTGCAGAACGATACCTAGAAGAAGAACAAATATTCAGATAGTCAATAAAAATAATATCAGGTCTGAAAGATTTCTTAAGTGCTAATTCATTTAGTAGAGATCTAAAATGTCCTACGTGTGCAGATGCTGTAGGATATTCCTTAACAATCAACTTACCGTTGGTGCGTGAACTGAGTGCATTAATCTTCTTGAAGAAGGTGCTTTTTGGTAGTTCACTAATTTCCCTGATGTTAGTGTTGAGAAGATTTGCGTCAATTCTTTCCGCAATCTTTTCCTCTGCCATCTCAAGTGTAATGTATAAAACATTTTTTCCCGCGACGAGAACGCTGGAAGCAAAGTGGCACATGAAAAGAGATTTACCAACACCAGTGCCAGCGAGTGCGATATTAAGAGTTTTGTTAGAGACACCACCAGCAGTAATCTTATTGAAGTATTCAAGATCAAAGGGGATCTTACTTTCGACCCTGTGATAATATGCGTAGCGATCCTGGTAATCATCTATGTAATCGTGACCAACATGATTGTCAAAACTAACTGCCAATGCATCAGACAGAATAGAAGGAATAGCATCTCTACCCTTTTTTTCATCTTGCCCATCAGCAATCTTAATACTTTCCATCAGTGCCAAATAAATGGCACGTTCTTTACACCACTCTTCAGTGGTATCGATTGCCCACTGAAAGTCTACATCAGAAGGATCTAAAATGGCAATGAGTTGTTCACATAATTTAAACTCATCCTGTGTAATGTCTGTTCTCTTTTCAAGTTCAATAAACAGAACTTCTTTCAGAGGAAGACTATCATACTTAATAATAAAAGAACCGATCTCTTCAAAGACTACTTTATCAGTACGTTCTTCAAAGTATTCTGCTCTGATGAAAGGTAATACTTTACGAGTATACTCCTCACGATTTAGCAGGTTCTTCAGTATCGTCAGTGGAACCCTCTCCGCCATAAGTAAACTCCATTTTTGCAGCAGCATCAAGATACTGCATTAATTCATCAGTAAAATATTTTTCTGGTTCAGCATAGATTGTTTTGGCATATGCTGTAGTGCCATTGATCTCATACCGAGATCCAACTTTCTTAACAATACCATGCTTCTCAGCAAGATCAAGTAGACCATAGTAACGATCAAGACCACGTTCATCATAGAACAAACGAACTTCAACTTGACGATTTTCCCTAGTCAGACGCGATTTATGTGTCTTTGCCTTGATAATGTTTCCAACGACTTCTGTTCCATCCTTCTCTTTTGCCTTGCTGAGATAAATGATGGTAGAAGCAGCGTACTTAAGACCACTACCACCACCCATTTCTTTTGTAGGAACGTAAGAGCCAATGACATCGTAGGTATGATTAGTAACGATAAGGGGAATATTTGCTTGCCCAAGTTTCAGGGTTAGCATTCTAAATGCACCCTTAACAAGTTGTGATTTTGTCATGTCACGAACTTGTTTCTCGTTTAGAGCATCAGTAATTTCCTTATCCGTGGAAAGCATTCCCAATGAATCTAGCACAAACATACAAGGTTTGCGTTGATCCACAGGTTTCTTTAAATATATATCTACGGCTTTAAGTGCTTTGTTACGAAAGTTTTCAACTGTTACAACATTAATAACAACTAAACGATCTGTAGCAACAGCACGACTTTCTAAAAGTGACTTAGTAATCGCTGCTTCTGTATCAAAATACAGAACATAACCATCAGGATTACTGTCCAAAAAATTCTTTACTACAGCCAGACTGAAGAAAGTTTTGCCTGTTGATGTTTCTCCAGCAATTGCTGTGATTTTATTTCCTGAAACCCCACCAAAGATAGAACCACTAACCAGGGCATTAAAAACGTAAGAACCTGTGTCAACATAAGTTTCTGTTTCATCAATTTCGGATGCAACCTGTGTGTGTTCATCTTTAATTTCTTTTAAAATTTCCTTTAGGAAGTCCATCAGCAAACAATTCCGTATCGTACTCGTAAAACTTTTTTATATGGTAATCCTTGATCCATCAATTCTTTAGTCAATTTAACTTTTTCATACAAAGCAGTATTTCCACCAAGACGTAAAGCATTGACAATAGTATTCAGTTCTTCATCGTTGATTGGTAAATCCATAATATTATGCGTATCAACCTATTATAGCATTATAGAAAGAAACTATCAAGTGTGGCAGTCTTTTCAACAGACCATCCAATACTATCCAAAATAGTTCTCAATGGTTCTAAGAATGCTTTATCAAACTGAGTATCATAGTCAACATAAGGAACTAATCCAAGTTCTACTGGAAAATCATTGATGAATGAAATTACATTTTCATGAATTGGATTTGGTTTCTTCAGAAGAATAAACTTAATCTTTTCTCCATTATTGATAACATTATACTTTTTACCAAGTTTTTTATTTTTGATATGATGGTTATAAAGAAGTGCTCCTCTTGCATGAATTGGACATCCCTTTGCATAGATTGACAAATTACTTTTATACTTGTCAACATCAGAAACTGTTCGTGGAAAAGCAATCTCAGATGGAGGAAGTTTTCTAAACTGTGCTCTTGATTTTTCAATGAAATCAATTACATCATCTTCACTTCCACTCATCATAATCTTGAGTGCATCCTTGATCATTGACCGACAAGGTGCTGGTGTTGAAGACTTAACTGCTTCAATACCCATGATCTTTAGTTTTGGTTCACTATAGCGAACACCTTCAACGTCCCATGCATTAAGGATGTAACGTTTCTTGGCAGTCCAGATACCACGATCAGCAATCGTTTCTCGCTTCATGAACATTTTCTGCTCATAAGCATTTACATACTCTGCCAGTTCTTTGTAAGAACTTTCAATATACTTCTCAAATTCCATTTGACAGATCTTGTCAAGGAACGAAACAATGTCTTCAGTAGTTTTCTCTCTTCCCTTGTATACACGTTCAACCAAAGGACCCAGGTTGAGATAAATGCTATCAGTATCAGAAGCAACCACATAATCTACATTATCAGTCTTAAGAACGTTGTTTATATATGAATTCATCTTCGCTTCGATCCATCGTATACTGAACTGACCCCCGAGAGTAATTGCTTCAGCATTGTCCAACTTATAATAACGAAAATAGTTATTACCGATAGCACCATAGGCACTATTAAGTTGGATCTTTTTCGCCATCTGGATGTTGTTGCATCGTGCAATCTCTCGTTCCAGTGCCTTAGTTTTCTTCTTCTCATACTCTTTCTTTGCCTCCAACATTTTCTTTTTGAAAATCACACGCTCATTATAAATTCTTTCCATCAATACTGGAAGAAACCCACGTTTCTTAGTTGTAAACTGTGCTCCGTTAGGACATACGGTTGCACCATCAAGACCACTAAGATCAACTTCTTTCTTGAGAAGTTTATCGACACTTACACCAGGAAACTTTTCATCGAGAAGTGTTTCTGGAGAGATGTTGTATTGCATAATCAAGTGAGGATATAGACTATTCAAGTCAAAACTCACAACCCAATCATACACTCCTGGAATTGGTTCTTTTACATATGCACCAGCATACTTTTCACTTTTACTTTCATCTTTCTTTGGTGGAATGACAATGTTCTTTTTCTTCAGATCGTTGTAGATAATCATATCCCACATACGAACTTGATAGAATACATCATTGAAGTTTACCTTAGCATCAAATGCCATGGTAACTGCTAATTCAACGAGCTTCATTTTCTCCTCAAGTGCGTCAACCAGTCGCACGTCTTGGATGTTGTACTCTACAAACTTCTGCCAGTTCTGAGTATAAAACTCTTTGAATGTATCAAACTCAGAGTGGTCTAATTTTTTCTTGCCAAGTTCAACTTCACCAATGTAATCTAGACGATAACTTTCCTGTGCTTTATAAGTAAACTTCTTATAAAGATCTAGGTAATCGAGTACAGTAATACCACCAATATCATAGACAACGTGTGGACGATGATTGACAGTGATCTCTTCACTTGTAACGAGACCCCATGGAGACAATCTTTTGACTGCCTTCTCACCAAGAATTTTGCCAATACGCTTAGCAACGTATGGAATATCGTATAGAGTACAGTTCCATCCAGTAATTACTTCTGGAGTATTTGTTTGCCAATAATCTAGAAAACGATTGAGAAGATCATACTCATCTTTACATTCTACATACAAAACTTCAGGATCAGTATTATTAAATGGTCCTTGACCAAAGGTAATAATTCTCTTGTTAGAGTAGTTTTGTAAAGTAATACAAAGCATCTCTTCATCACAGTTAGCAACTGTTGGAAATCCTCGCTCTGATGCAACCTCGATGTCAATAGTAACGAGTTTCATCTTCTTTAGATCAAACTCAATATGATCCTCAGGATATTTTTCTGAAATATACTGGTAGATATAACGGGTATTACCGTAAATCTCAAATCCTTCTACGTTGTCGTGTGTCTTGATAAACTCACGGCAATCTTTTACACTACCAGGTTGAATTGATTGTACGTATTGTCCTTCTAAAGTTTTGTACTTTGTTTTCTTTTTGCTAGGTACAAACAGGGTAGGTTCAAATTTTTCTCTAGCAATAAAACTTTTACCATCCTCAAATCCACGAACAAGAAACTCGTTCCCTACCATTTGAACGTTTGTATAATACCTCATTCAGCAGTCAACGATTGATACTTATCAAGAAATTCTTTGTTAGGATCTATAATAGTCAAAATACTATCCGAATGGATCATCATTTCTGTCTGATTTGTAAGAGCAGACAACCAAGGAACAAGACCAGTTTCACCAATTGAAAACGGTTGAATAAGTTTACAATCTGGTTCACCCATCTCCGAACCAACTTCTTCAATTCTACTAACTAGAAGAATGTTTGTTTTCAAAAATAAAATCTTAATCACGGTAAAGACAGTTTCTGGGCTTTTAATTCTACCACTGCCTTGCGTACTTTGTCAATATATCCACTGTTACGTAGTTCTTTAAACACAAGGTTTTCAAATCCATACTCACCGAACTTATCCAAAGAAGAATTTCTTGCACTGTTTAATTTCTTTAGTATAGCACTAAGCCCAGTTTCGTTGTTACCCCTGATCAGGGTATCAATTTTATTTTTGATGTTGTTCGACTTCTTTTCAAGTTCCGCTTCGTCAAGTTCTCCTTCAAACTTCTGTGGTTTTTGAACCCATTTATTTTTAAGGATGCTATAAACTCCCTGACTTTTTCTTCTAGTAACACCTGGTTTTTCAATGTAAGGTTCTACATCTGCACCGTAAACCTTTACATCATGTGTCAATGACCATAAAGTTTTCTTGTCTTTAAAGTAATCATCTACAAACTCAGGATCACATTGCGGAAGATACTTTGGATCTATGACTAAATGAACATCAACATCTGAGTATGGTGTATAGTTATATCCTGCGTTACCGCCAAGCATCAATACATCTTTAATTGCTTTGCTATCGAGTTCAACATACTCAGCAAATGCATCAGCAAATCTAAGAAGGGCAGTTCTGATATTTGGTTTTAGATCATACACATCCCAGAATGTTGGATTGAGTTGATCTCTAAATTTCAGCGTTAGACTTTCATGTAGTTGTCTCAAATCTGACGCTGAAATATGTTTCCTTACACGACTATACAAAACACTTCATTCGTTTTGAAGTATTTAGAGGTAATCTTTTCTTCTTTGTGCTTCAGGAATAATCTTCTTGAAGAAAACAGAAACCAATCCATCGCTGTGATTAACTTCGCCAATCTGTAGATCCTCGGGTACTTTCCAAGCACGACAAAAGCGACGGAAAGCTAATCCTCGATAGACGTATTCAGTTTCATCAGGACTGTCTTCACGCAATCCTTGAACATAAAGATTACCCTCTTCAGTGTAAACTTTAATTTCTTCTTTCTTGAAACCCGCTACTGCTAATTCAAGACAATATCCTTCTTTTGTCCTGAGAATATTATGTGGCGGATAACTTTTGTTAGTGATTGCGTCTAGATACGTCCTGGTTTCAGGCACGCTAAGTGTAATTGAATGTGAACCAAACATGGTGACCTCTTTGAGCGTCTTAGTTGTATGTCCCTTACGGCGACATACTAGTTATAAGAGTTTAATAAAAAAGCGGGTCGTAAAAACCCGCTTGTTCTATTCGGTTATCCTTGTTCAGTACGTTTTTTACCAATATTGTATTTGGTTTCCAACACCCATTCACCCTTTTCCTTATATGCAATCACTTTAATTTGATTAAGTGGTGCAATATCTGAAATAGCATCTGGTTTGATAACTTCGATCAAACCCCAATCAGCAAGGAGTTGAATAATTCTATTTCTACGTTGAACGTCATTGATGCTAAGATTTGCTCTCTTACCATCAAGGGCAAACAGTTCTTTAAAATGAACGATATAATACTTGCCTTGCTTATGTAGAATATGACAAGATTGATATAATTTTTTTTCTTTTCTTGATGCAACACCGATCCTGGTTAGTGTCTCACGAACCTTAAGAAAATCATCAGGTTCTGCAAGTACAACTTCAACCATCTTATCGGGAGACCAATGGTATTCGGGCTCGACGACAACACTCATTTTATTCCTCCAGTATCAAGTTTCTTTCTAATGAACGTTAGTTGATCTTCTGTTA
>Ga0169931_10012135_pt1 | contig 12002 bp, 11 predicted proteins | sample Kivu_15m_20L_FD_129675 | JGI IMG/M metagenome (GOLD analysis project Ga0169931, IMG submission 129675) | Freshwater microbial communities from Lake Kivu, Western Province, Rwanda to study Microbial Dark Matter (Phase II) - Kivu_15m_20L... | ecosystem: Environmental > Aquatic > Freshwater > Lake...
CAGCATCATCACTGCGGCGTGCACCTCGCCGGCCTTGAGCGGAAGGTCCTCCAGACCGCCCTGGCGGAACTCCACATGTCGATGCCCGGCGAGCCGCCTGCGGGCCGCGTCCAGCATGGACTTTTCGCGGTCCACCGCGATCACGCGTCCCACGCAGGGGGCCAGCAGCTGCGAGGCCTCGCCCGTGCCGCAGCCCAGATCCGCCACCACCCAATCCGGGTCCAGAAGTTCCAGCAGCGCCAAGGCGGTGATGCGCTCGCCGAAGAGCTGCCTTCGCACCTCGCTCCACTCGCCGCCGAGACGACCGAAGAACGACCGGCTGTCCACTCGGCGGTCCGCAAGCACGCCGGTCAGTCGCACACGGTCCTGGGCCGATTCGGGGTGTGCCGTCACCGCCGCGCGGGCCATCTCCCAGATCGTGCGGGCCTCGGCGGGCATGGTGGTGCCGGCAAGGCGGTACAGGCCGCTGGGACCTTCGCTTCGCCGCGCGATCCAGCCGCCCTGCAGCAGCGCCTTCAGGTGACGGCTGGCGGTGCTCTGGGGAATCTGGAGGACCCGGGCCAGTTCACCCACGCCCAGTTCCTCGTTCTCCAGCAGGGCCAGCAGCCGCCACCGGACCAGATCGCACATGGCGGCCAGGCGACCCAACAGGGCGCCCGACCGCTCGGCCCCGTTGCGGGCGTCGGTGGTTCGTCCGGCCACCAGGCGTCAGCTGCCGCGGGGCAGCGCCAGCGTGGGCCCGATGACCTGGCTTCGCTCCTGCAGCGCCGCCACCACGCGTGGATCCTCGGGATTGATGCCGTAGGCCTGCCGAAGACGGCGGATGCACTCGGGCTCGTTGCCCAACCGTGCCTGCAGCATGGCCATCCGGTAGTAGGGTTCGGTGCTCTTGGGAATCTCGTATCCCTGGTCGAACTCGATGGCGCTCTCCAGCGCCTGCTTGGCCGAGTCCAGGTCGTTCATGCGCTCGGCCAGGTCCGCCAGCCGCACGTAGGCCTCGGGGCTGCGGAGCTCGGCGCCCGCGTTCCGCAGCAGCAGATAGACCTTGCCGGTGTCCCCCTGCTGTTCCATGCACTCGGCCAGGGCAAACACCACGTCCAGATCCTCGGGATGGCGGGCCACCGCCACCTCCAGCGCCCCGCGGGCCTCGGGCAGTTCGCCCAGGCAGAGCATGGCGCGGCCAAAGGCGTACTGCGCACCCCAACTTCCCGGATTGGCCTCGACCACCGGACGGATCAGGTCGGCCGCCTCCTGGCACCGGTCATGCAGAAGCAGGAAGTCCGCCTTCTGCACGGTGGAGTCGGTGGGCGGCGGTCCCTGGCACGCGGCCGCGGCCGTCGCGGCCACCAGCAGCAGGACTCGGGCGGAATGAAGCGGCGAAGCGTCGCGAATCATGGTGCGGATGATAGGGTTGGGCGTGGACCAGCGTCCCCCGGTTCCAGCGGCGGGTTTTGCGGCGATTCTCCGGCACGAACGACCGGACGGCTCGGTGCACTTTGACCTGCTGCTGGGGCCCGCCACCATGCCGGGCATGGACGAACGGTCCGTTCCCACGTGGCGTTGCCAACGGAATCCGATGGTGCTGGATCTCGACGCGGTCACGCCGATCGCGGCCCTGCCACCGCACCGCGGGCTGTACCTGGGCCTGGACCGCGCCGTCACGCTCTCGGGTGATCAAGGCACGGTCACGCCCACGTGGCGCGGGACCCACCGGGTCGACGTCGCCGGACTGCATCTGATCGATCATGGCGGGCGCACCGCCGACTTCGCGATGGAGACCGGACTGCTGCGTCGCCTCAGGTGAATGCGTCGTACACCAGCACCATCCACGCGATGAGTGCGCATGGCAGCTTGGCCAGCGAGCCAAGCGCACGCCCGATCGCGGCTCCGGTGGCGGGCCGCACCGATTGCCCCACGGTGCGCCCCTGGACCAGCACTTCGGCCAGCACGGCTCCCAACACCACGCCCCCGATGGCTCCCACGATGGACCCCACGATGGGCACGGGAATCAGGACCGTGCCTCCGATCACGCCCACGATCCCTCCGACCATGCTGCCCGCCATGCCGGCGCGGCTGGCACCGCCCGCCTTGGCGCCGGCGGCCGAGGCCACAAACTCCAGCGCCTCGCCCAGGGCCGCCGCGGCCACCGCCACCACAAGCGGTCGCACGCCAAAGGGGAGCGTGTCGCCGCCCGAGATCATCACCGTGGCATCCACCGTGCCCGCGACGCCGATGATCATCCACGCCCCCGGGACACCCACGGGCGTGAGCAGCGCCGCGAGCAGTCCCACCGCCGCGAACACGGTGGCCCCGGCGTACTGGAGCCAGATCAACGGGATTCGCCTTTCATCTGGCGGAGCTCGTCGCGCAGGATCGCGGCCAGTTCGAAGTTCTCGGCCCGCACCGCATCGTCCAGCCGCTGCTGCAGTTCCAGACGCTGGCTGCCCGGCAGCTTGAGCGTGAGCGCGTCCCGCAGCGCCCGCAGCAGCGCGGTCTCGGGGCACTGGCCCGCGTCGTCGGATCGCCCCAGTCTGGCCATGGTGGCCTGCACCTGGCGAATCCCCGCATCCAGCGCGGCACGGGCCAGGTCACGGCGACCGGACGCCAGGGCCAGGGCCGAGGTCGCCCGCGCCAGCGTGGCCTGCTCGTGCGGGCGCCAGGTCTCCAGGCGATGCCGGGCCGGAGGATCCTGGGCCCGCTCGGCGATCAGGTCGAGCACATCCAGGTTGTGCTGGGCGTCGCGCCGCACGCGCGGCCAGTCCTCGATCAGGGCGCAGGCCATGCCGCGCTGCCTGAACTGCGACATCTCCGCCGCCAGCGCCGCCACGCCCTCGGCGTCCAGCTGGGCTTCGGGCCGTCCCTGGAACCAGTCCAGCGCCGTCGTGGCCTGCCGGAAGTCGCCGCCATCGGGCCGGCCATCGGCCTCCAACTGGAGAATTCCCAGTTCCACCCGGACCTGCAGCACCAGGCGACCATCCGGGGCCTGGATCCTTCGGACATCCAGCCTTCCGGGCCGCCAAGGCCACTCCTGCAGCCAGGGGGTGAGATCGCTCATGGGTGCCCGACCGGGATGCTAGCGCAAAATGACCGGATCCGACGGTGGCATCCGCCCACCCGGCTGATCTAAGATGCGGGGCCCCGGGTCTCCCAGAAGTCCATGCCCCGAACCAACGTCCAATCCGATCTGCACATCTACATGAAGCAGATCAACGAGGTCGCCCTGCTCACGCCCGAGCAGGAGAAGGACCTTGGCTGGCGCATCATCAACGACGACGACCAGGAAGCCAAGGAGCGCATGATCAAGGCCAACCTGCGCCTGGTCATCGCCATCGGCAAGAACTACTCCCATCGCGGGCTCACCCTGGCGGACCTGGTGGAGGAAGGCAACATCGGGCTCATCCGCGCCGTGGAGGGTTTTGATCCGGCCCAGGGCGCACGCTTCAGCACCTACGCCAGTTGGTGGATCAAGCAGGCCATCAAGCGCACGCTGATCAACGCCGTGCAGCCGATCCACATCCCGGCCTACATGGTGGAGCTGATCGCCCGCTACAAGCAGCAGCAGCGGCGCTTCGAGGAGGAGCACGGTCGCCAGCCCAGCCTGCAGGAGCTGAGCCACGCCATGGGCATCCCGGTGCGCAAGCTGGAGATCGTGAGGCGTGCGGTCAAGGCCCGCAACACGCCCACCCAGGCGCCCCTGAAGGACGACGGCGAGTCGGTGGACTTTGGCGACCTCTTCGAGGACAACCGCACGCCCGATCCCGAGAGCAAGGTGACCAGCCGCGAGGACATGGGCTACATCCTGAAGCTGCTCGACTCGATCGACCAGCGTGACGCCCGCGTGCTGCGGCTGCGCTTCGGGCTGGAGGGCCAGGAGCCGCTCACGCTGAAGCAGATCGGCGAGGCCGTGGGACTGACCCGCGAGCGCGTCCGCCAGATCGCCGAGGAGGCCCTCCGCAAGTTGCACACCCGGCTGATGGACGACAAGCCCAGCCAGTGGATCCGGCCCGAAGGCGAGGCCGCTCCGGTGGCGGCCCCCGGCAAGCGCCGTGGCCGGCCGCCCGGAAGCGGTCGCAAGAAGACGCCTCCCGCGGCGTGACCCCCGGGCTTCAGCGCACGGTCTTGATGAATGGCATGGGGGTCACGGTGGCCACCGCGCGATCACGGCCCAGATCCACCTCGAGCGCCGGCTTCGACTCGGCCACCGACCGATCCACGATGGCCATGGCGATGGGTCGGTCCAGCGTGGGGCTCAGGCAACCGCTGGTCACCGTGCCCACCTCCTGCCCGCCCTGCATGACCTTCATGCCCTGACGCGCGCTGCGTCGGCCCTCCAGCATGAGCCCCACCAGCCGTCGCCTGGGGCCACCGGCGGCCGCGATGGCCTGCAGGGCCTCCTGACCGATGAAGGTGCCCTCGCGCTCGTCGGCGGCACCCTTGTCCAGCTTGACCGCAAAGTCCAGCCCCGCGGTGAGCGGATCGATGTCCTCGCCGATCTCGTGCCCGTAGAGCGGCATGCCCGCCTCAAGCCGCAGCGAGTCACGCGAGCCCAGACCGCACGGCTTGACCAGTCCCTCGGCCTTGCCCATGTCCTTCAGGAACATGCTCAGCGCCATCTTGGCCATGGCGGATCCCAGGATGATCTCCACGCCATCCTCGCCGGTGTAGCCGGTGCGGCTCACGAGCAGCTTGACCACCAGCAGGCTCTTCTGCGTGAAGCGATAGCGCTTGAGGGTGGGAATCTCCTTGCTGAACCCGCCGATGAGCTCCATGGCCTTGGGACCCTGCAGGGCCACCATGACGGTGCTCTCGGTCTGGTCCTCCATCTTGAACGCCATGTCGCCACGGTTGGCCTCGAAGTGCGCCAGCAGCTTGGTCCGGTTGCTGGCGTTGCAGACCATCAGGTACTCCGACTCCTCCAGGCAGTACACCAGCACGTCGTCGCGGCACCCGCCTCGATCGTTGCACACCAGCGCGTACCGCACCATGCCCGGCTGCATGCCCAGGATGCCCCGCGTGCAGACGCGGTCCAGGAAGCGGCGGGCATGGCGGCCGGTGAACTTGAGCCGACCCATGTGGCTCACGTCGAAGAAGCCCACCGCGCTTCGGCACCAGCGGTGCTCGTCCAGGATGCTGCCGTAGGTGAGCGGCATGTCCCAGCCGGCGAAGTCGGTCATGCGGGCGCCGTGCTCCAGGTGCAGGGCGTGAAAGGGCGTGCGAAGGAGGGTCTGCGTGGTCATGAGGTCTTGGAAACGGGCTGTTCGCCGGCGCGCTCGGCGCGGAGGCGCTCCACCTCGCGCTCCAGCTGCTTGAGCCGGCGTGCCATGCCGTAGAGATCGCGGCCCGCCAGCGCGTTGCGCTTGGCCGCGTCCAGTTCGATCGCCGGGATGCCCCCCACCCGCGCGCCATCGGGCAGGTCGGTCACGATCGCCGCCTTGCCCGAGGCCTGCACGTTGCTCCCGATCTTGAGGTGCCCGGTCACGCCTGCCTGGCCGCCGAGCACCACGTAGTCGCCCATCTCCACGCTGCCGCTCACCCCCACCAGGCTCACCAGCAGGCAGTGCCTGCCGATGCGCGTGCCGTGGCCGATGCTGATCAGATCCGCGAACTTGGTGCCGGCACCGATCCGGGTCTCCTCCATGGCGGCCCGCTCGATCACGCAGCCCCCACCGATCTCCACGTCGTCCTCCAGCACCACGATGCCCGCCTGCGGGATCTTCTCGTGGCGTCCCTTGTGGGTGGCGTAGCCAAAGCCGTCACTGCCGATCACGGCGTGCGCGTGCAGCGTGACGCGGTCACCAAGCCGGCAGCGGTCGTAGACCGTGGCGCCCGGAAACAGCACGCAGTCGTCGCCGAGCGTGGCATGCTCGCCCACATAGGCGCCCGGATAGAGCACGCAGCGGGCACCGACGCGGGCCCCCCGCTCCACCACCGCGCCGGCGTGCATGCCGCATCCCGGGCCGACCCTCGCGGAAGCGTGCACCACCGCCAGCGGCGAGCGATCGGGATGATCCAGGGTGGCGTCGGCCGGAGGTGGATGCACCCGGAATCCGTGCAACGCCACCATGGCCTCCCGGAAGGCGAAGTAGGGATCACGGCACTCCAGCCGGGCCACGCCCGCACGGACCTGCGTGCCCGGCGCCACGATCACCGCGCTGGCGCCGGTGGTCATCAGGTGCTCGATGTACTTGGTGTTGGCGACGAAGCTGACCTGACCCGCCACGGCGCGGTCGACCGGCGCACAGCCGCTGACCTCCACGGAGCCGTCGCCGTGCAGCGTGGCGCCAAGCCTCTCGGCCAGAACATCGAGTCGCATGGATCGCGGCAGCGTAGCAGCCCCTTGGACCTGCGGTGGCCATTTGCCACGGCTATCCTCGGCCCGATCGCATGCCAGGCTTCGCCCGCCCACCCTTCCGAACGGGCCCGCGCCCGATGGGGTCGGCCACCATCCGCGTGCTGGCCGCGTGGGTGCTGGCGCTGATGTGCAGCGTGCCGGTCCACGCCCAGGGGGTGGAGGATCAGGACCTGGCCGATCGCCCCATCGGCAAGGTCTCGCTGCTCGGGCTGGGCCGCGTGGGCGAGCAGGAAGTCCGAAACAACATCCGCGTGGCCGTGGGCGAGCCCTACGACAGCCGTCTGGTTCGCGCGGACGTGTCCACCCTGTACCGGCTGGGCCACTTCGCCACGGTCACGGCCGACGCCAAGATCCTTCCCGACGGCACCGTGGAGGTGACCTACGTCCTGGTGGAGCAGGCCATCGTGGAAGCCATCCAGACGGTGGGCAACAACGCGATCAGCGACCAGGAACTGCGTCAGGTGATCCCGCTCTATCCCGGCGGGCCGCGCGACGACTTTCTGCTGCAGCAGAGCGTGTTCAAGATCAAGGAGCTCTACAAGGGCAAGGGCCACTACCTGGTCGAGGTGGGGGTGGACGAGAGCCGCCTGAAGGACGAGGGCATCCTGATCTTCAAGATCGTGGAGGGGCCGCGGGTGCGCATCCGCGAGGTGGAGTTCGTGGGCAACCGCGCCTTCCCGGCCAAGCAGCTGGTCGCGCAGATCCGGACCAAGCCGTGGATCTTCCTGTTCCGCAAGGGCAACCTGGACGAGGAGATGCTGGTGGACGACGTGGCCACGCTGGTGACCTACTACACGGACCGCGGCTACGTGGACGTGCGGGTGGACCGCCGTGTGGAACTGAGCGCCGACCAGAAGGAGGCCAAGGTGGTGTTCCTGGTCACCGAGGGGCGACAGTACCGGCTGCGGAGCGTGCGGATCGACTCCACCGAGGGCGACGGCAAGTTGTCGGTGTTCAGCCCGGAGCAGCTCCGCGGCCTGATGTCGCTCCGGCCCGGGGACGCCTACGTGAAGAACCGGATCGAGCAGAGCACCAAGCTCATCCAAAGCGCGTACTTCGCCATGGGGCATGTGGACGCGATCGTGGAGGCCACGTACGTGCGCGCCGGCGAGGAGCCGGACGTGGACATGATCGTGACCGTTCGCGAAGGCCAGGCCTTCGACACCGGGCTGGTGAAGATCCAGGGCAACTTCATCACGCGCGACAAGGTGATCCGCCGGCTGGTGCGCTTCCAGCCTGGGCGTCCCATGGACGGCAACGAGATCGAGAACACCAAGAAGCGCCTCCAGGCCAGCGGGCTCTTCAACGAGGAGCGCGTGACCGCCCAGCCCGCCGACCCGGACAACCCCGGGGTGCGCGACGTGCTGGTGGAGGTGAAGGAGAAGAACACCGGAAGCCTGAACTTTGGCGTGGCGGTGGGCACCGACCAGGGCTTCGGCGGCGAGATCTCGCTGAACCAGTACAACTTCGACATCGCCGATCCGCCCGCCAGCTTCGGCGAGCTGGTGGGCGGCCGCGCGTTCCGCGGTGCCGGGCAGACCTTCAACATCAGCATCCAGCCCGGCATCGAGGTGAGCACCTACTCGGTCTCGTTGGGCGATCCACACCTCTTCGACACCGACTGGTCCGGCAACGCCAGCGGCTTCTATCGCCAGCGCGTCTACGCCCAGAACGACGAGGAGCGGCTGAACGGGCAGTTGGGTCTTGGACGCCGCCTGGGCGACTTCTGGACCTTCAACACCAGTGCGCGTCTGGAGTGGGTCAAGCTGACCGACTTTCAGGTGGGCACCCCGGTGGAGATCTACAACCAGGCCGGCCCCAGCACCTTCTCCGTGCTGGCGGTGGGCGTGCAGCGCAACACGGTGGACAGCCGCCAGCGACCCAGTTCCGGCAGCATCCTGGAACTGGGCGCCAGCCAGTATCTGGGCGACTACCAGTATCCCACGATGCGCGCCGCCTACACCACCTTCCTGACGCTGGACGAGGACTTCCTGGGCCGCAAGACCACGCTGCGGCTGAACAGCCAGATGGCGTACCTGTTCAGCGACACGGCGCCGGTGTTCGAGCGCTTCTACATGGGTGGCCGCAGCTTCCGCGGGTTCGCGTTCCGGGGGGTGAGCCCCCAGTCGGTGGCGGTGCTCAATCAGCAACCATGGCCCGCGGCTCCCATTCCGCTGGTGGCGCCGTTCGGCAACACGCCGGCCAACCCCAATGCCGTCACGCCCGTGGAGCCCTACTGGCAGGGCAACCCGGTCGGCGGCCAGTTCCTCTTCTTCGCCGGCGCCCAGGTGGAGATCCCGGTGTTCATGGACTCCATCACCACGGTGTTCTTCGTGGACTCGGGAACCGTGGAGGACACCTTCTCGCTGGACCAGTACCGCGTGAGCGTGGGTGGCGGTCTCCGCCTGTACATCCCCATGCTGGGACCCGCGCCCATCGCGCTGGACTTCGCGGTCCCGGTCCTGAAGGAGGAGTTCGATTCCACGCAGGTGTTCTCCTTCAACGCGGAACTGCCGTTCTAGGTCCGGTCGGACGGATCCGGCGTCGCACGGAACCGCGTCGACTCGTACACTTCGGCCCCTGGAGGAAGTCCCATGCAACCGCAGACCCGTTCCATCCTGATCGCCGCCGCTTGCTCCGCCCTGACCGTGGGTTCCGTGGCCCTGGGCACCGCGCGTCCCGCCGTGGCGCCGCAGGGCACGCGAACCGCCACCGTCAACCTGGCCCGCGTGATCGACAAGCTGCAGGAACGACAGGATTTCGAGATGCAGGTGGAGGCCATGAAGCGCCAGTATCAGGAGGAGGCTCAGGCCCGGGCCAAGAAGCTGGAGAGCGCCATGCGTGAGCTGGCCGACCTGCCGGACACCCCCGAACGGCAGGCCAAGGCGGAGCCGCTGATCCTGGAGCAGCTGCAGATGGAGCAGTGGGCCAACACCAAGGGCTCGGAGCTGGACTACGAGAAGAGCCTGATGTGGCGCAGCATCTACCGGAACCTGCGCAGCGAGGCCGCCAAGCTGGCCGAGACCGAGGGCTTCGACTACATCCTGATCGACGACGGTTCCGAGGACATCCAGCCCAACCGCGAGGCCAAGATGCCGATGGAGCTGCAGGTCCTGGAGAGCCTTCAGCGGCGCCGCACGCTCTACGCCAACCCGGCCTACGACCTGACCGACAAGCTGATCGTGCGCATGAACAACGCCCGCGCCGCTGGCGGATCCGCCATGCCGGGCGCCGTCAAGTGACTTTCATCGGAGCCCCCACTATGTATCGACTCGTCCGGCATCGACTCGCCTGGATCGCCCTGCTGCCCGCCCTGATCCTGCTCTGGGCCATGGCCTCTCCCGACAAGCCCGCGGTGGTGGGGTGCGTGGACCTGGAACGCTGCTTCGCCGGACTGGACCGGCACAAGGCCGGCGAGGCCCGCCTGACCGAGGTCATGAAGGCCGAGGCCGCCAAGCGTGACGCCATCGTGGCCGAGACGCAGACCCTGCAGGCCGAGCTGGAGAGCTTCAAGGTGGACACGCCCAGCTACGCCGAGACGGCGCGAAAGCTCACCGACGCGGCCGGTCGCCTGAGGGTGTTCGAGGAGTTCCTCAAGCGCAAGATGGAGTTTGAGCAGGCCCAGCTGGTCAAGGGCACGTACGACGCCATCAAGACCTCCCTGGGCGAGATCTGCAAGTCCAGCGGGGTCGACATCGTGTTCATGGACGACGCCACGCCCCCCTTTGACAAGACCGATCCGCGCCCCATCACGCAGCAGATCAGCGGTCGGCGCATGCTGTGGTTCAACCCGCAGCTGGACATGACGGACACCGTGATCAAGCGGATGAACGACGCCTTCGCGGCGGGCAAGGGCTCGTGAGCGCGGCTCCCGCCACGGCCGCCGAGCTGGCGGAACTGGTGGGCGGTCAACTCGAGGGCCACGCGGGCGCGCCGGTGCGCGGCATGAACGCCCTCGACGCGGCGGGACCTGACGAGGCCACCTTCATCGTGAACGACCGCTATGCCGCGCGGTGGCCCCAGAGCCGAGCCGGGGTCGCCATCGTGGACCGCCGGGTGTCCTGTCCGGTGGGCGACGCGGGCCGACGCGCCGTGATCCGCGTGCCCAACGCCGAACTGGCGCTGGCCAGGGCGCTCGAGGCCTTTGCGCCGCCGCCGCCCCTGCCGCCCGCCGGCGTGCACGCCATGGCCGCGGTGGATCCATCGGCCAGGCTGGGCGATGGCGTGCGCGTGGCCGCCTTCGCCAGCGTGGCCGCGGGCGCGGTGCTCGGTGACGGCTGCGTGCTGCACGAGGGCGCACGGGTGGGCGAGGGCGTGTGGATGGGTCCGGGTTGCACGCTCCATGCCAACGCGGTGGTGCGTGAACGCTGCCGCCTGGGCTCGGCCGTGGTGGTGCACGCGGGCGCGGTGATCGGCAGTGACGGGTTCGGCTACCGCCCCGCCGCCGACGGGCGCAGCCTGGTGCGCATTCCGCACCTGGGCGGCGTGGTGCTGGAGGACGGCGTGGAGATCGGTGCCAACACCTGCGTGGACCGGGCCAAGTTCGGGGACACCGTGATCGGCGCCGGCACCAAGATCGACAACCTCTGCCAGATCGGTCATGGCTGCCGCGTGGGGCGTCTGACCGTGATCGCGGGCCTGACCGGCCTGGCGGGCAGCGTGGAGGTGGGAGACGGGGTGCAGATGGGGGGCCACTGCGGCATCGCCGACCATCGCCGCGTCGGCGATCGGGCCCGACTGGCCGCCAAGAGCGCCGTGATGGACGACGTGCCCGACGGTGCCACCTGGGGGGGCATGCCCGCCCAGGACGCCCGGTCCGAATTGAGGGTGATCGCCGCCATCCGTAAACTGCCGGAGTGGTCACGCAGACTCCGCCAGCTGATCGAGGAACACGGGAAGGCACCGTGACCCGAGCCGCATCCGGCCCGCGTCCGCCCTCGGGCGAGCGGCAGCGAACGCTGGCCAGCGGCGTGACCGTGCGGGGCAAGGGCCTGCTCCATGGCCAGGACGCCACGCTGGAGATCTGTCCGGCTCCCGCCGGCACGGGCATCGTGTTCGAGCGCGTGGACCTGGACCCGCCGGTGACCATACCGGCCCTGGTCAGCCACGTGATCCCGCGGGCGCGGCGCACCACGCTGCGCGTGGGCGACGCCACCATCGACACCGTGGAGCATTGCCTGAGCGCGCTGGCGGGACTTCATGTGGACAACGCGGTGCTCAAGATCGCGGGCTCCGAACTTCCGCTGGGCGACGGCAGCGCCATGCCCTTCCTGGAGCCGATCCGGGCCGCGGGGCTGGTGGAACAGGACGCGCCGCGGCGCGTGTTCCGCCTTCGCGAGCCGATCGTGGTGGAGGAAGGCGACGCCATGATCGCCGCCCTGCCCCGCTCCGACGAGGGCATGGAGGTGGTCTACGACCTGGACTACGGCGCTGGCGAGTCACGCATCCAGCGTCAGACGCAGGTGTTCGATCCGGTGCGCGACGACTACGCCACGCAGATCGCGCCGGCCCGCACCTACAGCCTGAAGGAGGAGGCGGAGCAGCTGTGGGCCGCGGGCATGTGCCGGCACCTCACGCCGCGCGACGCGCTGGTGATCGGGCCTGACGGCCCCATCGACAACGCCTTCCGCTTTCCCAACGAGCCGGTCCG
>Ga0169931_10012136_pt1 | contig 12002 bp, 10 predicted proteins | sample Kivu_15m_20L_FD_129675 | JGI IMG/M metagenome (GOLD analysis project Ga0169931, IMG submission 129675) | Freshwater microbial communities from Lake Kivu, Western Province, Rwanda to study Microbial Dark Matter (Phase II) - Kivu_15m_20L... | ecosystem: Environmental > Aquatic > Freshwater > Lake...
ACGAATAAAGCCGGAATATTTCGATTTAATAAATTATGCTCCGGGACATATCGTATTAGAATAAGCCATGTGGGTTGTGTATCGATTGAGGCAAGTGTGGTTCTTAATTCTGATTTACAAAATCAGAATTTTACTCTTCAACATTCCAGTGAGCAATTGGGTGAGGTGATAGTCAGTTCGACCTATGATACGGATGTAAACTCCATTAAGTCAAGTTTATCATTAGAGGAAATGCAAAAACTCAAAGGCGGAACATTGGGTGAAATGTTAAAGCAGTTGACTGGTGTCTCTGTTTTGCAGACCGGCAGTACTGTTTTTAAACCGGTTATCCATGGATTACATAGTCAAAGGGTTTTAATTTTAAACAATGGTGTCAGACAGGAAGGACAGCAGTGGGGTGCAGAGCATGCTCCTGAAATTGATCCCTTGGTTGCTTCTCGATTAACTGTAATTAAAGGTGCAGGAGCACTCAGGTATGGTTCAGATGCGATTGGCGGGGCTGTATTAGTGGAGCCCCGTAGTTTGGATATTGACTCCGGACTGCGTGCTGAAGTCAATTCAATCTATTCTTCGAATAATAGGATGGGCCTTTTTAATGCAATTTTAGAGCAAGGCATTCAGTCTGAAAAAAGTGCCTGGTCTTGGCGATCTCATTTAACATTTAAACGTGGTGGTAATGCTCGTACACCAGACTACTGGTTGCATAATACCGGCGTCAGGGAGTTAAATTATTCATTTCATGCAGGTTATCAACGAGAAAAAACTAAAGCTGATATCTATTTCAGTGCATTTAATACTGAAATAGGTATATTTTGGGGTGCACATATTGGTAATTTGACCGACCTGGAAAATGCAATTAAAAGCAAAACTCCATTATTTAATATCAATGAGTTTGATTATCAAATTGGCAGACCAAAGCAAGATGTATCTCATTATCTAATTAAAGCAAAAGTTACTCGGGAATTAAAAAAAGACCGACGATTAAATTTTTTAATATCCCATCAAGAAAATTTCAGAAAAGAGTTTGATCGTGCATTGATTGATAATAATCCTGAATTGGATCTTAATTTAGGTACAACAACGGCAGATTTAAATATTGAAAACAACAGGATTAACAATACTAATCAACAACTTGGTTTTACCGTTCAAAGACAAGCTAACGTTTGGAGCGGCAGCAGATTCTTTCTCCCCAACTATACTAACCTATTGTTGGGTATGTATGCGATAAGGAAATGGGATAAAAATGATTTGCAATTTGAAGCAGGATTGAGATATGATTTTCGCAGTCTTGAAGTTTTTAGAAATCAAAGCGGACAAAATTTTCAGGTTGACAGACAATTTAATAATGTTTCTTCCTCATTTGCAGTCAATTATATTCCCAATAACAGTATTAGTTGGTTAAATAATTTTTCATTGGCCTGGAGACCACCTCACGTAAATGAGCTTTATGTGAATGGCCTGCACCATGGAACCGCAAACTTTGAAATTGGTGACCCAAATTTAAATAGTGAAATCAGTTTAAAATATACGAATCAATTTAACTACCAATGGAGTACTGATACAAAAATTGACTTAACTATTTACACTAATTATATCCAGAACTTTATTAATCTAGTGCCGGTATTGCCCGCAACATTAACCTTGCGCGGGGCCTTCCCAACCTTTCAGTTTCAACAAGTTGATGCCTTATTAAGCGGCTCAGATTTAACTTTTAATACCGCTTTGAACACATCTCTCAATTACAGATTCAAAGCCAGTGTATTACTGCCTCGTAATTTAGAATCCAGAACCTGGTTGCAGCAGATGCCCGCCCCACAGATTGATCAGGAGATTTCTTGGTACTTCTCTCCAAATACAAAAAGCAATTATCTATCAACCAATGTTTTATGGGTGGCAAGACAAAGGTTTATTCCAATTAATTTTTTGGATTATTTAGCCCCACCAAATGAATATTTACTCGTCAATCTAAATTTTTCAAAGGAATTGAGATTTATGAAAACTCCGGTTAGCATTGGTGCCAGTGTTTTTAATTTATTAAATACTCGCTACCGTGATTACATGAACCGTTTCAGATATTTTTCAGATGAAGTAGGAACTAATGTTGTATTAAGACTTAAAATCAATATATAATGATGCTTAAAAAATTTATAGTAGGAATTTTGAGTGTTGCACTTTCAGTAAGTGCACTATCTTGTAAAAAAGCTAGTATGGCTAATAATGAATCCGAACACCAGGCGATCAACAGGGTGGAAATGCTTTTTAAACAGGGGGCAAATACCATCGCAACAATCGTAGCAGAAGATCCGGATGGTGATGGAGGTAATCCACCTTCCAGAATCGATAATATTAATTTAGAAATTAATAAAACCTATGATGTGGAGGTGAAATTCTTCAATATCAGCAATGGGGTAAGCAAAGACATTACCCCCCTGATTCTCCAACAGGGTAAGCAACATGAAGTATTTTTTATTTTAACAGGTTTTGGTTTTACCATTGAAAAGAAAGATAAGGACGATAGCGGATTTCCCCTTGGCTTGTTATCTCAATGGAGAACAGGAACTGTGGGAGGTAAAGGCTCCATATTGGTAAAATTAATGCACAAACCCCTAATAAAAGGTCCTAATGATGATGCATTTAAGGGTCACTCAGACGTGGCCATTAGTTTTCCCTTAAACCTGAATTAATCTTAAAAATCAAATAATCAAATTAATAAACAAATCAAACAATTATGAAAAAGTTAATTTTTATCACACTCTTAATTATTACCACCAATATTGTTAGCGCTCAAACCTCTAAAATTGGATTTAAGGCAGGATTTAATTTAAATAATGTGAGCACCAATGATGATGATTTAAAGCATGAATTAGGATCACGAACCAGTGTTCATTTCGGTATGCTTGCAGATTTCGGGATGGGTAAATCTTTTGCATTCCAACCGCAATTATTATTTAGCGGTCGTGGTGCGAAGGTTGCACATGACGATCATTCCGATGTTTATGCGTTTAATTCCTTAGAGATTCCACTTAATTTTACTTATAGAAAAGATGGTGCAAAAGGTATCTTTCTTGGTATGGGTCCATCCATAGGATATAACTTAAGTGGTAATGTTAAGGAAGATCATGATTCCGAAAGCATTGAATTTGGTTCCGGAAATGGTGAAATTAAGCGGATGGATCTTGGCTTCAACGCGCTTCTTGGGTATCAGTTTTCTAACAAATATTTTATTTCGACCAATTATTCTCTTGGTTTAAGTAACTGGACTAACGACAGTAATTCTACCTGGAAAAATAATTTGGTAGGAATTTCAATTGGTGTTTTCCTTAAATAATCTCATCTCATATTCATTAAGGATCCCTAAATCTGTTGAAGATATAGGGATCTTTTTGTTAGAAAGGTTTTAGCAGAGGAGGCCTTTCTATTCTTATGGAGCCGTACTTTTACCTGCTGGGGAGGCGTACAACCGCTAAGCCTAACGCTTTTAGTACCTAAAAGCTGCCTTTGTTATTTTAATTCGTCTCTTTAAGCCATCGGCTTAGAGACTACATAAAATAACAAAGCCCTTTCTGCTTAGCAGAAAAGGCTTATCGTTTGTCGGGGTGGCAGGATTCGAACCTACGACCTCCTGGTCCCAAACCAGGCGCGATACCGGGCTACGCTACACCCCGAACATTTAACAAGGAAACACATTGGATTCAATTGTTAAGGGACTGCAAAGATAGACTTTTAGATATTTAAGCCAAATAAATTTCAAAATAATTTGAATAATTCTAATGACCTAAAATGTAATGGTCTGAAAGCTAAAGTTGAGGATTCTTAGGCGTTTTGATTTTATGGCTAGCTATTTTAAAAGCCTTAGAATAATTTGAAAGAGTGTAATTAGGATTGTTTAATAAAATAAAACAGCAAACACAATTAATTTGTTAAATAGCTCAGGTTATAAGAAAAGTTTTCTGAGGTCGTTTGAATAGTATTTTGTTGACCTTATTGTAAGCAGAATATTTTGGTATTTAGGAATTAAATAGGCTTGGGTATATTCATTAAAGTGCTAGTTGAATTTAAAATCTAGAATCCAATTTAAATACATTTAGGATAGTAATAACAAGAAAAATCTCAGGGCTTTTCATCATGTTGAATTGCCGGAAAAATAAGAAGTCGCATGATTATTGAACCCAAAAGTATCCCTGTGAAAATTATAAACAACAATACGAGAAAAGGCATACTGATACAATTTTCTCCTGCACCGAACCACGGGAATCTATTGTCAATATATAACCACATAAAAACTGTTATAATAAATAAATTGATAGATACAATCAGGAATTTTATTAACAGTTTTTTCCATCGCCACTTTTCACCCTTGTCTTTTATTTGGACAATCAAAACAATGATGATCAAAAGTGTTAGTAGCCCAAGAATAACATTCACTATGGTCAACAAGGTTTCATCTGGATGATCATAAAGTTCATCACAAGGGAATTGAAGCGCCATATAATAGGCCAGGGTAGTAGATTTTATATAAGCCCAAACAGACTGATCTTTTTTGCTAACAGGTTTTAAATTGATTAATTCTTTTGATAAGGTATCTATAGTCATGAATTTACTCGCCAATACATCCCACAGTTCACCATATCCCTCATCAGCGCCTAAGTCTCTGATGGCCACACCTCCAAGTCCGTTTTGAATAATAAATTGATATTTTTCTTCAAGAGAACTTTCATTATCGTAGTAAATATGTCCGGTTAGTTTGCCCTGATCATCGCGGACTTCTATTGAAGCAAATGCCTGATCTTTATTATACGCTACAGGTGCATACTGATAATTTAACCTTATCTGATTGTAGGGAATATAATTCTTAAAACTTTCTATCCCTGTAATTGAATTTCGCTCAAATTCGACACCATAATATGTTAGACCCAGGATAAATTTATATGGCGGAATTCCAATATTGAGGTATCTTGAGACACTGGACTGGATATTGTAATCACTTTCATCATTTAAAGGCGCAATCGGTCCGGGGAAATTGGTCACTTTGCGACTAAAATCAATGATGAATCCATCGCACAGTGGATCTAAGGATTTGGTATCATATGCATTGTACTCGTCGTAAACCGGTAATGTTATGATCACCTTAATTGGTTTGGCCTTGGATTGATAGGTTTTTGATAAATCACTGACAAATTCAACAAATTGGGATTTTAACCTTTTGTTGAGACCAGCCAAGGCAATATTTATTCCATCACCATCTCGCTGATCCAAAAGTTCCAGCGTATGATTAATTAAGTTATTTCTAGCTGTTTTATTGGTTAAAAATTTAGCTGTAGCAAGTGAACTTTCCGATTTGACTGTTAAAAATAATTTTGCATCTGAATCTTTCGCCTGATCAATGATGCTTGCATCTTTCCAACGGTTAAAATTTTTAGAAAAACCTGTTTCGGGATCCAATTCATAATAATCGTACATCAGGGTACTGATCAGACCAAGATTATATTTCCCTAAAATATTTTTGTTCGTGTAGGGATAGATGCCCATTACTTCAGCTCTATGGCTAAGTTTTAACCTGTATTTTATAGCGGTACTGTCTGAAATAGTATCGATAAAGGCACCTTTGCTGGCATATACCTGTCGCATGAGCTTCAACTGCCCTTGTCTTGATTTTTTCTGTTCTTGTAATTCTTTATTATCTGTTAAAATTGGAATTAATCGATCCACCAAGTCATTGATATACTTATCATTTGGGTCGGGCTCTTTTTTTAACTTGAAAGGTTTGTTTCCGGAGGCCTCGGCATTTGAAGGTTCAGAGGACTGACTATTTTCTGCCATTTTTAGCTCCTTTATCAAATCAAGTAAGGTTTGAAATTGCTCCTTATTAGATTCAGCAAGTTCTCTTTTAAAATCTTCTAAGTATTTGACTGTAACAAGAGAGGTGTCTTTTTTAATGATATTTTCTATTAAAACCTTAACGCGTTGTTGCTCTTTAGTGATCGCATTTTTTTTGAATTTAAGAGCATCTAACAAAGATTTAAGGGGATTGGTTTTTGGTTTAATTTTAATCGTACTATCCTGATATGTGCCATTCGCCGCATGATAAAAGATATTTTTATCATTTTTCAGAGCTGAAAACGAGTAATTAATAGTAAAGATTAAACAGCAAATTTGGCAAAGCAGGGCTTTAAGCATTTTTTCTATAATAGGATAGGCGTAAAGATGAAAAAAAAAAATATTTTATTTGGAATTCAAAAAATTTTCTTAACGTTACAAAAAATATCTTTTTACTCGTTACTTAAGACCTATTCTTTTGTAGCCTGTAGATTGGTTGGATTTAATCTGGTGTTGGTTTAGGATATTTAAAAATGATTTACGAGGCATTGTCGTGCCTGGTTGATGAAATCAATGAGCATTTCAGAATCAGGCTAAAAGTTTCAGAAGATAAGGTCACCTTGTCTGCCATTGTAAATCAGGATGGTACAGTTGCCATCCAAGGCGAAAATAAAATCCTCCTTACCCTTATTAATATCGAAAAAGAAACTGTAGGAATGAATAATTCTGCATTGTCAGTTTCTGCCTTGGGTATTAGTAGGTCACCTGTATTAACCATTAACCTTTATGTACTTTTTTCGGCTTATTTCAGCAATGGAAATTATCCGGAGTCATTGAGGTTTATCTCTTTTATAATTGCATTTTTTCAACAGAAAAGTGCTTTTAATAGGGTCAACACTCCCCGTTTAGACCCGGAGATAGATAAGTTAATATTTGAAATGGTTACCATAAGTCCTGAACAACTAAATAATGTCTGGGGATCTTTGGGAGCCAAATATATGCCGTCAGTGATTTACAAGGTGAGAATGCTGACTTACAAAAACAGTATAATTAGGGAAGTCAGGCCGGTTGTGTCTGGTGTGGAAAGCGATAACGATATTGCTAATTCATAACAATGAGAAACTCTTATGAGGTATTGTTGAACGTTGCGTTCAATCATACTTATTTTTCAAGTAATGTATTTGCCGGAATGGTTTTTATGCCAAGTGCGTCCACGCAACTGGTGTTTTTGAATAATGGGTTATTGTTTAAACCATATTCCGGAGGTTTTCGAATTTTATTTGATACAAATTTCTATGGTAATGAAAGGAAAAGGGAGGAACTTATAGCTGTCGGACTTGACTGCAGATTTATTGCGACCCTTACCGATAGTGGTTTTTATAATTACACTGCTATTACCGGGAACGATATCAGTAAAAAAGTATTTCATTTTTACAATTCAACAAGGGACAACGAATACATGAATGCATCATTACATGCCGGTGAATTTGTTTCCGAAAATGATTTAACAAATATTGCAGATTTTGATGAAACCTATTTTGTTAAACCATTTGCGATTCTGGATCTAAAAATTGCGAATGAACTTCCTGAGTACTATTCAATAAACTTTAAGGCAAAGGAAACAATCTGGAGATATATTTTATTAGGTCAACATTTAAAATTGCTTAACAGGCCTGCAATTCTAGATAATAGGGGTGAAGAACAATTTGAAGGGCCGATGATCCTGAAATTCAGCGGAACAAATGGTTTGGCTTTTAAATCTAAAAAGACCATAAGTCTCTCGGAAGCTAGCCTTCAAAATTTTCAGCTTGTTGAAAATTTTGATTCAGAAACCGGAAAGTTTAAAGTGGTAATCCGGTCATTGCCAACAGCAAATCCAGATTTAATCACCTTAATAAAGAGTGATAAAACAAAAGAAAACAACAATTATACAGAAATATTTATTAACTAAATCAAATCAAAAAATGGCATCAACATTAATGACACCGGGAGTCTACCTGGAAGAAAAGAACGCCTTCCCAAGCTCTGCAGTGGCTGTAGAAACTGCTGTACCAGCTTTTATTGGATATACTTCAATGGCTGTACGGAACGGGAAATCGTTGGTAGGAAAACCTACACGTATTACCTCATTTGCAGAATACATTGAGTGTTTTGGAGAAGGGTTTAAATCTAAATTTACCATTGAGGATGCAAGTTTGAGCGATGATGAATCGTTTATGCTTGGTAATAGTCCTAAGAAGGTAGCTTTTAAAGAAGGTAACATAGCCTATATGTTCAACAGCATTCGTTTGTTTTATGCAAATGGCGGCGGACCATGCTATATTCTTTCTGTCGGGCTTTATCAGGGTGCAGATTCTCTGGAAATAAAACCGGGCGATTTTGAGGTTTTGGATATTCTTGAAAAAGAATTTGAACCTACTTTGGTTGTAATTCCTGACGCAATTGCTATTGGTGCAGAATGTTATGGTATTTACCAGAAAGTACTTGCACACTGTGCTAAAATGCAAAGTCGTTTTGCAATTCTTGATGTGGTTAAACAAGAGCCAACAGATGAAACGGCAGTTGTTATCAATGATTTTCGTGAAGCAATTGGCATTAATTTTCTAAATTATGGTGCGGCCTATTATCCATGGTTGAACACTTCCATAGTTCAGAACGATGAAATTGATTTTGAAAATGTAGATGGGGATCTTGCCGATATTTTACCGGAAGTGGATGCAAAAAATATTTTTGCAAAATACAAATCAGATAGTGCAAAATTTGAAGCAGGTTCAGCGGATTTACTCACTGCAAAGAAGCATCTGCATCAAGGATTAAAGGCTGTTAGCCCTACTTATACGAATATCCTTACTGAAATTCGTACCAAATTAAATCAGCTTCCTCCAAGTGGTGCAATGGCAGGTATCTATACTCAGGTTGATAACAGCCGCGGAGTTTGGAAAGCACCGGCTAATGTTTCCGTAAACATGGTGAATGCACCGGCTGTAAACATTTCAAGTGAAGGACAGCAAAGTCTTAACGTGGATGTGATGGCAGGAAAGTCAATCAATGTGATACGTTCTTTCCCTGGAATTGGTTGTTTAGTTTGGGGTGGTCGTACTTTGGATGGTAATAGTCAGGATTGGAGATATATCAACGTGAGAAGAACGTTAATTATGATCGAACAATCGATTAAGTTAGCCGCCAGAGCATATGTTTTCGAGCCCAATGATGGAAATACCTGGGTAACAGTGAAGAGTATGATCGATAACTTCCTGATCAATTTATGGAAGCAAGGAGCTTTGGCAGGTGCTTCTCCTGAACTAGCTTTTGATGTTCAAATAGGTCTTGGCTCAACAATGACTCCAACAGATATTTTAGATGGTAAAATGTTGATTACTGTAAAAGTTGCATTGGTTCGCCCTGCTGAATTCATTGTAATTACATTCCAACAACAAATGCAACAATCATAATCAAATTATTAAACTAATTATTTACATTTAAATATTACAATTATGGCAGAAGATGGCGCAGCACAGTCAACGGCAACATGGCCGTTAGTCAAGTTCTCATTTCAAGTGAAGTGGGACGATGCAGAGCTTATATTTCAGGAAGTAACCGGTTTAGCATCAGAAACTCAGGTTATTGAATACAGGGGTGGTAGCAGTAAAGTTTACTCAACTGTGAAAATGCCTGGGATAAAGAAATTTGGAAATATTACCCTTAAAAAGGGTATATTTAAAGGCGACAAAGCACTTTGGGAAAAGTATAAATTGATAGAAATGAACACCATAAAGCGTTCTACAATTCTAATCAGTTTACTTGATGAAAAAAATAGTGTCGCGATGAGCTGGACATTATTAAATGCTTTTCCTTGCAAAATGACCGTGTCGGATATGAAAGCTGATGCAAATGAAATTGCAGTGGAAACAATGGAACTGGCCCATGAAGGGCTTACAATAGTCTAACAATAATTAATGGCAACTACTGATCAATATTACCCACCCGTCGGTTTTAGTTTTAAAGTAAATGTTGAGGGGATAACAGGTGTAAATGAAGGTAGTTTTCAGGAAGTTAGCGGACTAAATGTAAAAATAGCTCCAAAAAATGTTGAAGAGGGTGGGGAAAATCGTTTTGTACATCGATTCCCCACCCCTCCTAATTATGAGAACCTCATCCTAAAAAGAGGTATGCTTATTGGTTCCCCATTAATAAAATGGGCGAGAGATAGCTTCGAATTATTTACTTTTACACCTAAAATTGTCAATCTTAATCTTCTGGATCAAAATGGTGCACCCATTTCAACCTGGAGGTTTGTTAATGCATACCCTGTAGCTATGAAAGTTTCTGACTTCAAAGCTCAAGAAAATACCTTGGTTATTGAAACCCTGGAGTTATGTTTTGATTATTTTACAAAAGTAAATTAAGATGCCTATAGAAATCAGAGAATTAATCATTAAAGTGTCAGTCGAGCAGAATAGCAAAAGCGCTAGCCTGACAATGGATCAAAGAGAATTGGCTGCTCTTAAAAGCAAGATCGTTAAGGAATGTATGGAAACCATTCGTCTTAGAATGAAGAATACTTCTCAGCGCTGATATGCAGAACCTAGTCAAACTAAAGATACTTGGATTTAAAGATCCTTCCTGTAGTGGGGCGGAAGAGGATTCCATTGTGGCTTTTATAAACCCATCTGCTTACGAGCGTTCCTTATCGGTTGATTATACTCAGGATCAAACGATAGGGTCAAGTGCCAGTACACAAAGCTTTAAAAGTATAGGTCAGAGCGATCTGAAACTGACATTTTTTGTGGATGGTACTGGTGTCGTCAAGTTACCCGCAGGCTTTACGGATGTAGATCAATACATAACTAAATTTACTGATCTGGTTAGCAAATATCAGGGGGAAATTCATCGTCCTTATTATCTCCTCATCATTTGGGGTTCGCTTAAATTTACTGGTGTTTGCTCTAAAATAGATATAAAGTACAGTTTGTTTAGTCCGGATGGAAAGGCCTTGAGGGCCACAATTGATATTACAGTCACCCAAAGCAAGGATTATAAAACAAAAACACAGGAAGGTGCTAACTCATCACCTGATTTGACACATTTAAGAACCGTAAATTCTGGCGATACTCTTCCATTGATGGCTTATAGAATTTATGGCGATAGTTCATATTACATAGAGGTTGCCAAGGCGAATGGACTGGACAGTTTTCAGGATATTAAGCCCGGTGATCAGATTTACTTTCCACCTATAAAAAAATAATATGCCAATAGTTTCACCTGAGACCTCCGCAGGTCAGACTGTAACCTGTTCCATTACCGTAAATGGTACTGCATTGGGGGATACATACCCATTAGTTTCCATTCGAACGTATTGTGAAATAAACCGAATATCCTATGCAGAAGTCGTAATAATCGACGGGGCCGCTGATAAGGGTGATTTTGTTCTTTCTGAAACTTCGACCTTGATTCCTGGAACTGAAATCACAATCAATGCTGGCTATGATTCTGAGAATGAACTAATATTCAAAGGAGTTATTGTCAAACAGGCGATTAGAATCAGCAGTGACCGTACCAGTAATTTAATTCTTACTTGTAAGCATAAGGCTGTACAAATGACCTACAACAGGAATAATTTCGTTTTTTCGAAAAAGAAAGATTCTGAAATTATTTCATCAATAATCAGTAACTATGCCTTAACTGCTACGGTAGATGCAACTACCTACCAAAATGAAAATTTATATCAAAAATCGGCTACTGACTGGGATTTTATTTTATCCAGAGCAGATTTTTGTGGTCTTGTTGTAAACCTTAAAGAAGATAAAGTTTTTGTTAAAAAGCCTTTATTAACTGCTTCACCAGTACTTTCAGTAACCTATGGTGAATCTATTTATTCACTGAATGCTGAGTTTGATGGTGAAGGCCAGGTAAGTAGTGTTGAAGCTATTGGTTGGGATCCTTCAAAACTTACCATTAGTACTGCCTCCAAAGCGGCTGAACCAAGTTTGAACGACCAGGGAAACCTAGAGGCCAAAGCCCTCACAAAAGGATTTAAAGAACAGGATTTAACCTTATTTTCAGGAACTCCTATGGACTCTGCTAACCTGAAATTATGGGCTGACTCTAAACTGCTTAGGATCAGATTGTCGGCATTAAAAGGATCAATCACCTTTAAAGGAAGTTCCAAAGTGAATACCGGAGAT
>Ga0169931_10012137_pt1 | contig 12002 bp, 5 predicted proteins | sample Kivu_15m_20L_FD_129675 | JGI IMG/M metagenome (GOLD analysis project Ga0169931, IMG submission 129675) | Freshwater microbial communities from Lake Kivu, Western Province, Rwanda to study Microbial Dark Matter (Phase II) - Kivu_15m_20L... | ecosystem: Environmental > Aquatic > Freshwater > Lake ...
CAGATTCACAAACACTGGCAGATTCACAAACCGCCCTGCAATCGCAACCGGCGAGGCTATGTTGATGGCCAGGAAGTGCGTGCAGCGCATGGCCAAAGCAGACCAGCAACCCATAAGCTGCTAGAACCGCTCTACCGAACCATACTTGCTTGCCGACCAAAAGCATGTGGCACGTTTCGATTGTTAAGCCTGACCGCAGTTACCAAAAAAGGGTGACCGCCCGTCGGCAGTCTCCCAACTTCTATCATTTCTCTCTGAACGCTTCGTGTCGAGACCTTGGCCGCCGATATTGCATGAAATTTCTGCAAGTCCCTCCCCTCAATCAAGCTTCGGGCGACCAAAGTTTGCAGGACATTTTCATCCTCTATCGAGATTACAAACGATCACTAGCTAGCCAAGCCCCACCATATTTCCGCTCTGCTCCACTCCAAAATGGTATAATTCCCCAATACCACCCACCCCTATCTTCGACTCGCCCTTTTTTGCATTCTTTTACTCCCCCATCCAATACGTTATCCAACACGCTTCCGAACATGACTCGATCGCAATTCACCGACGGCACCGTTGCTGGACAATGGTGGACGACTCTCGACAACTCGACCCCCCAAAAAATTCTTTGCCAACTCTGCCCACGCCATTGCCACCTCAACCCGGGGGATAAAGGCTTCTGCTTCGTCCGAGAGAATCGCGATGGCCAAATGATTCTCAACACCTATGGACGCAGCACGGGATTTTGTATCGACCCGATCGAAAAAAAACCCCTCAATCATTTCCTACCCGGAACTCCGGTTCTTTCTTTTGGAACAGCTGGCTGCAATCTCGGCTGCAAGTTTTGCCAAAACTGGGACATCTCCAAGTCGCGCGAGGTGAAGCGACTCAGTCACATCGCCACTCCGGAGTCCATCGCCTCAGCTGCCCATAACTCCGGTTGCCGCAGCGTCGCCTTCACGTATAACGATCCGGTAATTTGGGCAGAATATGCCATCGACACAGCCATCGCTTGCCATGAGCGCGGTATCAAAACGGTCGCCGTCACGGCCGGCTATATCACTCCCGAAGCTCGCCCTGAATTTTTCGCGCACATGGACGCAGCCAACGTCGATCTGAAAGCATTCACCGAAGAATTTTATTTTCGCGTTACCTCATCGCACCTCCAGCCAGTGCTCGACACGCTGGTCTACCTTAAACATCAGACCAACGTATGGTTCGAGTTAACCAATCTACTGATACCCGATACCAATGATTCGGAGGACGAACTGCGGCGGATGTGCGATTGGATCGCCGGAAATCTCGGCGTGGATGTTCCCATACATTTCACCGCCTTTCATCCCGACTTTCGTTTAATGGATCGTCCCAATACACCGCACGAAACATTGATTCGCGCTTTTGATATCGCTCGCGCTGCAGGGATTCGCTACCCTTATGTCGGAAATGTTCACGATGTCCAACGTCAAAGCACCTACTGCCCGCAATGTAGTAAACTGCTCATCCAACGCGATTGGCATCAATTGGGCCAGTACCATGTTGCCGACCAGCATTGTCCCTTTTGCCAAACTCCGATTGCAGGCGTGTTTGAAAACCAACCCGGTCACTGGGGACGAAGACGACTCCCCATCGCCATACCCGACTCTCGCTCGGAAACCCATAAAAACTCACCCGCCATTCTCGATCCCATCAAGATTGAAACTCAAGCCAGGAACACCACGATGAGCGCACAGGCTCTTGAATCACAACACAAGGATATGCTGTTGCTTCGCTCGACCAGTGCCACCATCTGCAGCGCCGTTTTGAAAACGCCGGCCCCCGCACCGGTCATGCTTCCGGTTAGCCTGGAAAATCAAATTGTTCATGGCGTCTTTGTCACCTTGAAACGGCATGGCCATTTGCGCGGTTGTCGGGGTGTGCTGGGCGAACCGATGCGACTGGGTGAAGCGCTGCGTAAAGCGGCTTACCAAACGGCCTTGAACGACACACGCATGCCAGCGATCTCACCGATCGAACTTCCCTACCTTTCACTGGGCATCACTCTGCTTGGCCCCATGCAGCCCGTAGAGAGCCAAGGCCGCGATCGGCTCAATGCCGTTCATATCGGCCAAACAGGTCTCTGCATTTCCAGCGGTCAACAAGTTGGCTTGCTCCTTCCCGATGTCGCCACCGAAATGAATTGGGATGCCGAACAATTTTTGGAAGCCGTCTGCCGCAAAGCTGGCCTTCCGACCGACGCGTGGCATTCACCGCAGACACGCCTCGAGATCTTTCCTGGAGATAAAATCCAAGGGACGATCGATTCCGATTTTTACAAAGGTCGCGATTTACAACTCCCCAATATACTGCGCACCGAAGATGCCTATCGCCTCGCCGCTCTCGCTGCGAATAACATAGTCGCAATGCGTATCGGCGCTACGCCGACCTACGTAAGCCCCGATCTTCCGGACATCTCCGTCGAAGGCCTCATCCTCTCGGTCGCCGTCGACCCAGTCCAACGCGACGACTCCACCCCATTGTCCTCTCAATACTGGCAAAAGCTCTCGTTTCGACCAGGCCTACCTCTGCAAAGCACTCTTTTTGAACTCTGCCAACAAGCGGCCAGTTTTTTCACCGCGCTCAATAAAGAAAATCGTATCCGCGTCGATGTCAGCGTGCTGCAAGATCCCGCCTATCACGGTTCGATCCAGGATCATGACTTGCAAGGGGTCGACGTACAACAACGCGCCATCGTCGTCAGTGCCCATGGCAAGAACAGTATCCTTTGGCAACCAGGTTATACACCTGACAGCTTAGCGCTTACGGCCGCGAAAGGCTTGGGACTCTACCCTAAACACGCTGCCATCCATTCGATGTCGATCGCGAGCACTCAGCCGGAATTGCAGTTATTTCCAATACCCGCAGCCGAAATCGATGATCGCCCCCGCCCTGCTGCCGTTGCCGGTTCGTTCTACCCCGCGTCCGATGAAGAACGAATCCACATGATTGCACAATTCAGCGAACGGTCACAGGCGCAGCCCAGTACCCGGCCAAAGCTCAAACCCCGGGCCATCATGGTTCCCCATGCCGGCCTTCGATTCTCGGGAGCTGTAGCGGCCACCGTTTGGAACGCGATCGATTTCCCTCGTTCGCTTTTGCTGATCGGCCCCAAACACACACCCCTTGGCGTCGACTGGGCCGTCTCCCCCCATCCCCAATGGCTCGTGGGCCAACAAGCGACCCTTCAAGCCGATTTGGAACTGAGCCATCGCATCGCCGAGCAAGTTCACGGCATGAAACTCGACGCCGCCGCTCACCGCCGCGAACATGCGATCGAAATCGAACTCCCCTTCATCCACTACCTGGCACCCACCACCAAAATTGCAGCCATCGTCATGCAATCGACCGACTGGGAACACATCGCTCGAGCAGCAAAAGAACTGGCCAACCTACTTCGCTCGCTGGACGAAATGCCACTGCTGGCGATCTCATCGGATATGAATCATTTCGCCGATGATGCCGAAACTCGCCGCCGCGATCGCCTGGCACTCGATGCGCTCCGCAGCGGCGATCCGCAGCGATTGCTGCAAACTTGCCAAAAACATCAAATCAGCATGTGTGGCCAAGTCCCAGCCGCCCTCATTCTGCAAACCCTACATGAACTCGGACATCCACCCCAGATCGAAATCCTCCAATATGCCACCAGCGCCGATGTTTCAGGCGACACATCGCGCGTCGTCGGTTACGCTGGAGCAATTTTTATATAAATATTATCTTATATTTATTATTATACTTATATTTATATTCTCTTTTCGATGCTGCTATGCAAAGATATCCCAGGCGACCTTGCCATGGACGTCGGTCAACCGGAAATCGCGACCGGCGTAGCGGTATGTGAGCTTCTCATGGTCCAGGCCCATGAGCGCTAATAAAGTGGCGTGAAAATCGTGCAAGTGCACTTTATTGTCAACCGCATAGTACCCGTATTCGTCCGTGCGGCCGTAATGAAAACCACCCTTCACTCCCCCACCGGCAAACCAAGCCGTAAAGCCCTCAGGATTATGGTCTCGTCCATTGCTACCTTCGGCAACCGGCGTTCGCCCAAACTCACCGCTCCAGATCACCAAGGTCTCGTCCAATAAACCGCGCTGCTTCAAATCCTGCAGCAGCGCGGCAATCGGCAAGTCCACCTCCTTGGAATTCTTCTCGTGCCCCTTCTTGAGATCCGCATGCTGATCCCATTGCACAAAAGCATCGCTGTGCGTCACCTGGACATAACGCACCCCGCGTTCAATCAACCGCCGAGCCAGCAAGCATTGTCGCCCAAAATTGACCGTCCGCGGATCGTTCAGCCCATACAGCGCATGGGTTGCCGCCGTTTCTTGACTCAGATCTTCGGCAAGCGGCATTTCCGATTGCATCCGAAAGGCCAGTTCCATCGACGCGATACGGCTATCCAACGCATCATCGACCAAACCGCTGTCCGCTTTTTGCTGATGCAACTCCCTCAATAAATCCAATTGCTCCCTCTGCACATCCCGCGACACGCCGCTGGCACTCTTGATATAACGCACCGTCGCTTGATCGCTCGGTAGGCTCGCATTGCCCAAAGGTGTACCCTGATAAATCGCTGGCAAAAAGGCGCTACCCCAATTGTTCACGCCGCCATGAGCCAGCGTCGGACAGATGGTCACAAAACCGGGCAGGTCGCTGTTCTCCGTCCCCAAACCATACGATAGCCAAGCACCCAGACTCGGCCGCACAAAAGCATCACTACCGGTGTGCAACTTCAGCAACGCTCCGCCGTGAGCCGCATTGGTCCCATGCAGCGAATGGATAAAGCAAAGATCGTCGACATGCTTGGCCACGTTGGGAAACAGCTCGCTAACATAACTACCCGACTGACCATAGCGCGCAAACTTCCAAGGAGAACCGAGCAACTTACCTGTCTTGGCAAATTGAACGCGCGGCTTGTCAAAAGGAAGTTCCTTGCCATCATCTTTTTGCAGCTTCGGCTTGTAATCGAAGGTATCCACATGGGATGGACCTCCTTTCATAAACAAAAAGATCGCGCGTTTAGCTTTTGATGGAAAGTGCGCCGGCTTCGCCGACAAGGCCCGCTCGAAAGCGGTCTCGGCCCCGCGGACCGGCGCAGATAATTCCCCCAAGAGCGCGGCAGCAGCCAAATAGCCAAAGCCCATGCCAGACTGCTGCAACATGCTTCGACGATTGCAGCCTGCCCGCGAGGCTAAAAGATCTCCCAAGAACGCTCGCTCGGTCGTCATTATCTTTTTACCTCACGTAGAGAAAATCGTTTGCCGCCAACGCCACCTGACACAAATAATTCCAGCGATCTCCCTTCACATCGCCTCCACCGCGCTGCACAAAGGCCAACATGGCAGCGGTCTCTTGGTCTGTCGGATAACGACCATAAACCTGGAGATGCAACCGCTGAATTCTTTCTCCGTCCGATGCGAACTCTTCGCTCTGCAAACGCTCCGATAAACGTTGGGCCGCCTCATGAACCAAGGGACTGTTGAGCATAAACAGCGCTTGCGGAGCGACAATCGTTGAGCCGCGATCCCCTTGGACGGTCGCCGCATCGGAATAATCGAACAAATCAAACAGATCATACAAGTGATTGCGAATCACGGGGAGAAAAATCGCCCGCAAGTGGCTATCGTATTTCGTTTTATCAATCGACGTATGGTCAAACAAAAACTCGCGATTTCCCACATGCAGCAGCGACGTACCTCGCGCAAGATCCACGCCCCCCGAGGATGCTAACAGAAAATCGCGAATCGCCTCTGCCTCCAAACGGCGAATCGGATAACGCCACCAGAGCCGATTCTCTGGATCCACCGCTTCGCTTGCAACATTGCGCTCACTGCTTTGTCGATACGTTGCCGAACTCACGATCAATCGCTGCAGATGCTTGACCGACCAACCTGAATCGATCAGCTCTGCCGCCAACCAATCCAATAATTCCGGATGCGATGGCTTCTCACCAAGAGCTCCGAAATTATCTGTGGTCGCTACCAATCCTTTGCCAAAGTGCCAGCGCCACAATCGATTCACCATCACTCTGGCCGTCAACGGATGCTGGCGATCTGTCATCCAACTCGTCAATTGCAAACGACCGCTCTGCTCGGGCACAACCGAGATACCCTCAGCAACCGTAAGCACCTCTGGAAAACTTCGTTTTACTTCAGCTCCAAGGGCCAAATGATTTCCTCGAACATGAACGGCCACATCCTGAACACTCCCCTCCTTAACTCCCATGACGGTCGGCAGCGCGGGCAACGACTTTTGCAGCGCCTCAAGCCGCTCCGACAGCATCTTTTTTTCCGCATCACTGGCACCCTCAGCCGCCAATTTTTCCAAGCGAGACTTCAGCTCGGCGATTTCGCTTTCTTTTGCTCTGCGAACCGCCTCTTCTTGCTCTGTGGCAATATCGTTTTCATGCCATTTCGCAATCTTGGTAAAACTATCCATCGTATGCGTGCTTTTGAACACGCCCGCTAAACCGTAATAATCTCGGGTGCTTATCGGATCAAACTTATGATCATGGCATCGCGCACAACCAAACGTCATCCCCAAGAACGCCTTGCCCAGCGTATCGATCTGCTCGTCGATGATATCCATCTCCATCTTTCGTTCATCGACCTCCGCCAAAACTTTCGGGCCCATCGCCAAAAATGCGGTGGCCGTCAATTGATCAATACGCTGCCGCCGCGTTTCGGCTGGAAGCAAATCGCCCGCAATCTGCTCGGTCAAAAATCGATCATACGGCTTATCTTCGTTCCAACTCTCGATGACATAGTTGCGATAACGCCAAGCCGTTCCGTGGGCAATGTTTTCATCCAAACCATTGGAGTCCGCATAGCGCACCACGTCCAACCAAAATCGCCCCCACCTCACACCATATTGCGGCGAGGCTAACAGCCGATCGATCACTCGCTGATGAGCCTCCGTACTGCGATCCGTTAGAAAAGCTTCAATCTCGCCAACCGCTGGTGGTAATCCAGTCAAATCGAAAGTGATTCGCCGCAACCACACCGCTCGCGCGGCTTCCGACTGCGCGCCAATCCCCTTCATCTCCTGAGCTTGGCGAACGAATAAATCGATCGCATTCTGATCCCACTGGGATTCTGGCAGACTCGGCAAACTGGGTCGCACAATGGGCTGAAACGACCAGTGCTCTTTTCCAATCTTTGGTTTCTTGATCGCAGGACCCATTTCGCTCGCCGCGTCCATCGGCATCTGCGCCCCTTGCTCGACCCAGCGTGCTAAATCGCTGATGACATTGGCCGAAAGTTTTGCCGCCGGAGGGGGTGGCATTATCAAGGTAGCATCCAATTGACGAACAGCCACCAGCAAGAGGCTCGAACTGGGATCCGCGACTTCGATCGCAGTCCCCGAATCGCCCCCCTTCAAAATGGCCGCAGGCGAATCGAGTCGCAGTCCCCCTTCCTGCTTCTCCGGACCATGACAGGCAACGCAATGTTCGTGCAGCACCGGCCTGATTTTCGACTCAAAAAACGCGATCCGACCGCTAAGCTGCTCGCGCGATAAAGCGGCAGCCCCAGCCGCTTGGTCCAGATTTTGAGCCAATCCGGCGGAGGTCGACCAAACAGAAACAACGACAATAAACAGGGCGGGAATGCCAAGGTGGGATGCTTTCATATCGGTTATTTTGGCCGAATTCGCTGGCCAACTCAAGCGTTTTGCTGTTTACCAACTCCGATTCACGGCGATAAAATAGGGAAAGCTACGAAGATCGAAAGTAGACAATCGTTATCCCTGCCCTGCAGACCCACCCAGCCCCCTAGGATTCGCATTTCCCTAGCCACGCATACCCCTAGCCACGCAAACTGCACTCGGTTTTTTGCATTCTGTCTTGAAGCTTTGCACTCCGTTTTGAAGCGCCGTAGGTTGCAAGTATGACCATCGCTCGGAAAAGTATCGGTTCTTTCCTGGACATTCCATCCTTCTCTTTACGGACAACGTGGTTCGCTTTCGCGCTCGCCGGATCAATCTACGCAACTGACACAACTTCGCTTTTCGCGCAGCAAACCGCCGCCGCTACTGATCTCAGAACAGAATCCCCCGAGCCCAACGGCTCACCTCCCGAACCGGCAATCGCACCGACTCCCGATCCGTGGCTCAAAGCGACTGCACTGTTAGAGCAACATTGCTACTGCTGCCATGAAGGAGAGCAGAAGGAAGGGGGCCTCGATCTGAAAAAATATGACTCGATCGAACGGATCGTCGCCGATCGTCCCATGTGGGATACCGTGCGACGCCGAGTGCTCGCCGGTGAAATGCCGCCGCGCGATCATGAGCCCCTGCCTGTCGAACTTCGCCAATGGTTCGCCGAGTGGGTACAAAACGTCTTCCGAGAGTTCGCTTGCCAGGGAAAGCCGCAGCCTGGCCCCAATCCGCTGCGCCGTCTCAATCGAAATCAGTACAGCAACTCCATTCGCGACTTGCTCGGTATTCACTTTGATGCGGGGCACTCGTTGCCGATCGATGGCGCGGGTGGTGAAGGGTTCGATAACGCTGCGGAAACTTTGTTTCTCTCACCCATCCATGGCGAGAAATATTTAGAAGCGGCCAAAGAGGCGCTGGATTATTCCGCTAAGGATGAATCCTCGCGGCGACTGATCTTTCATAAACTGCCCGATGCCAACACAACTCCAGTCGACGCCGCCAAAGCGGTGATTGGCCGATTCGCGAGTCGCGCTTTTCGACGTCCTGCTTCCGATGCTGAAATTGAAAATTTGCTCAAGCTCTATCAAACAGCGATGCAACGGAAATCTTCGTTCGAACAAGCAGTCTACTATGCACTGCAAGGAGTGCTGGTGTCACCTCAGTTTTTATTTTTGGTGGAACCCACTGTCCCTGGATCCGAAGCGCAGCCTATCGATCCTTACAGCTTCGCGGCTCGACTTTCCTATTTCCTGTGGGATTCGATACCAGACCAAGAATTGAGAGATCGGGCTGCCGATGGTTCGATTCTTAAAGAAGATGTATATCGCGATCAAGTTGTGCGGATGCTCAATAGCCCCAAGGTGCGCCCCATGGCCGAAAGTTTCATCGGACAATGGCTGGGAACACGTGAAATCGGTCGACGCATTAAACCCGATTCAAAATTGTTTTTAAAGTTCGACGATGAACTCGCAGCAGCCTTCCGCGAAGAACCCGTGCTGATGTTCCAGCACATCTTGAAAGAAAATCGCAGCCTTATTGAGCTGATCGATAGCGATTACGTTTTCGTCAACAGCGAGACGTTTCGTTTTTATGGGCTGAAGGAAAATCGCCCGGAGAACCTGGTGCAGAATTTGGAAAAATGTCAATTGCCCCCCGGTCATCTCCGCGGAGGCGTCATCACGATGGCGGGACCGCTCACCGTCTCATCGTATCCTAATCGAACCAGTCCCGTCCTTCGCGGCAAATGGGTCCTGGAAACCATCCTGGGTGCCGCTCCACCACCGCCTCCTCCCAATATCGAACCTCTGAGCGAAAAACCGGAAGACAAGGCCGGCAAAACGTTGCGACAGCGTTTGGAATTGCATCGCCAAAATCCGGCCTGCGCGTCATGCCACGCAACCCTGGATCCCATCGGTTTCGGCTTAGAACATTTTGATTCAATCGGCCGTTATCGCGATAAAGATAATGGGCTCCCCATCGATGCCAGCGGACAACTGACCAGCGGCGAAACATTTCAAAATGCCCTTGAATTGAAAAAACTCGTACTGCAACGCAAGGATCAATTCGTGCGACACTTTACGGTCAAAATGCTCGGTTATGCCCTCGGACGCGGCTTGGTCGACAGCGATTATTGCATCGTCGATCAACTGGTTGCCGATGTCAAAGAGCATGATTACAAAATACAACGGCTCATTCTTGGCATTCTGCGCAGTCCGGCGATGCAACTGCGACCACCCAGTGAAATCACCCCTCCCCTCAATACGCAAACCAGCAATCAATGAACATCTTAAAAAATAAATCGCTCTCTCGTCGAACTCTGCTCCGTGGCGCTGGTGCTGCACTCGCACTGCCCTGGCTCGAAGCGATGCAAATTCGCAAGCTGCTCGGAAGCGAACAGGAAAATGTTCCCGCCAAGGCTCCCGTCCGCATGGCCGTACTGTTCATGCCCAACGGTGTTCCTCCCAAAAAATGGACACCCGAAGGCGAAGGTGCCGACTTCAAGCTTTCCCCGATCCTTGAGCCGCTCGCCCCGTTTCAAAAAGATATTCTGGTATTAACGCAACTCTGGAATAAGAACAGCGACTCCGGTGATGGACACTACGTCAAGACGGCCGGCTTGCTCACCAGCACCACCATCAACAAGACCGTGGGCGTCGACTTGAATTGCAATGGTGTATCGATGGATCAAGTCGCCGCGCAAAAGATCGGACACCTGACCCCGCTCCCTTCGATTGAACTGGGCATCGAACCGGTTGCCGTAGGTATCGATGGTGTTGTCGGCTACACGCGAGTGTATGGAGCTCACATCGCTTGGCGAGGTCCCACCAGTCCCTTGGCCAAAGAGATCCATCCACGCTTGGCTTACGAACGTATCGTGCGCGCAGGGGGGCAAGGGGGTGACAGCCTTCAAGCCGATCGCTCGGTGCTCGATCGCGTGATGGAAGACGCCAAACAACTGCAAGGACAGTTAGGAGCCAACGATCGACGCCGCGTCGATGAATATCTCCAGTCCGTTCGCTCGCTCGAACAACGCATGGATCGTTTAGCCAATCATCAAGGGGATCCTTGGAAACCACGAGCATCGTATGATGGCATGACCCAACCTGGCGAGAAAATTCCTGACAAGCACCTAGAACATTGCCGCTTGATGATCGATCTGATGGTGCTCGCTTTTCAAACCGATACGACGCGAATCGCCACATTCATGTTTGGTAATTCGGTCAGCAATATCAATTTTGCTTGGTTAGATGGTGTATCCGACGCGCATCATTCCTTGTCACATCATCAGAATGAAGAAGATAAATTGCGCCAGTACGAACGGATCGCCAAGTGGCATATGGAACAGTATGCCTATATGCTCGAGCGAATGAAGAGTCTGCGCGAAGGTGAGCAAAGCTTGCTGGAAAATTCAATGGTGATGTTTGGCAGCGACTTGCGCGATGGTAACGCGCACGACCCCCATAACTTGCCGATCGTGCTAGCGGGTCAAGGTGGGGGCCGAATCACCACCGGGCGACATTTGATCTACTTGCGCAACACGCCTCTGGCAAATCTTTATCTCTCGATGCTGGACGTGATGGGGGCACCGGTCGAACAATTCGCGGACAGCAAGGAAAAAATCCCGCTACAAGCCTAACCCTCTAGCCTCTGAACCGATTTTGATCTTGGATAGCAAATAACTCAAAAACCCTCGCCATTTTAGGCAATTTCTGGCCACTCGCCCCCCTCTTGGTGAAAATGGGCTCCAAATAAATATTTTCACCCACCGAGTTTGTCACAACTCGAGCCTCTTCGGTTTCCCCTGCATGGACGAAATCGAGCCTGCGGAAAAATTTCTTGTTAGGAATCGCTCGCTCGATCGTACTTCCATTGCCCGCTGCCTTTGAAACCTCAATCCGCCGCAACAACGCCGCAGTTGCCGCAGCATTTTTAAGATCTTGGAGTTTAACATGCCTGCAAACAAGCAAAAAAATCGTTGGTTTCGCCGATTCACCCAAAGAAAACAAATCCAACAACGCAAATCGCGACTGGAAAAACTAGAGTCGCGTGAAATGTTCGCCGCCGACTATGTCGCTGGCGAATTGTTGATCCAATTCGAACCCGGCTATCAGCCAGCACTGACATCTGAATCTACTATCGCCTCTCAAGCATCGTACGACGTGCAAGAAACCATCCACACGATGGCAATGAAAGAGTCGAATGCTGGTATCCTGCAGGTGGTTAAACTTCCAGAGAATACCGACGTTCTCGCAGCAGCTCGCCACTACAGCAATCAACCAGGTGTGCTTTATGCCGAGCCAAACTATATTCTCACCCATTCTGCG
>Ga0169931_10012139_pt1 | contig 12000 bp, 1 predicted proteins | sample Kivu_15m_20L_FD_129675 | JGI IMG/M metagenome (GOLD analysis project Ga0169931, IMG submission 129675) | Freshwater microbial communities from Lake Kivu, Western Province, Rwanda to study Microbial Dark Matter (Phase II) - Kivu_15m_20L... | ecosystem: Environmental > Aquatic > Freshwater > Lake ...
CATCCCCAACCCCAACCCCAACCCCAACCCCAACCCCAACCCCAACCCCAACCCCAGATCAAATAAAAAGTTAATATAAATAAAAAATGAGTACTAAAAATCAATTTTAAAATCCTTAAAACAACATAGCTGAGCATCTCAAATAACAACCTACTATTTCCTCTAATGAAGAAGTGATTAATAAATTAAACGAGCGGATCGATAGAAGATTAGGAATAGGCTATTATTGTGAAGTTGCAAAAAGAATCAGATCCTATGATTATGGCATTAGAAAACAGAAAAATCGTGAAACAAAGACTCTAAAGAATCGTGCTGGATTCATTCTAAAGAAAAAAAACATGAAAAAAGTTATTATGGTAAATGAATAACAAAACACCTAAAATATTTAATACTAATAAAACTGGCAGAATACATCAAGAGTATACGTAGAAAAATAATGCAAGTAATGTTCGATACAATGTTCTTAATAATAGGAGTAATAATCTTAACCAGTAATAATCAATCTTCCTATTGCTCATCCTATTTACATCCCAATAAAAATAGCAGAGCCAAAAAACTAAACAATCATTGAAAAAAAAGAGGTTTCATTACAGTTTGATTAACTTAAACCTATCACTAAATAGCAAACAGTCTACGCTGATATTTAAGATCCAAAACAAATCAAAAAGATAGAAAACATGACTTCCTAGATTAAAAAATTGAATTTCAAATCAAGTTAGCAGCTGAAATTACGCAAAAAAGCATAAAAAAATATATAGATCTTAAAATTGCAAGAAGCAATAATACAGCTTTAAAGTAAAATATAGCTAGCGTAATCTAAATAAAAAGCTCACTAGGTAAACTTAAAAAATGAAAGGTTATCAAAAATTAGATAACATCAATTCAAACAATAAAAATAAAAGGTATAAAGAGAAACCAGAATGTATTATGAATAAAACATAAATTCGATGATATAAAATATTAAAAACAACTCTGTTCGTCCTAGATCATAATTAAGAGGTATAAGCCATCAATAATAAGAAAAAAATAAGAGGGCTATGCAAGAAGCGATAGCTTTGAAATCTTCAGAGTAAATTGGGTAGTTTAAGAGCTAGGTTACCAAATTAACTTCAGACCTGAAAAAATAGATTTTTAAAAGAACTAACTATTCTCAATAGACTCGGGAAGGAGCAGGATCAATAATATCTATAAAAAATCGTTCTCATGTCGACTTAAACAGCAAGTATAATCAATATTTAGACCAATAATTAAAAATGAATCAGATATTTCCCTACTTTTATAAACCAAAAAGACAATAAATAGGATCTATCAATAAAAATATTATTCATTCATCATAAAAAAGTACTTAATAAATTAAAAATTAGTCTTTTTATTAGAACTTACACCCAAGAACAAAAAGCTTCTATAAATCGGCACATAGATCTCCATAAAACATATAATCGAGCAAAAAATTATACAACTAAAAATCTTGCATCTAACTTTAATAAAATTCTAAAAAATTAACTTTTGAAGCCAATAAAAATTATAGGGCATATTTAAATAATTTTAATTCGAAAAAATAGCAATAATAATCTTCAAGATATAAAAAGAGTACTAAAGGCCCTTTCACAGCCGTTTAAATTTATTAGATTATTGCTAAATTATCTTAACTCTATTAAAATGATATCTCTTTCAAATATATGTACTATGAAGATAAAAAACATTTGCTAGGATAAAAGCTATTTTAAATATTTGGAATCAATAAGCCTCTTTAATAGAAAATTAAAATAATCAAGCTTAAAGATTTTGTAGTCTTTTAAATGAAACGCTAATTTACTACTTTTTTGATGTTTTGGAATAGTATTCAAAAAATAGTATTAGGAAAAACTCAAGAGGATACATCTCAACCTTATTTTTATTATACGCCTTAAAAATACAATAATGGCGAAATATTTGATTACGAAGGTCCCAACGATATATTTAGCGGAAATTACGTAAAAGGTATAAAAAATGGTTGGGGAATTCAAATAATCAATACAGAAACTTATGAAGGAAGTTTTGTGATGGATCGAAGATAAGGGAAAGGCATTCTTAGGCTATCAAACGGAGATCGCTACTAAGGATAATTTGTTGATGGCCTTTTTGAAGGATAGGGAAAATATTTTTGGAAGAACGGATAGTACTTTGATGGGTTTTTTTAAAAAGGCTTAAAAAAAGGCTTTGGCAAGCATTTCTTTTATTAAGGAGATCATTTTGAAGGTCAATATAACTAAAACTTAAAGTAAGGAAAAGGCACATATAAATCAGCTTAAGGTATTTAATTAAAAGGTTATTTCTAAAAAGATAAGCAGTAATTTTAATAATATTTAGAAACGGAGAAGGAATAATTTAAGGAGATTGCAGCATAATGTATGGAAAATGGAAAAATGATTAGATCTCGTATAATTGGGCTACTAATTTTAATGAATAGAATAAATTAAAAGATAAAGCTAGCGAAACAGTCGTAAAATATAAGCCTAAAAATTAAAGAGTAGCTTTTAAGTTTGTATGATTAATCGATAATAATAAACTATTCAAAATCAAAGAATCTTAAACTCCTTTTTTAATTTAGATACCTATTATTACAAAAATTTGTTTTTGTTAAAAATACTTGTTGCCAAGTGCTAGAGGCTTATTAGTTTTTCAATCAATTATTTTTTTGTCATTTGTTAGTATATGGACCATTCACCAAGCAGTCCATTTTTTTGAGATTAATCTTTCGATGGTTTTTATTAAAATGTTTTTCTAAATAGATTCTGCTATTTAACAAAAATATTTTTTGCCTGCTAAAATCCTAGAATCGACTTATGTCTAGAATCAAAATTTTGAGTCGTCTGAGGTCTTTGTAATGTAAAACTTTTTTTGAATTGCTTTTGCTAATTTTTTTTATCTATTCTACTCATTATATTGATCTTCTTAGTTTATTTTTTGAGCTCCTAAAGATTAAACATTTAATTAATAGTGGGATTCGATTTGTGATTTTAAGATCTTGCTCCTATGTGTACCATTTTACTTTTGTTAGATTTCATTTTCGTTATAAACTAATTATATCATGTTGAAAATAACTAAAATGTTTAGGACTGCCAAACAATATTCGTCTAAATAGCGATTAGTTTGGAAATAGGATGGAAACATGATCGAAATATTGATAGGCTAATATGTGTTTATTTTTCATTAAAAACAAACATTCAAAGATCTGAGAAATCGCAAGATGAATAGGTTTGAATTCTTGATCCCAAAAACCTTGACTTAATAAGCATAATTAGCAAAGGTACTCAGGGACTCAGTCACGCCAGTTTAAATTAAGGTTAATTTTATGAATTAGTCGTATTCATTATTGAATCGAGCAGCGTACTAACCACAATATATAGATATCCTTAAACTACTGCCATAAAAAGAAATATTAGTAATCCTAAAGGAATTCTACAGTCTTATGATTTTTCCATTTATGAATCAAGCAAAGCAAGAGAATTTTTGACTTAATATTACCTTAGACTGCAAGCTTAAGCATATTTTAAAAGCAAAAATACTAATTTAAAAACTTCAATGACTCCAGAAATAGCGTCATAATTAGTAGGGTAACTTATTTAATATACAGCTATCTAATTGAGGCTAACGTGAATAATTAGCAATAAAATATGATCAAACTTAGATAAAAGATGGCTTAAATCTAGCTGATAATTAAAAATACTTAACTTAGAATATAAGAGCTAACTGAAAAAGCTGATAGAATACTAGGGATGTATAAATGGGGGATCGTAGCACTATTGGCTGCACATATAGTAGCGTTCGCTTACATGATATTTGGAGTTTAATTTCTAGGCTGGGATATTATCGAACCTCTTACTTTTTCAGTAGGAACGCTTTACTTGCTAGTCGCTCTACGTTTTTACAGAAAGTTTTACAAGGACCGTAACATGTTTAACATTCGAAATCGATTCAGACACTTTGCTCTTAAACCATAAAAAAGAATGAATCTTATTATGCTTAGAGATCATCTTTAAAAATAGAAAGCAGACCTATAAAGCCTAAAACTTAGATATATGATTTCTCGCAATCGAATAACTCCCACGACCACCTACTTAAGTAAATTTAAATGATAAAAAAATTAACTCAATTCTTATCTCAAATTATAATAGTTTTGAAAAGCATTTTAAAATCAATTAACTTTTGTTACTCTTTCTATGCAAATAAATAGATAACTAATTGCACAGTAGAGTTATTTACTTGAATTCTTTAATATAAAAATATTTTTAAATTTAATAGACTTGAGCAATCACTAACGAGTTTTGTCATGCTTTTTCTTCTTTTTGCGCTAAATTTTGCCATATTGATCTTCGTATTAAGCCTTTTCTTTAGCAGCTTCAACCTTGTTTTTGGCATATTCAGCCTATAGTCTTGTTTTAGTATCATTATCAACATTGGCCCACATTTAGCTGATAATTTTGGTGATTTAAGTAATTTTAGCGTTCGGGTTATCAGCCTTAACACGATCGTAGACCTCTGCTCTATAAAGGAAAAATGCTGAGAGGGCTCTTTTAGGAGGAGCTGGCTAAGTTACAATATGAAGTACCTTTTATGAGTTTTCCTGTTTACCCATTATATAACAAGTTCAATACAAAGCTTTTGTTCTTTATAATCTACATAGGACCTTTAACCTATTTATATACAGAGATTTAAATTCTATTATTTGATTGGATAGAACTTACAGCCAAAGGATTATCGATTTTACATAAAACAACAAAAAAATTATCGATAAATAAATTAAAGTTTTATATATATTTTCAAATTTAGAGATTTATATATGCTTTGCCGATTTCGATTAATTTTGGATATTTAAATCATATCTTTAGTACATAATTTTAATTAGTTGGTTGTGGTCATAAAAATTATACTCGAGATATTATCTGTTTAATACATCATTCAATTCTTTTTGTCGTATTTTTTTTGCTGCTATGCTATTAGCTATCCCCTTTTCATCTCTTATTTTGTAGCAAAAAGATCACTTTGATACTGTGTGTACCCTAATCTTTATATTTCTTTCATTTTCATAAAAAATTTCATTTATCGGGTATATTACCTGAAAAGAGCAATTAGATCAGCTCTCTATTCTTAACTTTTGATCGGTTTAAGAACTAAACCACATGTTGTTCCTTTTACTAATTTATTCGGATCAGCCATGTATTCGTATAGATTTAAAGGATTCCAAAAGAACTTCGATTTAAGCATGCTGTCTGAGTAAGCTGGAAAACTTAGATTTGATCCAGCACTTCTATTATATACTATGCCTAAACTAGGTCCTTTTTTAGGCCGAGGGTCGATCGCATCTAGACTGTGACAGGTGGCACATTGTGTCATAAAAATCATAGTGCCTTACTTGATTTAACCATCAACAGGAACTTTATCTTCGTACCTTCTATCTTCAGTGTAGTTGCTTAAAACTTTTCCCTTAACATTGCGAAGCAGAGTTCTTTCTTATTATTTTTCTTATAATTATTTTCTTTTTTTGCGCATACCTTCGATCTCAATCATCATTGCCTTGTTGTAATCATCTTAGATATTTTACATCGTCTCCTTTAGATTTTCAAAATTCTTTACATTCTTTTTAAGTGTTTCTTTAGTATTCTAAGCTTAGCGTGTTGTCATTGGCACAATTATAACTATATGTAAAATTAACAATATATAAAAAAACATTTATTGCTAATATTTTTTTAAATAAATTTTAGCATAGAAAATGTTTTTACGATAGTTGTAATTATCATTTTTCCTTTTATTTTAAAAATTTTTCATATTTGTCAAGATTAGTTCTATTAGTAAAGACGCTCCAGCTATTTACTAATAATTTTTCAGTCAAAGAGCTTTTTCTTTATTGAAGAAATTTATAAAGTAGCAAAGAGTCTTCGAATTGCTACAGAATCCAAGCATTTATTTATTCGTTATTTTTTGATTTGTAGCATTGATTAGTTAATTATTTGAGCTCAACGCACCTATTATATCCCAAACCAGTCATAGTAGAAGTTGTCTTTTTGCACTAAGCTAATGTCTATCTGAATGCAGAACAGCTCACTTTACCTAAGACTGAATTTTAGAAAATTTTGTCTGAGTAAACTAGATCTCTAAAATAATCGTACATTAGAATTATAATAGTAATTAATATATTAGAATTCATTTAAAAAATCATTTTTTTTAGGCATTTTCTTAATTTCAATTATGCAAATTTATGAGATAAATCATATTGGTATAAATTAATTTTGTTATAAATGAGAGCAAGCAAAAAGATGAGAACAGAGTATAAATAAAGATATGTAGCTAGTCGAAAAGTCATAGTCGCAAAAACTAAAGAAGTCGAAGTAGAAGTAAAGGTCGTAGAAAAGAGTCGTTTTCTGAATAATCTAATTTAGAATCACTTAGAATATCACCAACACAACTCAAAACTTTAAGTGAATTCAGTATTTATACACTAATAAAGATTACTATTTCTATCATTCGAATTAGAAACAAACAACTAGTCCTTCTTACGCAATATGGAATATTTGCATTAAATTTGCTACTCGACCTAAAAGAATTTTAGTCATATGTGAGTCTATGGCAAAAATATATTCAATTAAAAGAACATTTAAGTTGAATCGTTCTCTTAGAATCATTAACTAAAACTAAGCCATGTATTGATAGACTAAAGAAGAAATTTGAATTAGCTTTCTAAAAATTAAAATCCTGAAATAGTAATGGCAACTCAAAAAAAAGTATCGATACTTTTGGCTCTTTAAGATTATAGTAAACTATTTGATTTGATTATTCTGACTAGCAAAAGCTTCGATTCCGAGTTTTATATAAAACTGTCTTAAATTCTTTAAACAAAGGGTAGAAATGAATTTAAACAGCTAATTTTATAGTCTTCGTCGATAAACCATAATCTTTACGAAGATTAGAGGAACAGCTTCAGATTAGATTTTAATAAATATAAGGAAATATTAATCAAAAAGATTTAGAAAGATAATTAATCAAAGACATTTAGCTTGCGCCTAGACCTTCATCTTAAACATTTTCTTTGTTAAACGAATTATCTTTATCTTCATAAGAAATCGCTGGTAGACTGTACTAGCTAGAAAAATCAAGAAGATAACCATCCAAATCGCTTCATCTAAAAATGCCTGGATACATAACATATAAGTTAGAATTTGATTTGTAATTTAATTCACTTAAGTATGTTTGGAATTTTTTAAAAGAGTAGTTTCCTATAAATTTAGTCGAGTAAGTTCGAGGCATGCATAAATACGTAACGTAAAGAGGAGTTGTATTTAATATTCCTTAATAATTGCGATACTTAGCTCAATAAATTGTAGAAAAAATCCATAAACATAAAAATAGGAATAGAAAAATAAACTTTTAGGAATGTATAGATTTACCTAATTTGTAGAATATTTAAAGTTAATAATATAAAGTCATGCAAGATAAAAAAAAGTATGCAATTGAAAATAAGCGTTAGTTGTAAATATTTATCGGTGGAGTTCCATATTAAATGGACTAAAACGAACTTAAAAAGTTTTTCAATGATAAATCGGTGAGCTTGTTTCAAATAAGAATACTTCGAGATTAAAAAGGATTTTCTAAAGGTATTGGATTTGGATTATGCTAAAACAAATAACATTTCTAAAGAGCAATTTCTCTTAATGGAAGCAAAATCATGGATAGAAATATCAGAATAAAACTCGCTGATCAACGAAAAAATTGATGTGTCTATAAAAACACATTTAAATAGAACTATTTTTCTTATATTTTACCAATAAAAAGTTAAAAATTTAGGATAAATCAGTATCAATAAATATTTGGCATCTGCTAATAATTTTTATAATTGTGATTATTTTAATTGTTTTATATAAATTAATATCTTTTGTTATCATGAGCCCTCCTGTAAATTTCTGGTAGCTCAAGTTGGCTAAAATGCTGTTAGGCTAACGTTTCGTAATCGATGTTTAAACGGCTAAATTTTTTATGAAAGAAGCTTAGAGTAAAAAATAGATGAAGAAACTAAAAAACTAATATGAGTCTTAAGCTATAAAAAATATTTCAATCGGAGCTGTATCCTGCTTAGCACTAATACTGTGTGCAAAAAAGTATAGCAATAGATTTGATAATCCTTCACTGACGAACATTGTAATACAAACAGCGTTACTAATATTTAGTTTTGCCACAGCAGGTGTCTACACTGTCAATTCTATGTCGTAAAAACTAAAACCGTATCAAGAAAAATGGATTTTGAATCACTATCCTTTATATATGAAATGTGTACAAAATATGAGCAAAAATTACGATATTTCTCTCACAGAAATTGTATCATAATACGTTCCTAAAGATAAAAGATTGAATTGGAAATAACTCTATGATTTATCATTAGTTTGAGTTTAATACTAAGTAATTGAATATAAATATATATATAATTTAGATCATTGTCGAAAAATCTAAGGTTCTCTTTCATCGTTAGCTTTCTTATCTGCAAAAATCTTTTTAGTTTGTATATTATCGAAAGATTCAATTTATTATTATTCCCAATCTATTTTTAAGTTGAAGTCATTAACTGCTAGTGTTTTGAGAGTGATTCCCCGAGAACGCCAGAAACTGCTTCTCAAACAATTGAATTTGATAAGGTGTCTCAAAAAAACTAAAATTTGTTTAGGATGCCATCTTCTATTAGGATCTATTTATTGACATTTTTTGCTCAAGTAATCCAAATTGTATCGTAAAAAATGACTTTCAGCGACAACATGCTGAAGAAAAAATTAATTCTATAAAATTTTACCCAGACTAAACAAGTCGAAATTCGGGTGAGAATAATAAGTTTCTTTGGTAAATTTTTATAGAATAAACTTATGTTTTTTGACAAGTTCTGAGTAAGGTATAAAATAGCCTTAGGTAAGTCTAACTTTATTATCTAATTGCTTGAAGATATCTTTTTTAAAACTAGCTGCTGATCCAAAATCGATTATTTTTGCTCTGTAGTTTCTATCTAAAACAATATTGGCCTATTTGATGTCTCTATGCACTACTCCATTATCCTATAGAAAAAGTAAGCCCATACTTATATCATAGATGACTTTTAGTTTCATATCTTCCTTCAAGTTACTATCTGCTAAATTACAGGAATAGTAATCCATAAAAATTTAACCGTTAGAAAAAGGTACAACCGATTTAGGAACATAATATCTAGCTATGTAAGGGCATTTCTTATTTCTCATCGCTATTAAAAATCTACACTAAGTTTAGTGAGATATGTTTATATTTTATTGAGCCAAACTTATTTTTTTAACAAGCTAATTGCTGACAATAATCGATTTATTTGGTTAAACTTAATATTTTGGACTGGCTTTTACTGAAGAAAAATCACAAATACTTACGATTGGAATATAACTATAAATTCCTCGAACTATGTCGCAAAAACCTCCGCTCTAGATAACTAATTATGCATTTCGACCTTTAATATCAATACATGTCAGAATAAAATGATGTTTTGTTTTGTTTAAATGAGTCAATTACCCTTGAAGCATCTAGAATTAGCTTAAAATTTCTGCTTTAAATTTTTAAGAAATACAATTTTTTGTTGGAAACATATTATAGTTGAAATTAAATGTCATGTATAACGGGATTTTGCTAGAATTATCTAAACGTGAATCATAATTACGATTTTAAGCTGAATCTCTACTTTGCATTTATTAAAATAATTATTTTATTTGGCTTAATTCGATAGTTTCTTTCATAAGAGGACTCATGTAATTTTATGGCATATTCATTTCTAAATCTGTAAGACTGTATCCAAAGACTCTAAAGTAAAAAATTAAATTTTCTATGGTTTAAAGGTAAAGAAAAAGACTCGATACAATATATTTCCTAAGTATCTTTTCCAAATTTTTTTTAGAATTAATAAACTGAATTCTCTAAACTTTTACTCTAAAGCCTATTTGTCCCTATTCTTTTTATATCCAAAAGATTCCTTACTTCGATTCGACATTTAGATTATTAGTTATATTGATAAACTCAACAGATTATTTATCGTTCCCTTTTAAACACTAGCACAGCATTTTAGAAATAAAGCAGCTTTCAATATTTAATTTAAGTTACAATGTGACCTTACTTTTTGACAACTTGCAGTTCCATATCAAATTGAGAACTTTCTGAAGACGTTGAAGAAAACCATAGCCAGAAAACATTAATTACTTTTTTTAAGAGCTAGTTTGCTGTTGTTTATATAGTAAAGCTTTATTTTAATATAATATTTTCACAATTGTTTGCTAAAGTTGATATAATTGTTCATCCGGATGCGTTTTTTGCTAAGTTATTAATTGCATATTTTACGTATGAGTACTAAATATTTATTTATTACACAATTTTAACTGATTTTTACACCAAATTTTCAATAAAGATTAAGAAAAAAATATGCAGTAAGAGAAACGAAAATCGAGTTGTGAAATATATTTAATTTTTCTTCATAATAAGTCTTAAAATATGTAAATAATTATTTAAAATAATATATATGATAAAACAAACTGCCTGAAAACGAGAGGGCGCATGATTAAGATTAAGATCATATGATAAAACAAGCTTTAAAAAAAATTATATTTGATTTTATTGTCATAAAAAATAAACTTTTTTGTAAATTAGCAGATATTATCATTTTTGCCTAAGTTTGCATAACATACGATTTCGAACTCCTTATCTCTCTTTTGAAAGCTATGCATAAGTTCTAATTTAGGTCTACTCGAATTAAGAATCGACTGCAGATTAATCAGATTAATACTGATTATTTTGTAAATTTTATTAGGGAACACTCACACCTTTCATAGTGAGATCAATTTTTTTCCATTCCACAATAGTCGGCTCAACTTTTATCGATTTCGATTGTTACTTCTTGTTTTAAACAATAGTGTATTTAGCCTTGAGTTATTTTTGTTTTTAGATCATGATTTTTTTAGCATGGATTTTAGAATTTTTTTATTCTTTCTGTTCTTTGTAAATTTTACTAGCATTCATTCTAGTGCTATTCATAAAATTTTCCATTTTACCTTTTTTTAAATTTTACTATTGCATGTTTTTTTTATTCTAGACTTCGGCCATCATCTAAATCGAATACAAATTACGTTAGCATTTTAGTGTTTGTTCTCATTTTTAACTGCCGCGTATCTGATTTCTTTTAGAGAACGCTCCATTGTTTTTTGAATTTTGAGTTATATATTATATGTTTGAATCGTTAAAATCGTATATCAAGCTACGATATCATACATTAAAATTAGAATAAAAACTTAGATATGACATTTTTAATAGAGCTGACAATCAGATTTACATTATTTGTTATGACTATACAATATATAATTATGAATTAAACATATCAAATTAAAGAAGTGCAGCCAGGAAATCGTGGACTATTTTCTTTGAAAAAACTGCCACGAAACAGTAAAGTGATGGAATGTTAACCATTAGCCTGGGCTACTTTAAAGCAATATAAGACATAGATATGCAACTGGTGTCTACTTAAAGGTCAGCTTTTTAGATGGTAATTACATAAATATTCAGCTCTCAATGCAAATTTTTCTATTATTGTAGCCAAACCTGCCAGAAAAACGATTGGGCTATCCATAAACATTAATGTAAACTATATCAACAGATGGCAAAAAATAAAAATATTTCTATCCACAAGTAGATTCCTAGCTAATTTGTATTAAATCTAAGATTAGTGCTTCTAATAAGGCATAATTCAAAACAAACTTAAGAGTTTTTCAAAATGATTTCCTTGTAATAATATCAAAATTAATAAAAAAGGCAACATTTTCAGGAACTAGCTATAGTCTTGCTAGAAAATTTAGGATAAACTAGGAATTAGAGTAATTTTTCTCAAATGATTCGTCAATTAAATATAGTCGCAGTAAATGCGTTTACAATTCAAGATTTTATGTGTTAAACTGATGGAATAGCTATAGGTATTTATTTTCCAGC